>Ga0208827_1000092_pt1 | contig 83164 bp, 78 predicted proteins | sample Sb_taG_5_FD_187709 | JGI IMG/M metagenome (GOLD analysis project Ga0208827, IMG submission 187709) | Peat soil microbial communities from Weissenstadt, Germany - Sb_50d_8_FC metaG (SPAdes) (version 2) | ecosystem: Environmental > Terrestrial > Soil > Wetlands > Peat | place: Germany... | reverse complement strand
CTCCTTTATGCATTCACCACCTTCTTCTTCTCCGAGGGCAGCCACGACATCATCGCCCGCAACTGCTCGCCTACTTTTTCAATCGGGTGCTGTTTCGCGGCCTCACGCAGCTCGGCAAACTTTTTGCCTCCCTCTTTGTTCTCTGCAATCCATTCCTTGGCGAAGCGTCCATTCTGGATTTGCTTCAGCACTTTCTTCATCGCTTTGCGCGTTGCATCTCCCACCACCATTTCGCCGCGGGTCAAGTCGCCGTACTCCGCTGTGTTCGAAATCGAATAGCGCATCCGGCTCAACCCGCCTTCATAGATCAGGTCGACGATCAGCTTCACCTCGTGCACGCACTCGAAGTAGGCGATCTCAGGAGCGTAACCGGCCGCCACCAGCGTCTCGAAACCCTTCTGCATCAGCGAAGTCAATCCGCCGCAGAGCACTGCCTGTTCGCCGAAAAGGTCGCTCTCGGTTTCTTCTCTGAAGGTCGTCTGCAACACGCCGGCGCGCGTTGAACCGATGCCGTGCGCGTAGCACAGCGCGTATTCATGCGCGCGTCCACTCGCATCCTGGTGAATGGCCAGCAGCGAAGGCACGCCGCCGCCTTGGGAATACACGCGCCGCAGCAAATGGCCCGGGCTTTTCGGCGCAATCATGACCACGTCCACATCTTTCGGAGGTTTGATGGTCTTGAAGTGAATCGAGAAGCCATGCGAGAAGCCGAGAATCTTGCCTTTTTGTAGATGTGGCTTGATGGCCGATTCGTAGAAGGCGGCCTGGGTCTCGTCGGGCGTGAGAATCTGTATCCAGTCGGCGCGCGTGGCGGCTTCCGCCGGAGCGACCACGGTCATGCCATCGGCGCGCGCCTGCTGGGCCGAGCCCCGCTCGGGATCGAGGCCGATAATCACGTCGTAGCCGCTGTCACGCAGGTTCTGCGCCTGCGCGTGTCCCTGCGACCCGTACCCGAAAACGGCGATGGTTTTGCCCATCAGCGCGGAAGGATTGGCATCGTTTTGATAAAAGACTGTGGCCATGGGAAAACTCCTTATCGATGTTCGTTAAAAGACGTTCGTTAAAATATGTTAGTCAAAATATGGTGGCGAAAATGCTGGACCATCTTTGAAGGTAATAAACCGTCCGGCCGGTCGGTGTAAGTGATGCTACCCACCTCTACCTCCCGGTGTCAATCTTGGATTCCCCGGCGTCTATTCTAGACCGCCGCCGGTTCCCGTCAGGGCCGCCTTAGCGTGGTCTTCAAGCGGCGCCGCGAGATTCGCTTGTAGAGCCCGGACCCTATTCCGCGATACCATCTCTGGAGATGCTTCGCGAAGCTTCCGTCGGACCTACCCAGAAACCTCGTCAGGGATTCCTCCAGGAACCCCGCCAGGAAATCCTGCGCACCGCCGCCCGCCTCTTTCAACAGCAGGGATACGATGCCACTTCCATGAACGATGTCGCCGCCGCCCTCAAACTCTCCAAGGGCGGCCTCTATCACCACTTTCAATCGAAGGACGAAATCCTGTTCTACATCATGTCGCACGCCATGGAGATCACGGAGGAACGGGTCATCAATGTGGTGCGCCGCATCGACGGAGCCAGCGTTGCCGGAACCCGCGTTGACGTAAGTGAAGAGCGCCTGCGCACGCTGATCCGGCTGCACATCCAGGTGATGCTCAGCCCCGAAGACCGTGAGATTACAGTCATGCTGCACGAGAACCATCCGCTGCCGCCGACGCTCCGGCGCAAGATCAACGGACGCAAAAAGGATTACCTGCAATTCGTCGAGCACCTCATCGCCGACGTCCAGCGCAAGCATAATTCCCAGTCGCAGGTCACGCCGCGCGCTGCGGCCCTCGCCCTGGTCGGCATGATCAACTGGATTTATCAGTGGTATAAGCCCGGCGGCCCGCTAAGCGGCGAAGAGATCGCACGTCAGTACAGCGAGATTTTCTTTCACGGAGCCATAGGGTAAGTTGCCTAGCCTGGACAGGCTTCCTTTTATTGTGCCCTCTCCGCTATTGCGTCACTCTGAGGTGTGTCGCACGTCACAGATCGCTGTAACCGACCAGTGCTGTACTGACTTGGGAGATAGCTGCCGTGTGCCTTGCAATACCAGGGAAAATCCTAGAAATTCAAAAGCTGGGTGAGATGCGTGCGGCCCGCGTGCAGTTCGGCGGGATCGTGCGCCAGGTTTCCCTGGACTTTGTTCCCGAGGCTGACTTGGGCGACTATGTGATGGTCCATGTTGGCTTCGCCATAAGCCGCGTGGACGCTGCCGAAGCCGAGCGCACCTATAAGCTTCTGGAAGAGATGGGAGCGCTGGAAGCGGAATTGCCGCCAGCGGAAGCGTAGTTCTGCCCGCACACACTCCAAGCTTGCTGGGCTTTCCGTCGGACTAATCGTTCGTATTGTCCCGCAAGCAGATGTCTTCGATGGCGAACCATCCCGATTTCTGGCCACATCCCGGTTCTGGCTCACATTCGGGTTCCGGGTCACATCAACGTGTGATCTCCATCACCGATAGGCGGTTTGCCTCTGGTAGAGTCATGCCTGTAGAGTTCGCGCTGGGATTCAGTTTATGAAATATCTTGACGAGTACCGTGACCATCGCATTGCACGGGCCTTGGCGGCTGAGATCGTCCAGTCGACAACCCGGCCCTGGGTGCTGATGGAGATCTGTGGCGGCCAAACCCACACCATCATGCGCTACGGCATTGACGAATTGCTGCCGCGCGGTATCGAAATCGTGCATGGCCCGGGATGCCCAGTCTGCGTCACGCCGCTGGAAACCGTGGACAAAGCCATCGCGTTAGCCCTGCGGTCAGACGTCATCCTGGTTTCCTACGGAGACATGCTGCGAGTGCCTGGGTCGCACTCCGATCTGTTTCGCGCCAAAGCCCAGGGCGCGGACGTTCGCATTGCGTACTCCCCGACTGAGGCGGTGAAGATCGCCCGCTCGAATCCCGATCGTAAAGTCGTGTTTCTGGCGATCGGTTTCGAGACCACCGCTCCTGCGAATGCGATGGCCGCGTGGCAAGCCAAGCGCGAAGGTCTCACCAACTTTTCTTTGCTGGTTTCGCACGTGTTGGTCCCGCCGGCGATCCGCGCCTTGATGGTTTCCGGCAACAACCGCGTGCAGGGTTTCATTGCACCTGGGCATGTTTGCACCGTGATGGGGTGTAAGGAGTATGAGTCCCTGGTTCGCGATTTTCGCGTACCGATTGTGGTTGGGGGATTCGAACCGGTAGATATTCTGGAAGCAGTCCTCATGCTGGTTCGTCAACTCGAGGCAGGAGAGGCGCGGCTGGAAAACCAGTATGTGCGATCAGTTAGCTACCAAGGGAACATTTCGGCGCAGCAGATCATGACCGAGGTGTTTGAAGTCGCCGATCAAAAGTGGCGTGGAATTGGGTCGATCCCGCAGAGTGGTTTGCGTTTGCGCGAAGAGTACGCCGCTTATGATGCGGATCGAGCCTTTGATTTGGGTGAAATTACAGTAGACGAGCCTGCGGAGTGCATCAGCGCCCTGGTTTTGCAGGGATTGAAGAAGCCGACGGATTGTCCCGCGTTTGGCATGCGATGTACGCCGGAAAATCCATTGGGAGCACCCATGGTCTCTACGGAAGGGGCATGCGCCGCCTACTATCACTATCGGCGCCATGCGGTCGCGAAATAGGAGAGAGCGTGTCAACGAAAACCCCTGCCGAAATAAATTTCGAACTCAGTTGCCCGACGCCGCTCCCGGCCAAAGACACAATCCTGCTGGGGCACGGCAGCGGCGGCAAGTTGAGCGCCGAGTTGATTCGCGACATCTTCCTGCCTGCGTTTCAGAATCCGGTTTTGGCGCGCCTGGATGACCAGGCAATCGTGAATGTGAACGGCCAGCGTCTCGCCATCACCACCGATTCCTTCGTAGTGAAGCCTCTGTTCTTTCCCGGCGGCAACATCGGCTCGCTCGCGGTTCACGGCACGGTGAACGATTTGGCGATGGGCGGCGCAACTCCGCTGTTTTTAAGTGCCGCCTTCATCATCGAAGAGGGCTTCTCGATGGACGAACTCCGGCGCGTGGTGAATTCGCTGCGCGAGGCGGCGGCGGAAGCGGGCGTGCAGGTGGTGACTGGCGATACCAAGGTGGTCGAGAAAGGTAAGGGCGACGGGCTGTTCATCAACACGACAGGAATTGGACTGGTGCCGGAAGGAGTCGACCTTTCCGCCGACCGCGCCCGTCCCGGAGACAAGGTGCTGCTTAGCGGTTCGATCGGCGATCACGGCATCGCGATTCTGGCGCAGCGCGAGGGGCTGGAATTCGAGACTCAGATCCAGAGCGACAGTGCTGCCTTGCACACGCTGGTGGCGGAGATACTTGGCGCAACATCCACTGTAACTTCTACCATAACTCCCAATGTAACTTCCAATGTAAATCACGCTATTCGCTGCATGCGCGACCCGACGCGCGGGGGCGTCTCCAGCACGCTGAACGAAATCGCGGAGCGTTCGCGGGTTGGGATCGAACTGGTGGAAAGTTCTCTTCCGATCCACGAAGAGGTGCGGGGTGCGTGCGAGTTGCTCGGCTTGGATCCTCTCTATGTCGCCAACGAAGGCAAGCTGATCGCAATCGTGGCGCCCGAGGCCGCCGATGCGGTGCTGCAGGCGATGAAAGGTCATCGCCTGGGATCGGAAGCTCAGATCATTGGCACGGTAAACAATGAGAGCCCGGGGCTGGTGACGATGCGAACGCCGTTTGGCACGACCCGTATCGTGGACATGCTCGCCGGCGATCAATTGCCGCGCATCTGCTAACGCTATGACCGCATGAGAATCATACAATGGAGGGACGGGCGTCCTCGCCCGTCCAGCCGGGCGGGACGCCCGGCGCTCCACTAGCAAATTGGGGAAATATGCACGAAATGGCAATCGCGACTTCGGTGCTGGAAGCGGTCAAAACCGAGATGGATCTCCATCCGGGAACTTACCCTTGCAAAGTCGGTCTCCGGATTGGCGAAATGGCAGCCATCGATCAGGACGCCCTGCGCTTCTGTTTTGAAGCGATCGTTCACGAGACCGATCTGGAGTCGCTCGCGCTGGGGATCGAGGTCTGTCCCCGCCGCCATCGTTGTCAGGGCTGCGGACGTGAGTTCGTGGTGCGCGACTACGACTCCCGCTGTCCGCAATGCGCGAGCCTGGAAACTACATGCATCAGTGGAGATGAGTTAGAGTTGGCCTATCTGGAGGTGGAAGAATATGGACCGAGTACCGTTGGAGCAAAAAGTACTCAGTGAGAACGACCGCGTCGCGGCTGAGTTGCGTGCGCGATTTCAGGAGCACGGCATCCTATGTCTGAACCTGATAAGTTCTCCCGGGTCCGGCAAGACCAGTCTTCTGGAGCGCACTCTCGAAGCCCTGCCGCGGCATGATCGCGTGGCCGTTCTGACGGGTGATATTCAGACCGAAAACGATGCCAACCGGCTAAAGCGATTTCACTTCCCGGTAAAGCAAATCACGACCGGCGGCACTTGCCACCTGGACGCTCGCATGATCGTGCGTCATTTGGCGGACTGGAAACTCGAAGATCTCGACCTTCTCCTGATTGAAAACGTGGGTAATTTGGTTTGTCCATCCAGTTATGACCTGGGCGAAGCGGCTAAGGTCGTAGTGTTGAGTGTTACCGAAGGCGAAGACAAGCCGCTGAAATATCCTTCCATATTTTTCAAGTCCGACTTACTCGTGCTTAGTAAGATCGATCTGCTTCCCTACGTCCCATTTGACATCGAGGCGGCGGCGGTGAATGCCCGCAAGGTGCATCCGGGGATGGAGATTGTGAAAGTGTCTTGCCTCACCGGCAACGGTTTGCAGGAATGGATGACGTGGCTGGAGGAGCGACGCAAAGCGCGCAAGCCGCTGGCGCAGGAAACTACGCAGGAGACTATGAGCTGACGATGTATGGACGTTCGGCGCCAGATCGAAGTTTCAGGCATTGTGCAGGGAGTTGGATTTCGGCCGTACATCTATCGTCTCGCTACCGGCAGGCACCTTAGCGGTACGATTCGCAATACATCCGCCGGCGTCACCATTGAAATCCAGGGGCCGGCAGAAACCGTTCAGGATTTCGTAGACCGCTTACCCGCCGAAGCGCCGCCCCTGGCGCGGATCACGAACTTGGCCGTCCGTGAGGTTCCGTGCGTTGTTGTGCAGATCGGGGGCGACCAAGATTTTCGCATTGTTCACAGCGCTGAGGGAGCGGAAGTCCGCACTCTCATTTCGCCGGATGTTGCGATATGTCCCGACTGCCTGCGTGAAATGTTCGACCCGAATGACCGGCGCTATCGCTATCCTTTCATTAACTGCACTAACTGCGGGCCGCGCTTCACGATCATTCGCGATATTCCTTACGACCGGCCGAGCACTTCCATGGCGGTTTTCCCCATGTGCCCAGCCTGCCAGGCGGAGTACGAAGCCCCTTTAAATCGAAGGTTCCACGCTCAGCCCAACGCCTGCTGGGAGTGCGGACCCCGGGTGGAACTCTGGGATAAGTCTGGAAAGCGGATCGAATGCCGCGATCCCATCGTCGAAGCGGTCTCCGCGCTCCATGCAGGATTGGTCGTAGCCGTGAAAGGTCTCGGCGGTTTTCACTTGGCTGCCGATGCGACGAACCCCGAGGCGGTGGCTCTGCTGCGCCAGCGGAAGCGCCGGGTTGAAAAGCCGTTCGCCGTGATGGTTCCGGATTTGCGGGCCGCCGAGGAAATCTGCGAATTGAATGATGCGGCGAGCGCGGCTCTGCAATCGATACAGCGGCCGATTGTATTACTGCCGAAAAAGTTGCGGCCGGACGGGGACGCCCGGCTCTCCGTAATCCCCGACGAGGTTGCGCCCTTCAACCGTTATCTGGGAATTTTTCTGCCTTACACGCCGCTGCATTACCTGCTGCTCGCCGAGGGAGGGTTCAAGGCTCTGGTGATGACCAGCGGAAACCAGAGCGAGGAGCCAATTGCCATTGACAATCGAGAAGCAGTCGACCGACTAAATGGTCTCGCCGACTATTTCCTCGTGCATAACCGTGACATCCTGCTGCGCTGCGACGATTCCGTGGTGCGAGTTGCGGGCGGCGTCACCCGGCAGTTGCGGCGTTCTCGCGGTTTTGTTCCGGTGCCGGTTTTCCTAAAGGACGATCAGCCTTCGGTGCTCGCTGTCGGCGGCGAACTCAAGAACACCATCTGCCTCACCAAAGGAAAGCACGCTTTCTTGAGCCAGCACGTCGGAGATTTGGAGAACGCAGAAAGCTATAGCTTTTTCCACGAAGCGATCGAGCATCTGAAGCGGATTCTCGAAATCCGGCCGGAGATCATCGCCTATGACCTCCATCCCGACTACTTCTCCACCAGATGGGCGCTGCAACAGAGTGGAATGCAGTTGGTCGGCGTGCAGCACCACCACGCACACATTGCCAGTTGTATGGCGGAGAATCACCTTGAAGGCCGGGTGATCGGGTTCGCCCTGGATGGGACTGGCTACGGCACCGACGGAACAATCTGGGGCGGAGAGGTGCTCATCGCCGGATATGAAGACTTCGAACGTGCCGCTCATTTTGAGTATGTGCCCTTGCCCGGTGGAGCGGCCGCGATCCGTGAGCCGTGGCGGATGGCGGTAAGTTACCTGGCACATCATTTCGGGCGTGAGTTTCTGAAGCCGCAGTTTCTGAAGTTGGATATCCCGTTCCTGCGCCAGCTCAATCGGCCAAAGGCGGAGCTTCTCCTGCGCATGATGGAACACGGCGTGAATTCGCCGCTCACGTCCAGCTGCGGGCGTCTGTTCGATGCCGTGGCCGCGTTAGTTGGAATCCGTCAACAGGTCAATTACGAGGCTCAGGCTGCCATTGAGCTGGAAATGGCGATGGCCTCGTCAGAGACTGCATCGTCAGAGGAAGACACTGCCTATCCGATGAAGCTTTTGCCTGAGCTAGTGCCGGAAAGTGGCCACTGGATCATCAGCACTCGGCCGCTGTTTGAAGCGCTGCTGGATGATCTCGGCCGCAATCTTCCTGTCGGAGCGATCAGCCGGCGTTTTCACAACGGGTTGGTTGAGGGGTTCGTCCAACTGGCAACGCTGCTACAAAAGAAAACCACTCTCAACCGTGTGTGCCTGAGTGGTGGGACCTTTCACAATATCTACCTGTCCGAACGGCTGGAAGCACGGCTGTCTGAAGCTGGATTTGAGGTGTTCACACAGAAAGAAGTGCCTGCGGGGGATGGCGGTTTGAGCCTGGGACAGGCGCTAGTAGGGGCAGCAAGACTTCACGCGTAGAGAAGCTCGAATGCGTGGTTAACCCAACCCGTTGCGGAGCGCTACTGCTGTCGCCTCGCTAAGATCTCGTAAACCGGCTTGTTGTCCGCGAATACCCGCCATTCCATCACCTTGCCGTCACGAGTCACCGCCTTCCAAGCCGCTGGCGTCCGCCATGACACGCCGTCTATAGTCCCGCCGGCTTCCCCCACCGCTAAGACCACGCCATCTTCCGCCATCACGTAATCGGTGCGAATCCAGTAGTCCGGACACATTGCGAAGTAGCTGCGCCATCCAGACTCCATGGATGTAGCCCTGTGCGCTCGATTCCCCGCTGAGTCTACGAACACATGATCGGTTGTCATGAGCGCCGTCAGGGATTGCACATCGTGATTATTGATGGCACTTACGAATTGCTGGAACGCCTCGGCTGAATTCGTGGTCGTCACGCGATCAGATATGCGCACGTTAGATAGTTTGTGGCAGCCGGACCTGTAAGCCGAATTCTGTCTGCCGTTTCCGGCAGGACGGTCATTCCTCTGGGCCACGCATTACTGCGCGGCTCAAGCGACCTACCCGGAGGTTGTGGCGCACCGAGCCAGCACGCTTCCCCGGCGAAGCCCGAAGGCTTGCCAGGAAATCCCTCCCTATTTGGTCTTGCTCCGTGTGGGGTTTGCCCTGCCCGCCGCATTACTGCGGCGGCGGTGCGCTCTTACCGCACCTTTTCACCCTTACCTGAGCCTTGCGGCCCGGGCGGTATGTTTTCTGTGGCACTTTCCGTCGAACGATCCCGCCTATAAAAGCGCGGGTGCCCTCCCGGACGTTATCCGGCACACTGCTCTGCGGAGTTCGGACTTTCCTCCCGTCTCGCGGCCACCCCAGCACGCCAAAAGCAGGCGCGCCGGGGACCCCGGTGCGACGAGCGACCGTCCGGTCCGGCTGCCAACAGATTCATTATAGTGCAGGCAGAAAGCGCAGGCGGATGGTGCCGGCCGGATTGCGTTTTCTCACTCTTGCGGTTTGGGTGCGAGGAAGAATCCATACAACATCAAGACAACGCCGACCAGAAATGGAATCAGTCCGGCGAGATAGACCGGCTCGTTTTGCACCAACCCGTGCAGAAGCACCATGACACCGATCCCGACGACGGCCGTGATCAAGCCGCCCAGCTTCATGCCTTCGAAGCGGCGGTTTGCAGCGTTCTTCTCCTGCTCGCGTATTAGTTCGATCGCGGCCCTGGCTCCCTCGCCTGAGCTCTCCGCGATTTTTTTCAGCGTTTCACTCTTGTAGAAGGTTTCTCTCTCTTTGCGGCGTGCATCGGACCATGACGCCACGGCCAAGAATGAGAACAGGGCAATACTTCCCACGACGGGTATCGCCACGCTTACGACCTCGACCATGTTGTCGCCTGTCTGGAATGCCATTGTCAGCTCCTTGATGTTTTCTTGCTTACGTCAGGTAGGACGGGCCCTCCGCAGTTTCGGTTGCGTTTTCTTGGTCCGGGGTCCATTTTTGAAATAATGCAACCGTCCGCAAATTCGTAGTGTCATACTGTTGAGGCAAGTCCAGCGTGAGTGCCAACGACGACCAGGCCGATGTGGAAAGAGTCCTGGCGGGCGACATTTCCGCCTTTGAGGGAATTGTCCGGCGCTGGCAGGGGCCACTGATCAACCTGGCCTACCGCTTTTGCCGTGATCGTGGCCGAGCCGAGGAGATGGCGCAGGAGGCTTTTCTTCGTGCCTTTCGCGCGCTCGGCCAGTGGCGCAAGGATGCGGTCTTTTCCACCTGGCTGTTCGCGCTGGCGACCAACCTCTATCGTTCGGAACTGCGTCGTATACCGGCGCGCATGTTGTCGCTCACGGTGTCGCTCGACGACATTCCCGAACCTCGAGACGCGCGCGCTTCTGATGGAGGCGTCGAAGACCAGGATCGCGATTTGGCGGTGCGGCGTGCGGTCGGTGCTTTGCCGGCGAAATATCGCGAGACCTTGATTCTTTTTTACTTTCACGATATGGACATTACCAGCACGGCGCGGAGTCTCGGACTGCCCGAAGGCACGGTCAAGGCGAGATTGTTTCGCGGGCGGGAGATTTTGCGCAGTAAACTTCCGCAACTGTTGGCTGTTCCGCGCCTGAAGGAGGCTTAATGAGACGCTTGACTGGACATGACGAAGGCGAGATTAATCGCATTCTTTCCCGAGAGGATGAAATCCTCCCGTCGTCGGGTTTTGCCGTCTCTGTCATGGATGCGGTTCGACGCGAAGCTGCGGCACCGCCGCCGATTCCGTTTCCATGGAAGCGTGCTCTGCCTGGTCTGGTGGTTGGGGGATTCGTGCTGGCAATGGTTTTCGTTACGGTGGTTGCGGTCTCCGTGCAGTTAATCAGATCGGCAACGAGCGGGCATTTTTCCATATCCTTACCACCCTGGCTCACGCCCATCTTGGGATTGCAGCGGAACCTGGAGATTGCAGCGGGCTGGACCGTCCTGGCGCTGCTGGTGACGTTTGTGTCCGTGAAACTCTCCATGCGCCTTGGTTCCCGCAGGGCATGAGGTTGCCTCTGCTTGCTGGTGGAGAGCCGAGCATCCCAGCCCAGCGGGACCCGTCGACTTCGCCCAGGGCGGGGGTCTATCGTGTGATCGGCGGCTTCACGCAAGACTCGATTTCCGATGTGCGGAATGCCGGTGTACTGGTCGATGTTAGCCTTCGCTGCCTCGGTCGCGGTAGGACTGATCTTCGGGATTTATCCCGCGTGGAAGGCGGCCAACCTCGATCCCATCGAGTCGCTGCGCTACGAGTAACATGCTACTAATGCCGCCCCCGCCATTAACAGCAAGAGCAGTGCTCGAGGCTATGGCCGTGATTGGAACCGCCGGCAGCCTGTTTTTCTATTTCCTGTCCGCGCTCTCGCTGGCCAGTTTCCTCAGAGATACGCGCAAGGAAGACAGGCGCAAGAAACTCGAGCATCTTCCGCTGCCAGAACGCCAGCTTCCTCCAGTTTCCATCCTCAAGCCCCTGAAAGGCGTCGATCCCGAAATCTGGGAGAGCTTTTGCACCCATTGCGAACAGGACTATCCCCAATTTCAATTGGTCTTCGGGGTCAACGATCCCGGCGATCCCGCCATCGAGGTTGTGCGGAAGCTCCAGGCCAAATATCCCAACCTTTCGATCGACCTAGTCGTGTGCGATCGCGTTCTGGGAGCAAATATCAAAGTCAGCAATCTAGTGCAGATGTTGCCCGCGGCACGTCACGAACTCTTGCTGGTGAACGATAGCGACATCCGCGTCCCTTCGGATTATTTGCGGCAGGTGATCACGCCGCTCGTCGACGCTTCGGTGGGACTGGTGACCTGCCTCTACCGCGCTGTCGCCAGCCCGACCCTTGGCTCGCGCCTCGAAGCGTTGGGCATCAGCACCGACTTTGTGCCTGGCGTTCTGTGCGCCCGGTTCCTCGAGAAAGGATTGCACTTCGGATTGGGCTCGACGCTGGCCTTTCGCCGCGGTGACCTCAAAGCCATCGGCGGCTTCGAAGCGTTGCTCGACTATCTGGCCGACGACTATGAACTCGGCCGGCGTATCGCCGCAACCGGAAAGCGAGTCGAACTCAGCGCCGCGACCGTCGATACATTTCTGCCCGCCTACACCCTGCGGCAGTTTTTTCGCCATCAACTGCGCTGGTCGCGAACCATTCGCGATGCCCGCCGCTGGGGATACGCCGGGCTGCTTTTCACCTTCGGGCTGCCCTGGGCATTGCTGACGCTGCTGTCGGCCCACGGGGCGCGGTGGGCGTGGCTCCTGTTTGCGCTAACGGTCGCTGCGCGGCTGGGCGTTGGATTTGCTGCTGCGCGGGTCGTGCTCCACGATCGCCAGATTTTCCGCTGCGAATTGCTCCGCAATATTTTCTTGCTGCTGTTGCGAGACCTGATTGCGCCGCTCGTTTGGGTCGCAAGTTTTGGGGGCAACCGCATCCACTGGCGAGGAGATTCCTTTGTTCTGAAGGATGGGAAGCTGATCCGGACAATCGCTCCGAGTTGAGTCTCATAGGGGCCATGATCCGGGGCCCTGATCCGGGACAATGATCCGTACCCCGGGTTTTACTGTGAGAGCAATTCGAATCGCCCGTCGGCACGAAGGCGATATCTGCGGCCCCGCCAAACCACCGTGTTGCCGAAGAATCCGAAGATCCAGAAAATGAAGCCCAGCAGATCTTCTATCGGCACGAGCAGCCAATTGATCCTGGTTCGCAACACGCGCGCGGAGACAACATAAGCGGCTAGCGCGCGTACCGCGACCGTCAGCAGCGAAACCGGCCAAAGGCGGGGAGCGACCGCGCATGCGATTAATGCCAGGGGAACGGGCATGGTGAAAAGCTGTCCCACGTAGCCCGAGGGGCGGGATCGGCGGGTGCTGCGCGCCCAACGCAGCCGGTGCGCGATGTTCTCGGCCAAAGTTGAGTCCCCGATGTGATGCTCGATCACATAAGACGACAGGATGACCCCGTGTCCGGCTTCCGCCGCAAACTTGCCGAGCACAAAATCTTCCGCAAGATAGTCTTTCAGGCGCTCGAAGCCGCCGATGGATTGCAACACCGAGCGCCGCGCGACGATGGTGGGCCCGACGGCAAACTTCATGCCTTCGAGCATCCGCGCCACGAGAATCCCGGCGATGAAGTCCGTGTTCATGCCGGTGGCCTCGAGGCGTGACCACAGACTTGGACCGGGCACGGCTCGATACGGGCAAGTCGACACTCCCAGATTTTTGCCCACAAATTCCGCCGAGACGGTACGCAACAACGTCGGAGTCACGCGTGTGTCGCTGTCGCTCATGACCACCAGATCGTTCGCGGCTGCCTGCAACATGCGACCGAGGCTGAACGCTTTGCCATTGGGATAGGGCGGCTCGCCAGTCACCAGCAGTTGTGCGGGGATGCGGGCATACTCGCGACGCAGCTTCTCCACCACGCCGACTGCGGGGTCGCCGGGCTCGCGCACTGCAAATAACAATTCAAACGCAGGGTAATCCTGCTCGAAGAATGTTCGCAGGTTGGATTCGAGGTCGAGGTCCGCACCCGCCAATGGCTTTAGGATGCTGATGGGCTCGGAACCTGTGGCTGCCGGGCGTGTGACTGCGAGATACCGATACGCAGCCACCACCGCGAGCAGAGAATAGACCACGGCCCCCGCAAGCAGGGCCAGCAGGATGGCCGTGATCAGACTAGTCATGCGGCGGCCGGTTGCTGTAGATGGATTTCCCCCCGCTGCGCGCCAATAAGAAGGACGTCAATCCGCTCAGTTCTCTCGGATACTCCTGGTCCGTCCACAGGAACACCTCCGCCGGACCTCTCCACAACACCGCCAGCGATTCTGGTGTTTCGAAGATATGCGGCGCATCCGGGAATTTCGCGCCGTACCACAGGTTCCCGCTCGGCTCGTGCAGAACGTGCACCTGGGCTCCGGTGTAAAAATTCAGAGTGGAGGCCTGATGGTACTGCCCATCGATCACAATCACATCGCCCGGCCGAAACTGCTTTTGAATCGCCACCGCGAGTTTGTAAGAAGAAAGAATCGGCGAGAAAGTGCTGAAGGAGGAATGCACACATGCGAGCAACACGACCATCATGACGGCGAGCGCAATGTTGCCTTCAATAGGGCGACCGCGCCGTCGCAGAATCCAGTTAAGTCCGGTGCCGAGAAACAGTCCGAGGGATGCCCCCAGGAGCGGCCCGCGAAACGCGCCCAGCGCCCGCGGCGTCAGATCAAGCACGTGCCCCAGCGAGAAATCATAATCCTGCGGATTCTTCTTGAGTAGGTCCGCCAGATCGGCTCCGGGAGCGGGCAGATGGGAAACGGACAAAAGGTAGATCCCGGCCACGAACCCCAGTACACCGAAAGCAAACAGAACGGTCGAGGAAATTCTTCCTGCCCGGCGATCCGATTCGCTCGCCGCCGGTCCGGACTCGCGAACCAGCCAACCGCCCACCAAGAGCGCCACTCCCGGTAGCGCGGAAATCGTGTAGTACTCCTGTCGCGTCGAGAAACTGAAGAAGCCCAGGATCACCAGCGCCCAAAGGAAGAAGAGCAGACTGGCGCGCTGAGGCCGGTCCAGATTAGTCGCTGGCTTAGTCGCTGACTTAGTCCCTGGCTTCCTCTGAAGCTCCCGCCACCGCAGCGGAACGTCGCGCAGGGCCTGCGGCAGGAACACGCTCCAGGGCAGGAGCCACGCCAGCAGGAGGCCCCAGAAGATCAGGAGCGGTACGGTGTCGTACCCTGGCGGCACGCGCTTGTTCAGGAAGCGCATCACGTGTTCATTGATGAAGTAGAACCACAGAAATCCGCGCACCTCGCCCTGCGCCGGATTTCGCAACGCCGCTAGAATGTGCCACGGCGCGGCGATCGCGAAAAACACCAGCGTGCTCGAAACCAGGCGCAGCTTCAGCACGAGCCGTAAATTCCCCGTGAGCAGCAGATAAAGCCCGATCGCTCCGGCAGGAAAAACCAGGCCGATCAGGCCTTTCGTGAGCACATTCAAGGCGCACGTCGCGGCAAATCCCCAGCAGGTCAGACGCGAGGGCCATTCTTCTTCGAGCGACCGCAAAAAGAAGTAGTAGCCGATCGTAAGCCACAGCCCGACGAGTACATCGGGAATCAGAAAGCGCGTGAAAATATACAGGCCGACCGATGTGACCAGCACCACCCCGGCATACAGGCCGCCGGATTCAGCGAAGGCATACCGGCCTAACTTATAGGTCGCGAAAAGCAGTCCCAGCACGCCGAGCATCAAGGGCAAACGGGTGCTCCAGTTGCCGACGCCAAAGATGCGGTAGCTGGCCGCCAAGCTCCAATATGGCAGCGGAGCTTTTTCCAGGTAGCGGATGCCGTTGGTGTACATCGTCACCCAGTCGTGCCGCTGCAGCATTTCGCGCGCCGCCTCGGAATGCACCGTGTCGGCATCGTCGAGCAAGGCAGGCTGCGAGAGCCCAACCATGTAGATGACCGCCCACAGCCCGATCAGCACCAGCACGGAAATCCGCCAGTCTGAAAGGAACCGGTTCGGACGGGGCGTTGTTTGGGGCATTGTCGAATGGAGCTTGGTCTCAAGGGCAGGCGGTTCGAGATTGCGCACAGCGCCAGAATTCATCGCGGGAATTTTCATTATACGGGAGTGTGGGGACGGGGCTCTGCCCCGTCCGGGCGGGGCGGAGCCCCGCCACCACACAACCTCAGTCCGCGGCGACCCCGCGGGAAACACGGGCGTCCGCCACTTCCCGGTAAATCTCAAGAATTCTCGACACCGAATTCGTCCAGGAAAATCGCTGCGCCTGCTCATAGCCGCGTTCTTTCATTCGGGCGCGGAGTGCCGGGTCCAGCAGCGCTCGCTGCAAAGCTCGCCGGATCTCAAACACGTTTTCCGGATTCACTAGCAGGGCCGCGTTCCCCACCACCTCCGGCAGGCTCGAAGTGTTCGAAGTGACCACTGGAGTTCCGTGCGCCATCGCTTCCAGTGGTGGCAATCCAAATCCTTCGTAGAGCGATGGAAACACAAAAATCTTGGCGACATCATAAAAAATGCGTAGCACTTCGATGGGCACGAATCCGAGGAAACGCACGTCGTTCTGCACGCCGCTGCGCACGACCGTGCGTCGCAGCCGTGGATGGCTCGACAGATCGTCTCCGATGATGATGAGCTTCAGATCCGGGAACTGCTGCTCCTTCTGCAGTTCGCTCTTCAGCGCCGAAAACGCTTCGATGATGCGCACCACATTCTTGTGGGGCCGAATGGCGCCCGCATACAAAATGAACGGATAGTTCACCAGATAGCGCTGGGCAATCAGTTCACGGTCCGCTTCGGAGGCATGGCCGTGCAGAAAACGCTCGTCAATCGCGTTGTACACCACCTCGATGCGCGCATCCGGAATGGCCAGCAGCTTTTCGATTTCGTTCTTGGTGAATTGTGATACCGCAATCACGCGCGCCGCCTTGCGCAATACCCGCCGCGTCAGATAAAAGTGCAGGCTGCGCCGCAAACTGGAAGCGTTGCGCGATCCATACATGTGCTCCAACAGGTCATGCACGGTCAGAACATAAGGACAACCAAGCGCACGCGGAATCCAGAACAGGTGCGGAATGTGAACCACGTCGCACTCCAGGCGCCGCACGATCGCCCGGAATGCGAGATTCCCCTTCAGCGTGTCATCGCCGCCGGCCAGCGCAACCGCATGGAAGTTCGGCGGCAGTGGGCCGAATTCCGCTACCTTCGTTGGCGATCCGATGAGGAAGTACTTGCTGTCGCGGTCCAGGCGCGCCAGCGTGCGGACCACGTTCCGGATGTACGTGCCAACCCCGAATTCCGTCATGCGACGGATGTCGATGGCTACTTTCACAACCTGAATTTAACCACAGGGGGCGCAGGGAGGCACAGGTAATTCAAGATCATAGGTGGTTTTGTCATCCCGAGCGAAGCGAGGGATCTGCAGTTCGTCGCAAAATGCAGATCCCTCGCTTCGCTCGGGATGACAATTCATAAATGGCGACAATTCAGAAAATGTCAGGCCCTGACTTCGGCCTGCGCCCGCGCTCGCCGCTCGGCATACAGCGGAAACTCCTCCGCCAGCGCCAGGACTTCCTTGCGAATTCTCCCCAGCACCACGGCGTCCGTCCGATGATCGAGCGCCTCCGCAATCCAGTGCGCGATCTGCCGCATCTCCACTTCTTTCATGCCGCGCGTAGTCACGGCCGGAGAGCCAATGCGAATGCCGCTCGGCTTCATCGGCGGATTCGTATCAAACGGAATCGCGTTCTTGTTGACCGTAATGCCGGCCACCCCGAGCGCCTTCTCAGCCTCACTTCCCAGCATGCCTTTGGCAAACACGTCCACCAGCATGAGGTGTGTGTCCGTTCCACCGGAGACAATGCGATAGCCATCGGCCGCCAGCGTCTCGGCCATCACCTTCGCATTGGCCACGACCTGCCGGGCGTAGTCGCGGAAACTCGGTTGCGAGGCTTCGAGGAAGCACACCGCCTTGGCGGCAATGATGTGCACCAACGGTCCTCCCTGTATTCCGGGGAAGACCGTCTTATCGATCGGCGCCGCAAATTCCTGCTTGCTCAGGATCATGCCGGCACGTGGCCCGCGCAGCGTCTTATGCGTGGTCGAAGTCACGATCTGCGCGTGCGGTACCGGCGATGGATGCGCTCCACCCGCCACCAAGCCCGCGAAATGTGCCATATCCACCAGATAAAGCGCGCCAACTTTGTCCGCAATCTGACGCATGCGGGCGAAATCGATGATCCGCGGATAAGCGCTGCCGCCGCCGATAATCAGCTTTGGGCGCTGCTCGGTCGCGATCCTCTCCAAGTCGTCGTAATCGATCGTCTCCGTTTCCTTGGTCACGCCGTACGGAATTATCTTGTATGTTTTGCCCGAGAAATTCAGCGGATGCCCATGCGTGAGGTGCCCGCCATGAGCCAGATTCAAACCAAGAATCGTATCGCCGGGCTGCAGCACCGCCGCGTAAGCTGCCTGATTGGCCTGCGATCCAGAGTGCGGCTGCACGTTGGCATGTTCCGCGCCAAATAGTTTCTTGACCCGTTCGCGCGCCAGTTCTTCCACCACGTCGGTAAATTCGCATCCGCCGTAGTACCGCTTGCCGGGATAGCCTTCCGCATATTTGTTGGTGAACACGGAACCGGCGGCCTCGAGCACAGCTTCGCTCACGAAGTTTTCCGAAGCGATCAGCTCCAGCCCTTCGTGCTGCCGGCGGACCTCGTTGTCGATAGCGTTCGAAATCTGCGGGTCAACTTCATACAGCGGGCGGGACATAACGGAATTTTTCATAGGGACTTCTATTTTACCCCGAGCGAGGGCAGGTTGAGGCGAGCGACCTGGCAGGCTGCTGACGGGAATCAGTTCGTCCTTTCGAGCAAGTAATCATGCCCCGGATCTGTCCGCGTAGGGACGGCCGCCCTCGGCCGTCCAGCGGAGCGAAGCTCCGTAGTCGATGGATACTCCGGCTGTAAAACCGCTCCAAATTGCCGGGGTCGGAGCAATCAACGATTTCGTCGCCAGCTAGTGATCAGAGTTTAATCCTGCTTAAATTGGTCAGTTCTGCGGTGCGTCCTGATGGGGAATCTGCCGTTGAGTCCCGACCGAGTGTACTTGACGCAGCTCGAAAGGCTGCAGTCGTGATCCATCGGGTTTTGAGAAATACCCTTGCATCACCTGGCAGCCATCGGAGAATTTTCCCTTAGAAATTCCTGTGATCTGATCTTCGGGGTAGCGTTCTTCAAGCACAAAGTTGCCCAAGCTATCAATGCTACCCCTCAACCATAGTGTCTTGCCGATCCGCTGATATTGTTCAGTCCCCGACAAGGTAGCGTTCTTTCCGACCAAGTGGACCTTCACATGAGCACTCGCCCCCACGGTGCCCGCAAAGTCGTTGCGGAGCTCAATACAAGAAGTTCCTAGCTGCGGCGAAACATTGACGATGGCAATGTCATCACCCCGCAAAACGATTCTGAAGGAGAGCCGCGGATTGTTCGCTCGGACATTCACCGGAAATACCTGAAAGAGAAATTCCTTCTGATCGGGAGCAGCAGGAAACAGGTCCCAATACTCTGTGGTCATGTTCTTGTCGAAGTGTACGTCGTAGACACCCGGAGAACCTGAAAAAGGCACAAAGCCCTCGGGCGTCAGGGCCATCGGCACTTCAATGTCTCCATCTGTATCCTTGACGCGAACCAGGCCACTGGTTGAGTAGCTAGTCGTCGGAATGACACCCACGGACTTCGCGCTGAAGCCCAGTGCCAGCACATACGGACGATCAGGATAGAAGGTCGCCTGCTCCCGAACCATCTTCTGTCGGCCTTTGGATAACATTTCCGAGGAGTTCGCTGGCCCCCAGGCGACATGCATGAGTGATATCTCCGCGCTGTTGGTCGCCCACTGAACCGGAGAAGGGAACGTCAGATTCGTTTCGACGATCTTCGACGAGGACTCGGGTGGTCCAGATTGTGCCTGCATGGAAACCGTCAAACTTATGACCAGTATCCAAAGCGAACTGCGTGATCGGGTCAGCTGCATGAGACTTTGGCTCCATCCGTCATTTGAAAAGCACGCAGGTTTCCGAATCTAATTCAAGCCAAATATATAGGGTTGGAACTGGGGATGCGTGTACTCCCTGACACATACGTATTGGCACTGACACGTCGGCGTTAAAGGTTCGATTGGCGAAATCAGGCCGATTACACTCAGAACCCAAAGAAGATCCGCTCTACGACCGTCGCCGATAGTAAATGTTGAATTCAAATCCCGGATTCGGCGGAAATATTTCCGCAATCTTGCGCAGCCGCTCAGCCATCGGAGCTGGGGCCAGCAGTGGATAATCGCGCTCGCGCAGATCGTAGTAATCGACGTCGAGGTAGAGTGAGAGCAGGTAGATGGAAATCGCATCCGCGAAGCTGGCTGTAAGATAATCGTTCTTAAATCTCTCCGCGTCCGGACCGTGGGCGGTAGCGAGTTTGCGCGCCTCCCATGCGTCCAGTGAAGTTTCGCCGCGTACCCCGGACTCCACTTGCTGCCAGGCCAAGTCGGCGAAATTCTGGGATACGCCGGCGCGTTCGACCAGCGCGTGCCCGACGTTGATGTAGAACTCGAATGCCACCGAAAATTTATCCTCCATCAAGCGGGTGGAGATGAAGACGCACTGCGAGTCGCCGAGGTCCAGGTTGCGATGGCAAACTGCGTTGTCGCTCAGCGCAACGTCGTAGCGGTCGGCAATCACGGTCTCATCGCCCTGGGTTACGGTGAGCGGCACGAAGTAGTACGCCTTGCGGCTGAGCGCAGCGGCCACCGGCACTGGCACCGCGGCAATCATGCGGTCGAGATCGTTGTCGGCAATAGTGATTTCGCCCGAGCGGGCATAACAGATGCCGTTAGGCGCCTGTGAAACCGGGCTGCTTTGCACGATCTCCGCGGGTCGGCGGGTGATCGCGGAGGCGGTTTGCGACATGACGGTATTGTAGCGTACGGACGGTGGGTGACGGTCGGGCGCCCTGCCTTTTCGGCCTTTCCAAAGGTGGGTTTCCACAGCGGATAGTCCTTGGACAAATGCTCACAACTGTGATGGTGTAGCTTATTAGCATGGGCGAAACGAGTTGGGACGGACCGCGCTGGATCGGAATTCCGATGCGCGTATTCGCGATTACGTTTCTGTCGACCCTGCTCTCGTTCGCGGTTGCGCTGCTGCTGAGCATTATGGGGACGGTAGTGTACTCGCAGGTCAGGCACGTCGCGCCCAATCTGACGTTTGCTTACCGGCATATCGCGTTTCCGTGCGCAATCACTGCGGGTGCGATCGTGCTGGTGCTGTCGCTGGCGATGGAAATTCGCAACTACCGGCAGCGGAAAACGCTGGAAGGGATCGAGCGGGTAAGTTGAAGATGTCTGAATCGAAAAGAAATGCGCCGCGTATTGCCATCCCCGTGCCGCATTCCGGGGATCGCGAGGACGATCGCGAGTACGCCGCGCGCGCGCTGCCGCCGTATGAAGAAGCCGTGCGCGGAGCGGGTGGAGAACCGGTGCGCATCGAACTGGATCAGACGCCGGCACAGGTGATGAAACAGTTCGAGCGCTGCGACGCCGTTCTGCTGCCCGGCAGCCGGGCGGATGTAGATCCGCAAAAGTACAGCGCGGATCGTCACGAGAAGACGGCGCCCGCTGACGCCAAACGAGACACTGTCGACGAGTTGCTGTTGGAAGATGCCTACAAAATGCGCAAGCCCGTGCTCGGCATCTGCTACGGATTGCAGTCGTTGAATGTGTACCGGTCGGGGACGCTGGTGCAGGATATCGAGTCGGCGAACGTCGATTCGAAGATCAATCACAGCGCGGGGCGGGCGGTGGCGAAGGCGCACACGGTCGATATCGAGCCGGAATCGAAGCTGGCGGAGATTGTGGGCGCGAGCAAAACGCTGGCCGTGAATTCTTCGCATCACCAGTCCGCGGACGCAGTGGGCGATGGGCTGCGGGTGGTGGCGCGGTCGCCTGACGACGGAATCGTTGAAGCTCTGGAGGGAACCGCTCCCGGACATTTTGTGCTGGCGGTGCAGTGGCATCCGGAGCGGAGCGTGAACGATGGGCCGGAGGTGGCGGAGTCCGCGCACGCCATTTTCCGCGCGTTCATCGAGGCGGCGAGAGCGAAGCACGCGGAGTTGGCGGGGGAGTTTGAACAACACCTTACATGAGATTGTCATCCCGAGCGCAGCGAGGGACCCCTACTCCCGGCACACATTTTCGTGCGGGTAGGGGTCCCTCGCTGCGCTCGGGATGACAATTCAGAGAATACCGCAGGCGTCTCAAACTCTCTGAGTTCCAATCGCCGTCAGAAGGTCGTCCAAATCCTCGGTGTCCTTCGACTCCGCGCGCCTTAGCAAAACCACCACATTCGCAATCACGGCGTTATCAGTGCCCATGCCTTCCGGCGTTTTGGCTTTGATCCCGACACAGTCCGAGGGAATTCCGCACAACTCGGCGACGTGTTTGCGAATCGCGTCCGCGTGCGGGCCGATTTTTGGAGCGGAGAGGATCAGCGTGGAATCCAGATTCAAGAGTAAGTAGCCCGCGCTCTTGACGCGCTTTAACGCTTCTCGCAGAAACACGGCGGAGTCGGCGTTTTTCCACTGCGGGTCGGACGGCGGAAACAGCGCTCCGATGTCGGGGCCGGCGATGGCTCCGAGCAGCGCGTCGGTGATGGCATGCAGCAGGACGTCGCCGTCGGAATGGCCGCCGAGGCCCTTCGGGTGCGGCAGAGTCACGCCGCCGATTTTGAGCGGAATGCCGGACTTGAATTCGTGCGAGTCCCAGCCGTAGCCAATGCGCATTTCAGGCTTCAAGTCTGATTCCGGTCAGCCCCTAAAGGGGCGTCTGATTTCGAACTTATGGCATCGCTAAAGCGATGCCATGATACGAAACACGCTGATACGAAACACAAGAGTCTCGCTACTGAAGCTCGCTATCGAGCTCCGGTTTTCAAGTAGAACTCTGCCAGTTCCATGTCGGCTGGCGTGGTGATTTTTATATTGCTCGGCGAGCCCATTACGACTGCGACGGGCAGGCCGGCGCGCTCGATCAGTGAGGCCTCGTCGGTGCCGACGAAGCCGTCGGCGAGGGCGTCGTCAAAAGCTTTCTTCAGGATGCTGTAGCGAAAGCCCTGCGGAGTTTGCGCCATCACAATGCTCGCTCGCGGGATGGTGGTTTTGATGAGTGCGCCATCCGCGGTTCGTTCCACCTGTTTTACGGTGTCGACGGCGGGCCAGCCCGCGATCGCGGCTCCATGTTTGTGCGCGGCCTCGATCACGTTGCCAATGATATCGGGCGTAACCAACGGGCGAACGGCATCGTGCACCAAAACGATGTCTTCCGGATCGGCCGCGGTGCGGGCCATAGCGCTGGCCACCGAGTCCTGGCGATGCTCGCCGCCTTCCACCATCTGCAGGCGCTTGCTCAGGATCTCCGGATACTGCTTTTCGACCTGGGTGCGAAAGCCGGCAATTTCGTCCTTGCGCAGAGCGACGATGATTTCGTAGACGGAAGGGGTAGCGGCGAACTTACGCAGCGTGTGGACAAGAATAGGCACGCCGCCCAGTTCTTTGAACTGTTTGGTCGGCGCTTTTTTCCTGGACCTTTCTGCCGACTTGGCGCCCGAGGGTGGGGCCATGCGCGTGCCCAGTCCGGCCGCCGGAACAATGACAAACACCTTCATAGGGGCGATCAGTATAGTACAGGGAAGCAAAGTTTTCCTGGACTTATTCCAAGTAGTTTGTCGAGGGCAGAACATCAAGGACGGGAGGGAACGAATCCCCCACCGGAGCAGGAGGTCCCGCTTAAAGCCCGGAGACTAGTCGGCTGCGCGGTCGACCACGGCGGGGGTTTGCTTTTTTGCCGGGTCGGAGGGCGGTGCGCTGGTTGCTGACGCAGGAGGCACGGCGATCGACGGCGGCGCCACTGCTTTGGTGTCGTGGCGGACGGGCCCGCGCTCATCCCACTTGCCAAAGATCATCTTGCCCGCAGTGGTCTGCAGGACCGAGGTCACCGAGATGTCGATGGTCTTGCCGATCATCTTGCGCGCGTTATCGATGACCACCATGGTGCCGTCATCGAGATAGGCGACGCCCTGGTTGTACTCTTTTCCTTCCTTGAGGATGAATACCCGCATCACTTCGCCGGGCAGAACGATGGGCTTGAGCGAGTTGGCCAGTTCGTTGATGTTGAGCACGGCCACGCCCTGCAACTGGGCGACTTTGTTGAGATTGAAATCGTTGGTGAGGATTTTGCCTTCATACAGCTTGGCCAGTTCGATGAGCTTCATATCGACTTCGCGGACGGTGGGGAAGTCGTCTTCCACGATTTGGATCTGCACCGAAGCGGTTTTCTGGAGACGCTGCAGGATGTCGAGGCCGCGGCGGCCGCGATTGCGCTTAAGCGAGTCGGCGGAATCGGCCACCAGTTGCAATTCGCGGAGCACGAACTGCGGGATCACAATCAGGCCGTCGAGGAAACCGGTCTCGGCGATATCGGCGATGCGGCCGTCGATAATGACGCTGGTGTCCAGGATCTTGTAACTCTTCTTGCCCGACTTTTCGCCGCCGAAGATCCCGCCGAGCGCCGCCAGATTGAGCAGGTCGCCTTTGGTGGCGCCGACCGCCAGTCCCACGTAGGCCATGACCATCATGACCATGATCTGCAGGAAGCTTTGGGTAGGGCTCGGAGAAATGCTGTTGCGAATGACGAGGGCGAAAAGATAAGCGCCAAAGATGCCGAGCACGCTCCCGATGGCGGCTCCAATCAGGCGCTTCAGGCTCATCGCGCGCAACCTCCACTCGAACGCGACGATGGCGACGCCGATCAACAGACCGACGGCGGCTGCAAAGTTTGCGGGCAGGTTAAACGGACGAATAAGAAAGCAAACGACACCGACGATGATGACAAATAGAAGGCGTATGAATATGACGTCCACGAGCAAGACCTCTCTCGGGGAAGGCACCGCTCGAGCGATTCCCGCCCCCGCCGATCGTTCAGGGCGAATGATTATTAAGAGCCCTGCGCCAGCGTTCTATTTCACGGAGCTGTATGAAAAAATGTGCCCGTGCCGGTCATAGCCGGGTTACTGTAAAAAATACCCTCCGAGTATACACCTGAGGTAAAGGGCCAGACAGGAGAAGGGCGGGTCAGCAGGCTGTGGAAAACTCTTCATTCGCGACGATTTTCGGGGGCGCACTGCTGGTCAACCCGGGAAAGACCCTCTGCGATCCCCTGTGCCCCCTGTGGTTAGCTCGATGCTCATTGTCCCAGGTTCCAGCGGGGTTCCAGCGGACTCTTCCCCAAGCGCCGGTTGCGTAGTGCATCGCGACTGTGGCTACGTTAGACTGTTGGGTCATCTGGAGACATCCCCGTATGAACTGGCCGGGACAAGTCGTACTGCTCGTTGCCATCTGCGTTTCGGTGTTTCTGTTTTGCCGTAAGTTCGGCGCAGCGCTGCGCATCATCCTGGCATCGAAACCGGACGCCGACTTCCAACTGCGGCCCATTGGCCCGCGCATCCGTAAAGTGCTCTGGGAGGTGGCCGCGCAGGGACTGGTCATTGCCCAGAGGCCCCTGCCCGGCCTGGCGCATGCCTTTGTTTTCTGGGGCTTCTGCGTTTTCGCCCTGGTGACGCTCAACCACTTCGCCGAAGGATTCGGAATGGCCTTCCTTTCTCATGACGGCTTCTCGCGTTTTTACTTCCTGTTTGCCGGCGTCTTCGCCGTGGCCGTGGCCGTCTCAATCGCGGGGCTGGCCTTCCGCCGCTTCGTTATCCGGCCGAAATGGCTCGAGCCGCTGTCTCCGGAATCGGGCCTGATCGCTTTCCTGATTTTCGCGTTGATGATCACCTACCTGGCCAGGTTCTGGGTGCAGGAAGGCAGCGCGGCGGCCTGGACATGGTGGTGGGCGCACACGCTGGCGCTCCTAACTTTTCTGCCGCTAATTCCCGGCACCAAGCACATGCACCTCGTGCTGAGCCCGTTGACAGTGTTTCTCGAGCGCGACGGCTTCAGCCGCATCCCGCCGCTGGTGGGCGACGAGGATTTCGGCCTCGATACCGGTAAGGATCTGACCCGCATCACCGCTCTACAGGCCTACACCTGCGTCGAGTGTGGCCGTTGCACCGAACATTGTCCGGCCAACAACACGGGAAAGATTCTGAATCCGAAAGAAATCATTTTGGGCACACGGCATTATCTGCAAGAGTTCGGGCCGCAGAGCAGCGAATTGCTGCTGGGTAAGCACCTTTCCATGGAAGCGGCCTTCCAGTGCACCACGTGCGGGGCCTGCGAGTTTCAGTGCCCGGTGGGCATCCAGCACCTGCCGTTGATCGTGGGTCTGCGGCGCGGCGCGGTGAATACCGGCAAGTGGGACAACAGTCATGGCGGCGAACTCTTCATCACGCTCGAGCGCCACGGCAATGCGCTGGGGTTCCCGCCCTCCGAACGCGAAAAATTCATCGACAAGAATGGCCTGCCGTACTTCGACGGAACCCAGGAATACTGCCTGTGGATGGGGTGCCTGGGATCGTATGACCCGAATGGCCGCAAGATTCTGCTGGCGCTCGTCGGATTGCTGCGTTACCTCGGCATCAGCTTCGGCGTTCTGCGCCAGGAGAAGTGCAACGGCGATCCCGTGCGCCGCCTGGGCAACGATTATCTGTTCGGTGAATTGGCTCAGGGAAACCTGGAACAGATGCGCGAGGCCGGCGTGAAGAAAATGGTTTCGATCTGCCCGCACTGCGTGCGCACCATAGGCGTGGATTGGAAGGAGCACGGCGGCAACATCCCGATCGAGCACCACACTGAATTGCTGGCCCGTTACCGCGACAAGCTGCCGCTCGACGGCGCCGCGCAGAAGAGCATGGTGTTTCACGACGCCTGCTACCTGGGGAGATATCGCGGCGTGTATGACGAGCCGCGCGAGGTGATGGCGCGCTATGGGCAGGTGGTGGATCCGCCGCGGGCGCGCGAACGCGGCTTCTGCTGCGGCGGCGGCGGCGGTTTAATGTTCCTGGGAGAAGAGTCGGGCAAGCGCGTCAACCTGGAGCGCGCCGAGGAACTGGTGGCGACGGGCGCAAGCGTGGTCGCCGCGGCCTGCCCGTTCTGCAACTCGATGCTGCGCGACGGATTGGCGGCGATCACCGACACCCCGCCGGAGTTGCTCGACGTCGCCCAGATCGCGGCAGCAGCCATCGCGAAAACCAGCCCGCAAAAGACAACCGGCGGGGACTAGTGGAGCGACGGGCGCCTCGCCCGTCCAGCACCATGGTGGCCGGGCGGGGACGCCCGGCTCTCCACGATCAAGAGCGGCGAGTTTCCGCAATCGCCTCACGAATTGCCGGCAACACTCCATCCATCTGGTGGGGCGTCCCGACGGTGATTCGCACGCATCCGTCGCAGCCTGGGTTGGCCGATGAATCGCGGACCAGAATGCCGCGGCGCTGCATCGACTCCACAAATGTTTTCGCGGATGCACCTACTCGCACCAGAACGAAGTTCGTCTGGCTCGGCCAGAAGCGCAGGCCCAGCTCATCGAACAATTGTGCCAGGCGTTCGCGGCCGCGCTTCACCTGAGCGACGTGCTCACTCACGAACGACCGGTCTGCCAGCGCCTCTTCGAGACAAGCCAGCGCCACGGAATTCACGTTGAATGGCAAGCTGAGCCGCCGCAGGTAGTCGATCTGTTCCGCGGCGCCGGACAGCACGCCGAGGCGGAGGCCGGCGAGTCCATAGGCTTTGGAAAACGTGCGCGCGACGAATAGGTTTGGATGAAGCGCCAGGTCCGGGATCAGGGTTTTGTCGACGATAGTTTCGACAATGGTTTCGCCGCAAAATTCGAAATAGGCTTCGTCGATCAGCACGGCCGCGTCGGGTGCCGCTTCTGCAATCCTCAACAAGTCCGAGCGCGGAGCCGCCAGGCCGGTGGGATTGTTGGGATTCGCGATCGCGATCACCCGGGTGCGCGGCGAAATAGAAGCCAGTAATTCGGCAATGGGAAGCGCCAGGTCTTCGCCCGATTGCAGGCGCACTACCTGCGCCCCTAGCCCCTTGCCCAGCATCGGATACATCACGAACGTCGGGTCGGCAAAGAGCAGTTCGTCGCCCGCTCCAAGATAACTTGTAAAGAGCAGCGACAGCGCCTCATCGATTCCGTTGGTGAGCAACACCTGCTCGGGCAGGATGTTCAGGAAATTTGCTATCAGCCGCTCGCCAACCTCGCGCTGCGGATACATCGAGAGCTCCGCCGCCGAGAGCGAGCGCAACCGCGCCAATACGCGCGGCGAGCATCCGGCCATGCTCTCGTTGAGATCGAGGCCCAGCCCGGCGCGGCTCGCGATGGGCGAGAGGTAAGGACTCAAGCCGGCAATCAATTCCCGCGGCTTCAGCATGGGCTTCGCGTAAATGGAACGCGCGTAAACATGACGCGATGAGTTTACTTCATGAATTCACGGCCGCGCAGCCTTCATGTGAAGGCGAGGCTTGCCTCGTCTCACGCGGCAAGCCGCGTCTCTGCTAATCATCGTTTATCACGTCATGATCTATCGCGCCTCGCATACTTCACCGCCGCAAAGATCACCGTGCAGATCGCGAAATCCACCAGCAGGCCCCAGTCTTCCTTGAAAAGCGCATGGCGCGCTCCTCTAGGCAGATGTGGCATGAGCAAGAAATAGATCGCGTTGCCTGCGAGCACGGAGACGAGCGCGTCGAGAAAATTCTTCATCGTCTTATTCTTGGGTACGGGTCCTGCCAAGCCAGCCTCCGCTCCTGCTAACATCGCTTGAGATGCTGGAACCGTCCACTCCAGTGCAGTACGTGAAAGGCATCGGCCCGCGCCTAGCCGAAGTCCTTGCCGCCAAGGATATTCGAACCGTTGACGACCTGCTGCACTACCTGCCGTTTCGCTACGAAGACCGGCTGAACCCGCGTTCGGTCGCTGAACTGCGCGCCGGAGAGATGGCGACGGTGATCGCCGAAGTCCGCAACTCAGGACTGTTTCGCACGCGCCGCATGCCCATCTTCCAACTCACAGTCGGCCAGGGCCGCACTCGCCTGAAGTGTATCTGGTTCAATGCCGCTTATCTTCAGGGCCGCTTCCAGGCCGGACAGATGGTGGCCCTCTACGGCAAGGTCGAAGAAGACCGCGACGGCGAACTGCAGATCGTGCAGCCGCAATTCGAGATTCTCGGCGACATCAATACTAATGAAGAGGGCGGCGCCGAGGCAGCCGAGAAAGAGGCCGAAAAAAAGGTGGCCGCCTCGCTCGAGATCGGGCGGATTGTTCCGATCTACGAATCGACCGGGCAGGGCAAGCTCACGCCGCGCTGGTTCCGGCGCATTATCCGCGGGGCGCTGGAAAATTTGAACCCCAATCTTCCCGATGCAATCCCCGCCGCGGTGCGCGCACATCTGAGCCTGGTGTCTCCGCGCGAAGCGTTGTGGAAGGTTCACTGGCCGGATGCGGGCGAAAGCTTTGCCGATCTGCAATCGTCGCGCACGGCGGCGCATATAAGAATGATCTTCGATGAACTTTTTTTCATCGAGCTTGGACTGGAACTCAAGCGGCGCGAGCAGAAGGCGCAAACCGGAATCGCCTTTCAGCTTAACGATTGCGTTCGCGAGGCGATTAAGAAGATATTGCCGTTTCATCCGACGGCGGCCCAGAAGCGCGTGCTGAAAGAAATCGCCGCCGACATGCAGACGCCTAGCCCCATGCGGCGGCTGCTGCAGGGCGATGTGGGATCGGGCAAAACGATCGTGGCCTTCCAAGCCGCGATCATCGCCATTGAAAACGGCTACCAGGTCGCATTGATGGCGCCGACTGAAATTCTCGCGCAGCAACATTATTTTTCCGCGCGCCAGATTCTCGAACGAGCCGGCTACCGCATCGTTCTGCTGACTGGCTCGCTCGACGAGGACCGCAAACGCGACGTGCGCCGCCACATCGCGCAAGGCAACGCGCAACTCGTCATCGGAACGCACGCGCTGATTCAGGATCGCGTCGAATTTGAGAAGCTCGGCTTGGTCATCGTGGATGAGCAACACCGCTTCGGCGTGATGCAACGGCTGAAGCTGATGAAGAAATCGGACGAGCCTCGTGTGGGGACGGGAGTCTCGCCCGTCCAAAACCACGTAGGGGCGGACGCCCTCGTCCGCCCAGGCGAGCGTAGCTCGCCTACGCCCGAGCCCGACGTGCTGGTGATGACGGCGACGCCCATACCGCGCACGCTGGCCCTCACTCTCTACGGCGACCTTGATCTCTCCGTGCTCGGCGAACTTCCGCCGGGACGCACGCCGGTTGTCACCCGCTCCCTGCCCGACGAGCGCGCGCCCGAAGTCTGGGACTTTGTCCGCAAGCAGATCGCCGCCGGACATCAGGCCTACGTGGTTTATCCAGTGATTGAGGAAAACGAAGAGCGTGAACTGAAAGCGGCACAGCAGATGCATCGGCAGTTGCGGGAAAAGATTTTTCCCAACCTTCATGTCGGTTTGCTGCATGGCCGTCTGGATGCCGACGAAAAAGAACACGTCATGCGCGAATTTCAACAGGGCAAAATCGAAATTCTTGTCGCCACCACGGTGATCGAAGTTGGCGTCGACGTGCCCAACGCTACCGTCATGGTGATCGAGCACGCCGACCGCTTTGGTTTGGCGCAGCTCCACCAGTTGCGCGGACGCATTGGACGCGGCGCGGCGAAATCCTATTGCGTGCTCATGCGCGGTGGAAAGGTTTCCGCAGAAGGCGAACGCCGCCTCGACGCCATGGTGCGCTCGAACGACGGTTTCCAGATCGCGGAACTCGATCTCGAACTGCGCGGCCCCGGCGAATTTTTCGGGACCAAGCAGGCGGGCATTCCGAGCTTCCGCGTGGCTAATATCATCCGCGATCGCCAACTGCTGGAAGCGGCCAAACGCGAGGCTGCGTTTGTGATCTCGGGGCCGAATCCCGAAATATCAAAAGAAGAGATTGATCTGGCGCTCAAGCAAATGCGGTCGCGCTGGGCGCTCAGTTATGGACTGGTGGAGGTGGGGTAGAAAGCGCCTCATCGACGAGCCAGTTTGAGCGTCAGTGGACTTTCGAATTACCATCCAGGCAATGACTTCTCGCCTACGACGATGGCTGCGTGATCCCCTTCTTCTTTTGTGTCTGACCGCGGGCCTGCTAGCTTTCGTGGTGCAATCGGGTGAGTTGGGCACGTCCGACACGACGCATCGCCTGCAAACCACGCACTGGCTCTGGACCTCGGAGCCGCAGGTTTTTCCCAACGAGTATCCTGAGTTTGGCCTGCACGGCCGTGGCGGGCGTCTTTACAGCTGGTATGGCATCGGCCAGTCGCTGCTCATGCTGCCCGCCGATCTTCTGGGAACGTGGATGGCGCGCTGGTCGATCTTCTCGGGTTGCGGCGACGACCCTGCCGTGCGCAGCATCGTGGTCAGCTATAGCACCAATATTTTGGTGAACATTCTTACCGCGCTGATCGCATTCCGCTTGCTCGGCCAGTTGGGCTTTGGCATGAAGGAGTCGGTAGCCGGCGTGCTGGCGCTGATGTTCTGTACCACCCATCTTCACTACACGCAGAACATGATGGAAAACAACTACATCATGTTGCTGACGCTCGCTGGATTTTCATTTCAGTACGAGTGGCTGCGGACGGACAGCCGGAGGGCCCTTTTCGCGGGCTCGTGCGCGCTCGGCCTAAACTTGCTTACTCGACTCACTACGGGCTTGGATCTGATAGCGGCAGGGATTTTTATCTTACTTGTGCTTTGGTTTGAAGGACTGCGCGGCGTGGGGTTGTGGCGTCGTCTTATCGCCTATTGCAAAGTCGCCGCACCGGTTTACTTATTCTTTCTCATGCTCGATCGCGCCTACCAGTTTTACCGCTACGGATCACTCACCAATACATACGTATCGATAGCCGGCCGGGAACAGCGCCAAATCGATCCTGCGCTGCCGGTGAACTTCCCCTGGAGCACGCCCTTTCACGTCGGCGTTTTCGGCGCGCTGTTCAAACCTGAGAAGTCTATTTTTCTTTTCGATCCTCTTCTCGTGCTGGCAATTTTCCTCTTGGCATTGCTATGGAAACGCCTGACTCCGGAGGTGTGCGCGTATGGGGTGAGCACCATTTTACTGTTGCTGGCCTATATCAGTTTTTACGCGAGATACACCTACTGGGCCGGAGACTTCGCCTGGGGCGACCGCTATGTTTCGACCACCGTGGAGCTGGTAACACTAGTCGCTGTGCCGCTGCTCATGCACTATCGGGCATCTTTTAATCGAGAACGTCTGGGAAGAACGATCTGGTGCGCGGGATGGGTGCTGATCGCGGTCAGCCTGATGATTCAGTTAGCATCGCTCGCCTTTTGGTTGCCGCTCGAAATTTACCAGATGGAGACGCTCGGACATCCGACGTTTGTGATTGCTCTGCGTTGTAAGAACATCGTCGCCTTCGCTTTGGGCAAGATGGATGCCTGGGGCTTGAACAACGAGTCCATGACACAGGACCCGTGGGATTATGTTCACATCACAACGTGGAATTTTCTGCCTTTTCTCCTGCGCCGCGTCGGGGCAGCGCCGGGCTGGGTAGTGAATTCGGCGCTTGCAATCTGGCTTGCCGCGATTGCGGCACTGGGATCGGTTTTGTTCCGGTTGCGAAGCAGCTTGCGATCGCAGACGCTGACTACCTAGACTGACCGCCTACACTGATCGCCGACACTGACCGCCGAAAATGTTGACGGCAACCGAAATCCGGTTTGAAAGTAATCTCGTCTCTGCTGTAGCTTGGATCTTGTGATCATCGACGTCCTCCATCGCATCGCCGTTCACCGTCAGTCGCTCTCCCGCGAAGAGGCACACGCGGTGATGACCGAAGTCCTCACCGGCCAATGCTCGGACGCGCAAATTGCGGCGCTGCTCGTGGCCTTGCACATGAAGGGCGAAACGGTCGAAGAAATCGTCGGATTTGCCGAAGCCATCCGCGCCGCCGCCATTCCACTCGAACTCCATGCCGACTCCGTCCTCGACGCCAGCGGCACCGGGCGCGATGCGCTCGTCGATACCTGCGGCACCGGCGGCGATGCCAGCGGCACATTCAACATTTCGACGGCAACGGCCTTCGTCGTCGCTGGAGCCGGAGTGCGCGTCGCCAAGCACGGCAACCGCAGCGTGACCTCAAAGTGCGGCTCCGCCGACGTGATGGAAGCGTTGGGCGTGAATATCCACCTGCCGGTTGCGCAGGTCGCGGCCTGCCTGGAGCAAGTAGGAATCGCGTTTCTTTTCGCCCCCGCCATGCATTCCGCGATGAGGCACGTGCAGACCGCCCGCCGCGAGCTGCAACTGCGCACCGTCTTCAACCTGCTCGGTCCGCTGACCAATCCCGCGCGCGCCACCTGCCAGGTAGTTGGCGTCTATTCCGCGGACCTTGTCGAAAAACTTGCAGAGGCGCTCAGCATGTTAGGTCTGCGTCGCGCGCTCGTCGTCCACGGAAGCGACGGCCTGGACGAAATCACCATCACCGCTCCAACGCGCATTGCCGAGGTGCGCGAGGCGCAAGTTCATAGCTACGAAGTTACGCCCGAGGAATTCGGCCTGCAGCGCGCCACGCTCGATGACATATCCGGCGGAGACGCCGCCCTCAACGCCGCGCTGATCCGCGAAGTACTGGCCGGGAAGAAATCCGCCCGCCGCGACGTTGTGCTGCTCAACGCCGCCGCCGCCCTCGTCGCCGCCGGACAGGCCGATCACCTGCGCGATGCAATTCCCCTGGCCGCAAACGCGATTGATTCGGGCGCCGCGCTTCGAAAGTTGCAGGCGCTTGTCGCTTTCACCGCAGCCCGCGCGCAGCACCCAACTTGATATCGCCTCTCGAAACTAGGTTTTGCTCGCCGCCGCTTTCAACTTTTCAATCTGCTGCAGGTGTGCAGCACCATGCCCGCCCATCCTCTCGACGAGGTCAGCAACGGTCATCTCTCGTTGCAGTTCCGGATGAAAAGCCGACTTGGAGAGATCGGAAAGCTTCAAACCTCGCAGCAAACGCAAGTTGTGATGACGCCCCAACCCGTAAAACGCGACCAATTCAGAGGGAGGCGAATCCAGGTAGTTCAGATTGCGGGCCCATGCGTCCGGATCCAGCGGCGCGATGACGGCCTTAGTATCCGCCAGCATCTGTCGCACACGGTATCCGTAGATGATCTCGGCATCCGCCAGGTGCCCGAGGACTTCCAGCACGCACCATTTTTCCGGGGAAGGCTTGTAACGTAGAACTTTTTCCGATAAACCGGAGACCGCTGCCGCAATCTCTTTCGGGCTCTTCTCCGCTGCATCGAGGTGTTTCTTAAACTCTGTTTCTGTCATAGGCAACGCCCCTTTGGCAATTTGGCAATCAAGACTTCTGGGGCCAGCACATTGCTTGCTGGGGTTCAAATTACCAGATTACCCTATTTCAAAATTACAAAAATCCTACTTCACCTCCACCCGCTCCATATACTCCGCCACCTGCACATTCCATCCAAGTTCGTTCTTCATGCGGTCGCGAAGTTGCGCCGCCGCGGCGGGCTCGCCGTGGACAAGGTAGGTCGCGCCCGGTTGGTTCTTGAACGTCCGCAGCCACTCCAACATCTCGGGCGGATCGGCGTGATCGCTGAACTGTTCGAGCGCCGCGACCTGCGCGCGGATCGGCACAAAATCGCCGAAGATCTTCACCTCGGGCGCCCCGCTCTTGATGATCGCGCCGCGCGTGCCCGGAGCCTGGAAGCCGATGAAAATCACCAGATTCTTCGGATCGGGCAGCCGCTGCGCCATGTGATGCAAGATCCGGCCGCCAGTAACCATCCCGCTCGACGAAACGATGATCGACGGATAGTGGCTCTCGTTAATCTTCTTCGACTGCTCAGCGGTCAGCGCAAACGTGAAGCCCGGCCACTCGATGGGCGAGCCGTATGTCCTGATCAACTCGGCGGCTCGTGGCGTGTATTCTTCCGTGTGTTTCAGAAAAATCTCGACTGCCCTGATCGCCATCGGGCTGTCGCAATACACCGGCAGGCGCGGAATTTGTCCCGTCTCCATTAGCCTTTTCAAAATGAAAAGAAATTTCTGCGTCCGCTCCACGGCGAACGCCGGGACGATCACGCTGCCGCCGCGTTGCGCCGTCTCGCGAATCAGGCGGGCGAGTTCCGGTCGAGGATCAGTGTCGGGATGCTGCCGGTTGCCGTAAGTGGACTCCATGACCAGAACATCGGCAGTCTCGTTTTCCTGCGGCCCGGAGTGCACCACCTTGCCGGGCGCAATTAAGCTATCGCGCACCCGGCCAATGTCGCCGGTGAAAAGCAGCCGGCGGTTGCGGGCGTTTGTTTGCAGCATGATTTCTACCATGCAGGAACCCAGAATGTGCGCGGCACCCACGAAGCGAAACGCCAGCTCGGGGCTCAATGGCGTGGTTTGCCCGACCGCAACTGGCTTGAAGAATCGCTGGCAATCTTGCGCTTCTTCGAGTGTGTACAACGGCAGCGCCGGATCATGCTTCGACACTTTTCTCTTGTTGTAGAACGCCGCGTCTTCTTCCTGCAGGTGTCCGGAGTCAGGCAACACCACCGAGCACAGATCGATGGTTGGCTGCGTGGCATAGATTGGCCCGCGGAAACCTTCTTTCACCAGACGCGGAATCCAGCCACAATGATCGAGATGCGCATGGGTAAGAACAACCGCATCAATTTCGCGCGCCGGGACCGGAGTGTCCTGCCAGTTGCGCTCGCGCCATTCTTTCTGTCCCTGGAAAAGTCCGCAGTCGATCAGAACTTGAAATCCCTGCTTGCTGCTCGAATCGCAGGTAGTGTTGATCAGGTGCTTCGAGCCAGTCACGCACCCGGCTGCGCCGAGAAATTGAATATAGGGCAAACGTCGTCCTCCAAAATTGCAGATGGCAGAAGTCAGAGGTCAGATTGCAGAAGTGAACCGGCGAAGTTCGATTTTACCTCTGCAATCTGACCTCTGACTTCTGCAATTCCGGCTCACTTCTGCTGCGCACCGATCTGAAACACATTATTCGTCAGGTCGCTTTCCGGAACACTACCGTCGTTGACCACGATCTCGCTGGCCGTGCCCGGTAATTCAACTCGGGTGGTAGCTGTGCCTTTGGCGCGCACCTCAATCCGTTTCGTGATCGCGCCCCCTTCACACATTATCGTGAACGGCACTTCCGCCCCCGCATTGCCAAGGTTTTCCAGCGTTACGGTTACGATCTGCACTCCTTTTTCCGTCTTCCACGGATGCACGGACTGCACATGGAAATCCGGCAGGCCGCGATCCTGATACACCCAGTCGTCGAAGAACCAACTCAGGTCTCGCTTGGCGGCGGATTCGATCAACTGCTCCACATACTTTGGATCTTTGTCTTTGTCGTTGTCGCCCTCGGCCCGATACTTGCGAATGGCCTGCTTCAGCGCGTCGTCGCCGATCATGTCGCGCAACATCCACCACACGTACGCAGCTTTACTCCGATAGTAAGTCTCATCGAACGTGCTAGCCAGCGGTTGGCCAACGCTCTCCTCCCCCGCGCTCATCTGGCCCGCGTTTTTCCGCAGTGTTGCCGATACTTCCTTTTCCGAATCAAGAAACGCCGCCCGGTGCAGCCCAAGAAGGTCGATCCCGGCCTGACGTCCGCCTTGCTCCTGCCGATACATGGCCTCGGCAAAATGAGCCAACCCCTCGTACACCCAGGGTTTCGACGATGGCAAGGCCGAGTGAACCAGTTCGTGGACCACATTGATCCCCGCAAGCTTCGAATCCTGCGCGGCCATCGACGCCATCAACAGCGTGCCGCTCTCAAACGGAGCAGAATTCGGATCGGCAAAATCGGCGATGGCTATCGGCGCTGTTGGACGGCCAAACCATCCACTTACAAACTTCATTGCAGGTTCGAGCGCGTTCGAATAAGTTGTAGCACCCTCCTCGCGGCCGGGAAAACTGAACAGATAGAAAGGTGGCTTTGACCTGTCCAGATAGTTGGCCATCGCGAATGTCGGAGTAACTGTGCCGAGTCGTGTCCACGAGCATTCCGCCGAGACCTTCTGCGCGCGGCTGAACTGTTCGATCGTCGCGACAGCGCCGGGTGTACAGATTATCAAAGGCGGTGCTTCACCACTCTCGCGAGACATTGTGACTCTAGCTTTGAATCCGCTTCCAGCCTCCCGCGCCTTCCAGCGGTCCACGACCTCAAACAAACTGTTCCCCTCCGAGAAATCCGCCGACTCGGTCGTAATCGGATACCACGCCACATATCCTGCGCCCCGCACCGCCGTGAATGATGGACTGATCTGGTCCCAGCTTGAATGTTTGGCGATCTCATCCGGCACTCCGATCCGTGTCAGCCGCGTCGCATCCAGTGGAATCACGCCCTCGTAGCCGATTTCGACCTCCACGGAATCTTTCGGCTTGATTTCAGCCGGCAGCGTAACGATGGCTTCCGAAAGCGCGCCGGTGTGGTCGATATCCGAAATGTAGGGTTGCGAAACGTATTGCACGGGCTTGGCATCCACCCGAATCGAACGCCAATTGAGAGAAGATGAAATCTGCAGCGCCACGATCTTCTGCGGCTGAGCGGAATCGTTGCGCAGCGTGATCTTGCCGCGTGCGCCAAGCCTTTGTTGTTCCGGTTCAAGGCGCACTTCCAGGTCGTACCTGGTGATGGTGAAAGCTTCCCGGTTGAGCGCCGTTGCGGGAACAATCAGACTAGCCGTCAGACCAAAGAGCAGACCAAGCCAACCAAGCAGTCTCATGATTATTTCGATGCACCCAGCCGTCTCTGCCGCACAACTTCATACAGCACCACACCCGCCGCCACCGATACATTCAACGAAGGTACTTTCCCTAGCATCGGAATCGACACCAGGAAGTCGCAGTGTTTGCGCACCAGATCGTGCAGTCCCTTGCCTTCGGCGCCAAGCACGATGGCGCAATGCATCTTGTAGTCCACCGCATCATAAGTTTGCTCGCCGCGCTCGTCTAATCCAACGATCCAAAGATCCTTCTCTTTCAATTCCTCGAGCGCGCGCGATATGTTCGTGACTTTGGCGACCGGAAGGTGTTCACTCGCTCCCGCCGAAACCTTCGCCACCGCACCCGTGACTGCGGCGGACCGGCGTTCGGGAATCACCACGCCATCCGCTCCCGCCGCGTCGGCGGTACGCAGGATCGCTCCCAGGTTGTGCGGATCTTCGACTCCGTCGAGCACGACGATCAGCGAGCGCTCGCCGCGACGCGATGCCACAATGTCATCGAGATCGCTATATTGTTTCGCCGAAGTCGCAGCCACCAGTCCCTGATGCGCGGCGTTGCCGGCAATTTCGTCGAGTTCTATACGCGACAAAACGCGGACTGGAACGCCAATCTTGCGGCACTCGTCAATCACCCGCCGCAGGCGAATATCTTTTCGCTCCTTGGCAACACCCACCCACTCGAAGTTACGCCCGCGCGCCTTAAGCGCCTCCGTAACCGTATTGATTCCGTAAAGAATATTCACGCCGATTAGTTTACCGCGCGCGAGTCGCCACTCGACCCTTCCGTTGATTGGGTGCCCTGATTGACCACAAAAGGGGTTTCTTGTGCTTCTCGTGGTTAACTTGGGGACACTCCCAGACTGGCGGCTTGCCCGCTGCGGTAGCTATACTCACTACTGAGGACATGTTCAATGAGGCGTCGCCAAGGCCTGTTGCGCTACATCGAGATCGCTGTGCTGACGTTATTGGGTATTCCGGCCGGCGTCGTGATCATGATGCTTGGCTTCGCCTTCCATTTCCCGACTCCGGGTGTGTACGTTTTCTGGCTGTTCCCTGTGACTGAGACGCGAGATTGGGTGTTTCTCAGCATGCCTAGATTAGTTGCCGCCGGACTTGTAAACGCGATCTGTTGCTACTTACTAATACGCGGCTTGGCTGCTGTTGTGGCCGCTCTGCGCAGGCAAAAAGGCCCCGCAGCACCGAGCGGGAGAAGGATATGACAATCGCCGCTGCAAATACCGGCTTCACCAGCACGGCTCGGAACTCTATGCCCCTCTCCGCGATCATCGTCGACGACGAACAACTGGCGCGCGACGAACTCGCTTACCTGCTCAAGAACCTGGACGACGTCAACGTGGTCGCGCAGGGCAAGAACGGCCTGGAAGCCATCAGCCTGATCCGCGAACACAATCCCGATCTCGTTTTTCTCGACGTACAGATGCCCGGATTGGACGGTTTCGGCGTCCTCAAGAAGCTGCTCGACCGCAAGGTTCCTCTCCCCAAAATTGTCTTCGCGACCGCCTTCGATCAATACGCGGTGAAGGCATTCGAGGTGAATGCGGTGGACTACATCCTGAAGCCCTTCGACAAAAAGCGAGTGGCCCAGTCCATCGAGAAAGCACGGGCAAAGATAGAAGCGGGCGCCGGGCCGGAGGAAAAATTCGAAACCTTGGTGCGGATGCTGGAATCGCAGAAGCCGCACACGGCGAAGATTCTGATCAAAGCGGCGGGAAGGCTATTCCTGACCGATCCGAAGGATATCTGCTACGCGACCATCGAAGATGGAGTGATCACTGTAGCCACCAGCGGCCACGCGGGCATGGAAGGCCAGTCGAACTGCCGGACGCTGGAAGAACTTTTCGAAAATCTCGATCCCAATCTGTTCTGGCGGGCGCACCGGTCGTTTCTGGTCAACATCAATCACATCCGCGAGGTCGTGCCCTGGTTCAAAAGCTCGTACCAGTTGCGCATGGACGACAAAAAGCAGACGGAGATCCCGGTCAGCCGCGCACAGACCCGTCGCCTGCGCGAACTGTTCAGGCTGTAAGGGGTAAAAATGGGCGGACGTAAGCGCTGCCGATCGTCCGCCCGGGGAGGGATCTCTGACAAGTTGCAATGGCTTGCAGGGCGATCCGATTAGGAATCACCAGCGTCGCGCCCTCAAGCCGAATCAAGTCTTTCCGTTTCATGTCGCTCAATAAGCGGGTTACCGTTTCCCGCGAAGACCCGATCATTTGGGCGATTTCTTCGTGCGTGAATTCCGTCGGTACGCGGAGTTCCCGGTTGCGGGGCTCACCCGAGACCCAGGAAAGCAGCAGGCGGGCAAGCTTCTCCGTCGAACTGCGGGCGAGCAGCAGATCGTGCACATCGTCGAACGAGGTCGTGATCTCGCGGGCTAGCATGGTGGCGCAGGCGAGCGCGGCGTGGCTGTCGTGTTCGATCAGACGCAGGAAGCTGTCGCGTTCGACGAACTTGATCTGGCATAGCTCAAGGGTGGTGACCGTAATCGGACATGTCCCCCCGGAGACGACCGCGCTCAAACCCAGCACCTGGCGGTCCCCCGCAATTTTCAGGATGATGGTCTTGCCATCGCGCGCCTCGACCGAGAGCTTGGAGCGGCCCGAGCAGGCGATGTAGACGCCGCGCGGAATTTGACCTTCTCGCAGCAAGGTGGCATTGGCGGGGTACAGGGTCAGGTGCCCCATCGCGTTGAACTCACTCATCAGAGGCTGCTGCAAATTGCAGAAGTCACCCTTCTGTCTCAGGCCACAGCTCAGACAGTCGTTCGGTATCGCAAAGCGCCGTGGCACGTCCAAAGCAAACTCCTGCTGGTCGACGAAACTTGGCTGGCGGAATCATTCGCCGGGGAAGCGGGAATGCGCCTCCCCAAACATCTAATGCACACCAGTTGCCACTTACTCGACATGGACTAAATGGCTGTACCTTCAATGCCCAGGATGATTTGACCGAGCAGAGCGCGAAAAGAAATGCCGCAGCGCTGGCCCGGCTGCCGATAGTCCGGCAGATATCACCCGCGTAGCCCTTATCGAGTGATATCTAATGCAGATAATCCATTGCAGAAAATCCATGCGTGAGATTCCCGGCCGCCGGATCTTGTACTGCAGGTTGGCGCGTTTGATCTGCGCTTGAGCCCAAGCCGGGCCGCTGCGCCTGCCGGACCCGACAGCGCGCCGGGTCACTTCGATGTAAGATTCCTCAAATGGCACGCGGCTGGGAGAGTAAGTCCGTAGAACAACAACAAGCGGAAATGTCAGAGCAGCGGAAGACCGTCCGCGCACCGATTTCGCCCGACGAGCAGCAACGCAACCGGAAACGCGAAAGCCTGCTTCTTTCCCGGAAACGCCTCGCTCAGCAACTACAAGCCGCCGGCAACCCTCTTCACCGCCAGATGCTGGAGCAGGCCATCGCGGAGTTGGATCGTCAACTGTCATCTTTTGAATAGGCTACGGATAAATAGGCTACGAACTCGACGTCACAAAAGTGAACGGCCCGGACGTATACCCCTTATAACGAAAACCACGGTCCCGTCCGCCGCTACCTGACGTATAATCGGGGGGTTGATGAAAGCCTACGTCTACGTGTCATTGAAGAAGAGCGTTCTGGATCCGCAGGGTAAGACCATCCACGGCGCGCTTACGAAAATCGGCTACAAGGGTTTGCACGATGTGCGGCAAGGAAAGTATTTCGAAATTACTCTCAACGGCGGCATCTCAAAGGATGAAGCGCAAGCGGAAGTAGAGCGGATCGCGCGCGAAGTTCTTACGAACCCGGTCATTGAAGAGTTTCGTTTCTCCCTCGAAGACTAGCGTAGCGTCCCGGGTGCGTGGCACATGTACAGACTGTCATCCTGAGCGAAGCGAAGGACCTATGCACCGGGAGCCGCCTAATGCATAGGTCCTTCGCTTCGCTCAGGATGACAACCAAAAGCGAACGATCATCATCCTCCCTCCGAACCGCTCGTCAAGGAGCCAATTAACCAATGTGCGGCATTGTCGGATATGTGGGTAAGAAGCAGGTCGTCCCGGTCATCATTGAAGGCCTCAGAAAGCTGGAGTATCGCGGCTACGACTCGGCGGGCATCGCCGTGGTCGGAAACGGCGCCGGCCTGCAGGTTCGCCGCGCGGAAGGTAAGCTGCGCAATCTGGAAGAGGCGATCCGCCTCAAACCGCTCGATGGCACCTATGGCATTGGACACACGCGTTGGGCCACACACGGCCGGCCCACCGAAGAAAACGCCCATCCGCATCGCGACTGCACCGGCAGAATCGTGGTGGTGCACAACGGCATTGTCGAAAACTATCTCTCGCTCAAGAAGAAGTTGATCGCCGAAGGACACAAGTTCACCACCGAAACCGACACGGAAATCATCGCCCACCTGATTGAGAAGTACTACCTGCCGACGGGCAACGGTCATGCGGGCAACGGTCATGTTGGCAACAACCAACAACCGGCTTTGAAGTTGGAGGAAGCGGTGCGTAAGGCGGTGAAAGAACTCACCGGCGTCTTCGCGCTGGTGGTGATCGCGGTCGACGAACCGAACAAGATCGTCGCCGCGCGTAATGGACCGCCCGTCGTCATCGGCCTCGGCAAGGACGAATATTTCGTCGCCTCCGACGTGCCCGCGCTCCTCGATCACACCCGCGATCTTTTCTTTCTGGCCGATGGCGATCTAGCCGTGATCACCCAGGAAGGCGTGCGGGTCACCGATTTCGACGGCCACCCACTGGAGCGCAAGGCGCAGCGCATCACCTGGGATCCGATCATGGCGGAGAAGGGCGGCTTCAAGCACTTCATGCTCAAGGAAATTTATGAGCAGCCCCGCACCGTCCGCGACACCACCCTCGGCCGCGTCTCGCAGGATACCGGAGCCATCTTCCTCGACGAGATGCAGGTCGGCGAAGCCGAGTTCAAAGCGCTGAAGAAAATCAATATCGCCGCGTGCGGCACCAGTTGGCACGCCGGACTGGCCGGCAAGTTCATGATCGAAAACCTGGCCCGCGTGCCGGTTGAAGTCGATTACGCCAGCGAATGGCGCTATCGCGATCCCATCCTCGGGCCGGACACGATGACGCTCTTGATTTCGCAGTCTGGCGAAACAGCGGATACCATCGCGGCCCAGCGTGAAGCCAAGGCCAAGGGCTCGAAGACGCTGGCCATCTGCAACGTGGTCGGCTCCATGATCACGCGCGAGGCGGTGGGAACCATCTACACTCACGCCGGCCCGGAAATTGGCGTGGCCTCAACCAAGGCTTTCACCGGACAACTTACCGCTCTTTATTTATTCGCCTTGTATCTGGCGCAGGTACGCGGCGCCATGACACCCGAACAAGCCAAAGCCGCCGTGCAGGAACTCACCAAGATCCCCGGCAAACTGGAACAGATTCTCACCCACGACGAAGCTTGCGACGAGCTGGCAAAAACTTATGTCCGCGCGCAGGACTTCTTGTTTCTCGGACGCGGCATTCACTATCCCATCGCTCTTGAGGGCGCGCTCAAGCTCAAGGAAATTTCCTACATTCACGCCGAAGGGTATCCGGCGGGCGAGATGAAGCACGGCCCGAATGCGCTGATTGACGAAAATCTGCCCGTGGTCATTATCGCCACGCGCGATGTGACGAGCCCGCATTCGATGACCCGTTACGAGAAAACGATGTCGAACCTGAAAGAAGTCAAAGCGCGCTCCGGCATAGTCATCGCGCTCGCCACCGAAGGTGACAAGGAGATCGCCGAGGAGGCGGATCACGTGCTCTTCGTTCCGCCCGCGCCCGATGAATTGTCGCCGATTCTGGAGATCGTCCCGCTGCAACTGCTCGCCTACCACATCGCCGTCCGCCGTGGCTGCGACGTAGATCAACCGAGAAATCTTGCCAAGTCGGTGACGGTGGAGTAGGAGCTGCCAGATAGCAGCTCTCAGCTGTCAGGTCTCAGCTATCAGGTCTCAGCTATCAACTGCCAGCTCTCAGTCGCAGTTCTCAGCCGTTGGCGACCAGCCTGTTAGCTGTCGGCGATCAGCGACCAGCGCCGGAAGATTCCAGCCCCGGCAGGGGCGAACCAGCTTAGCCCAGCGCTTCAGCGCTGGGTAGGCAGCCAGATTTGAGACCGAGTCCCGGAGGGACGACCCCGTCTCCATGTAGGATTTTGAGGAAGGGCGCGGCGGAAGTCGGTAAACTCGCATCCGCGGTAATACCGCTTACCGGGATGCCCTTCCGCCTATTTATTGGTGAAAAAGGAACCGGCAGCCCCAAGCACAGCCCCTGTCGCACCAACTAGGCAGGGCGAGATATCATCCAACAGAACGGATAGAAGACCGGAGAAAAGTGATCAAAATGGACTCCCTGAGATATTGCCGCGTTGTCGCAATTCTGCTGCTGGCTGCGCTCGTGGGCTGTAATCAGCAGCCCAGCCCGCAACAAATCAAAGAAAAAACCGCAGAAGCGACGGCAGAAGCGAAGAGAGATGCCAAGGCTGTGGCGGAAGGGCTGCGCGAGGGCTGGAACCGCAACAACCTCCTCGATTTGAACACGGCCACAAGAGAGCAGTTGCGGAGCCTGCCGGGGATGACTGCGGAAGAGGCAGACCGGGTGATTGCAGGGCGTCCCTATAACGAACCCGGCGATCTCGTGACCCGGCATATCATGCCAAAGACCGAGTACGACAAGATTGCGGACCAGGTCACGGCCAGGAAATAGCGCAAATCGGGCATCTGCGATCAGCGCGGCCATTTTGCGCGCGCGGGACACTAACCGTCCGCGAAGGTGGCGAACTCTCCGGACCTCTACTGATACGCGATGAGTGGTCGATCTTGCTCGGGGCCAAGCAAGGTAAGGAATACGAAATCATGCGCCTATTATTTGCAATCAATGTACGGTTATTTTTCACGTTGGCGATGGTTTTCGGGATGCTCCAAGCTGGAACCGCAAGAGAGAGAGGCCCCCGCGTCGAAGTGGTTTGCCCGTCGCCGCCGATCCCGGTTAAGGTGGCAGAACGGAATGTGTTGGTGTACGAGTTACACATCACGAATTTTGACGTAGTGCCTTTGACGTTGAAGCGACTGGAGGTCTTCGCAGACGCGGACAAAAGTCAGCCGCTTAAGACCATTTCAGCCGACGCCTTGTCGGCGACGATGCTTGAAGTAGGTTCAGGCATGGGTTCAAGCAGCGGAGCCAAGGACTCGCAGATCATCGGTCCGGGCAGACGCGCTGTGGTCTTTCTCTGGATTGAGCTTGGATTAGATAAGCTTGGATTAGATATACGACCGCCCCGTAGCTTGAGCCATCGATTGGTCTTTGCGGCGGGCGCGCCCGGAGATGCAACTGGCGGCGCCATGGCGGAATCTACGCTCGAAGATTTTCCGGTTCTGGTAAGTCAGGACGCGGTACCAGTGATCAGCCCTCCTTTCGACGGTGGCGCATGGGTCGCAGGGGACGGACCCGCGAACGATTCGAGCCACCGTCGCTCTATCTCGGCGATCGACGGCCAGATTCACATAGCGCAGAGGTTCGCGGCCGATTGGGTCAAAGTCGGCTCCAACGGGGATTCTCATCATGACGGAACCACCCGCAATGAAAACTGGTGGGGCTACGGCGAGCCGATTCACGCCGTAGCGGACGGCGAAGTCACTCAAGTGCTGGATGGGATACCGGAAAACACGCCGCGCGTCCTGCCCAAGCAAGTCACGCTTGATAACATTGTCGGCAACTACGTCATTCTTCGCATCGCTCCCAACCGCTACGCTACATATGCTCATTTACAAACGGGAAGCATCAAAGTTGCCGTGCACGATCACGTCACCCGTGGAATTGTCATAGCTCGCCTCGGAAACACTGGCCAGGCTACGGCTCCGCATCTTCATTTCCAGGTGACGGATGGGGACGCAGTCCTGCAATCAGAAGGAGTTCCCTTCATCTTTGCCAACTTCACAGACCTTGGGCCCGGGTCCGATTACGAGCTCGATAAACATCCGTCGATTCCCCGGACGGACTCAATCCCGGGAAAAGACGAAGTAGTCGACTTTCCGCTCGTGAAGCAGCAATGAGCCGGCATGGTTAGGACCCGGAAGCTATTTTGCTTTCGCGAGGAACTGCTTTGTGTCAACTGGGCGGATGGTTTTGGGTCACTTTTCCGGTACGCCGAGGCTGAGAACCTTGTCCCTAAAAGCCGATCTCATCTCTCGGCGCTCATCTCCAGTGAGGTCTCTTCCGAGCAAGGTGCGACACGTTCCGAGAAGCCGCCCATCGTGTTCCATCGGGACCTTATCCGAAGCAGCGAGGGCCGCACCGAGACGTGGAATGTTCTCCGGACTAATAGAAGCCAGCGTCTGGTGGATTGCCGCTCCCAATATCTCGCCAAGGGCTTTCTCCATTGCCCCCTTCGTTGTGCCAGCCGTTGCAGGGAGAGGCCGCACCTTAGCCGCGGGAGCGGCAATATCAACCGTCACCTTTGGCGCCGCGGCAGTCAAGACTTTGAGAAATTTGGATACATCTGCCCTGGCAATTTCATGCACCGTATCCGCTTCTTGCCGCAGGGAGGGCGATTGCGAGACGCGGCTAGGCTCAAGACCAATCAGATGAACACGGACCCCGAAACTTTGCGCGATTTGTACGGCTACACGCACGTCCGTATCGGCGGTCACCACCGTGGCATCGCAGATGGACTGATTGCGAGCCAGATCTATAAGGTCGGTTACCAGGAGGGAGTCGACTTCCTTTTGCTCGCCGACGCTGTTGATTGATCCGAGTCTGAGTTTGACGTCTTGCATGTTAGCAAGCGCTAAGTGATCGAGAGTCGGCCCGTTGCGGGCACCATCGTACCAGTAGATGCGCAGCAGTTGAACGCCGTCGCTCTGTTTCAGAGCCAAGAATTTTATCTGCTTGACAAAATCGGCTTCGTCTAGCTTGAGTTGGGTACGGTTGGAATTTCTTCCGAGGAGTGATACCGAACCTTGGGCAAAAACATACCCAGCATCTACAAAAATTGCGTGGCGTTTCATAGGCTAACCTAATTGAAGGGGGCCCCCGCAGGGACCCCTAAATAGTCCGGAGCGCACAATATAAGGAACATAGGTGCCCACCGGAGATTTTAGTCTAGCACACACGCACACACAAAATCCAGACAGCAATTCGCCCCCCCACGGAATGGCACCGCCTTGGGTAAGCACATGACTGCAAAGCGCTTGTTGCAGCCTTAGGAAACTCGCCAGCTGCCAGCCATCCATGTATTTGTAAGGTGTTTCTCCCATGGTGTAATGCCCGCAGGGCAGCCGGGTGGTTGACTTTCCTTCTGTCTTGCCAATCTCGGCAAATCCAGCGGGCTAAACTCGGCCCATCCAGTATCCAGGCCTTCGCCTAGTATGGGCGATCGCCACGATCTGAATGTGTGCAGGCGCGAGTTGCCGGAAATCACGATGAAAGGGAATTGCCTAAGCAGAAACCTGCGCGTGGAATACGGGCCGGTTGTCCATCGTTGAGGAGCTTGCAGGATGTGTGCCAGTGCCCGGTCCACTTCTGCGTCAAACCCGAGAGCCGCATCCGGGCTCTGCCCCGAGTATCAGTCAAACGTACCAATCAAACGCTGCATCATATTCAGCCGTGGCTTCCTGGTGAAACTCCACCGAATCAGTGGGCATGAGGCAGCTTTGCCAAATTGCGCCTGCGGACTTCCGACCACGGAGTGGTCCTTGCCTTGCCAGAGTCCAGATCCGCGAGACGTTTTCCGATCTCCGCTTCCCAAGCCTGTTGAACGCCCTCGTCTACCTTACCCCCGAGGTTGGAAATCCGCGAATCCGCCAACGCTTCCTGTTCCTCCACCGAGAGCGACAACGCCTGCTTTAACAATTTGCAAACTTCCGCTGTCATCTGCGTCATGCTCACCCCGCTGGGCCTATAGTAACGCACCGGACAGCCTAGCCGCTGCGGTTGCACGTTCTTCAGTCTTCATCGGCCACCCATTTTTCATCACATCCAGCCAGTGATCGCCATCATAGACATCCCACTCGCCATGCCCGAAAATGAAATCTGATTGGTCACAGCAAAACTGCGTCCGTCTCCAAAGACGGACTTTGATGCGCGCAAGCAACGGCCATCATCGACGCTCTTTGACAACAAAAATGACAACCCTTCGGTCGCTTAACCGGCTCAAAATTCAGCCAAAAACAGCATAGCTGGCCGCTAAGTCCTTAGTTTTGAATACTTTGAATGTAAGCAATTGATTTATAACAGCTTACGCGAAATAGGGGGGGAGGGGGGGTACCCCCTGATAGTGCTCTCCAAAGCGGACCGCCGTACGAACTAGTCGAACGCTGTCCGGAGAAAACTCGCCAGCTGCCATCCATCCATGTATTTGTACGGCGTTTCTCCCACGGTGTAATGCCCGCAGGGCAGAACGACGACTTTGTGATCCAGTTTGTGCTTCTCGAATTGCTCGACCACCTGCTCCGAAAATTCCGGCAGAAACGTCATGTCGTACTTGGCATAGATAATCAGCGAGCGGCGCGGCCAGCGCGCAAACTTGTCGAAGTACACCATCGGACTGACGGCGCGCCACACCTGCCGAAGATTCTCCAAATCGATTCCCGTTTCCAGCCCCTCGCGGATGTGGCGCGTGGACTGCCCGTGCCACACCACGTCGGCAAAGTAAGTCGAGGCGTGATTGAACGCAGCCACCTGAATCCGCGGATCGTGCGCGGTGGCGATAAACGCATAGCACGATCCCAGGCTCGTCCCGACGATCCCGAGCCGGTTGTAACCCTGCGCTTCCAGCCAGTCGAGACAGCAGCGGACATCAATCACGCCCTGTCGGACCGAATCGAGCGTGCGGCCGATGTTGGCGGAAACGGCATAGTCGGCGCGGTCGATCTCCGCTGGCCGGCGAATGTCGTGATACGGCATGGACAGCCGCAGCACCGCAATCCCCATCCAGTTCAGCACCCGGCACAGGCTGTTATAGGAAAGCGCATCGGAATTCCAGTGCGGCAAGAGAACCACGGCGCGGCGGCCGCGTGCCGGAAACCAGCGTGCATTCACCAGATTATTCTCGGGAAACGGCGTAACCACCGGCGAGGTGAAGCGCAGAAACTCCGCATGCGTGCCGCGAACTTTTTCTTCGAGGCGCGGGTCGGGCGCTTCGCGCGTGCTGAACACCTTAACCTCGCGGCGCTCCAACCGGAAATCCGCCGGCTTTCGGTAAGAGTAAAAGTCGTCGCTTGCCCGAACGATGCGATCGTTGAAGCACGAGAAATAGTCCAGCAAATCCCGCGAGCCCGGTCCCGAGCCCGGTCCAGAGTTCTGCCCAGAAAGCCCGCCGTTGCGGCCAGGCCAGCTGTCGGTCCAATCCAGTCCCCACTCCAGCGAACGCACCACGCGGTTATTGTCCACCGACGTGAGCCGGGTCTCCCAGTCGTACATCCATTGCGCGTAGCGCGAGGGCATGAGTGTAGAACGTTTATAGCAAAAATGGCGACTGAAGGGCTTGCAAGCTGCAGTCAACGGTATGGGAAGCCATGTGGAGAGCGAATGTGCCGGGTCAAAGGGACGCGTTTCGCCGAGAGCAGAGGTCTTCGGTCGCATCATTAGGGAGTTCCATCTTGGTGCCCGGTTCCCCATCTGGGCAGAGGACCCGACAGTAACCTAAGCATTTATGCCGAGAATCGATTATTGCCGTGGTAATCATGGAGTAGAGACGATCTTGCAAAGATTTGCAATTGAAGTTGTACACTTGATCTCATCAGAATCAGGGAACTACAAGTGACTCAACTAGCGCTACAAGAAGCTTGGACAGCCGCCGAGGACTATTCCGCACGAAAGCACTATCAGCGCGGCGGAGTCCAGATCTCAATCGGGGACTCGCTTCTGCTCTCCGAGTCATGGCCCTCTCCAATAGTGATCGTTGCCGATGGGCCCTATGGAGTTGGGAGCTTTCCGGGCGATCCTCCGACTCCGGAGGGATTGGCAGATTGGTACCGCCCGCACATTGAGGCTTGGTCTGCCAAGGCGAGTGCGGAAACGACCCTGTGGTTTTGGAACACCGAAATCGGATGGGCAACAGTTCACCCCGTTCTCGTCGCTAATGGATGGGAATATAGGTGCTGCAACATTTGGAATAAGGGGAAAGGTCACGTTGCCGGCAATGCGAACACAAAAACGCTCCGAAAATTCCCCGTTGTGACTGAGGTTTGCGTTCAGTACGTTCGGCAAGTCCGACTGCCATCTGTACGCAATACGCTTCCGATGAAGGAATGGCTCCGAACTGAATGGGAGCGCACAGGTTTACCCTTCTCAATAACTAACGAGGCATGCGGCGTCGCCAACGCAGCGACGCGGAAATACTTTACGAAATGTCACCTCTGGTATTTTCCGCCACCGGAGCACTTTGGAAAACTCGTCGCCTACGCGAATAAACATGGAAAGAAGACAGGTCGCCCGTACTTTTCCATCGATGGCAACCGATCTTTGACCGTACACGAGTGGTCGAAGATGAGAGCTAAGTTTTACTGCACATTTGGGGTAAGCAACGTTTGGTCAGAACCCCCGATGCGGGGTGCGGAACGATTAAAGACAAAGAGCCGCTGTGTGCACCTGAATCAAAAGCCATTGCGTCTTTTGGAGACGATAGTCGAAGCCTCGTCTGATCCAAAAGACGTCGTTTGGGAACCATTCGGAGGACTATGCTCTGTCGCTATTGCGTGCTATAAACTTGGGCGGACATGCTTCAGCGCCGAGATACTTCCCGACTTCTATTCGGTTGCGTGCAGAAGACTGGCAAGGTATGAGCACACCCCCTCTCCCGCCGCCCCGGTGTTTGCCCGAGAAGGATTGGGCACACTTCAGCTTATATGAGCGCGTTCGGCAAGCAGTCTTGGCCCTGCCGGCCTACTTCACGACTGAAACCACAATAGCTGGAATATCTGCGACAGATATCTTTACCCTGTCGGCTGCACTCGGCGCTGCCATCGAGGATCAGGTTGTCCGTACCTTGAACCATATGCGGCCTATTTGGGATCCGGACGGAAAATACAATTTGTACCATTTCCAACGGCAAGGTCAGACATTCCCAGATGTTCTTCTTCGCAAGAGAGAGAATGGAGAAGAGATTCTTATGGGAATCGAACTAAAAGGATGGTACTTGTTAGCCAAAGAAGGAGAACCGAGTTACAGGTTTTGCGTAACGGAGGAGGCATGTGGCATCCAGGATTTGATTGTTGTGGTGCCGTGGGCACTTTTGAACGTTTTATCCGGTTCCCCCGTGGTCTTCACACCATATGTGGAGGGTGCGAAATATGCGGCCGCTTATCGTAACTATCATTGGCAACATGTGCGGGACGCCAAGTCGAACTCAGAAATTGAACGCCCCAAGGGCGTGAAGCCGTATCCTCGAAAGTCCGACAAAATCAGCGACAAGCCACTGTCCGACTCCGGCGGAAACTTCGGCAGGTTCGCTCGTACGGGCATTATGGACTCCTATTTGAAGGAGGCGAAAGACACGCGCATCTCGGGAATCGCCGCCCGCGACTGGGTGGCGTTCTTCAAGAGATTCGCGCAATAAGCAGCACCGCCTGGCGCAATGCTTCTCTGGTGCGAAACACGTCATCGCTAATTGCTAAACGTAAACTCGCGGCACTCTCTGCGACAGCCCGCACAAAATTTCGTAAGGCACGCTTTCGCAGAGCCGCGCCAGTTCTACCGCGTCCACGCTTTTACCGCCGCTGGCGCCGATTAAGATGACTTCATCTCCTACCGCGACATCGCGAATGTGGCTTACGTCCACGATCGTCAGGTCCATCGAGACGCGTCCCACAACCGGAGCGTATTCGCCGCGCACGATCACCCGCGCGCGATTCGAGAGCAGCCGCGGATAACCGTCCGCGTAACCGACGGGCAGCACCGCGATGCGGCTCCGCGCCTTAGTTACGTAGGTGCCCATGTAGCCGACCGCTTGTCCGGCTGCGGCTTCCTTCACCGTCAGCACTCGCGTCTTCCACGAAAGCACGGGACGCAGCGGCAGTTCCGGCACCGCGGCAGGCTCGCCGGCGCGCGTGAAGGGCAGCGAATATCCGTAGAGCGCGATTCCCGGACGCACCATGGTCTTCCACGTCTCCGGCCGCGCGCTCATGGCGGCGGAATTTCCCATGTGAACCAGCGGAGGCCGAAGTCCGTAATCCCGCAAGACCGCAAGTCCCTCTTCAAAGCACTTCATCTGGCGCACAGCGTTTTCGTCGTCGAGCACTTCCGCGGACGCGAGATGCGTGCTGATTCCTTCCAGGCTCAGGTACTTACATGCGGATAACATCTCGCACAAACGCGGCAACGCTTCCTGCGCTGCACCAAGGCGGTTCATGCCTGTGTCGAACTTCAGATGCACGGGCAAACGATGTGACGGTAGATCGAGCTGCCGATTGCCCGCAGCGCGTTCCAGCGACTCAATGTGCCACGGTTCCCAGATCGTGGGAGTGAGATTGTGGGCGACGATCCCCTCTTCCTCGCCCTTCCAGATTCCCGTCATCAGCAGGATGCGGGCCCGAACGCCAGTGCCGCGCAGCGCCAGGCCTTCCGCGGCGCTGGTCACTCCCAGCCACTCGGCGCCCTCGGCTTCGAGAGCGCGCGCGCACTTGATCGCACCGTGACCGTAGCCATCGGCTTTGACCACCGCGCAAATGGTGACGTCGGGGCCGACGTGTTTCTGTACCGCGTGAAAATTGTCTCCCAGCGCGGCCAGAGAAACTTCCGCCCAGGTCCGGCCGTCGAGAATCAGCGAGCGGCGCTCGGGCATTTTCGACAAATCGGGACGCGTCGCGTTCACATAGTCGATTATAGCGAGCGCACCGGGCCGCGCTGTTAACTGCCGATGTAAACTTCTCATGTTAACTTCCAATGTTTTCTGCTGCCGGCGCGAAATCCAGACGCGAAAAAAGACCGCGTCTGCACGCGGTCTCTTAGAAAATAAGTTGGAGGTAAAACTACCCGAGCGGCGTCGCTACTGTTTCGGCGGGGTGCTCGCTGGAGCAGTGGGTTTGCTGGTCGCCGGCGTAGCGGGTTTACTGGTTGCCGGCCTCACCGGCTTGGGAGCCGCGCTAGACGCAGCGGGCGCCGGCACACCCGACTGTGCGTTGTAGGCTTCGACGATCGGTTGCGTGATGTCCATCGCCGATCCAGACACAATCACCGGACCCCGCGGCCAAGGCTGAGAAGTGTCAAGGAGAAGGCCGTAACCGTTGTCGGTGACATATTTCTGGATTATCGGTGCCATCTTCGTCAGGATTTTATTTCCGATTTCGCCCTGCTGGTTCTGGAAATCTTCCTGCGCGTCCTGCGTAGCGCGCTCGAAACTCTTCTGCTTAGACTCGATCTGCTTCACCAGCTTGTCGCGCGATTCGTCATTCAACTTGTCCTGCTGGGCATTGAGCTGCTTCTTGAGGCTGTCGATTTCGTCGGCCAGGCCCTTCAATTTGTTCTGCGTGGGTTCAAACTTCTTGCCGAGCTCTTCGAAATCGCGCCGTCCCTCGTTGGAGGCGAAAATCGCCTGTTCGATGTTGATGGTGCCGACTTTGGTGCCTGAAACCTGGGCCGCCGCCGCAACAGTAGCGGAGGGAGCGTTGGGTGGACTGGCAGCGGCGGGAGCGCCGGCAGCTGGGGGGGATTGGGCCAGAGCGAACTGGGCGAGGCCGAACACTACGGCCACGGTGAGATGCGCAAACTTGCCGATCACAAACTTGCTAGCCGTTAACCTGCCAATCGTTAACTTGAACTTGCTAATCATTGGATCCTTTGAACTCCTTCGGATTTTTCGGAAATGCTGGAAGCTTCCAGCTCGCCGGGCTCAACGAGGCTGATCGCAACCCGAACCTATCAGTTATCATTTCTGTGTTTCACGTATGGAAACACAGACCTGAAACATGGACCTGAAACCGGCCCAGCGAGCGCGCAAGGCACTTACGACGCCCGCCTCTCTTCACGCCGAAACGGCAAGCGTGCTAGTCAGGGTGTGGACGCTCTATATTATACGGAGCGCACCGGAACACCGTCAAACAATCCTATCGCTCTGGTTGGCTTGATGCGGCCAAGCCTCAGTTTGTTACGCCGCCAGTTCGCGCCTGTCAGCTTTCAATTCTCAGGAAACCGGTTCCTCACTCGTCGCGCTTGGAATTCGCCTTCCGTGGCAAACGCGTCACATTGCTCCGTGCCGTCGGTCACATCTTATCCTCCTTTTTCGGAATAAAATGTCGTTTCCGAAAACGAGGTGGCGGCCATGTCCGATCCCGTCACAGGAGACGTATTCAAACCCGGAGAGGACTGTGAACGCTCAGGTGTATACCGCGTTCTTCACGACCCCAATCATGCGGATGAGCACGAAGTGACATGTGTGTTTGGATCGAGATTCCCGCGGTGCAATCACTGCGGCGATTACGTTCGATTCATCTTGGAACATAGTGCAATCCACATCGACTCACACGCTCACTTCAAGAGTTAGGCCTCCGCCAGTCCCCCTCTACGCAGCCACCGCTCACGAATTCGCACCACCGCTTCCCCCCTCAGTACCGGAACCGATAGCGCACTTGCACATAGATTTGGCGCGGCAGGTTCCAATGGAATCCGCCGTAGGTCAGGCTGTTGTCGTATTCGACGCGGTGGTTGGCTACATTTAGCGCGGTGACCGACGCGGAGAAATGTTCGCCGAAGTCTTTGCCCAGCGACAGATCGAAGGTAGCGTGCTGCGGCAGATAGTCGCCTGGATAGGGCGCGCCCGGGAACCCGTTGCTGAATCCGGAGCCGTAGTAAACGTTGGTGGAGGCATAGGAGCGCCAGGGGAGTGTTACATCGCCGCCCACGTTGAGCGTATTGCGCTGGTCGTGGTCGAGTGCGCCAAGTTGGAAAGGCGGCTGCTGGCTGGGGGAAACGGTAAGGCCGCCGGTGAGGATGTTGCTTCCCTCGGCGATCTGGTTGGAGTAGGCGAGGTGAACCTGGGCACGATGCGCGATGCGGGGAGAGCGCAGGGTGAGTTCCCATCCGCGAATCGAGGCTTGGGAAACGGTGATGGGGAAAAAGATGTTGGACGCTCCGATGTTGTTGTGGTCGAGAAAATTGGCGACGTTGGTCTTGAAGTTATCGGCGTCGAGGACCCATCCGTGGTGAGGAATTGTAACGCCGAACTGATGTTCTTCGTCGCGCTCGCCGTGGAGGGGGATGAAGTTGAAGCCTTGCTGCCCTGTGTAGTTGATCAGGGCCGGACCAGAAACGCTCTCGATGGGCGGCGCCTGATAGTAGTGTCCGTAGAAGGCGCGGAATGTCCAACGAAGCTTAGGGATGGTGACGGTGGCGCCAAAACGTGGGCTGATGGCGGACTCGGAGATAGGGGGCGTAGAGGAAGCCGAAAAGTTGCCTTCCGAGAACCACGTTGGGCGCATGCCAGCGGAGAGCGTCAGCCAGGAAAAGGGTTTGAATTTGTCGTCGATGTAAAAGGTTTCGAGATTGGCGGTGGGGCTCTCGGAATCCGCGATAGTTGGAGGCACGGCTTGGGGCGGAAGATATGCGAGAGGATTGAAGACGGCCCCGAAGAACTGGCTATCGCTCTGGTGGAAGCCGAGGAATCCAACTTGCAGATCGTTCTTCCTGTAGTTGGCAGCGACGGTGGCCTGACCTCCCACGTAGGTGGAGCTGCGGTTTTCGGTGCTGGCAACGGGATTGTCGTTGGGATTGCTGGCGTAGTCTCCGCTGTTGTAGTGGTAAAACGGCGAGACCGTGGTTAGAAGATGCGAGTTGAAAGTGTGGACCCACGAAAACAGGACGCCGGCATCGGTCTCGTGTTGGCCATCCCTGAGATCTAAGCTCGGGTACTGCCCCGTCAGATTCCTATTGACCAGGCCGTTTTCGATATCGTACGGGAAAGGATCATACGGGATCTGGAAGTAGTCGCGGCGGGCTGAGGTTATCAGGCGGAGCTGGTTGGAGGGATCCACATTGAGGATAAACGACCCGAAGCCGCCGACGCCGTTGACCGCATCGTGAACAACGTCGGGAACAGGCGGTTGCAGGCCGAGATTGCTACGATTGCCATTGACGCTGGCGTAATACGCGAAGCGGTCGGTGTGGCTGCCGAAGCTGAGGGCGTCATCGGTCTGGTAGAAGTTGCCGGCGGTCATGACCAGTTCGGCCTCGTTGTTGCGCTCGAAACCGGTGCGGGGCACGACGTTGAAGACCCCGTAAGTGCGGTCGCCGAACTCGGCGCCATAGCTGCCGCGATTGACCTCGACGTAATCCAAGTCCTTGGGATCGAACTGGGGTCCGAGATTTTGCGCGATGGCGGTGTTAATGACGGGAATGCCATCAAGGAGCCATGTGATCTGGTGGCCGCCGCGCATGTGGAGCATGTCGTGAGTTACGTAAGCGGCGGGGACGTAGTCGGTGATCATGGCCATGCTGTTAGTGCCGTCGGCGCCCGGAGTGCGTTCGATGTCAAGGCGGCTGACGAGGGTGGTGGGAGTGAAGCTGTCGGTGGCGACCACTGCGGGCGCGCCGGAGACGGTGACTTTCTCATTCGCCGAGGCCACCTGTAATTGAAAGTGAACGACCGGCACAGATCCCGAGATGACGGTGACGTCCTGTGCAGTTTGCGCGAAGCCCTTACTGGCGACGCTGATGGAGTATTCGCCGAGCGGCACGGCGTTGAGTTGGAATTCTCCGTTGGCGCCGGTGGTGACGCTTTTTGCCCAATCCGACGATTTCGCTCTGAGCATCACCATGGCGTCTTGAATGGGACGATGCTGCGGGTCGTGCACGACCCCGCGGACGGCGCCATAGACGTTGGCGAACGCGGCTGGGGCGATCAATATGGTGATCAAGGTCAAGACAACGAATGTCAGCAGCTTGAGGCGAGTCATGTTTTTTGTGTCCTCAGGAAATGTCGCTGGAGAGACAAATCCGTCCTGCTCGTTGCGCTTGCCCTACGGGTCCGGCGGGATTTATCTTTCCTCTTCGACAATCCAGCCCCGGAGGGGCGGCCGAGCTTAGCCCAGCGCTTTAGCGCTGGGAAGAGTGCGACAAATGAATCAAGTCCCGGAGGGACGACCGAGTTCTCACCCGTACTCTCTGGGGCTGACGACGCGGCGCAGCCATTGTTGCTCGCAGAATTCTTAAAAAGGGTTAGCGGCGAGGAGGGGCCCGGGCGGAATCGTCTCCGGAGATGTCGCGTGCGTAAAGGGCCGCGCCCTGCGCAGGGCGCGCCGGTTCGATCAGGAGACTTAAACAGGAAAGCAGATTGGAAGCGGGTTGCGCCCAACCGGAGGTGGTAGCGCCGCAGCAGCAATGGTTCTGACAGCAGTTGCCGTCATCGGTGGCCTGAAGCGAAGGTTCGGAAGATGTGACCGGAGAGGATTCAGACCGGTGCGGCTTCGACTGTGCCATCGCATGATGGCATTGCATCGCCGGTTGCGCCGGGGGCCCGGACACCCGCTTGCGCATGCAGTGCATGGCTCCCGGCGGGGCAGCACAGGCCATCGTCAGCGGCCCGAAGGACGAGACGAGCATGACCAGCACCAGGAATCTGGCAGTCCAGCGTGAAGCTTCCCACATTTGCGGAACAGCATAGCAGATGTAAGCTCAGTTCCCAGTTCTCAGTGCTCAGAAAAAACACAGCCCCCGAAAACTGAGAACTGAGAACTGAGAACCGAGAACTGGTTTACCATTTCTCCGTGCACGAGCTGGCGGAGCGGCTGTTGAAGACAATTCGGAAGCAGGGTTCGATTCGAGCCGGGGACCGCGTGGCCGCGGCGGTTTCCGGTGGGGCGGATTCTGTGGCTTTGCTTTGCCTGCTGCTGGAGTTGCGAGCCGAGTTGGGGATCGTGATGTCGGTTGCGCATGTCAACCACAAGCTGCGCGGAAAAGAGTCGGACGAGGACGAGCGGTTTGTCGCGAAGCTGGCGCGGCAGCACGGGCTCGAACTGGCTGTTCGTGACGCGCCGGTTGCCGGCCGTCATATTTCCAAAATCCGTTCCGGAATCGAGGCGGCCGCGCGTGAACTACGCCACGGTTTTTTCCGCCAACTGGCGCGCGAGGGCCGGGCGACGAAGATTGCGACGGCTCACACTCTCGACGATCAGGCGGAGACGGTGCTGCTGCGCATCTTTCGCGGCACCGGCATTCGTGGACTTTCGGCCGTTCATCCGCGGATCGTTTTCGAAGAGCAGGGGCGCGCGTTTGGCGAGTTGGTGCGGCCGCTGCTGGGCTTCCGCCGCGCTGCATTGCGGGAATTTCTGCGCGAGCGGGGCCAGAGCTGGCGTGAGGATTCCTCCAATCGTGATATTGCCTTCCTTCGTAATCGCGTGCGGCATCGTCTGCTGCCGATGATCGTAGAGGAATTTGGCGAGGCCGCGATCGAACACATGGGTGAGCTGGCGGAAATTGCGCGGGCCGAGGAGGAGCATTGGGAGCGCGGGCATCCGGAGATCACGGCGGAGTTGCCCTCGGCGGCTAAAGCCGCGATTTATTCTGCCGCAACTACGGCGCGGCTGAAGCCGTGCCCCTTCAAAACAGAGTCGAGCCAAACAGGGTCAAGCCAAACAGAATCAGGGCAGACAGGGTCAGACAATACAAAGATAAGGCCTGGGTTTTTTCCGCCGCCTGAGACGCGGCCAGCCGCGTCTCTACCACTGGCGCTGCTGCTGGCGCTTCCGCTGGCGGCTCGCCGCCGACTGGTACGCGCATGGCTGGAAGCGAATGCGCCCGATTTGAGTATCTCGTTCCGGCTGATCGAGGAGGCGCTTGAACTGGCGCGCGGCTCGGAGGACAAAGGATCGGCAGGCAAGAGACTGGTTCTACCGGGCGGGCGGAATCTTCTCCAGCGGAATCTCCGACTTGGACGGCGAGAACTTTTCTTGGAACTGGAACCTGGCGGCGCTCGCGGCGAAGCGGCGGATTATGAATACGCTTTAGCGGTGCCGGGTGCGGTGGAGGTTCCTGAACTGAGCGCTTGCATAGAAGCTTGGGTGGTGGATGTGGGCAGCGTTCCGGAGGGAGAGCGTGGGCATTTGCTGGATCTGGGGCGCGTGCCGAAGGAAGTCCTGATCCGCAACTGGCGGGCGGGAGATCGTTTCTGGCCGGCGCATACTGCGGCGGCAAGAAAAGTCAAGGAGTTGCTGAGTGACCGGCATGCGACCGGAGCGGAGAAAAAGCTCTGGCCGGTTGCGGTCGCCGAAGGCTGCGGGCTGGTCTGGATGCGGGGGTTCGCGGTTCCGGCGGCTTTTCGGTCGCCGGCTGGGGCTTCGCAAGCGATTTGGATTCGCCAGATCGCGGGTATGATGTAACATTCCATTGGTCGGACGACGAGCCCCTAAAGGGGCATCTGACTTTTGGGAGTTCACGGCATGGCTGAAGCCATGCCCCCTTCAAAACCACCACGCTGGAGGCGCCACTTCCGCTATGAATGCTTCGCCGAACGCCAGGTTGCGCCAGGTGATCTCGTCTGACCAGATTCAGAAAAGAGTCCGCGAACTGGGACGGCAGATTTCCGACGATTATCGCGGCCAGACCGTAGTCGCGCTGGGGATTTTGGAGAACAGCTTCCTGTTCATGGCCGACTTGGTGCGGGCGGTCGACGTACCCATCATCTGCGCCTTTATCAAGCCGAAATACAAGCAGAGCAAGCAGGGCGAGAACCCGCTGTTGGAGATCCTCTTCAGTCACGAACTGGCGATTGCAGGCAAGCATGTGCTGCTGGTCGAGGGCTTGGTGCACTCGGGAGTGACCAGCGAATTCCTCATGAGCGACCTGCGAGGACGGGGAGCGGCTTCGGTGAAGCTGGTTACGCTGCTGGATCGCCAGTCGGCGCGCCGGGTACCGCTGCAGCCGGACTACTTCGGCTTTCTGGTGGATGACGCCTTCCTTTGCGGCTATGGATTGGGGACTCCGGAGCAGACGGGACGAAACCTGCCGTATGTGGCGGCGACGACATAAAGCGCGCTCTTTGATGTCGTGTAGGGACGGGGCGGAGCCTGTCCTGAGCGGAGCCGAAGGACCCCGTCCAAGCGAGGCAAAGCCCCGCTGCCACACGCCTTCTGCCATCCCGTGACTTCTGTTACTTCCTTCGGGTTCCCCGTTTTCTTTGCAAAAGGTCTAAAATAAGGCTGCAGGCTTTTCCCAGTCGAATTTCCGCTTCCCGCATCTAATATGAACGGAGAGGCGGCGTCTTTTTTTGCGTAGGGATGGCGCTGCCTTAAGAGGAGTTTTAGGTGAATTCGACGATCAAGACGGTACTTTTCTGGGCGGTCATCGTAGTCTCGGCCTTCCTGCTCTGGCAGGTGGTGCGCACCGGCAGCAATGCCCAAAAGGAAAAGGAAGTCGGCTTTTCTGAATTCCTGTCGAACGTGGATCAGGGCAATGTCCGCGACGTGATGTTCATCGGCCAGGAGGTGCGCGGGAAGTTTAAGAACGACTCGCCGTTTCACACCATCGTGCCGCAGAACTATCCCGATATGTACAAGAAGCTGACGGACAAGAATGTTCCTTACAGCTTCAAGGACATCAGCAACGGCACTTGGCCCAGCTGGATTCTGAATCTGGCGCCGCTGGTTCTGCTAGGTGCGCTCTGGTTCTTTATGATCCGCCAGATGCAGACGGGCGGCAACAAGGCGCTGTCGTTCGGCAAGAGCCGGGCGCGTCTGCTCTCCATGCAGCAGAAAAAGATCACGTTCAAAGACGTGGCGGGCGTGGATGAGGCGAAGGAAGAACTGCGCGAAATTATCGAGTTCCTGCGCGAGGCGCAAAAATTCCAGAAACTTGGCGGACGCATTCCGAAGGGCGTGCTGCTGGTTGGACCTCCGGGAACGGGCAAGACCTTGCTGGCGCGCGCGGTTGCGGGCGAAGCCAATGTTCCGTTCTTCTCCATCTCCGGCTCGGACTTCGTGGAAATGTTCGTGGGCGTGGGCGCGAGCCGCGTGCGCGACCTGTTCGAACAAGGCAAGAAAAACGCTCCCTGCATCATCTTCATCGACGAAATTGACGCCGTCGGACGTCACCGCGGCGCTGGGCTGGGCGGTGGACACGATGAGCGCGAGCAGACCTTGAACCAGTTGCTGGTGGAGATGGACGGCTTCGAATCGAACGAAGGCGTGATTCTGATGGCGGCGACGAACCGTCCGGACGTGCTCGATCCGGCGTTGCTGCGGCCCGGGCGTTTCGACCGGCGCGTGGTGGTGAATCGCCCCGACGTTCGCGGACGCGAAGAAATTCTGCGCGTGCATACCCGCAAGATTCCTCTGGCGGACGATGTGGATTTGTCGGTACTCGCCCGCGGCACACCGGGATTCTCCGGCGCCGACCTGGCCAACATGGTGAACGAAGCGGCATTGGCGGCTGCCCGGCCGAACCGGAAGGCCGTCCTGATGTACGACTTCGAACTGGCGAAAGATAAAGTGCTGATGGGCGCGGAACGCAAGTCGCTTCTGCTCTCCGATGAAGAGAAGAAGAACACCGCGTACCACGAGGCCGGACACGCGCTGGTGGCTGCCGTGCTGCCGCACTCCGATCCGGTGCACAAGGTCACGATTATTCCGCGCGGCATGGCGCTCGGCTTGACCATGCAGTTGCCGACCGACGATCGCCACAACTACTACAAGAACTATCTCGACACGCAGATTTCCATCTTGATGGGCGGGCGCATCGCGGAAGAGCTTTTCCTGAACCAGATGTCGACGGGCGCGGGCAACGATATTGAGCGGGCCACGGAACTGGCGCGCAAGATGGTTTGCGAGTGGGGCATGAGCGACCTGGGGCCGGTAACCTTCGGCAAGAAAGAAGAGCAGATTTTCCTGGGACGCGAGATTTCGCAACACCGCGACTACAGCGAAGCCACCGCCATCCAGATCGACGAAGAAGTCCGGAAAGTGGTGAGCACGGGGTACGCGACCGCGAAGCGAATCCTTTCCGAGAATCGCGAAACGCTGATCCGGATCGCGAAGGCGCTGATCGAACGCGAAGTGCTGGACGCCACGGAGATCAAGATGCTGGTCGAGGGGCAGGACCTGCCGCCGATCAAGCCGCTCCCGGCGAAGGCCGACGACGGCGTGCAGCAGGTGATCAAGCCGGAACGCGCCCCTGCCAAAGGCGGCGAGCGGCCGGCGACGGCGTAAGTGCAGTTCCCAGGTCCCGGTTCTCAGTTCTCAGAAGGCGGCGGGTCGGCTGCTTGACTCTGATTCTCTTGGGTTTTGGGAAGGGCACGACTTTAGTCGTGCCGCAAAACAGCTGAATAAAAGGCGGCTTTAGCCGCTGAGAGCGCGGCGAATAACGCCTAGCGCCGATTTACGGGGCGGCCAGTAGGCCGCCTTTCTTTTTGGCGTGCGATACTTGTGTGCTCCATGAATCTGACCCTCCGTTCTAAAGTCGCTCTTATCACCGGCGGATCGCGCGGGATTGGCGCGGCGGTGGTGCGAATGTTTGTGGCCGCGGGCGCGAAAGTTGTCTTCAATTATCAAGCGGCAAAGGCGCAGGCCGAGAATCTGGTGCGTGAATGTGGCGCGGAAAACTGCCGCGCGCTGCAAAGCGATCTTTCGTCCACGGAGGCGGCGAGGCAACTGGTATCGTCCGCGATTTCGGCCTTCGGGCGTCTCGACATCCTGGTCGCGAATCACGGCATCTGGCCGCCTGAGGACGCACCCGTCGATCGCATGTCCGATGAACAATGGCATCGCACCATCGCCGTGAATCTCGACAGCGTCTTCGCGCTGCTCAAGCATTCGGTAGGGCAGATGAAGAAGCAGGCCGCAGCCTCATCCGGAGCATCATTCGAAACTGCCGCCGGCCACATCGTGCTGGTCAGTTCGACGGCCGGCCAGCGCGGCGAAGCTTTCCACTGCGACTACGCGGCCTCGAAAGGCGCGCTGATCAGCATGGCGAAAGGGCTCTCGACGGAACTGGCGCCCGACCATATCTATGTCAATTGCGTCGCGCCGGGGTGGGTGGCTACGGATATGGCGGCGCCCGCGCTGAATGATCCGCCCACACGCGAAAAGGTTTTTCGAACCATACCGCTCGGGCGCGTGGGGACGCCGGAAGAGGTCGCGGGGCCGATTCTGTTCCTGTGCACGCCGTATGCTGGATTTATCACGGGCGAGGTTTTCAACGTGAATGGCGGCGCGGTGCTGGTGGGTTGAGGAGGGGCGCTGACGAGAGGAGGGGTGCGTGAGGATTGGTTGGGTCCGCTTTTTCGTGATTGTCGTTTTGTTCGCTCCGCTGGCTTGCGCTCAGGTTGCTGGCACGGTCATCAACAAGCCGGGCCCCGAGCAGGGTGCCATCGTTAGTAATATCTACGCGAACGAGTTTCTTGGCTTCTCGTTTCCTATACCGGATGGCTGGGAAGTAAACCGTGAAATCCTCGGAACCGAGCGAGAAGGAGAAGCTAAACGGACACCTGGAGGAGGCCTGGAGTTGCTCGTGGTCGATCAGCACACTGCGAAACCATTCCGCAACCGAATTGTTGTGTCGGCCCTCGACGCGACGAGCATGTCGGCGACTACCCAGGAATATGTATCCAAGTTTGCAAAAGTGCAAGTCAACCGTGACGGTCGGGAACTCGTGCGGGATGCATTTGATGTCGAACTGGCGGGCAAGCACTTCTTTCGAGCAGACTACAAACAACCCATTCCCGGAGGGGCGCTGGCGGAGGCTTTCGTTTGCACGAAATTCAGAGGGTATTTCATCGGTTGGACCTTCGTCGCTGGTTCGCCCGAGGAATTGGAAGGACTCGTGAACTCGCTTCAGCGGCTCGCATTTCGAGATGAGTTGGGTCCAATGCCGGGACGAATCATCATCAGCCATCCTCCAGCAGGTACGGCGTTTCCCCGGCGCGTTCGGGTCTCCCAACGTGTGTCTGAAAGCTTTCTAACCACGAAGGTGGTACCGGAGTATCCCGATGATGCCAAGCAGGCCCGAATTCAAGGGTCGGTTGTTCTCAAAGCCGAGATCAACAAGAACGGAGACGTCGAGGATCTCACTGTTGTCTCTGGCCATCCCATGCTTGCTCCGGCTGCGATTGAGGCGGTTAAACAATGGAAATACAGGCCATATTTGCTTAACGGTCAGCCAGTGGCGGTTGAAACGCAGGTTACCGTGGCATTTCAACTGTCCCCACGCTAATCTTCCTTCGAAATGGAGGTGGCGGGACAACCTATCAGCAGCCCGGACAGCTAAAATCGTTCTGGGTGCTTCTAACCCAATAAAATCATGAACCGTCTTCTGCTTGCTTTGCTGCTGTGCGCGCTGGGCGGTGCCCAAACCGCTCCAACCCCCGCGGCCGCTCAGTCCGCCGTCAACATGAACGACTCCGACAACGCCCGCAAGGCGCGGACGGTTCTCGATCAGACCATCCAGGCACTAGGAGGTCAACCGTACCTCACTTACGAAAACCGGAGTGAGGAAGGACGCTACTATCCCCTCCATCACGGACGTACCGAGAGCACCGGGATTCCCTACAGATACTATCTCGAGTATCCCGACAGGGACCGTTTCGAAGTCATCCACACGAAGGACGTTTTTCTACTCTTTGGGCAGGTGGGCAACGTCAAGGTAAAGAACAAGTCCGATCTTGTTCTGATTCACAATGGCGACAAGGGATACGAGGTTACGTACAAGGGAACAGCGGCGCAGGATAAGCCCGATTTGGAGAACTACCTTCGCCGTCGCGAGCATTCGCTCGAATGGGTGTTCCGCAAGTGGATGCGCGATCCGAACGTGGCCCTGTTCTACGATGGCGCGGCGGTAGTCGATGGCAAGGAGACCGAAGGGGTCACGCTGCTCAACAGCCTGAACGATTCGGTGAGCGTTTTTCTGGACCTCAATTCGCACTATCCGGTCAAGATCAGTTACTCGTGGCGCGATCCCAAGGACAAGCAGAAAAATGTGGAAGAAGAGATCTACGACAGTTACAAACTGGTGCAGGGAATCTGGACCCCGCACTCCATTACCCGTTACTTCAACGGAGAGACTTCGCAGCAGCGCTTCATCAACATCGCGAGCTACAACCTGAAGCTGCCCGATTCAATGTTCGAAGCGGCGGTGACTTACGACCCCACAGTGCAGCTCAAGAAACGGTAAGAGCGCCGGGGAGTTTTCGCGGTCATCGGTTGCCCAGCGGAGCGCCTCACACCTGAGCATCGGCTATCGAGGCAATTCGCCTGACGTGGATTTTCTTCTCGCGCTTGCGGGTCTGGGCGATGTCGTAGGAAGCCTGCATCCGCATGAGCGTGTCCATCTGCACTCCGAAGGCTTTCTCAATGCGCAGCGCCATGTCCCCCGAGAGGTCGGCCCTACCGTTAAGCAAGCTGGACAGCGCGGGACGGGAAACCTGAAGCGCGATTGCCGCCGCCGTTACTGACAAGCCCGCAGGCTGGATGATTTCGGTGCGGATGAAATCTCCTGGATGGGGCGGGCTCTTCATAGCCATGGTGTTTGCTTTCTTCCTAGTGGTAGCCGATCAGTTCAACGTCAAAGGCTATAAGGACAGCCACTCTGGATGTTTGCTCACTTCTTTCATTTCAGCAAGAAACTTGTCAAGTTGAGGTGGAGCTGAAATCTTCAACAGGATCGAGACCTCTCCCGTACCGGTCGAGGCGCCCTCCAACGCCTTCGAAAGCTCGTCAGATATGCGTTTCAATTCGTCAATGATTCCTGCTGTAAGGCCATGAAGCGACGCTCCAAGGTTTTTCAGAACCGAAGGAGGAGTTACCGACCTGAGTTCGAGTTCCCAATCTAGAAGTGCTTGGCACGTCTCCATCATTTTGTTCACGGAGCGTAGAATCTCTAGAGCATCTCCTGGCTCTCCGGGCTTTCCCCATGCTGCGTTTACCCTTCCGACTGTTTCCTCGAGAATCTCGACAAGGACAGCAGGATCATTCAGCTTGGACGGTATCCAGCTTAGTAGATATTCTTCCGCGGTGATCGTCCTCCCGGGGCGGAACAGGAGACCTTTGTTAAGATCGTCGTACTCTCGCTTGATCACGGACAATTTCGATCTCAACAGTTCTTCTGTGAGCGAATATTCCCAGAGTGGAGGGCGGTCCAGAGCCAATTGGCGAGCCCGCTCGGTCTCTTTCTCGAACTCCTTAATCGGATCGAGCTTCCCACTCTTTCTCCTGTCTAAGAGACTTTTGAGGAACACTGAGAGCTGGATTCTGAGTATTTCGCCTATCTGGGAAGCCTTGGCGTAAGGGAATATCCATCTCTGCGCTGTGTTAATCTTGTCGATAAACTCAAAGACTTGAGGTGAATCCACGAAATGGGAGAAGTCGGTTTCTGGATTCTTTTGCCAGATCGGAAGTAAGGTCATCAATTTTTCGTTGACGAATATGAAGCAATCAGTGCCGCTCTGTACTGCTGTCTCGTACTCAACATTGGTCACAGACTTCCCGCTCACCGGATCAAGCGAGCCCCTACGCCCTCCGACTATCAGTACAAAAATGTCGCTGCCGCGGACGGCCTTCCTACAGTTCTCGATTGTGTCGAGATCCGGGAGAACGGGGAAAGAAGGGTACTCGTTCAACAGGGGTTCATGGCCCAACTGACTTATCGTCACGCGGATATCCTCCCGCACTTGCACCAGGTCAAAAAAAGTCGAACTGACGAAAATTCTGGTTCGGTTCATGGTTTCAAGGCGGGCAGACCGACCTCACTGGAAAGAAGTATATCCTGCATTGATTCCTGGAATTGGACGTGGGAGGTGGTTGGCCCACTGTTCCAATCGACCAAGGAAGCCGCAGCCCGCAGGCATGACACGGCCAAGTTCTCCCCGAATACCCCAAACATCCATAACCACCTGAACAAGTTAGCACTGACTACGGTGCAACCACCACGGAGTGTGGCTATTTTGCCACATACGGAAGTTGGCCCATCGCTGTAAGCTGATAGACCACAAAAGACTTACCGTCCTCCCCTTGACGCACGAGCAAACAATTCGTGCCGCGGTGACCTGCACTGGAGTGGGTCTCCACAGCGGCGCCCCGGTCAGCCTGCGGATTCTGCCTGCCCCTCCCGGAACGGGAATCGTATTCCACCGCACCGACCTTGACAGCTTCGCCATCGAAGCCAGCGGACGCAACGTAGCCCGCGTCAGTTACGCCACCAGCCTGATGAAGAAGGGCGTGCTCATCTCCACCACCGAGCACCTGCTCTCCGCGTTTACCGGCGTCGGCATCGACAACGCCATCGTCGAACTGGACAATCTGGAGTTGCCCATTCTGGATGGCAGCGCCCGTCCCTTTGTCCAAATGATTCAAAAGGCAGGCATCCGGCAACAGCGCAAAGCGCGCACCTATCTCCGAATCGTGCGCGAGATCGAGTTGCGCGAGGGCGATAAATTCATTGCCGTGTATCCGGCGGACGCCTACTCGGTTTCGTATTCGATCAACTTTCCTCACCCACTCATCGGCAAGCAGACCTTCTGCGTGCGGCTGACCAATGGCAGTTTTCTGAAAGAGGTTGCGCCGGCGCGCACCTTCGGATTCCTGCATGAAGCCGATGCCATGCGGCAGCAGGGACTGATCCGCGGCGCATCGACCGAGAATGCGATCGTGCTGAACCGCCACGAAGTGCTGAACCCGCCCTTGCGTTTTCCCGACGAGTTCGTGCGCCACAAAGTTCTCGACCTGATCGGCGACCTGGCTTTGATCGGGAAACAGATACTCGGTTCAGTGGTGGCCGACCGCGCCGGCCACGCCATGCATACCGCGTTGGTCTCGCGCATTTTGCGCGACCGGTCGTTCTGGGAAGAAACACAACTGGAAGATGAAACGGCGGCGCCAGCCTTCGCATCCGCGGTTGGCCTTAGCGTATAGCGAGCCATTGGCAAAACCATTTTCTGCTAGCTGTGGAAGCGAACTGGGGCGCTGGCAAACGACCAGCGACTAACGACCAGCGACTGCCTCCCGCTTCGCCCTTCTCGCGTAAGCTATCCTTACCTACTTGAACAAGATCAAACATTTTGTCCACGCTTACGGCGACTGGATCAAGCACCTTCTCGCGCCTCTGGGGCCGTGGGGGATGCTCGCGTTTGCGGCGGTGGATGGCTCCTTCCTGGGCATGCCGCTGGATGCGATTTTCGTGGGCTACGTTTACCACGACCGCGCGCGGTTCCTGATGTACGTGCTGTTGGGCTCAGCCGGGTCGGCGCTCGGAAGCATCGTTCTCTACGTCATCGGGTATACGGGTGGCGAGGTGTTGTTGCGCAAGCGGCTTTCGCCGGAGCGGTTCGAGAAGATTCACGAATCCTTCGATCGCCATGAATTCTGGGCGCTGATGTTTCCGGCGATGTTGCCGCCGCCCGCGCCTTTTAAGATTGTGGTGCTGGCGGCGGCGGCGTTTGAAATGAACTTCGCGCATTTTCTGCTGGCGATTTTTGCGGGACGCTTTGTGCGCTTTCTGATCGAGGCGCTGTTGACGCTCTGGTTCGGTCCACAGATTGTGACCCTGGCCGGGAACCTTTTCGCCCACCACTTCGTTGGGATCCTAATGGGAGCGGCAGCGCTGCTGGTGGCGTGGCTCGTCTGGCGGCGGGCGAAGCGGCCGAGTGCGGGAAATAAAAGCGCAGCGGGGAAGGATTCCGCGCTGCGCTCGAAAGAGACTCGATTGATTGGCTAGGCGATTGTCGGAACCGAATTTGCTCATGGAGAGCCGGGCGTCCCCGCCCGGCCGCCAAACTCTCGAACGGACGAGACGCCCGTCCCTACACGAACTAAGCGGCTGCGGTTCCATGCGGCTTGTAGGAGCGGGCGACCACGACGGCGACTGCGGGCACGCCGAACATGACTGCGGTGAAGAGCAGGTCGCCGGCGACTCCGCGGCGGAAGAACGGCAGGCCGGCGGCGTAGCAAGTCATCAGGCCGGACAGCGTTTTCGGATACATGGCCCAGCACGCCCAGACGGCGAAATTACTGACTACAAAGAAAGAGACGGAACTGGCCAGCGCGGCTCCGCCGACCCGCAGCCAGTTGGTGTTTTCGCGCAGCCGGGTGCCGAGCAGCAGAATCGCCGCATACCACGCCCAAGTCACGAAATGGTCCCAGGTGAGGGGATAAGAATAGGCGATCTTGGTGAGGATGACGTCCGTAGCTGCCAGCAGCGCCAAGGGCACCCATAGCTGGCGCCGTGGACCACGCGCGCCAAAGTAGAGCAGCGCCGCCGCGATCGGAGCAAAGGCCAGAGGATGGGGCATAAAGCGAACCGCGACCGCAAAAAGAACAAACACATAAGCCAGCATAATCACCTCGTCGGGAGCCAGATAAGATTGTTGCGCGAGCCGATGCCGTCGGTCAAGGGAAGGACGAAATTTCAGTTTCTGGTGGGTGTTGCACGATCATGGGATTGCTTCCGAATAGCCCGTCATCCTCCCGCAATCGACGCAAAGCGTCAGAGGCGCAGACCGCTTGGTTCCACTTGCAAACCACGAGCCTCAAGAGAATGATGATTTCATTGCCAATGCAAGTTGATCGAACCCTAGCGCCGCTGCCTGAGGAGGTCGTCGATCACTACCTGACGATTTTGGGAGTCGTGCGAAGAGAACCCAGCCTGGAGGCCCTGCGTGAGCTTCTGGCGGCGCACCTAACCCACATTCCGTTCGAGAATATTTCCAAGCTTTATTACCGCAAGCGTTTGGGATTGGTGAACCTGCCGCCAATCCAGCTTTATCTGGATGGAATCGATAAATACCATTTTGGTGGCACCTGCTACTCCAACAACTACCATTTCCATCTGTTACTTCGGAGCCTGGGATACGAAGCCAAGTTATGCGCTGCAGACATGAAGACTCCGCAAGTTCACGCCCTGAACATGATCGCGGTCGAGGGGCGAGAATACCTGGCAGACACGGGTTACGCCGCACCCCTGCTGGAACCAATTCCTCGTGACCTAGCGGCGGACTATGAAATCACATTGGGCCGCGATCGTTATGTGCTAAAGCCACAAGACGCAAACGGCTGTTCGCGCCTTGAACTATATCGGGATGGAGTCTTGCGCCACGGCTATCTAGCGAAGCCGATGCCCAGGAAAATAGAGGACTTCGGCGAAGTGATCGGGGCATCGTTCTCTGCCAATGCAACGTTCCTGAATTCGGTTTTGCTGGTGCGATTCTATCCGAGCCGTTCCGTCCTCATCCACAATTTGGCACTGGTCGAATCGGAGGGAAACAAATCGGCCCTGCGTGCGTTGGCAGATCGTGAGGAGTTGATTACCGCCATTGAACAGCGCTTCGGCATGCCGCGGGAGATAGTCTGCGATGCTGTGGGCCAACTCGGCAATCTGCAGGATGCCTGGAGTTAGCAATGGCGCGATCTGAAATACTCAGCCCACCCATTGATGGGATTCCAATCTCAGATGTTTCTGGACTCGCGTTTGACCTCCCGCGCCCCAGGGTCTGGTCCACCGCGACTCTTAGAGTGGTTGTGCGCAACGCGTTAGGAGCGGATAGTCGGCAAACCAGAAACTGGCCCCAACTGTCCGAATTCATTATCGGGAATCCAGCCTTGCGAATCCAGCCTTCAGCCGTTGTTTCGGATGCAGTTGTTTCGGATCGCATGATCCATTGCCGTTACCGAGCCTTCGTACTCGCGCTCCCCATCCCGAAGTGTTCCTCCACTACATGTAGATCGCGAGTCAGGAACACCGTTGCGCCAAGAATGGAGCGCGCATCGCGTCCGGGATAGTCATAGCGCAGATCGCGGAAGCGAACGACATAGGCGGCGCGGCCGTTGCCGATCGAGTCGTTCGGGGTAACGAGGGCGGCACCGTTCTCAAGCTCTTCGGTCTCAGTTATGGGATATTGGGCCCAACTCAGGTACACGCGTCCCAGGTAGGTCTTTTTGGCGGCTAAGGTAACGGGCGTTTCTTCCGGCTTGTAGCGAATCTGCATTTGGGCTTCGGGATCGACTTCGGGAGACATCGAATCGAGGTTCAGCGAATCGACGTCCATGCTGGCGAAGAAAGCGGGCGTTTCTACCACGCCATGCCAACGAAACGGATTGATCCAGTACGGATAAGCGGAAACTCGAATCGCATCGGCGCCCCAGTAATTGCGCGCCTGGAGCGCGGCTACGGCGCGGCGATGCTCGTAGTCGCGAACTCCCCAACAGGCGACGACAGCGAGCAGAGCGACAGTCGCGGCCAATCTTCCGGTCGGCCTGGCGTCTTTGTTGCGAGCGCCGATCTCTTCGTGGATGAGCGAGAACAGTGCGGGGAGAATCAGTCCGAGCGTAAGCACGAGCAGGATGACGGGATCGACGATGAAGACGCAGTCCCAGGAAACCCAGCGTTCGGAAAAGGGCCAGAAGGCACGCACTCCGTAGTTGTTGGTGAAGTCGAGGAGAATGTGGCTAAGGCCGGCGAGGCAGGCGAAGGCGAAGAGCAATCCCCAGCGCGGGGGAAGGTTGGGATTGCGGGTTTTGCGGCCACGCAAGCGCCAGAGTAGATAGATGAATCCAACGACCACGGCGGCCACCAAAGGCACGCCCAAAAAAGAATGAGTGAAGCCGCGGTGATGGTTTAAGCCGAAGGCGGAGCCGCCGAAACGGCTGAGGACGTCGAGGTCGGGTGCTTCGGCGGCCAGGGTTAACGTGGCGGTGGCCAACGCCGTCTTGCGGTTGAGTCCGGCGCGGCCCATGGTGGCGCCGAATAGAAAGTGGGTGACGGGTTCCAAGGGGGTTCAACCGAGTTTAGCCGGACGGGGAGTAATGCTGAAGCGAGAAGTTAGATGGTGGGAGCGGGAAGTGTAGAACTCACGCTCATTGAGGGAGCAAACCACTCGCTCAGGGGACGCACTGCGCCGCAATCCAGACACTTCGTCGCCGAGAAGTGAGTGGCGCAGTTGGGGCAGACGGCCTGAGTCTGGAAAGTGTCGAATGCCTGCCCACACTTCCCGCACTTCCAGAAGTCGCCGATGGGCGGCGCGGTCTTGCACGCCGGGCAAGCAAACCCGTCCCTTCGCGGCAACTTTGCTAACTGTAGCAGCGCCTGCGCGTGGCGCAGTCCGCCCCAGCAATTCAGAAGCAAGAAGACGGCGATCACGCCGAGCCAAGTGTCATGCGCCCAGAAGGCGAGACCGATGAATCCGACGATGCCGACGAAACCGAGGATCGTGGCTACCATGAGACTCCGGGCGCGCCCCAGGACAAACCAGAGTAGCGACCGAAGGATCTGGCCGCCATCCAGGGGATAGATGGGCAGAATGTTGAAGAGCAGCAATCCGACATCGATATAAAAGACAGCGTGAATCAACGTCCGCAAGTCGGGGACGGCCCTGTACCAACCCAACAAAAAGCTCATGCGCCCGACGCCCATGATGATTGGAACCAGGGCGACGTTTACCAGCGGTCCGGCCGCGATGCTCCAGAGGGTAGCGCCGGGCCGCGGCGGCGGATCCACATAGGCCACGCCACCGAGGGGCCAGAGCACGACCTGGTTCGCCTGTCCACCAACTTGCCGGCAGGCCAGCGAGTGACCGAACTCATGAAGCGTCACAATCAGAAACAGGGCGAGATACTCGAGCACGTTCCAAGCGACAGAAGAGTAACGTCCGCTACGGCTCTGGATTTCATACGCCGCCACCAGAAACCAGGACCAATGCAGGAACACGTTGATCCCTTTGAACTGAAACAGGCGAATCGATCCTTGGCGAGCACTCGGCATGTGCAATTCATAATACAGTGCCGCGCAGCAGGAAGATGAACGAGGGTGACGGGTTCCTCGGGCTTTCCTGGGCAAGAGTGTGCGCTGCCGAGAGGCAAGCCCCGTCCCTACTACGCAGTCATGCGGGTACTACCAGGGACAGTGCATCGGGAACCATCGTCATGCGGGCGGGTAAGCGGCCCAGTAGTTCGCCGTCGGCCTCGACATAGACGCGGTCTTCATGATGAACATCATGATGAACATCGCCGCCGCCGCTATCGTCACTAGGACCGCCGCTGCCATCGTCATTAAGACCGCCGCCGCTTTTCTCCGGCAACCGGCAGACCACCTCAGAGCAGCGGACCAGATCGATGCCGTCGATCTTCCATTGGCGGCCAAGCAGCGCCCCCGCCACATACTGCAGATAGGCATTGCGACTGGCGGTGCGGCACATGACGGCGCGCAGGTCGCTGCTGTCGAGCGAAGCTCCGGGAACCAGTTCGCGCAGGATGTTACCGAAAAAGCGGATTCTCACCGCCAAAAGTTCAGTCAGTAAGGCGCGCTGGCGCTCGCCCCTTCCATTGGCATACTCGACCTCGAACCGCCGCATGCGGTGACTCGCCCACAACTGCCAGGCTTTGAGGTAGTAGGCCGTCATCCCCGAGCGGTTCTTGAGTTCCGCCGTCAGTTTGTAGAACAGGTGCGCGTCCACGCCGATTCCAGCGGCAACGGTGAAGTAACGCGCGGCCGGTTGGCCGTTGAAATCCTCGTACTCAATGCGGCCGAGAGGAATGCGTCGGACCTTGCTCTTGCCATCGATGGCGGATTGAGCCGCGGCGCTCGGGCGGAGCGGGATTCCCAGGTCGTGGGCGAGAGCATTGGCCGTGCCGAACGGGAGAATGGCGAGTGCGACGGGCGTGCCCGCTAATCCCTGAATCACATCGTGGATCGTGCCATCGCCCCCGCAGGCAAAGACGGTGTCACTGCCGTCCGCCACAGCACAGCGGGCGTTGTCCCTCGCTTCCTGGCTTGAGCGGCAAATCGTAAGTTCAGTGCGAACGCCGGCCGACTGGATGATGCCGATGGCATGGTTCAATTCCCCGTCGCGCTTTTTTCCGCGGCGGCCAGAGTTGGGATTGAACAGAATGGTGGCTTTATCCATGCTGAGGCTAGCTCTGCTTTCAGTTTATCGCACGCCCCGCTCCCCCATGCCGCTGGTGCTTTCCTCCTCGAATGCGACAGGTTAGGAGTGGTTGCTTTGGCAGCCAGTCCGTACTAAGCTTGCCCGCAAGGTTTCTGGGGTGTTCGTTTAGTCATGATCGAAGTCCGTTAGGTTCACTTCAGGAGGAGGTTTGGTATGAAACTGCTGACGACTGTGAGTGCCGTGCTACGTCTAACGATTTTCTTGAGTCTCACCATGGTTGCCGCCGGTCAGGATCACGCCATGGGGGCAGCGAAGCCGGTCACGATGATGCCCGGCCTGGGCGATTTGCATCATCCGGTTTCGACTGGGAACGCGGGAGCACAGGAGTTCTTCGATCAGGGACTGCGGCTGATTTACGCCTTCAACCATGACGAGGCGGCGCGCTCATTCCAGAAATCGACGGAACTGGATCCGAAGCTGGCCATGGCTTACTGGGGAATCGCGGAAGCGGTGGGGCCGAACTACAACGATCCGGCGAGCGAACACCGCTTCAAGCAGGCGCATGAGGCGATTCAGAAAGCGGTCGATCTGAGTGGCAATGCCTCCGACGCCGAACGCGGCTACATTTTGGCGATGGCGAAACGCTTTCCGGCGGATCCGAAGGCCGATCTGCGAAAGGCTGCAGAAGATTACCGTGATGCGATGCGGGAAGTCGTAAAGAAACATCCCGACGATCTTGATGCGGCGACGCTGTTCGCGGAATCGGGGATGGACCTCCATCCGTGGGGACTGTGGCATCGTGACGGTACGCCCGAGGAAGGCACGGAGGAAATCGTCGCGACCCTGGAATCGGTGATCAAACGCGATCCCGACCATCTGGGCGCGCTCCATTACTACATTCACGCCGTCGAAGCGTCGAATTCTCCGGAGCGAGCTTTGGCTGGGGCGAACCGCCTGGCTGCGCTGGCGCCGGCTGCGGGACACATCGTGCATATGCCGGCGCACGTGTACATTCGCACGGGAGATTACGCGGCGGCCGTGAAAACCAACCAGCAAGCGGCGGCGGTCGATCGAGCCTACATCGAGAGCAGCGGCGTGCAGGGCATTTACCCGATGATGTACTACAGCCACAACTTGCATTTCATCGCGATGTGCTCGGCCATGACGGGAGACTACGCGGAATCGCGCAAAGCGGCGGAGATGCTCGCGGCCCATGTAGAACCGGCGGTGAAGGGCATGCCTCCGCTCGAAGGCTTCATGACCATCCCGATGGCGGTGAATGTGCGCTTCCACAAGTGGGACGCGATCCTCGCAATGAAGCCGCCCGATGCCGAGATGAAGACTACGGTTGGTTTCTGGCACTTTGCGCATGGGATGGCGCTGGCCGGAAAAGGCAGGGTCGGGGAAGCCGAAGCGGAATACAAAATCGTGGCCGACGCTGAGAAGGCGACACCGCCGGATGCAGTTTTCGTGATGCCCGTCAACAACAAGACCAAAGACATTCTGAAGATTGCGGAAAACGTTTTGGGGGCGCAGGTGGCGCTGGCGAAAAAGGACAACGCGGCCGCCGTGAGTATGCTTCGCGAAGCCGTCGCCGTGCAAGATACGCTGAAGTACGACGAGCCTCAGGATTGGTTCTATCCGGTGCGCGAGTCGCTGGGCGGAGTGTTGCTGATGAGCGGCGATGCCAAAGGGGCGGAGCAGGTCTTCCGCGAAGACCTGGCGAAGAATCCTCGGAATCCACGGTCGTTATTTGGTTTGCATCGGGCGCTGAAAGCGCAGGATCGATATTCCGATGCCTGGTTTGTGGAGCAGGAGTTTCGCAAGGCGTGGAAGGGCGGAGTAGAAGAGTTGAAGGTGGAGGATCTGGTGTAGTCGATTCTCTGTCGGGCCGCTAGTGCGATGATGTTTCCAGTTTCAAAAAGGAGTCTTTCCCCATGGCTAACGGATCTCCCCAGAATTTTTCCAATCACACGCGTCTTGATCCGCCCTTCCACTTTTTCATCTTGCCCGTATTTGCCATCACGCTGATCGCAACCATCGTCCATCTGGTCCGAAGGCCAGAGCTGCATTCGGCATGGATGGTGGTCGTCATGCTCGCAGCAATCGCAGTCATCTTCAAGACCCGGCTATATGCCCTCAAGGTACAGGACCGGGTCATCCGGCTGGAGGAAAGATTGCGCCTCGCGTCCTTGCTTGACGCCGCCCTTCGTCCCGGCATCGCAGAATTTGCGGAATCGCAACTCGTCGCCCTGCGCTTCGCGTCCGACGCGGAACTCCCCGCGCTCGCCGCCCGCGCCCTGAACGAGAAACTCGCCGCCCCCGAAATCAAGAAAGCCATCCAGCAGTGGCGTCCCGACTATTGGAGAGTATGAACACCATGGCCGGCGGCTGACGAGGCGCATTGTTGGTGGCGCTGTTTGAAACCGCGGGCGACGGCGAGCGCGTCGCCTAGGGCCGGCCTGCGGAAGAAGTCTAACTTCGCGCCCCAGCCCCTAAAGGGGCCACGCTCAACGATGTGGGCCAACCGGCGGGTAAGAATTCAGAAATTTGTGGGGGGTACCCCCCCTACCCCAAAATGAGTTAAGTTGATGATAGTAAGGTAGTTGTAGGCAAAGTATTCAAAAGATAGGACTTAGCATTGAATTTTGCTGTTTGGCGTGCACTTGCGAGGGTGCTAACTGTGGCCATATGTTGTCAAATAGCGGTGAAAAGTTTGCGTCCGGAAATGCGTTCGTCTCTGGAGACCGGCGCAGTTCTCGATGGTGCACTGTCGAGGTATCTTCGCACCGATTGGGGTGCAAGTCTGTGATGGCTCGTACATCGCGTTTGTGATGAAAAAGGTCAACGGCCCCGCGAGTTCAAATGATTGCGCTAGTCCGGGCCACCCGCCCCGCATCCTAAGTGTAGCGCTGCACCCGCGGCACAAGCTGTCCCTGCCCCGTCCCTTTTCCGACCATGAACGTGTTTTTGCAAACGGGACAATCCCATCGACTTCGGCCGCCCTCGTGCCCAAAGATCAGCACAACGTGAACTGGGCGTTTTTCTTTCTCTTCCCAACAACTGGGGCAGAAAGGGGTCTGATCTCCTTCTTTGAGATAGTAGAATGGCGCCTTGAACTCGATTGCATCTTTGAACCGGACTGCTTCTTCCAATTCCAAAGCCCTATCTTCCAATCGTCGGTTCTCTCGCGTCAGCTCCCTAACCTCATCCTCCGCGGCTACTATTTTCTTATACAGCTCAATGTCTCCGGCCTTCTTTATGAGATCTGCAACATCCTTCATGTTGTCAAGTACGCCCATCGAAAGCCTCCCTTCCGGCACAATACGCCTGCTGGCCGATTACGGGCAACTTGAAGCCATGTTCCGGTGCTACAATCCCGCGCATGGCCACAGGATGTTGGGCCACGGGTAGAAACTGCCCCACTCAATCCAAAAGCAAGGCTTGAGTGTGTCCGTGATTCTCCAGCGTCGATGCTTAGGTAGTTCATATTGGCGCTAGTCTCTTTTGGTAATATAATAAAATTATTATCTAAGGTCAAGCCCTGACCTATAACAATTTTGTGATATTATGCCGAAGAGTTCAATATACGACTACATTCATCCCCGCGAAGGGAATCTTATGAAAAAGTGGTCTACGGGACTCCAGAAGAAGGAACGGGCAAAGCTAAACAGCAAAATTGACGCTCTGTCCATACACGGCGCGGACCTCATTCCCGGCATCCTCTCCCCTACCGGGGTTGCTTCCATCTTCAAGCTGAAAGTTCAGGGACAAGTAAAACTGAGACCCATGATCTGCGAAGGCCCCGGCAAAGGAGAAGCTGCCTTTACGTTTCTGCTCGGGGCGAAAGAGATTTCTTGGGAATACGACCCACCGGACGCGCCAAACATGGCAGCGGAATTAAGGAACGATCTCATAGCGCACCCGAATCGGAGGATTGAACATGAGCGAGTTAGTTGACAAGTTAAGAGGAGAATTTCAGGACGAAGAATACAGACACGCATACGCAGATGAATGCTTGAATACCATGATTGCTACTCAGATTAAGGTGTTACGAGAACAGCGCGACATGACGCAGAAATCTCTTGCCATGAAAACTGGTATGCTGCAACCCCGATTATCTGTTCTGGAGGATGCTAGCTATTCAAGCTGGAGTATTAGTTCTCTTAGAAGGCTGGCTCGCGCCTTTGATCTCACATTGAAGGTAAGCTTTGAATCATTCACAAGTTTCATTCTTGATTTTGAGTCAATGGGGCGTGCTGCGCTGGAGCGAGTTTCTTTTACAGACGACCCTTTATTCAAATCTACGAAAGTCACCACGTCCCACAAATTCAGGAAGAGACAGCCATCTCGTATGGAGCTCGCAATGTGTGGGCAAATGAGTTTATTCAGTGCGCAGATCGTTACCCTTCCTGCCGCCAAACCGAAAGGGATAGACCCTGATCTCCTGCCTAGTCAGTTTGAAGAAAGCCAACAAAGAGAGGAGGCAATCAATGCAGCTGTCGTCGGTGGTAATGGCTAGGTTTTTTGCCTTATTCGAAACAATTGAGTTAAACCCAGGTGGTCGCGTTTTCATGCCTGAGGTTATAGAAAAACTAGTCAAAGAGTGCCGGTTTCTTAAATATCCCCAGAAGCCAGAAGATTTCGTAGAGGCCAACGGCATCACATTTGAAACAGGAACATTTAGAGGGCAAAACATAGATAAAATTATGGTCTTCCCCGGCGGATTACTTCTGGATACGCGGGAGGGAACCGACGCGTCAGAAAAAACGCTCGCTCAATTATTGGAATGGTCCGCGTCTGAATGCGGACTTGCCTATCGCCCGGAAATGCTCAAACGACATGTCTACGTGAGTTCATTGATCGTTAGTTCCGAGTTTCCACTCGTGGAGATAAATCCAGTACTCCGCCATATTGCCACGGTTATTTCTAAGGAAATGGAAACCTGCTTGGGCAGACCGCTGGTTTATGAGCCGAAAGGCTTCATGGTTGGCTATGACAAAATGACTACGACATTTACCCCAACTCACTTTACGATTGATCGGCGGGAAGGCTTGCCATTCAGCGACAACAAGTACTACTCGAATGCTCCTCTCAGAACACAGGTACACCTTCAACTGCTGGAGGAGGCTGAAAAGGCCGCGATTTCTATCTCCCGGTAGCTTCCCTGATAATCTGGAGTGCGTTTTGGCTCTCGTCTAGGTACGAGATTAAATCCCAAGGCACGCCTCGCGTAAGGCCAATTACCCCTGCCAGCGTCGGGTGGGCGGGGATTTTTAGTCCCCTGGACGAGGTTTGAGGAAAGCTTGGAGCGGAAATCAAAGGCAGCGGACAGGGGTGTCCGCTCCACGCGCGCGCGGGGAAAACGCCCTAGCACCTCACCCGGCCCTTTCAAAACAATTTCAAACTGACCCACTACCGGCGCATTAGCTGCCTTGGCGAAATCCGCCGGATTCCTGTAAAATCAAAGTTTCGGCAACAGGCCTGGAAGGATTTCAGAGTTTATGGCACGAGTTTGTGATATCTGCGGCAAGGGGCCGCAGTTCGGAAATACCATCAGCCACGCCCACAATGTAAGTAAGCGGCGCTGGAACGTCAATCTGCGCCCGGTCCACGCCAAAGTTGGAGCCGCAACCAAGCACATCCGCGTCTGCACGTCCTGTCTGCGCAGCGGCAAAGTAGTGAAGGCGTAGCGATTCTGGAGGTCTGCGGATTTTGGTCTCGCGGCTTTTGTGCGTCCTGCCAGTTTTCGCGGACATGAGTGTCCGCGCTACACGTTCTACTTCACATCGATCAGTTGCACGTCGAAAATGAGGGTCGCATTGGGCGGGATCACCCCCGGATAACCCTTGGCTCCGTAGGCCAGGTCCGGCGGAATCCGCAACTGGCGCTTGCCCCCGACCTTCATGCCGGCTACGCCTTCGTCCCAGCCCTTGATGACCTGGCCGGCGCCCAGCTTGAACCCAAACGGATGGCCGGTCCCGACCGAGCTGTCGAACTTCTTGCCGTTGGTGAGCCAGCCGGTGTAATCGACTTTGACTTGCTGTCCGCTTTGCGCGACCGCGCCGGTGCCAACTGTGATGTCCCAGTATTCGAGACCGCTCGCGGTTTTGGTGGGCGCGCCGGTGACCTTGGTAGGCGCGCTGGTGCTTGTGGCAGCCGTCTGGCCGACGATCAGGCCGGCCAGTGCGAACAGTGTGATGGCGAGAACGACAGTTTTCATAATTCCTCTTTTCTTACGCCAGCAAAGTTGGCGCCAGTTTTTTTCAAGCCAGCGCGATCACGTCAATTTCAACCAGAACGTCTTTTGGAAGCCGGGCGACTTCGACGGTGGAGCGCGCCGGCGGCGCCTCCTTGAAGTAGCGGCCGTAGACTTCGTTCATAGCGGCGAAATCTCCCATGTTCTTGAGGAATACGGTGCAGCGCACAACTTTCTCCAGGCTGCTGCCCGAGGCCTGCAAAATGGCGGCCAGGTTCTTGAGCACGCGGTCGGTCTGCGCGCTTACATCGCCGGCGACGATCTGCGAGCTGGCGGGATCGATCGGGATCTGTCCGGAAGTGAAGATCAACCCGGCGGCTCGAATGGCCTGCGAATACGGCCCGATGGCTTGCGGAGCCTGATCGGTGGCAATCACGTCGCGCATGATTCCTCCAGTGAACGAAGAGTGATTAACGCAGATTGCAGCGGGGAAAGTCAAACAGCTCGCGTGGGGACGGGGCTCCGCCCCGTCCAAGCCGAGCGAAGCTCGGCAGCCGCCTGCTAGAACAGCGAACTCTGCCGCCGGTTGGGAGTGATCCCAAAATGCTCATACGCTAGCTGGGTGGCCACCCGGCCCCGCGGCGTGCGGTTCAGAAAGCCGATCTGGATCAGAAACGGCTCGTAGATCTCTTCGATGGCGTCGGGCTCCTCCGCGAGCGCCGCGCCCAGTGTATTCAAACCCACCGGCCCGCCCTGATACTTCTCGATGATGGTGAGCAGCAGTTTGCGGTCGACTTCGTCAAAGCCGTAGCGGTCCACTTCAAGCATGCTGAGCGCGGACTGGGCAACCGGCAGATCGATGGAGCCGGCGGCCCGCACCTGGGCATAGTCGCGCACGCGCCGCAGCAGCCGGTTGGCGATGCGCGGCGTTCCCCGAGAGCGGCTCGCGATTTCAGCGGCTCCGGGACGATCGATTTTCACACCTAAGATTTCGGCGGAACGCTCGACAATGACGCGCAGGTCGTCGTGAGTGTAGAACTCGAGCCGCAGCAGCAGGCCGAAACGCGAGCGCAGCGGAGCCGAGAGCAGTCCGGCGCGCGTGGTGGCGCCGATGAAGGTGAAGGGCTTCACGTCCATGGTGTGAGTGCGCGCCGACGGGCCCTGGCCGATCATGATGTCAAGCTTGTAGTCTTCGAGCGCGGAGTAGAGGATCTCTTCCAGCGCGGGCTGCAGACGATGCACTTCATCAATGAAAAGCACCTGCCGGTCGCGCAAATTGGTGAGGATCGCAGTCAGATCGCCCTTGATCTGCAGCGTGGGCCCGGAGGTCTGCTGGAAGGCAGCGCCAAGTTCGTTGGCGATGATGTTGGCCAGCGTAGTCTTGCCGAGCCCGGGCGGTCCGTAGAGCAGGACATGGTCCAGCGCCTCGCCGCGGGACTTCGCCGCCTGGATGGCAACGTCGAGATTCTCTTTGACTTTGTTCTGGCCGATGAATTCCTGCAAGCGCTGCGGGCGAAGTTTGAGCTCAAAAGAAGAATCGTCCTCAACCGGCGCAGCCGAAACCAGGCGGTCTTTGAGAGCGGGATTGTCTTTGGCGGCGGACACTGAAGGGGATGGTAAAGCGAAAAGGCAAATCAGGCAATTCGGCGTTACTTCTTCAGTGAGACTGAAGCAAGACTTTGCAACTTGTCGTGATTACATTGCGATTTTCCGAGTCCGACCAAAGCTCAGCGTATGATATTGCTTTCTTGCAGCTGTCCTGGGCTTCGGACGGACGCTGTCCGGAACGCGCTATCTGGGCGAGTGCGAAATATCCGATAGCGAGGTGTCGACCGTACGCCGCCTGTGGCTCAGACGCGTTGATTTCCTTAAGGCGCGCTTCATATGTCTGAACGGATTTGCGATATAGAGGCTCGGCATCGACCGGACGCCCCATGCGGAAATACAAATAGGCAAGATTTTGTTGGGCACCAGCAACTTCAGCTTCGTCGGGCCGCTGATTGTTCTCGTGGAGAGCAAGAGACTCTTTGTAGAGGTTCTCGGCAGCCTCGAAATCGTCTTCTTTGAACTTGATGTTTGCCAGAAGCGTTATAACCCCGCAAAGTTCCAGCCACTTCTGCGGGCCCCGCTCTTCGGCGGCGGAACGGGCTACGAGAAGCCTGGATTCAGCCAGCGCCAGCTCGTTCTTGTCGAAGGCTTCCTGTCCAGCCTTTTCGTTCGGCCAAAATAGGCCCTGGAATTTTCTCTCGCGAGCCAAATCGTCTTCGTCGACGTGCTCGGGAATGTCCACTTCGACTTCGGTCTGAACCATCGAGGGGCGCCCGCCAACTTCGAACGGCCTATATTTCCATTTTCTTATGGCGGCGAGTGCCGAGGGTGCAAGCATGGGATGTCCGCTAAGCAATTTCACGCTAGCGACGTTGCCCGATTCGTCCACAATGATTTCAGCACGCACCTTCCCCACAATGGACGCCGCCTTCGCAAGTGGCGGGTAGTCGGGCTGCACGAAATTGATCAGGTTGATCTTGGCGACGGTGGCAGTGACGGGGGGCGTCGCACTCGACCCTTGGCCAAGGGCAATGGAAGTCACGGCAAGACCGCAAACCAACAACCGACCAATCACTCGCATACTAGCAACCTGGGCGCTCAACTCCTGACACTCCAATTTTCGAAGTCACTAATATCCCGTCCCGTGTCTCGGTCGCGCTCAAAATCGAGATTAAGGCCCCGAAGCGGCTCAAACAGCTCAACCATGTCCTTCGCCTCCGACGGCGGGGTGGGCTTACCCAGCGAAGCATGGGCTGCTTCTTCGAGCAGACTTGCAGCATACGCCCTGATTCCCAAGCCGTGCGCGGCAGCCTGTCGGGCGAGTTCGGCCTCAATCTCCGGCCTGATGTCAAGAGTGATGGTCATGGCTTGCCTCCGCTTGATCATGCCCAGAATACCTTATACCGGGGGTACTGAGCGTGCAAACTAGGGCCGATTGCCAGGTCGTGCGGTGAAGGTTGCCATGTTTCAACGCGCCAAGCGGACGCTCGGACCCAGGACAGCGATGAAGGCAATCGCGATGGCACCAGCCGCCACAATCAACGGCCAGCTCCTGTGAATCGGCAACGGTTCTGCTGGCGGTCCGTAAGGAATCATCGTTCCGCGGTTGAGCCAGTTGGTGCTCCACATCAACCCTGACGTGCCGCCGAAGGTCGACGCCGCAGCCGAGATCAGAATCAGGATCATTCCTTTGGGATTCAGAGCACCCGCTATGCACATCAAGATTCCCCCGGCAAAATATGGGATCGCCGAGAGTCGCACGGCGCGGCGGTAGCGTTGTTCTTTAGTGCTGCCGATCAGCGGACGTAATTCCAGGAGACTGATGCGCGCGGCCAGCAGATAAGTGACAGCACCGAAGATGGTCAGGCCGATCCGCCACACCCACTGCGGACCGAGCCCCTGAATGAAATCTCCCCAATCGCCAATGCCGCCGATGCCGGAGAATAGGAAATATCCCGTGCCGGTGAAAAGATTCACCGTCATTGAGATCCAGAAGAAATACTTCAATCGCGGATCGCTGCGGCCGGTGCAGCGTCCGAGGGCAAAGAACAAGGCTCCGGCGAGCAGGTTCACCAGCGTGCCACCAGCCATCACAAGGCGGCTGTCCAGGCTGCACTCGAAGTGAACCGACGAAAGCACGAGAGGTTTGGCCCCAACCAGAAGACAAGCGCCGCCATGCCCCGCGCCTTCATGTAAGACGTTTCCGAGCATGTAGGCAAGGATGCCGATTGCGCCCACGGTGAGCGCGTCAAGCGGAGCAACCGTGTCGGTTACGGCTTCCTGCTTCGTAGCGGTTTGCACTTGCGCGTCTCCCCCGACGGCCGTGCGGAGCAGTTATCATCAGGCACTAAAAATCAAGAGACCAAGACTCACTGCCCAAGTACGCCGAGCCGCACGCCCTTCAGCCTCCCGGCGTCGAACCACGCCACCTTCTGGCCAAACCAGGTCTTAGTGCCGGAGAGCTTGTACTTCTTGGTCGCCGCTGCGAAGTCGCGCGTGCCCAGCAGGTAGGCG
>Ga0208827_1000089_pt1 | contig 85770 bp, 65 predicted proteins | sample Sb_taG_5_FD_187709 | JGI IMG/M metagenome (GOLD analysis project Ga0208827, IMG submission 187709) | Peat soil microbial communities from Weissenstadt, Germany - Sb_50d_8_FC metaG (SPAdes) (version 2) | ecosystem: Environmental > Terrestrial > Soil > Wetlands > Peat | place: Germany... | reverse complement strand
CCGCGAACTTGAAGACCGCTGCCCCGTCCTGATGAACGAAGTGCATCTTCTTATCGACGGTTTCGTGAGTCGAAGGATTCAGGCTTCCGCCACCAGGCATGTACAGCGCGCACCCACCCGATCCATCCACTTCGTGCAGAAAGTCAATCAGCCCGATGGACTCGTCTTCCGTGGGTTCGAGCAGGACCGCGCCCGCTCCATCGCCGAAAATAACGCAGGTCGCGCGGTCGGTGTAATCGATGATCGACGACATCACGTCAACGCCAATCACCAGCACTTTCTTGTGGGAGCCGGTAGCGACGAACTGCGCTCCGGCTTGCAACGCGTAAACAAATGCCGAACAGGCAGCCGAGACATCGAATCCCCAAACATTTTTCGCGCCCAGCTTGTGTTGCACGAGACAAGCGGTCGAGGGAAAAAACATGTCGGGCGTAACCGTCCCCACGATAATCGCGTCGAGATCGGAAGGCTCGATGCTGCGCTCAGCCAGCGCTTTCTTCGCCGCCTCAACCGCCAGGTCGCTGGAGGCAACCCCCTTGTCCACAATGTGACGCTCGCGGATGCCGACGCGCTCCATGATCCACTGGTCGTTGGTATCGACAAGTTTTTCCAGGTCGGCGTTGGTGAGCAGGCGAGGTGGAACATAGGTGCCGAGAGCGCTGATCTTAACGCGCTGAAGCTGGCTCAATGAGGTCTCCTGCGATGCAGAGTGAAGTATAAAAGTGCGATACGAAGCGAATTAATTATTCTGAACGATGAGCCCGCGAATGTCTAACTGCAAGCCGTGAGGTGAAATGAAATTGATTTTGTTTTTCCTGAGACCTGAGACCTGTCTCCTGAGACCTGCTATTTCAGTCGCTCCGCCAACATGCCGAACAGCGGCAACTCGAAGCGCTCGCCCTCCCATGCCTTGATCGAAAGCACAATCCACAAGAACAACATGGCCAGCGAAGCCAGAATTCCGAACAGCAGAAACAACATGGCTGCCGTGACATTCGAAAGAAAGAGTGCGGCGATGGTCAAAACGAAAAAGACTCCCCACAGCAAAACGCTTTGCCAGGCATGAAAGCGGACGAAGCGGTTGTTGCGATATGCCGGCAGAAACAAGATCACCGCGGCCGGCGCCAAAGTGAGATAGGCGACCGCCGCGGCCGCCCGTTCCGCGGGAGGAAGCGGTGTCATCGACCATCCGCAACCGGGACAGAATTCCGAGTTCGCGGGCATCACCGTGCCGCAATGAGGACACTTCACGGAAGTTTGCGCCAAATGCGCGGGGCTTTTCTCGGCAAGTTTGTCGGCACTTTGCCCGGCACTTTGCCCGGCGCTTTTCTCGGCACTATTCTCTGGACTAGACAATTCGGCGTCCATTCATTTTCTTTCGGCATTCTTCGCAAACACCATAAATCTGGAAAGTGTGGCGGGTGGTAACGTAACGGTGCTTGCGTCCAATCTCCCGCTCGATTTCTCCGACTTTCTCCGAGAAAAATTCAACCGAGGCGCCGCACTCTGTACACACCATGTGGTGATGACTGCGGCGGTTGTACTGGTGTTCGTAACGCGCAATGCCGTCGTGAAAGGCGACTTCGCTGGCCAGGCCACAACCCGCCAGAAGCTTCAGCGTCCGGTAGACGGTCGTGAAACCAATGCGCGGATCGGTTTTCTTGACCAACCGGTGCAATTCGTCGATCGAAAGATGCTCTCGAGTTTCCAGGAAGGTCCGCAGAATCGCGTTACGCTGTTCGGTCTGCTTGAGCCCAACGCGTTTGAGATGCTGCAGGAAAATTCCTTCGGCCTCGCGGATGTTCTCCCGCGAGATGGTCGGCTGATCGTCGATTCGTTTCTGCAGCATGTTGGGCGGCGCGGAAACTCAAAATGATTATGCGCGCCAAGGGTTCCAACATGATACTGGGCGAGTTCGGGTTGCGCCAATGGGCTTCCCCCGCTACAGCCTGTCAGGGTTGATCGGTTCGAGGAGTATTTTTACTATTTACTACTTGATACCGGCACCCCCCTCCCCCCTTGCCTCCTAGAATCATAGAGTTAGCGGGAATTTCCGGACCTGGTCTTTGAATCATAAGGACTTATATGAAAGTATTCCGGAATAAGGACTTAGCTCCGAAACAGCGCTGAAAATGCGTTTGGGCAGCTTTGAGGGCCGTCTGGTGGACCGGCACACCTCTCTCTGCCCCAATCAGATCGCTATTGTCGCGCATGCGCGGGTTGGATGTCTGTGATGATGCTCACCGGCTGCGTGTGATGAAAAAGGGAGCGCTGAAGAGTGCGGTGTGCGCACTCGCACAATTCTTTATGGTTCGCTGTCTTGATCGTCGATGGCGTGTCTATCGGGCAGCATGCGTTGATGCAGGATGCGAGAAATCAAAACGCCCCCGTGCTCCTGGCGGTAGAACAACACATGCTTACCATGCTCCAGACGGCGCAAACCAGGGCGAACGTTGTCACAGAGCCGGCCTAACGCCGGATTATCAGCAAGCATCTGGCAACAAACCTCAAGCTCACCGATGTAGCGGACGGCTTGGGCACTGCCCCATGTGCGCAGGGTGTAATCGCCGATGCTCAGCAAATCGGCCTCAGCGCGACGCGAAAATCGAAACGCAGCCACGGCTAGCGCGACACGGGAAGTTTGATGGCCTTACGGACACGCCCGAAGACGTTGCCTCTGGCAATACCGCTGGCGTCGCCTTCGTCAATCGCCGCCCGGAGCGCGGCGAGCTTCGCCTCGTACTGCTGTTCTTCGCGCTCCAAAGTCCGCAACCCGGCGCGTACAACCTCACTGGCATTTTCGTAACGCCCACTCTTGACCTTTGCGGCTATGAAGTGGTCGAGATCGTTGGTCAAATTGACGTTGCGGGTAGGCATAGCGGCGGCCTTTCCATGGATGTGAATCGCGGCTTCATCGTAACATGATTGGCAAAGATTGCCAATCACGGAGACGCCCACTCATTCGCAAAGAACGCTAACGCTAATGAGTCGGGCACCCGCGCCATCCCCTTCAGCGTGCGCTGCAGCCGCGCTTCGATGTCCGAGAGTCAGAATCGCTTCCCGCTGAGTAACGGGGTGAGCACTGTAAGATATCGGAATGGCTGAGGAGCACAATCGGCTCGATTCACAATTCAACGTTGTAGGAGCGTTCTGGGCGCCCGAAACGATTGAGGCTGTGCGGACGGGTACGCTCGCATCAGACGAACGCGATATCACTTTTACTACCGCGCCCGAATACACGCGCTCAAAACCTGGAGTACCTCTTCCTTTAACGCTCCCAGGCAGCACCCCTCGTGAAAAGATGCTCGTGCTACATGGCTCTACTGAAGATGGTCTCTGCACTCTATGCGACCTCATGGAGGTTGAACGTCCAGGCCGAACGGATTACAGTTTAGGACAATCTGTTGTGGCTGTTGCCTATCGAGTCTCAGCATGCATCACGGGCATGCACCTGGGAGGCTCTCAAGATAAATGCCTGAAGTCAGCTCGCTACACGTTCTCGGGATTGAGTGATTGGCTCCCAAACTCCATCAGCGAGAAGTGGGAGACAGATTACATAACACTCAAAATACCTTTCCAACCCAGAGACATTCTCGAATGCGTGCTAGAGCCGTGTCCAGGTCAAGGTTAAGGTGTTTTCACAGCTCACGAGCAGCTTGGCCGATGGCGCGCGGATCAGCAAATCGGTGGCTTATGTCGATGTAGAAAGCCCAGAACCAGAATCTCTCATCTGGTACTACGAGGTAAGCGTCTGACCAACACACCTGTTCGACAGGCGGGGGTCTGTGTTGAAGTGTCCGGATGACCGCAAAAACAGAGTTGTCAGCGCCCAAGCGACGTACCCGTGCGGAAGTTCAGCAGTTGGTGGCCGAGTTTGTGAGCAGCGGTATGCGGCGGAGCGAGTTTTGCCAGAGTCGAGGTTTGAGCTTCAGCACACTGGATCGCCATCTAAAGAAACTGCGTTGGAAGAGAAGGCGTAAGCCAATCTCCTCGGCCGGTCGTTTGGTGCCGGTGGAGTTGGCGGCCAGGAAATCGCCGAAGCAGCACGAACCGAGTTGTGGGCTGGCCGTGGTGCTGCCGGGCGGGCGCCGGATCGAGGTGCATCCTGATTTTGATACGAGTACGTTCGAACGCCTGGTGGGCATCCTGGAGCGGGCGTAAGCCGTGTTTGGACTGGGCCCAGCTACACGGATCTATCTGGCAGCCGGAGTCACCGACATGCGCAAGGGGTTCGAGGGCCTATACGGTCTGGTTCGGGATCGATTGTCGTGTGAGCCTCTGAGCGGACACCTGTTCTTGTTCTGCAACGGCCAGCGCAATCGGCTGAAGGTCCTCGTCTGGGACGGAAGCGGACTCTGGGTCTGTGCCAAGAGGTTGGAGAAAGGGCGTTTCACCTGGCCGCAATCCGGTGATGCGCAGGGCAAGGTCATCCTGAGTCACGAAGAGCTTTCTCTGTTGTTGGGTGGGATCGATCTGACCAAAACTAAGCACAAGCGGTGGTACCGGAAGGCTTCCCCCGAGGGACACGCTGCCGCATAAGTTGCGTGGTTGTTTGAACGTTTCAATCGACTCTGGTAAATCATTAACTCATTGTGAGTTTAGCTTCCATTCCTTCAGCACCAGCCGATCTGGAACTGATCGCACAACTTAAGAGCAAGCTACAGTACGCGGAGCTGCGGATTCGTGTGCTGGAAGAGCGTCTGCGGCTGATGCGAATCGAGAAGTATGGAGCGGGAGGAGAAAAACTTTCGCAGGCGCAAATGCAATTGTTCGACCTTGAGCCTGTCGTCAGTGAAATGATCGAGCAGGCGGAGAGCGAGCACACGCCAGTGCATCGCTCGACCAAGAAATCAGTCAAGCATCCGGGTCGCCAGGAGTTGCCGGCGAATCTTCCTCGCGTTGAGCGGATTCTGCCCTGCGCCTTAGATCAGCGCGTATGCAAACGCTGCGGAAAATAAACAGTGGTGATCGGCTACGAGGAGAGTTCCCAACTGGACGTGGAACCGGCGAAGTACTTCGTACTGGTCACGAAACGAGAGAAGCGGGCTTGCCGGTCGTGTGAGGATCTCGGCGTCGTCTCAGCGCCCCTGCCGCCACGGATCATCGCTTCGGCCCATCGCGTCCACGGCCTAGACGGAAGTCGAACACCACGCTTTCTCCGGGGCGACTGTATTGCCAGAGGTACGCTTGGTAGTTCTTACCTCGCCCTCGCGTGTCTGCACATCGACTGGGGTTTCATCCGCCTGAATGTAACTTCCGCTGATCAATTCTCGCCTCATTGCCGCGCCGATCGGGATCAGCAACTCCGACTTCGAGGACCCAGCCGTCCAGCGTTGCGCGGCTGATTTCCAAGCCGAGGTCCCTTTCCAGAATCATGCTCTGCCGATGCAGGGGCGTGTGATTGCAATATTTGCCGACGACCGTCTCGATGACGATCCGGTCACTCGCCAGGCACTTCTCGGTTCTCTACGTGGATGTACCGGATCGCCCTGAATGTCGCTATCTCTTTCTACCGCCGGGAAAATACGAGAACACGCTACGGACTGTCGGACGATGAGCAGCTTCTGAACGCGATCGACGAGACGGCAAACCAGCCGGCAGAGATACAGGCTCTTTGCCAATTCATAGACGGATTGGATTCACTTAACAAGGCACTGGTCCTGCTTTACCTCGACGGCAACAGCTACCTGGAGATCGCGGACGTGCTGGGCATCAGTGAGACAAACGTCGCGACCAAGATCAGCAGATTGAAGCAGACCATGAGGCAGGAATTTCGCGGAACAGTACGCGCTTGAAAAAGGAGCAAACCATGGATCTGGATGAACTGAAGCATCACTGGGCGGAACACGATCGAAAGCTCGATGAGAGCATCCGTTTGAGCCGGCAGCTTTTGAGCGCGACGAACCTGAACGGAGCACGCTCTGCGCTGCAGCGCATGGCCGCGTTTCTAGGCTTGGGGGCGGTCGTTTGGTTTGCCATCGTGATGGCCCTCGGGAGTTTTATTTACGAGCACATTGGGATACTCCAGTTTGCCGTGCCTGCCGCCGCGTCGGGCGTGTTTGCGATCGGGATGCTTATCGCAACGATACGGCAGATTGTTGCGGCCCGGCAGATCGATTACGGTAGGCCCATCGCCTCTATCCAGAAGCAGCTTGAAACACTGCGTGTGTTGCGGATCCGGACGACCCAGTGGGGGTTGCTGGCAGGAGTGATTGTTTGGGCACCGTTCGCCATTGTCGTTGCCAAAGCTTTCTTCGGGCTCGACGCGTATAGCACGGCTTGGCTGTGGGCGAACGTGCTGTTCGGACTCTCGCTGATTCCGCTTGCACTCTGGCTGTCGAAGAAGTTCGGCAATCGTATGGGCCGGTCTCCTTTCATTCAGCGGCTGATGAACGATATTGCCGGACACAACCTGACCGCGGCTAAAGTGTATCTCGCGAGACTCTCCGAATTCGAGGGTGAGAACCCAGATAAGTGATTGTCGGTAGTCATGGCCTGGTCTTCATTCCCCTCCATATAAGGCATTACGGTCGCCAGCCGAGTTTTCGCAGAACCCGTAGACGGAGACCTCCACTACGTCTCCCTGATCCCCATGGTTGAGCGAACGCATCTGCATCCGCGAGTTCAATTCTTCTAGCCGCTTTCGCATCTCATCCCCAGACGTGGCAACTATGGAGAGATGTTCGAGCGCGACCTGGGCTCGGGGTCGGTGATGAAGCTGGCTCGCGGTTTAAACAACCTCTGGACGCAAGGCGGGCTCATGTACGCACTCCCCATCCGCTGAGGTTCTCCTATCAGGGCATCGCTTTAGCGATGCCGAAAGCAGCACCCTCTACAAGCGGCTTAGCCGCTGCGGCGGCGGATCTAATTCGAAGTCTGAACGTGCCGACGAATACGGATAATCTGCGGCCTGTCGTCACCAGGAATCTCGACGCTTTCGTCGCCTTGCTCAAAGGCGTCATTCGGCCAGGCGTGGAGAAGTGGGAAGAGGACCTCTTGCCGTCGGAAAGTTGAAAGTGATCTCGTTACTCATGCGGCACTGCGTTCTGCGTTTGCCATTTTCACGATGGGCAAAGGAATACGGACACGTCTCAACTGCCCAGATTTCTTCTCGATTGCGTCCACAAAAACCAGGTTATCCCCCCCAAAAATTGGCTCGCCAAGCAACTCGAATTCATGCCCGTACAGCTTCATCTGGTTCCCCTGTGTGAAACCCACTTGCTTTAACCTTATGCGAAGACTGACCGGTTTCTCGGTCATTGGAATCCCCTGAGTGTTCCGTAGCTTACATCCCGCTAGGCGAAAGGAAGGAACCGATTGCCAACCGCACATTATAGACCATCTGCTGATTAGTTGCGCTGTGACTCCGCTGGCTGCGGTCGCTCCGAGTCTAAATCCGGACTTGTCTTTTTTATCGTCCCGTAACACTCGGGACCTAACATTTAGAGAGAGGCAGACGTGTCCGTCGCGGCTCCATTGGCGCTGCTCGCTGTGGTCGTCATCCTCTTGGCCGCATTGCCGTGGCGTCGTCCCCATCCCAATCATCAGTTCATGTTGGAATTATTGAGGTCCCAACTGGAAGACGAGCAGACGAACTCGCACGACTCGCAGCCGTAGAGTGCAACTTTTCACAAATCCATAATCAACCCGTAACATTCCTGGTTTATTTATTCGGTGTTCCCACCTCTCGATTGTTTCACGTACTTCGACCGTCTTTGGCTTGGAACTTTCAACCGAAACGATTCTTAATTTGGAGGATCACCGTATGAAGATCACTAGTTTCCTTCGCGGCGCGGGTTTTGCGGCCGTTCTGGCCCTGACCAGCTTCGCTTCTGCTCAACTTCTACCGACCGGTGCAACCATCACGCCGAGCGCGGCTCCAGGTGCGGTGTTTGTGCCTTTGAGAACTACTTTGCCGGACTTTCCGTTCTATACGCCGGATGGCGCCGAGACTACAACGATTAGCCCGGATGGAAAAACTTTGCTGATCCTGACCAGCGGCTACAACCTGATGGTGGATGCAAGCGGCAACTACACAGGTACGGATTCCGGTGAGTTTGTTTTTGTTTATGACATTTCCACGCCCGGTACTCCGGTGGAAAAGCAGGTCGTACAGATGTTGAACTATGACCGAACCTTCGACGGGATTGTGTGGGCCCCGAATGGTTCCGCATTTTATGTTGGCGGCGGAGCCGATGACGATGTGCACACCTTCACGCTGCAGGGCGGGCAGTGGGCGGAATTCGGCACACCCATCAACCTTGGTCATGGTGCTTATCCCAAGTGCGATGTGATTTGCCAGGAGACCCAAACCGGTCCGACTACCGCTATTCTCGGTATCACCGCCGATGGCAATACGCTCTTTGTCGCGAACCATGAAACCGATTCCGTCACTTCGGTGGACCTGGTCCACGGCAAAGTCCTGCAGGAGTTCGACCTGCGTCCAGGGATCATCAATCCCGCGCAAACCGGCGTCCCGGGCGGAGAGTTCCCCTACGGAATCGCGGTCGCAGGCAACAGCACCGTTTACGTCTCCAGCGTGCGCGATCGGGAGATCGACGTGCTGAATTTTGCCGGTGGTGTTCTGACCCTTACCACCCGGATTCCGGTCGCCGGCAACCCGGAAAGGATGACTCTCAATGCCGCCCAAACCAAGCTGTTCGTGGTGGCGGCGAACTCCGACGAGTTGATCGTTATTCACACCGCGACCAACAAGGTGCTGAGCCAGGTCAATGCCAGCGCGCCGGCTGGTGTTCTGGGCAACGGACAAACCGTGCCCAAAGGCGCCAATCCCAACAGCGTTACCCTTTCGCCCGACGAGAGCACCGCTTACGTTACGGACGGTGGCACCAACGCGGTGGCAGTCATCAGCCTTACCGGGAAGAAGCCAGTCGTCACCGGCCTCATCCCAACTGGCTGGTACCCCAATTCCGTTAGCGTCAGCCCCGACGGCTCTACGCTTTACGTGGTGAACGGCAAGAGCGTGGAAGCTCCGAATACGCTGAACTGCCGCTACATCAACAATGATCCCGGCGGCGGTTTCGGCTCGGGCTGCGAAACCTATTTCTCGCAGAGCGGCGCCGGTAACCAGTATGCGTGGCAGAACGAATCTTCTGGTTTCCTGACACTGCCTGTGCCCAATGCGGTTCAGCTCGCAGACCTGACTGGCCAGGTCGCGCAAAACAACGGCTTCAACTTCCAGTTGAGCGCGAACGACATTGCGACCATGACGTTCCTGCGCGATCACATTCAACACGTCATCTACATCGTGAAGGAAAATCGTACCTTCGACCAGATTCTCGGCGACCTGACCAACGGTGCTAACGCGGATCCGGCCTTCACCCAGTTCCCGGCTTCCGTCACGCCGAACTTCCACAACCTGGCCAACAGCTTTGTCACCTTCGACAACTTCGACGACAGCTCGATGGTGAGCATGGACGGCTGGCAGTGGTCGCTCGCGGCGCGCGCTCTCGATCTCAACGAGAAGTGCGTTAAGGTCAACTACGGCAAAGGCGGTTGCCAGTACGACAGCGAAGGGACGGCCCGCAACATCAACGTCGCCATCACCGGCGTCGCCGCTCGCCAGAAGGAACAACCGCTCTATCCGCCCGATCCAAATCTGCTTCCCGGGAACGCCAACGAAGTCGAAGCCGACGGTCCCACTGGCGAAGAAGGCACGGGCTATCTTTGGGATGCTGCGCTCAAGGCTGGCCTCACCGTTCGCAACTATGGGTTCTACACCGATCTGGGTGCTCTTGATGTACGTGGCATCTCTCCCTACCTCACCGATCCTTGCTCGATGAAGCCTCCCGTCCAGGTTGCGTGGCCGGCGAAGAAAGAACTGCTCACCCGCACCGATCTTTGTTTCCGTCCTTTCGACCAGAGCTTCCCCGATTTCTTCCGTTACACGGAATGGGCGCGGGAATTCAACAACCAGGTTAAGCACAACAACATGCCCAGTCTCACTCTGCTGCGCTATGACCATGACCACTTCGGCAACTTCGGCACCGCCAGTTTCGGTGTGAACACGCCGGAACTTCAGATTGCCGACGACGACTACGCCGTAGGACTGACGGTCGATAAGATCGCCCACAGCCCCTACGCCAACAACACGCTCATCTTCGTGATCGAAGACGATCCTCAGGATGGCGCCGACCACGTCAGCGGCGACCGCAGTCTTGCTTTCGTCGTTGGACCCTACGTGAAGCAGGGTGCGGTTGTCTCCACTCCCTACTCGACCGTCAGTATGCTCCGAACCATCGAACAGGTCCTGGGCCTGCCTCCACTGAGCGTGCATGACGCGGGTGTTCCGCCCATGACGGACGCCTTCAACATCTCGCAAGCGGGCTGGACCTATTCTGCAATCCCGTCCGCCTTCCTCTACGGCACCACGCTGCCGATTCTGAACAAGTACGTTCAGAATCCCCTCGCCATACCGCATCCGACGCACGACGCGGCCTGGTGGGAAGCGCAAACCAAGGGCATGGACTTCAGCCATGCAGACAACGTCAATCCAGATCAATTCAATCGGATCCTCTGGAAAGGCCTGATGGGGGGCAAGCCCTATCCGACCGCTCCCATGCAGGGTGGTACACCTAAGCCTGGGACAAGAGAATTCAGCAAGACCGGCTCCGAATAGGTCCACAGTCGCACTCCAGCAAATATCCCGGCTGCCCGTTTACAAACGGGGACAGCCGGGAGTATCAATTGATTGAATTCATCGAGAAGCGGTTCTACTACATGCGAATTCTTCGATCTCTGGCGTGGTTTCTGATCTTTTGCTGCTCGGCTTATGGTCAGTCCATATCCCCCCGGCAATCTTCTATGGAACAGGCACCTGATATAGCCCCTGGCCTTGCGCTGCACTCCAGTGTTTATGTTAAAGTGCAACTGGCCAATACTGTGAAGGTTTCGTCTTTAAAGACGGGCGACGTGATTGAGGGGAACATTTCGCAGGACGCATACTCCGGAGACCACGAACTTTTCCCCGCCGGATCCCCGATACATTTGACGGTTGACCAACTGGGGCGCCGACGAAGAGTGCCCAACGATCACTGGCCATGGGTGATCAAAGCCTTCACTCCTCGTCACGAAAACTATCCTATGTTTCAGTCAGCCACCGTGACATTGCCCGATGGCAGGCAGGTCCCGCTGCGGGTTTCTCTGCTCTTCATCAATCGTCAGATTGAAATACGTGCCCACTCGAAGACCGCGAAGACAAAAAAGAGGAACGCGGTTCAACCCGCCGCGAACACAATGACTCAGTCCGCCGACTTGGGAGCTGGGTCGAACCCGTTACCAGCTCATGCCGAATCGAACGATGCAGGTTCCCCTGCATTCTCGAAAAAAACGCGAGGCGCTGTCATCACTTTGGAGGCGGCGAATCCGGCCGAAGCGCTCGTAACGTCAAAAACATCGACAGCAACGTCCGGGGAAAGTTTGTTGAGTACTGGATCGCTCGGCCCAGTAACGCTGGCTGCCGGCACCAGGGCACAAATCATTCTGCTGGGCGGAGTAAGTGCGTCGAAGAGCCGACCGGGCGATTCTTTTCAGGCGCGCTTGGTCGAACCGGTGTTGTTAGATGCGAAGGTGGTGCTGCCCGAGGGCACGTTGGTTGGAGGCAAAGTCGTAAGCAGGACCTCTCCCCGCACGTTGAGCCGGGCAGGATCGATTCTGCTCGTCTTCACGAACATGACTTTGCCTGGCGGGGCGGAGATTCCAATGGTGGCATCCGTCACAGAGGCAGAACTGGATCAAAGATCGCACACACAGATCGACCCAGAAGGCAAGATGCACGGCGATCGGCCAGGCAAAGCTTGGATGGCGATCAATATCGGAGTGACCTCGGGAATCGCCAAAGAGGCGGACGACACAATCCAGCTGATCATCGAAGCCGTTATCTCCACCGCCACCGACGCTTCTACGGCTGGGATCGGCAAGATTGTGGCGACGTGTGCTTCGGGTCTGTTCATGCTCTCGCGCCATGGACGCGACGTGGTTCTGCCCAAGTTCACCGAAATCAACATCGTATTGGATCGGCCTCTGACGCTGCCGGGGTCGTCACTGGCAACGGCTTTGCCGCGAGACGGTGCCCAATCCGGAAGGAGTGCAGGTCTGAGTGTTGCGTCGCCCCCGGCGCATTCCGACTCCGCCGAATAGAAGATCCAGAAACCCGCGCAACCACCACAGAACGTTGGCAAAGTACCAACCGCTCACTCCTCCAATTCGTCGGATGGGTGCAAATGCCGCTGCCGGTGTAACGGGGACCTGCAGCGTATGAGAGTCTACGAGCCGGGTTCCGAAGCGCACGCCGCCCCACGACCGGGTCTTTCCGGCAGAGGGAAAGGGCATCCGACCAAGACGTCTCCGCGAACTCAAGGTTTTCGTTGTGTAAGGCTCTTTCGATCGCATCCTTCAAACCTTTCGGCCTGATATCGAACACCTTCAGCGCTGACGGGTTCCGGACTAGCGTGGGGTTGCGCATGCTATCGACAAGCTTGCGTCCTATGCGGGCATAAATAGGAGTGACCAGGCCCAACCACAAACTCGAGAGGCGAGGCGTTAAGACTGGAACCGGAATCATCCATCGGCGGAGGCCGCATTGCCGCGCGTACTCTTGCATTATTTCGCCATAGCTCACCTGGTCGGCGCCGCCAATCTCGAAGACCGCCGCTTCCCCAACCGGCAATTCAAGCGCCTGCAAGAGGTAAGCGATTACATCATCGACTGCGATCGGCTGAGCCTGCCTACGCTGGCTCCAGGCGCGTGAACGAGAGTTGCTGCCCGCCAGCTACGTGCACGTCGTCTTCAACCTGCCGCGGCAGTCCTCAAGAGCGATTGGTCAATTGGATGGGGCGAATTTAACGGAAAATTAACGCAGACGGGGTACAGTTTAGCTCAGAATCAACGTTCGGGTTCCTTAGCGGCTAAAACGTCATTGGAGACTCCCACGATGACAACTCCAGCCAGTGCCATCAAAGATGAAGTCCGCCTGCTGATTGACGTTCAAATCGAGACATTCGGACAGCCAGCACCCTTAACAAATTCACAACTCCGCGAATATCACTACCGCTCCGAAAAGCTCAGGACGCTTTGCCAGGAACTGGATCGGATTGGCACAAGGAACGTCATGGAACGACAGTTGAAGAGGGCGTCTTAGCGGGGTCGGCGGAAGATGAAAACGGTCACGAAGGCGGTGACAAAAATGCGGGAAGCATCAAGCTTCCCGCATTTACTCCAACACACCCACTTGTTATTTCTGCGTAAACGGCAGCCCCGGTAACGTTTCCGTATGCTCGGACGTCACCGCGTTCAGCAGATTCGGATCTAACCCGAGCGCCTTCACGATCGTCGGAGCAATCTGACGAGTCTCCACTTGGTCTTTAAACGTTGCGGGCTTGTAACTCGGGTTTGAAACAATCAGCAGAACGTTGCGGTCGTCGTAGGCGAAGCCGCCATGCTCGGCAACTTTCTTCTTCCCGCCCGTATAGACGACTCCAACATTCGGAGCCACGATGATGTCCGGAGTCCGGGAATCGGTCAGTGGATCGTTGAATTGCAGCGTGAGCGAGGGACCGGCGAAAATTTCTCCCTGCCCAAAGAGGTTTTCATTCGCGGCTAACGTTGCCGCTGAGCTCTCCGTCTGGCTTTGATAGCTAAGCCAGATCAGCGAGACATCATCCTCGAGCGCTTGCGCCACCGGCAGCCCAGGCCCGACTCCGCCGGGCGAAAGGATCTGCGATGGCGGCTCATCCGAAGGATCGTCCGCCGGAATGCGCAGCACACGATTCGGATCAATCGCCGACTGCCCGTGCTTGGCGGATACGATAATCAGGGTCGAGTCCAGCAGCCCTTGCTTGGTCAACTCCGAAACAAATTGCCCAATCGCGCCATCCACGTATTGGATCTCGGCGAACAGCGAATCGCTCGGTGTTCCCAGCGCGTCCACATAACCGCCCGTCAGGTTGAGTGACGGTTCCACCAGCTTCTGACCCACACTCACCGCCTGGAAGTTCATGCCAAACACGTTCGGCACCGGCGCGGTAGCGCTTCCGTCGTGCGTCTTGCCATCAATCCAATTCAGCACCGCCTGCACCTTGAACTGGTCGTAGCAGCGAATGTTTTGGAAGCTGTCCGTCCAGGCGTTCGTCGACTGCGCAGCCCCGGGGTCGGGAAGCGGATTGCAACCCTGCACCGAAGGTATCGGCACCGGATTCGAGTTGATCTCCGGCGACCACAAATCATCTACGCCATCGCCACTCGGTCCATTCGTAAAGTCATAGGACGGGTGCTTGTCCGACCACGCCGTGTAACCGCCCGCATTCTTCACCACGTTGAAGATCGTGTTCACGCGAAGGTAGTTATGCGGATACACCGGCGCGCAGCCATTCTTCGGATTGCGCGGCAGGTAATCCGGATTGATTCCGTTGATCCCGGAGCTGCCGTTGGGCTTCCCGGAGTCAAGTTTGAGATAGTTGTAGTCGATCTCTTCGTCGAATCCAACCTGCGTGCCAATCACGCTCGGGCAAAGCTTGGCTCCGCCGACAATACCGTAAGGAGTGGTCTTCGCCGGAGGAGACAGCGCGCGATCATAGGTGACGTCGTAGAAAACTCCCGCCGAACGCGGGGTCGCGCCCGTGATCTGAGCCACCAGACCAGGGAAGGAATCGGAAGGTTTCGAAGTCAGTGCTTGCAGGTAATGCACTCCTGTCGACGAAAGCATTGCCAGATGCGGGCAGTAAGTCTGATTCCCGTAAAGCGGAACGCCCTTGGCGCAGTTCGCGAAGTCGAGCGAGTGCATACCGTCGATGCTGATGAGTACAACATGTTGAATCTTGCTGTTTCCTTGTGCAGCGGCCGTTACTGAAAACAGGCTCGCCAGCGCCAAAGTAAGCAGCCCGAGGGGGAGAAAACGACGATCGGACACTTTAGCCTCCTTGGATACAACCGGGAGCTAGAAGTATTCGTCGTGCTTGGCCCGCACTGGTTAACGGGACGTGAATCCTACATTAAGAAACTGTGAACCAAACCTGGAACCTCAGTCTGTGCTCGTCGGGATGGCGCCCTCCGACAACGCAGATCCTCGCTGGAATTCGCTCTACAAAGTTGGTGGCGTGGCTGCCTGGATTGCTGTTCTGATCTTCAGAAGATGGCTCGGGGAAGAATTCCTGTTATTGAGAGCAATCGGGATCATCCGCTTCGGACCCAGGGAGATTCCCAGTTCCGTGATCGACTGTTTGCGCTACTTGATGACGCTCGCTGCGGCCCTCGGCTTCGCAGGGATTACGAGAATGCGATGTTACCCTGAGGAAAGATGGCATGGATAGCAAGAATTCTCGGGGTCTGAACGTGCCCGGGGTTTAGCGAAAGGGTCTACGTTCTTTTGGGCATTGGTTTCGCAGATGGCGCGATTCGTACACGCGGCATCCAGACCAACGACGACGCAAATCGCACGAATTAGACGTTTGGACCCGGCGATCCTTCCGAATTCATTAGCCGAAGTGACGAGGTAATAATGCCGGAAGACCAGAAAGTCAACTCTTATCGTTTCCTGGACGGCCTGTCGCGCCGGATGAGTGGATGTTAATCTCGGCGACAAACTGTGTCTGGTTTTCCGACCCACACGACACACAGGGCATAACTGCCTCCCGAGATTTGAGAGCCGCCTCCTTCGGAATAGACGTTGAGATCGCCACATCTCAGCCGAAAACCCTTGTTCAGCTAATGCGTTCCGGTTGCAGCACTCTCGACCTCAGAAACGGTCGTATAGAACTGAAAGAATTTCTCCACATGAGTGATCTTTAGAGTCGTCCGGACCCGATCATTCACCCCCACCAGCGCGAGGGTTCGCCCGTCTTTCTGGCAGGTCACGTAGGCGCCGACCAGGGCGCCAATACCCGCTGAATCGACGTAGGGCACGTTGCTCATATCGAGGATCAACAGTCGCGAGGCGTCCGCCCGCACAGTAGCTTGAAACTGAAAAAGGTTGGTAAGCATGATTGGTCCTGTCAGGCGCAGGATTCTCTGTCCAGTGGTGTGGCCGGGTTCATCAATGATCTGAAGGGGATCTTGCGGCATAAGCGGTGAGTCTAGCAATTGTTGGCGCCGGCAATGATTAAGGATGCGTGAATTTTGTTAGCCGCGCGGACCCAGCCTGGCCTTATGGTGTGGGGTTGTAGCCGAAGTTTTTTGGAGAGTACTGCCCCTCAAGCGAATGACCCTCGGCAACAGCATTCCTAGAACGCTCTTCGGAACGCTCGAAAACCAATCGGATCGGTTTCAGACGTGCCTTGGCAAGAAAGGTCATTGGCGAAAAATCCCCATATCACTGGAGCAGCCGACAAGGCTGTGAATCTTGTGGGGTGTAAGTCCCCACACCATCAATTGCCTGGGCGGGTGGTTAGCATATCCGATGCATGCGGAGGCAACGAAGCATGTTCAGCTCGGACGTAAAAGCCTCGGCTGCCCTGCGGCGATAAGCTGCAGCGGTAGGAACGATCGGGGAGGCGAGCAAACCTGAGGGCCTGAACATAACGAAATGGCTCAGTCTCGAAAAGGGGATCCGTCATGAAATCGTTTTGACGGGGAAACGCGGGAAGCCGACCTCGAGAGTGTACGGGGGAAGGCCGATGACGTGGAGGAAGAAAGATGCGGGCCGTCCAGCGGCCCACTTTTCGAACGAGAAAAGTGAGGCACCCTCGTTTTCTTCTTTGCTAACGCTAAGAACAATGTGCGCCTTCTGCTAAACTCTTCAGTTCCTTTCGGGGCGCGCGAGGCAATTATGGCGATGCAACTGGTGGGAGTGATTGGGGCGGGCACAATGGGCAATGGGATTGCCCATGTGTTTGCGCGGTGCGGGTTCAACGTGGTGCTGTGCGATGTGGACGAGCGATTTCTGGATCGGGGCCTCGCGACGATTGCGAAGAACCTGGATCGCGAAGTTGCGAAGAACAAGATTACGGCGGGCGACAAGGTCTCCACGCTCGGGCGCATTAAGGCGGTCGTGGACCGGGCGAAGCTGGCGGATTGCGATCTCGCGATCGAGGCGGCGACGGAGAAGTTCGAGATCAAGGCGGAGATTTTCCGCGAGTTGGATCGCCTAATGAAGCCGAAGCCGGAGGTGATTCTGGCCACGAATACGTCTTCGATTTCGATCACTAAGATTGGGGCGCTGACCGGGCGCGCCGACAAGGTTATTGGAATGCACTTCTTTAATCCGGTGCCGGTGATGAAGCTGGTCGAAGTGATTCGAGGCCTCGCGACTTCCGAGGCTACGTTCGAGACGGTGCGCGAACTAGCGGTGAAACTGGAGAAGACGCCAGTGGAGGTGAATGACGCTCCGGGATTTGTTTCTAACCGGGTGCTGATGCCGCTGCTGAATGAGGCGATGTACGCGGTCATGGAGGGCGTGGCTACGGCGGAGGCGGTGGATGAAGTGTTCAAGCTGGGGATGGCGCATCCGATGGGGCCGCTGACCCTGGCGGATTTTATCGGGCTCGACGTGTGTCTGGACATTATGCGGGTGCTGCAGGATGGTTTGGGAGATCCGAAGTACCGGCCTTGTCCGCTGCTGATCAAGATGGTGGACGCGGGCTGGCTGGGACGCAAGAGCGGGCGCGGGTTCTACACTTACTCGTAAATAAGCTGCGAGCTGCGAGCCGCGAGCTTCGAGCAAGCTGTTGTCACGCAGTTCGTAGCTCGAAGCTCGCCGCTCTTGCAACGCGGATTTAGCTCACTATCAGAGATGAAGATATGACGACAGCCTGGGGCGGAATTCTTCCGGAAAGAAAACCGGGCGGCGACGTCTTCTATTATCTGTTGGCGGCGATTTCGGGAGCGCTGGCGGGGTGGTTGGACATCAAAGTCGGTGACCTGCTGCTGACGGCGATGGTGGTGCTGGCGGCGAACATGCTGCTGGGATTCCTGAGCCCGCGCAGCCCCTGGCGCTGGGTGGTCCTGATAGGAGTGTTCGTGCCGGTGGTGGAGTGGCTGGCGTATTTCTTTCTTGCAGAAAAACCGGCGCGGGCGCAGATCTACGAATCGTTTCTCGCGTTCATGCCGGGAATTGCCGGCGCGTACGGGGGAGCGGTGGGACGGGGCGTGGTGGACAATCTGTTTGCGAAGAAGTGAGCGTAAATGAGTTGGGGATGGGAACGGCGACGGACCGCGGAGGACTGATCTGTACAACTAGGACGCCACGCGCAGCGGCCGGTGTCGCCTGGATTTCCCGTTTTTCGATTTGCTCTGATTATCCCAGCCGCCAAGATTGAGCGCGACGGCCATGCAGGCGGCGCGCAATTCGTCTGCAAGAGCACGGTCAACCATGGTACGAGCCACGATCATGCCTCCGATGGACAGGGCAGCTATGCCCTGTGCGGTGGTGCGGCGATGTCGGCCATTCTCGGCCAAGCTCCGCTGCAAGACGCTTACCATTGCTTTGAACACGGTTTCGAAGGCGCGCCTTGCACTTACGCCGCTGCGGGCTACGTCGGTCGGCAATGCGACCATGGGGCAGGAGTTCTCGACGTCCTCGAAATGCTGGCGAGATAGATAGGCGCGGACGACTTGCGACCCAACGTCGGTCGATGACAGATCCACATGCACACCTTCCCAGCAGCTTTTCCAATGCGGGTCGGTGAAGAAGCACCCTAATACCTCGGCATACAGATCGCTCTTGCTTTTGAAATAGCTATAAAATCCACCGTGGGTCAGGCCCACACCGGCCATGATCTGGTCGAGAGAGACACTCTCAAAGCCATGCCGATTGAACAGCTTGCGTGCGCTGTCGATGATATTTTTCTTTACTGCCGCGCGATGACCAGCGGGATAGGGCATAGGACTCTCCTCGTTCTCTAGGCGCTTAAGTATGCCGCGAAGGCGTTTGCCTGCATAGAGAAATATTATCTTGAACATATTTTCGCGCGGTGCTGTTATGCGGGGGACGGTTGGACGCAAAAATTCGGGAGGACGATGACGATGATGAGCGATAGAAGGAATCTGGCAACGCTGGCCAAGCGGCCCACGCGGCGGCAAGCGATGGTCGGTGTTGCGATGACATTCGGTGGTTTAGCCCTGGGCTCAACCAAGGCTTGGGCGGGAGCCGAGGAGGAGATTTCTCATACGGCGGAATCAATTCATCAAGAGGCTGTTTTCAAAGCGAGCCGGAAACGCGTCTACGAAGCGCTCACCGACGCCAAACAGTTCGACAAGGTCGCACAGCTCAGCGGAGTCATGCAGTCCATGCACCTGGGAGACAAGCCCTCGGAGATCAGTCGTGAAGTGGGAGGCGCGTTCGCGCTCTTCGGCGGGTACATCACTGGACGACACGTTGAACTTGAGCCCAACGAGCGAATCGTGCAAGCCTGGCGAACGGGCGGCTGGAATCCAGGCGTATATTCGATTGCCAGGTTCGAGCTCGTGGAGCAGGGCTCCGGGACCAAGATCGTATTTGACCATACGGGCTTTCCCAAGGGCGAGGCGGAACACCTGGCTTCGGGATGGAAAGCCCACTATTGGCAGCCGATGGAGAAACTTCTGGCTTAGGTTCTGCATAGCGCCGGAATGCCTACCAGGCCAGTCCCACCAAAGGTACCGGCCCCCGAAAAACTGTTCCCCCTTCCACAGCCGCTAGGGGTAAGCTACGGCTATGGGAGTGTCGGTTTCGGTGCTGGCGAGCGGCAGCCGTGGGAACTGCTCGCTGGTGGCGACGAGTTCAACGCGCATTCTGGTGGATGCCGGTCTCTCCGGCCGCGAAACCTTCAAGCGGCTGCGGGCTGTCGCCGATCGTAACGGGGAGCGCACCGAGGAAATTTCCGCGATCCTGATTACGCACGAGCACTCCGACCACGTTGCCGGACTGCAGCGGCTAGCCACCAAGCTGAACGTGCCCGTATTCCTGACTGCGCCGACGCATCATGCCTGGAGCCGGGCGGTGCGCGATGAGAAAGGAGTAATCCCCGAGCTTCCGAAGTCGGAACATTTCTCTGCCGGGCGCGGCTTTCGCGTGGGCGACATTGAGGTCATGCCCTTTACCATTCCTCATGACGCCGTCGATCCGGTGGGCTTCACCTTTCGCGCGGAAGGCGTCAAGATCGGTTTCGCCACCGATCTGGGCTACATGCCGGCCAGCGTGCGCGACCATTTGCGGGGCTGCAGCGTGTTGGTGATGGAATCGAATCACGATGTCGAGATGCTGCGTTTGGGGCCCTATCCGTGGTCGGTGAAGCAGCGGGTGATGAGCCGGGTGGGGCATCTGTCGAATGACGCGCTCGCGGAATTTTTCTCCAGCGATTATGATGGAGGGGCCGAGTACGTAATTCTGGCCCATTTGTCTGAGCAGAATAATCATCCCGAAATCGCGCGCGCCGCGGCAGAACAGGCGCTCGGCGGCCGTCAGGGGCTGTGGCATAACCGTGTGCTGCTGGCAACCCAGGCGGAAGTTCTCGAATCCATCCGGTTGTAGCCTCTTCGGTTTTAGCCTCTTATGAGCGAGTGTGTGGAACCGATTGTCGGAAAAATCCTTGCGGGATGGCGGTACGATATTTCCGGCCTGGCTCCGGAGATGCGCGGGGACTACGAGTTACATTTCGCCGATTGCGAGCTCTGCCGCAGCCGCCAGAAACTGAACCGCATCATCGATATTTCTTTGATTGTGCTGGCTTCGGCGTCGGCCGGCGTGTTTCTGCTGGCGTTCGCCGTGATCCGGCATTTTGGACTGCGCCACGCTTTCTGGTTGGAGGTGGGCGCGCTGGCGGGCTTTGCGCTGTCGGCGCTGATCTGGCTGATCGTGGCCGTGGCGACGCCCGCGCCCATGGCGGTGGTGGATGCAGCGAAGCTCGGCGCGCGACATGTGCATGACCGGCTGCCGGCGGAGATCCGCGAGAAGCTACCGGAAGAGCTGCGGATGAAGATCACGGGGTCGTGAGCGCTCAGTCGTGACGGTTCAGCGATGAAGTTCGGGTTCAAGGTCGCCGGCGCTGGCCCTCGCCTGATTCAAGCCTTTTCATGATTCAAGCCTCTTAAATAGCGCGATGCTCGTCCTCATCTTCCCGCCAATGGCTATCTGCATTGGCCTGATGGTCATGTCCTATAAGAGGCGCTACCTGTTCGGCGGGCAATGTAACTCCAAACGCAAGTCCGACCGTAGGTCCGAATCTGGTCCGAATCTGGACGAGTAACGGCTGTTCACTGATCTTCTGTCCATGTAGTCCCGAGTCATCTTATCGGGGTGGTCCTCTGTATAGGAGCGTGACTTGCGGCTTGAAGTACCGCCCAAAACTGGATTTCATCCGATACGGGAAATTGGCGCCAGTTAACCAGCCTCTCCCGCGGGAACTGCCTTGATATCCAACTTACAAGTGATTACAATCCCGTAATGCCAAAGACACTAATTCAGTCAGTAGTCAAACAACTTCAGCAGGAACGTGCGCGACTTGAGAGCGAACTCCGCAGCGTGACCGCTGCACTGACCACCTTCGGGAAAACCTTCTTCCAAGGAAGCAAGCGAGGCCCCGTCGCAACTCGCAAGAAGCGAACGATTTCGGCTGCGGGACGCAGGAGAATAGCAGCCGCGCAGCGGGCACGATGGGCAAAGGTTAGGGCAGCAGCCAAGAAAAAATAAGTACGCCCGTCTTCCGCCGGGAGAGCCCACGAGGCGGAAAATCCGATCCTCCCCCTGCGCGCCCAACTTAGACGCGCCCAACGCGGGGGCGCGTCAGTTCGGGAGATCTCTTAACGGAGATCTCTCAACACGGCGGCCACAAACTCGGTAAACTCCCCTATGTCTGCTTCGGTCGTGTCGAACGAGCACATCCACCGCACCACCGACTCCTCTTCGCTCCACACATAGAAGAAGTACCGCTCCTGTATCTTCTTAATCGCTTCCCGCGGAATTTGCGCAAACACTCCATTCGCCTCCACGGGATACACAACCTTGACTCGCGGAATTTTCTTCACTTCCCGTTCCAGCAGTCGCGCCATCCGGTTCGCGTGCTCCGCATTTCGCCGCCAAAGATCGTCCGTCAGCAGCGCCTCCATCTGCACCGACAGGTAGCGCATCTTCGACGCCAATTGCATTCCCTGCTTGCGCACAAACAAAAAATCCTCCGCCAGTTCCGGACGAAAAAACACGACCGCCTCTACGCCCATCAGCCCGTTCTTCGTACCGCCAAACGAAAGCACGTCCACTCCTAAATCGCGCGTCGCTTGGCATAGCGTTAGTCGCTGCGCCGCCGCGGCGTTTGCAATTCGCGCCCCGTCCACGTGCAAGAACATTCCCCGCTCGTGGGCAAACCGCGCCAGCGCCTCGATTTCCGCCGGCTTGTACGCCGTGCCCATCTCGGTCGCTTGCGTAATCGAAATCACCCGCGGCTGCACATGATGCTGGTCGCCAATTCCGTGATACGCATGCGCCACCGTTTCCACCGTCAACTTCCCGTCCGGCGCGGCCAGAGGCACGAGTTTGCAGCCCGTAAACTTTTCCGGTGCGCCACATTCGTCCGTATAAATATGGGACAGCTCCGGACACAGCACCGCATGAAACGGCCGTGTCAGCGCCTGCAAGCTCAGTACATTCGCCGCCGTCCCATTGAAAACAAAAAAGACCGCCACATCGGCTCCAAACTGCTCCCGGAATTTTCCGACCGCCGATTCGGTGTACGGATCATCCCCATACCCCACCACATGCCCCTGGTTCGCGCGCCGTATCGCCTCCAGCACCTCGGGATGCACCGCGGCATTGTTGTCGCTCGCAAAACTTCGGCTCGGTTTCATGACAAAACAATTTAGCAGAAGGGAAAATTCTTCGGTGCCCCGCGCCCTTACTGCGAATCTATATTGTTTGATCTAATATTGGTGCGACCTATGTACTGAGAGTAGCGCCGCCGTCCCGGCGGCTATGCAGCCGGGCGTCCCTTCGACTTCGCTCAGGGCAGGCTCTCGCCCGCCGCGCCGAGGGCGAGACGCCCTCGGGACAGCCGGCAAGATGCCGGCGCTACTCGTTTTTCACGTTGTAATCGTCGCTCGGTAACGGTACTAGTCGCCATGGCAGATGTTAGGAAGTTTGCGATTTCACTAAGAAATGTTATGTCTCGATTCTCTTTAAAAACGTCATTTCTGATTCTACTCGGCGCAGTTCTCGCTGTGCTTCTTTTCACCACCGCCTGCGGCAACAGCAAAGCGGCTAAAGCTGACGCCCCGCAGGCCATGCCGGTCAAAGTTCAAACCGCGAAGGCCCAGAGAATCGACGACACCACCGAGTACGTCGCCACCTTGAAATCCCGCGACTCCGCCGTGGTGATGCCGCAGGTCGAAGGCATCATTACTCAGATCTTCGTCAACTCCGGTGAACAAGTCGCTTCCGGCGCTCCCATGATGCAGATCGACCCTGCCAAGCAGCAGGCCACGGTCAAGAGCCAGGAGGACGCGCGCGCCGCCCAGGTCGCTCAGGTGAAATGGGCGCAGCAGAACTACGACCGCGTCAGCGGCCTTGCCAATGCCGGCGTAGTCAGTAAGCAGGATCTCGACCAAGCGCGCGCCACTCTCGACGCTGCCCAGGCGCAACTGCACTCACTCGATGCCCAGGTGAGCGAGCAGCAGGTCCAGTTGCACTACTACAAGGTGGTCGCGCCGCGCGCCGGCATTGTCGGCGATGTTCCCGTCCGGGTTGGCGACCGCGTCGTCACGACTACTACGCTCACCACCGTCGACCGTCCCGGCAGTCTCGAAGCCTACATCTATGTTCCCATCGAGAAATCTGCGCAGCTGAAGATGAATCTTCCCGTTCAGATCGTCGACGTTTCAGGAAGCCTGCTCGCCACCAGTCGAATCACTTTCATCTCGCCCCAAGTGGACACCGCGACCCAAACCGTGCTCGCCAAAGCGCAGATCGCAAATGCGAACGACCTTCTGCGCACCGCCCAGTTCATTCGCGCCCGTGTGGTCTGGGGCAGCCGGGAAAAGCCGGTGGTTCCGGTCGTAGCCGTGTCGCGAATCGGCGGCGTTTATTTCGCTTTCGTCGCTGAGTCTGACCAGAAAGGTGGATATGTAGTCCACCAGAAGCCGCTCCAGATCGGCCAAATCGTCGGCAACGACTACGTTGTCCTCGACGGCGTAAAACCGGGAGACAAGGTAGTCGTCTCCGGCACCCAGTTTCTGATAGATGGCGCACCCGTAGTCCCGCAAGAAAGCAGCAGCTAGGCATCGGGTGATCGGGTCATCGGGTGATCGGGTCATCTACTGAACTTCCGATCACCCGATGACCCGATGACCCGATCACCCGATGCCTTTCTCGACAACGAACACTCATGGTCGACTTTTTTATTCATCGCCCGGTATTCTCAACCGTCTGCGCCCTGCTCATTATTCTCGCCGGCGCGGTGTGCATTCCCACGCTGCCCATCGCGCAATTCCCCAACCTGGCACCACCGCAGGTCGGTGTCACCGCCGTCTATACCGGAGCCAGCGCCCAGACCGTCGAGTCCGCCGTCACCACGCCGCTCGAACAGCAGATCAACGGCTCCGAAGGCATGAAGTACATCACCTCCTCCAGCGACAACAACGGCGTCAGCCAGATCACCGCGACTTTCGATCTCAACCGCGATCCCGACCTCGCCGCCGTTGACATCGAGAACCGCGTCAACACAGCTCAAGGACGTCTCCCGAACGCGGTCAAGCAAGTCGGAGTTATCGTCGCCAAGTCCTCGGAGAACTTCGTCTTCGGCGTCGCCGTCTACTCGCCCGACGCTCGCTACTCCACGCTCTTCATGAGCAACTACCTCGACGTCTACGTCCGCGACAGCCTGAAGCGTATTCCCGGTGTGGCCGACGTCATCATCTTCGGCGAACGCAAATACTCGATGCGTTTGTGGCTCGATCCCGTTCGCATGGCCAGCCGCGCCCTCACCGCCGACGATGTGGTCAGCGCTCTTCAGGAGCAGAACGTTGAAGTCGCCGCCGGGCAAGTCGGTTCCCAACCCTCGCTACCCGGCCAGCAGTTTCAGATCAGCGTCCGCGCCGTCGGCCGCCTTTCCGAATCCACTCAATTCGATGACATTATCCTGAAGAGCAATGCCGATGGCACTCTCGTCCGCCTGCGCGACGTCGGCCACGCCGAACTCGGCGCCGAAGACTACAGCTCCAACCTGGACTACAACGGGCACGATTCGGTTGGCATCGGCATCACCCAACTCTCCACCGCCAACGCCCTCGACGTCGACCGTCGCTGCATCGCCGAACTGGCCCGTCTTTCCAAGCGCTTTCCGCCCGGCATGAAGTATGAGCTCGCCTTCGATACCACCGACGCGGTCAGCGAATCCATCCGCGACGTAGTCTCGACCCTCGGCCAGGCGATCTTCCTCGTCATCCTCGTCATCTTCGTTTTCCTCGAAGACTGGCGCTCCACCATCATCCCTTCGGTCACCATCCCGGTCTCACTCATCGGCACTTTCGCCTTCGTCAAGCTGCTCGGATTTTCCATCAACACGCTGACGCTGTTCGGCATCACGCTCGCCACCGGCCTCGTGGTCGACGATGCCATCGTCGTCATCGAAAACATTGAGCGCCACCTGCAGGGAGGCGAACTGAATCCCGTCAAAGCCTCGTCGGACGCCATGAAGGAAGTGACCGGAGCCGTCATCGCCACTTCGCTGGTGCTGGTTGCCGTCTTCGTGCCGTGCGCCTTCTTTCCCGGCACCACCGGCATTCTGTTTCGCCAGTTCGCGCTCACCATCGCCTTCTCGATTTCGATTTCCGCCTTCAACGCGCTTACTCTTACACCCTCGCTCTCCGCGCTCCTGCTCGGTCGCGAGCACGGAGAAAAGAGTTGGTTCTTCAAGCGCGTCGACCGCCTCCTGAGCGCGATTAACAATGGCTACGTTAGTGCGCTCCGCGCTTTTCTGCGTTTTGAAGCCGTCGCACTGATCTTGTTTTTCGCCGGACTCGGTCTCGCTTACTTCGTCTTCCGGCACGTGCCCCAAGCCTTCGTCCCCACCGAAGATCAGGGCTACCTCGTCGTCGTCATCCAGGCTCCCACCGGAGCATCGCTCGAATACACGCGGGAAATCGGCCAGCAGGTGACTGCCATCACCAAGAATTTTCCTGAAATCGAGGGCACTTTCTCCGTCGCCGGCTTCAGCTTCGGAGGCAGCGCGCCCAACGCCGGCCTGGTATTTCTATCCCTCCGGCCGTATGCGCAGCGCAAGGGCCACGACCACACCGCCGCCGCCATTCTCAATCGACTGCGCGGCCCCTTGTTCGGAATTTCCGGCGCCATTGTCATCGTCTTCGAACCGCCCGCCGTGCAAGGTCTCGGCCAGTTCGGCGGATTCCAATTCGAACTCCTGGATCAGGGCAATCACACCCTTCAGGATCTCGACAAAGTCACCCACGACCTCACTCGCGCCGGCTTCGGGCGCCAAGACCTCGCCGGACTCTTCACCACTTACACCGCCAGCGATCCGCAGTTTGTTGTTACCATCGATCGCGAGAAAGCCAAGAGCCTGCACATCCCGCTCAGCCAGATCACCGACACTCTCAGCGTCTACATGGGATCCGCCTACATCAACGATTTCGATTTCAATAACCGTTCCTATCGTGTTTACGTGCAGGCCGACAAGCAATTCCGCTCGCATCCGCAGGACATCAAGGAGTACTACGTGCGCTCCGATTCCGGCGCCATGGTCCCGCTGGAAAACTTAGTCAGCATCAGCCAGACCGCCGCTCCCCAAGTCATTAGTCACTACAACCTGTTCCGCGCGACGGAAATCGACGGCTCCGCTGCCCCCGGCTTCAGCTCCGGCCAAGCCATCGAAGCCATGCAGCAGCTCTCCGCGAAAACCTTACCCCAGGGCTACACCTACGAATGGTCGGGAGTTTCACTCGAAGAGTTGGCCTCGGGGTCGACCACGCTCATCCTCTTCGGTCTCGGAACGCTGGTCGTCTATCTGACGCTCTCGGCGCAGTATGAAAGTTTCGTGCTCCCCTTCATTATTTTGCTCGCCGTGCCCATGGCGTTGCTCGGTGCGCTTTCCGCCCAATGGCTCCGCGGCCAGCAGAACGATGTCTACTGCCAGGTGGGACTCGTCATGCTCGTAGGCCTCGCCTCCAAGAACGCCATCCTCATCGTGGAATTCGCCGAGCAGCTGCGCGAACGCGGCATGACCATTGTCGACGCGGCCGTCGAAGCCGCCCGCATCCGCCTGCGCCCGATTCTCATGACCTCCTTCGCCTTCATCCTCGGCGTTGTTCCTCTGGTTACCGCCAGCGGCGCCGGAGAAAACGGCCGCCACTCCGTAGGCACCACGGTCTTCGGCGGTATGATCATGAGCACGATCCTAAACTTGTTCTTCATCCCAGTGCTCTATCTCTTAATCGAAGGCTTCAGAGAGCGCCGCCGCAAACCCAAAACCGCCTAACCAAGTGTGGCTTGTGTGGGGACGGGCACGTGTGAGGACGGGCGCCCTCGCCCGTCAAGCCCGGCGTTGGCTTGACGGGGTGGAGCAGCTCGGCAGCTGCCTGCGATCACCGCAACTATGGATTCGCCATAGAATAAGCGGACATCCTCCGCCCCCGGCGCAAGAAAAAGCAACCACTCGCCTCTCTCCAGCGTCTCAAAAAGTGCGAAGAAGTTCAGGGCCTCTCACCATGTCGCAAGAAGCGCATGAGGTCAAACCAATGAAGAAATCACTGCTCGCAGTTCGTGCTCTCCCATTGATTCTCTCAATGACGATTCTCTCAATGACGATCTTCTCGGTGGCGGCCCTCGCCAGTCCCGCCATCCAGGACAACCAACCCACTGGCGCGCTCAATCAGAAGAGCCTCGATCGCATCTACAAGGAAGTCCGTCATGAACTTGTGATGCTTCCTTACTACGGAGTGTTCGACAACCTCGCCTACAAGGTCGACCCTGACGGTACCGTGACCCTGCTCGGCCAGGTCTCGCCGGAAAGGGGTTCTACTCTTAAGTCCGAGGCCGAAAAAGCGGTCAAGCGCATTGAAGGTGTCGAAAAAGTCGTCAACAACATTGAGGTCCTGCCGGCGTCCTTCTCCGACGACCGAATCCGCCGCGCTGCCTACCGCGCCATCTACGGCGACCCCGCCCTAAACCTGTATCAGTTGCGGGCTGTTCCGCCCATTCACATCATCGTCAAGAACGGAAACATCACGCTCGAAGGTGTAGTCGCCCTCCAGATGGACAAGCAAATCGCCGGCATGCGGGCCAACGCCATTCCCGGCGTATTCTCAGTGACCAATAACCTAGTAGTCGAAGAACCAGAGAAGAAAAAAGACGAGAAGAAAAAGTAATTTGATTTCTCAGGCCCCTGGGGCGGGCGTTCCTCTCTGCTCATTTGGGGACGGCGGCACGTGTGGGGACGGGCGCCCTCGAGAGCCTGCCCTGAGCGAAGTCGAAGGGTCCAGGCCGAGCAAAGCTCGGCAGGCTGCCGGCGGTCATAGCACCTTTGGCTTCGCACTAAGATGCAGGTTGAGCAGCGCTCCTCTGCAATCCAAAGTTTGACCTCTGCAATCTTCTGCTATGCCCCAAATCGCCGACCGCGCCGCCCAGTTCCTGCGTGCCGCTGGGAAGCCGTGCAAGACCGCCTACGCCGCGCCGCCTCGAATGAATAGAAAGGAACTCAACGTCAAGTAATTGGTGAAATCGCCTACCTGCTTTCGGCAACTATCCAGGACTTTGTGCGCCGACCGCACCTCGCCATGCTCGGAAAAGGATGAACAGGCCAACAGTATGGACAATGAGAGTCAAGCCCTGCCACACCAGAGGCCGGATGGGCGCGTGAAATATGGCTATATCCGCTGTAAAGCCGAGCGTAAATACGAAAGTGTCAATTGCGTATAGCCAAAAGCTGACTTGAGCAGCCCGATCCCGTCGATGCGAAACTTTCACGGCCAGAATCAGCATCAGCAAGACGAACGGCATATCCAGCACCAATGCGGGTAGCGCATCTGCCCACCAGTAGGGCGACCCTGGCGGTTCCAGCCGCCTACCAACAAAAACCGCATCGATGAACTGTGTAAATGAGAGTCCAACCAGCAAGTCAATGAAACGAGTGTACTTGTGCATTATCAGCGAGTTGAAGAGAGTCGCCGCAGCGACAAGATAAAGCCAAACTGCGGCAGCTTTGGCCTTCATTGCTCCAGAATTGCTAAAATCCTGCACGCTGTTTTGCGGCGGAGAGTTCATGCTGGCGACCCGTAGCATAACTCAGCAATGGCGGCAGTTGTCGATAAATCGCCAGTAGATCAACAACGTTTCTGGACAGTCCGACGCGCCCACCTCTGCAATCTGACCTCTAACCTCTGACTTCCCCCGGCACCCGCACCCGAATCGTGTGCGGAACGGCGCGCAGGTTTGCCAGTAACTGCTCATCGCAATCCTGATTGATGTCGTAAATCGCATATCCAAGCGGCCCGCGAGTATCCAGCACTTGTCGATCGATATTGATTCCGCGATCCGCCAGAATGTCGTTAATCGCCCGCAAGATTCCCGGCACATTGTGGTGCATATGGGTCAGCCGGTGCGATCCCGGAGCATAGTCAAGATGACACTGCGGCAGGTTCACGCTCAGCAGCGAATTCCCGCTCTTGAAATAATCGATCATCCGCGCGGAAACAAACTGGCCAATATTCTGCTGCGCCTCCTCCGTGCTCCCGCCGATATGCGGAGTCAAAATCACATTCGGCAGCCCTTGCAGCGGGCTTGAAAAGGCGCCGCCACTCTCCGGTTCCTGTGGAAACACATCCACCGCCGCTCCGGCCAGCTTTCCGCTTTTCAAATGCCGGGCGAGCGTCTCATGGTCCACCACAAAGCCGCGGCTCAAATTCATCAGGCACGCTCCATCTTTCATGGCGCGCATCTCATCTTCGCCAAACAAATTCTGATTCTGCGGCTTGCCATCGACGTGCAGCGTGATCACATCCGAAATTTCCAGCAACTCGCGGAAGCTCACCGCGCGAGCGTTTCCGCGGGCCAGCACGTGCGCGACATCATGAAACACCACGCGCATGCCCATCGCCTCCGCCAGATCCGATACCTGCGACCCAATCTTCCCGTAGCCCACAATCCCCAGAGTCAGCCCGCGCACTTCGTGCGATCCCGCCGACGACTTATTCCACACTCCGCCATGCAGTCGCGTGCTCGCCTCAAACGTCCGCCGCATCAGCAGGATGATCTCCCCCATCGCCAACTCGGCCACCGACCGGCTGTTCGAATGCGGGTCGTTAAACACCGCGATCCCGCGCTCGCTCGAGGCCGCGCGGTCGATCTTGTCCACGCCAATGCAGAACGCCCCCACCGACACCAGCTCCGGAGCCGCATCCAAAACCGGCGCCGTAATGCGCGTCTTCGAACGCACTCCCAGAATCGAAGTGCCGCGCACCTTCTCGATCAGCTCACGCTCGTCGAGCGCCCGCTTCAGCGACTCCACCACGAATCCGGCTTCCTCAAACTGCGAAGCCGCCACCCCGCTGATGTTCTCCAGCAATAAAACCTTCAAAGACCCTCCCGGAACCGTCAAAAGTAAACTTGAATTATCGCTTCTGAATTATAGAGACAATCCGTGTAGCACGGGCATTACGGTCTTTAGCCAGCGCCCGAGGTTCCCTGTGTCCTCTATGTCCCCTGTGGTTAAGCTTTTTTCCAGTCGCAACTTTGAGCGTTGAATCTTTCTGCTCCGCCCCGTCATCTTTAGTGCTTTGGAGGAAAATGAAAATGGCTACTGCTTTGGAGGAACTGAAAATGGCGCATGAACTGCCCCCCCTGCCGTACGATTACACGGCGCTCGAACCCACCATCGACGAAAAGACGATGCATCTGCATCACGACATGCATCACGCCGCCTACGTCAAGAACCTGAACGCGGCACTGGATAAGCATCCCGAGCTGCACAAGAAAACTGCGGAAGATCTCCTTCGCGACCTGAACGCCGTCCCCGAAGATATCCGCGGCGCCGTCCGCAACAACGGCGGCGGCCACGTCAACCACACCATGTTCTGGAACATCATGAAACCCAAGGGCGGAGGCGACCCCACCGGTCCCATAGCCGAAGTAATCAAAAAGACTTTCGGCGACTTCAAGACCTTCCAGGAAAAATTCAACGCCGCCGGGGTAGGCCAGTTCGGCAGCGGATGGGTATGGCTAGCGGGAGACGGAAAAGGCGAAGTGAAAATCCTCAGCACTCCCAACCAGGACAACCCCATCTCGCAAGGCCTCTCTCCCATCTTCGGCAACGACGTCTGGGAGCACGCCTACTATCTCAAATACAACAACCGCCGCCCCGAATACCTGCAAGCCTGGTGGAACGTAGTCAACTGGGAAGAAATCAACAAGCGCTACCAGTCGTCTCTAAGGAAATAATGCTCTGCTCGTGTGGGGACGGGCGCCTCGCCCGTCCTAGCCGAGCGCAGCTCGGCAGCCCCCGGCGGTCACGGTTCATCGCCATACCTGTGTCTGCGGAAACAAACCACTCACCCACCAAAGAACGATTGCTGCTGTCGCTAGTCCAGCAAGGATGTAGGCGGCTCGCTTCACTCCTTAAACTCTATTCCTTAGTAATAGTGTGCGTTAAGTGCATAGTCATCGATACCATCAACTCTCAAAGAAATCCCTGATCTGCGCCCAATATTTCCGCACAATCAAGTCCGTGCTCAAGTGCCCGCCCCGCCGGAACAACTTCAACCGCGCTCCCGTAAGCCGAGCAAATTTCTGAACCGACCGATAAGGAATGTAAGGATCGTCCTGCGCATGAAACATCATGACCTTCGAAGCAGTAACGTCAAGCGCGTGATACAAGGGGTTATAGAACTTTCCACCACCAAGCTTCGCCCAATTCTTGTCAGAGAGCCGGTACCCATTCCCAAACGCCTCGCGAATATAAGCGGCGTAACTCGGATTCGAAGTCTCTTTCTTCTCCTCGCGCGGAAGAATGGCCCAATCCACGACCGGACAATTGGCAACCACTTTCTTAACGCGAGGATCAAGCGAAGCAAGAATCGCCGCCGCACCGCCAAAACTCCCGCCAATCACAAACACTTCATCCACCGTCAGACGAAATCGCCGCCCAAACGCCAGTTCCCGAAACTCCGTCGCCAGCCCGCCAACCACGTCCAGAATGTCCAGGTGCGGCGATCGTGCCAGAAACTCCCCGCCACTCTCCCACGCTCCCCGATAGCGCGGATAAAACACCCAGTATCCCTTGCCAGAGAGAAATTCAGCCAACGGTTGTTTGTGCGGAATCGAAGGCATCCCATCGCACAAGATAATCGCCCGCTGCGTTTTCCCAGGTCGAGTCGGAGCCAGGAATTCAGTTACCACGTCGCGTTTAAATCTTGTCCTGAACATGACGTATCAAAAGCCCGGCGATCGGAATCTTTGAAGTTTCTAAACCATGAAACCCTGAAACTTTGAAACCTTGCTTAGTAAAACCTGTGCACCCGATGTGCAAATCCAGGCCGCCGGGCAGGGCAGCGTCCACCACAATTTTCCGCGCTCCGCTCAAACCCCGCCGCTCGCGCGCCAACCACAGGTGCCTGCGATTGAAGCGTGATGCGGATTCATCGTATCCAATATGCAACCCCGAATTCCACCGTTGCACAATTCTTTTGTAATTGACCCACTCTGTTTCTGCGCGTACAGTCGCTCCACTCTGAAAACAAGTATTCCGCCGAGCAGGGCCGTGCTCGGTCGAAACCTGAAAGCTGAAAGCCAGACACAAACCCCCGGCCCCGCCGAGAGGTGAAAGAAGTGCTTATGAATCTCGAAAGTCAATGGACTGTCTACCGCACCCGCTTCCTGGTGCGCGCTCGTCAACTCACAGAACCACTCGTCTTTACCGACGCTCTCGGCCGCGAGCAATCCGGCCGCCCCGGCGATTACCTCGTCGAGTCCGCTGACGGCATAAGACGGATCACCAGGCAAGTCCTCTTCGAAGACATCTACGTGTCTCTCGCAACCACCCAATTCCGTTCCCCAGCCCAAAGAGTTCAAACCGGCGTCCCAGGCGGTGGAGCGCCGGGCGTCCTCGCCCGGCCCATAGCCCGCGCCTCGCCAGAAGGTCGCATTCGAGCCACTGCCTGAACAAGGCCAAGTTTCGAGGTTTCAGAGTTTTAAAGTCTAAAGGTTCCAGGCACGCCCCCGGCGGGGAGTCTCCAGACTTTGAACCTGAAACCTTGAAACGTTGAAACCTGGCTTCTTTCCCAACCCAGCACCTACCGCTTTCGGGCCACAAGATGTTGCGTTTCCCTCTTGACAGATACCATATACGGGAGTACGTTAAGCATCCCAGAACTTTTTGCGGCTACGACCGCAAAAGCAGGGGAGACTCAAAGTGGTGTGACTTCGCGTCTTTCCCTTACGGGGAAACCATCCCTCCTGAGTGGATGGAAATTCGCGGTGACTCCCCCCGGTCCGGCCGTGCCAGGCGTCCCCTCCGGGGGAATTCATCAAAAAATTAGGTTTTGATTTTGCTTTGAAGGGGCGCGGCTTCAGCCGCGCCGTAAGCGGTTACTCAGATCATCCGCTCTTTGTCATCATCTAATTAGGAGAAGGAAATGCCCGAAGTGCGCGACCAAATCAAAGCTCAAACCGCCGCCAGCAACCCTAATAAGAAGAAGGCCCCCGGCCTAACCTTCCGCCGCTTTTTCACCAAGCCCGGTGTCTCCCCCTACTCCGAAGTGGAGTGGGAACTCCGCGACGCCCAGATCACCGACTCCCAGGCGGGCGTGATCTTCGAGCAGAAGAACGTCGAGGTCCCCAAAGACTGGTCCATGACCGCGACCAACATTGTCGCCTCGAAATATCTCCACGGACAGATCGGCACCGAGGAGCGCGAAACCGGCGTCCGTCAACTGGTAGCCCGAGTGGCCGAAACCATTCGCGACTGGGGCATGAAAGACGGATACTTCCGCACCAGCGAAGACGCCGCCACCTTCCACGACGAACTCGTTCACCTGCTCATCCGCCAGTACGTGGCCTTCAACTCGCCCGTCTGGTTCAACGTCGGCTGCGAACGCGTGGAGCCGAAATCCGACGCGACCAACTGGCACTGGAACTCGACCACTCAGCAAGTGGAATTCGGCGTCACCGGATACACCCGCCCGCAGTGCTCCGCCTGCTTCATCAATTCGGTAAAGGATTCGCTCGATTCCATCCTTACCTTGGCGAAGACTGAAGGCATGCTCTTCAAGTGGGGATCGGGCACCGGCACGAATCTTTCTCCGCTGCGTTCCTCCACCGAAGTTCTGAGCGGAGGCGGCACCGCCAGCGGCCCGCTAAGTTTCATGAAAGGTTTCGACGCCTTCGCCGGTGTAATCAAGTCCGGAGGCAAGACGCGCCGAGCCGCCAAGATGGTAATCCTGAACATAGACCATCCCGACATAGTCGACTTCATAGAATGTAAGTCGAAAGAAGAAGCGAAAGCGCACGCCCTGGTAGCACAGGGTTACGACGGATCGCATCCCGACTCCGATGCCTACAGCTCCATCTTCTTCCAGAACGCCAACAACTCCGTCCGCGTAACCGACGATTTCATGATAGCCGTAATGCGCGACACCGATTTCTCCACCAGAGCCATAGTTGACGGACGCGTAGTGAAGACCTACCCGGCCAAAGACCTGCTGCAGAAAATTTCCGAAGCCACCTGGCACTGCGGCGATCCCGGAATGCAATACGATTCCACCGTCAACCGCTGGCACACGTCGAAAAACACGGCACGCATCAACGCGAGTAATCCCTGCAGCGAGTACATGTTCCTCGATGACTCCGCCTGCAACCTCGCCAGCTTGAATCTGCTGAAGTTCGCGCCCAACGGCACGTTCGACGTGGAAGCTTATCGTCACGCCGTGGACGTAGTCATCACCGCCCAGGAAATTCTAGTAGACAACGCCGGATACCCCACCGAAATCATAGGCAAAAATTCGCACGACTATCGCCCGCTAGGTCTAGGCTACGCGAACTTGGGCGCGCTCTTGATGGCGGCCGGACTTCCCTACGATTCCAATGCCGGCCGCGACTACGCCGCCTGCGTAACCGCCATCATGTGCGGCGAGGCGTATCTGCAATCGTCGCGCATCGCCGAACTCTGCGAGCCGCTAGGCCCCATCACCGACACAGTACAAACCCGCCTCGGAGTAACTACCACCGAAACGATGCCCGGAGCCGCCTGCCCCGGCTGGTACATCAATCGCGAGCCCTTCTTAGACGTAATAAGAATGCACCGGGCCAGCGTAAACAACATAGGCAGTGCAAGGGTTCGTGGAGGGACGGACGCCGCGCCTGTCCAAGCGGAGCGAAACTACGCAGCCGCTCAACTCTCAGAGTTGATCGAAGCCTCCAAGCAATGCTGGGACGAAGCGCTATCTCACGGAGAAAAACACGGCTACCGCAATTCCCAAGTAACAGTTCTAGCTCCCACCGGAACCATAGGCTTCATGATGGACTGCGATACGACTGGAATTGAGCCCGACTTGGCGCTAATCAAGTACAAAAAACTGGTTGGCGGCGGAATGATCAAGATCGTCAACAACACTGTGCCGGGCGCGCTGTTCAAGCTGGGTTACACGCACGAGCAAACCAATGCGATCGTGTCTTACATAGACGCGACCGGAACCATAGAAGGCGCTCCCAATGTTAAAGATGAACATCTGGCCGTGTTCGATTGTTCCTTCAAGCCGGCGAAGGGGACTCGCTCCATTCACTACATGGGACATCTCAAGATGATGGCTGCGGCTCAGCCTTTTATTTCCGGAGCGATTTCGAAGACCGTGAACTTGCCGAATGCCGCGTCGGTGGACGATATTTCGGAGGCCTACATCCAGGCGTGGAAGTTGGGCCTAAAAGCGGTTGCGGTTTATCGCGATGGATGCAAACAGTCGCAGCCGCTTTCCGCCGCCGGCACCAAAACGGCGAACTCAACCAAGGACGACGCCGCGCGGAACGCAGCCGCCGCGGCCTTTGCCGCAGACGACAACCTCGAAGCTCCGCCGCGCGCGGTGCGCCACAAGCTGCAAGAAGAGCGTATGTCGGTGACCCACAAATTCAACATCGGAGGCCACGAAGGTTACGTCATCGTCGGCCTCTATCCCAGCGGCGAGCCGGGCGAGATCTTCATCAAGATGGCCAAGGAAGGCTCAACCGTCTCCGGCCTAATGGACAGCTTCTCGCTGACCACATCCATCGCGCTGCAACACGGTGTTCCGTTGAAGCTGCTCTGCGAAAAGTTCGCGCACACGCGCTTTGAGCCCAGCGGCTGGTCGAGCCATCCGGAGATCGGCTATGCCAAGTCGATCGTGGATTACATCTTCCGCTGGCTGTATCTGCGCTTTCTGACTGGACGGCAGCAGATGCTCTTCGACAACCTGCGGCCCAAGTCCTGGCCCGCAGCGGAAGGGGTAGGCGAACTTTCTTCGAACGGCTCGATGGATCCTGGGGTAGGGCGGGCGCCCTCGCCCGCCGCTGGTCCCGTCCACGCGGCCGACGCCCTTGCCAGCATGATCGACATGGGAGACGCTCCCAGTTGCTCCTTCTGCGGCTCCATCATGGTCCGCAACGGCAGTTGCTACAAGTGCATGAACTGCGGGAGCACCAGCGGCTGCAGCTGAGAACAATTTCCGCGGCGGGTGTACGTACAATGTTCCACGTGGAACGTTTTGTGCAGGTAATAATGTACGTACACAGACATACGTACAGTGGGGAACGGCTGTGATCCACGGTCACAATTATCGCGCTTGGGGTGGTTGTAAGTCGTTGATAATACTCAGGGTCGGTTGTGGCTAAATAGGCACAGTCGGGTACTTATTACACTGTAAGTATTACGCAGGCTTGTTTTTCTTGGTGGGTGGCTGCGGGAGGGGTGTTCCCTCCGATGTTGGAGTCCGGCGGGCATGGCATCTTTCTGGACCTTGTGTTCATTGCAAGCGCAGCCGCCGATGCCGCGGTTGCTACAAGTGCATGAACTGCGGAAGCACCAGCGGCTGCAGCTAGTTCGTGAAAGCTTTTGTCAATGAGTGAAAGGAGAACTTTGTGAGCGGTAAATTGTTCATTGAGCAGCGACCGGATGAGGGTGATTATTCGATTCGGAGGCCGGGTGCCGAAAGAATCAGTGATCACGAGCCAACACAAGCTGAGGCTATCGAGAGAGCTAGGGAGATTGACCCAAACGCGGTGATTCTCGTTGAACGTGTTCGCGACACCAACAGAGGACACAGGGATAAATGGCGCAAGCCTTAGCTGGTTTTGTTGCTCTTTCAGAACGGTGATGGCTTCAGCCATGTCAAGGCAAAGACAACCTCGACGTCTTTGGTGCTGGCGTTTAATTAAGCGGTAGCTGTCAAGAAGGAAAGCGTCGGTCCGTAAAGGTGGCGCCACTCGCGAGGGTCGAGTACCCCGCTGGCCACCAGAGAACTCGCGAGAGGCTAGTCACCAGTAAGTGCGAGCAGGTTCTCTGTGCTCAGGCTCATTAGGGTGTTTTGAATCTCTTCCTCAATCTGTGACTCCTCAACCCTGCTCTCCAATATCGCAGGGCAAATTGGGGGGATGAGGTGGGACACTTTTTGGAATGCAAGTATTGATTCCAGGCTCAAAGCGTCGTGCTTGCTCTGCGTGTTCACTTCGCTCACGTGGAGTTGTTGAATCCGGCCTCGGAAACTCCGCAGAATGGCCGCCGCCTCGCTCATCGTGGGGTCCACCTGACGGGCGTGGCCGATGTCGAAACACAGAGAAGCCTTAGGCAGCAGTTCGAAGAAATAGGCTAAGTCTTGAGCAGTCTGTCCGATCGGCTTACGTTTGTCCATGTTCTCTATGCAGAGACACTCTTCCAGCCGATTCCATTCTGATGGAGCATGCATCGCGTCGGGGTGCACGATGATGGGCCATTTGCGAGCGGCGACTTCCGCAAGTAGCTCCAAAGCTATTGGCTCAAACGAAGGCTCCATCGAACTTGGGGCATGAAATGAAACGTATTTGAATGACGTCAAGTCCAATTCCGGCAAATGCTGAACGAGCGGTATCAGTTCATCCTGACGCAGCGCGGACAGCTCCACGGCGCACACATTCTTTCCCTCCAGCATTTGAAGCGCTCGGCGGAAATCAGCTCTTGCCAGCGCGCCCGTCGAAAATCCTACGCATCTCATCAGAAAACCCCATACTTTCTTGTCAGTGGCGCCACGAGCTTGTTCTCGAAGAAAATGTAGTCCAGAGCGTGTCCGAATGCTTCGCTTACCTTCCTGACACGCTGGAAGGTTCGGTCGGTTCGCGAATCACTCGCTCTAAGCACTTCGAGAGCGTGCCGGCTGGCTTCGTCGTCAATAATTTCCAGGAATTCCGTGTAGCTGCCGAATAGCTCCTCTCCAATCAACTGCGGGATCTCATATTTCTCAATCGACTTCGCAAGGATGTCGAGAGGAGTTAGTCTTAGCGAGTCCCTGATGTGTTTGACCAGTGGGAGCTTTATATCACTATTGTCGGTGGAAATCCTACTTTGTGGCTCCGGATCCAGATTTGCGCTGAAGCAGACCAAAAGACCGGAGGCAAAGATCAGCTTTCTCGACATCCGCAACTTGGCGTTACGGAGACCCCAGCCGGAACCGCCGCGGTCTCGTTGTTTGCTCGCGAAGTCGACTGCCATTGTTCGCCAAAACCGCACGAGATCATTCAACAGGAACCGAGGAACCCGATACCTCTTCCCGTCGGCAGTCAATGGGTGATTGTCTTCCTCAAGATAACGATTGACCACGCCACGGAGCACCCGTTCGTGCGCTTCTGTTCTCCTGCCAATCGGCACAGACTCCAACAACAGCAGAACCCTTCGAGTAGTGTTCTTGTTGGTATCGTTTTGGCCGCCTATTTGATGGATCAGGTCATGGCTAAAAGCCAAGTTCCCAAAGGTTTCTGTCTGTCCCGGGGGCTTGAACTTCCCCTTCTCGCTCTCAAGGAGCCTGCGGATCTCTTGGGCGATGCGCAAGTGGTCCGAGTTGGCTTCGCCGTCGATTAGGTATGTCCAGTCAAGATCGCTCCCAGAAGTCCACTCTTGCCTGGCCAAAGACCCAAAAACAACGAGGCTCGTGTCTTCCGATGCGTACTTTGGAATACCCGCGGAAAGTAGCTGATCCAGTTCTTCACGTTTTTTCAGGGAACTCTCACGGCAGTTCTTCAGCATTCCAGAAATGAGGAACTGTGCCGCAGTCTCGGGAGTGGGCCGCGCATCCGGCATCGAGCATCATTTTAGCAATGTTTTGCGTTCGCGATTCGCCGCGCACCTTTTTAGGCATCCGGCTACTGGACGATGTAGTACGACCGGGTGCCCCATCTTTCGCACCTTTCGAAAGCTGGGATTCCACGTCCCGTCCCGCCCGGGATTTTGAGATCTTCGAGCTGGCGGGTGGGATTGGCACGCGGACAGAGCCTGCCCTGAGCGAAGTCGAGGGGAGTGTCCGCGCCACACGGGCTTTTCCCGAGACGGTACTACAAGTCGCCTGGGCTTGGCGCGCGGCGCGAATAAAAGTACGTTTTTTCCTTTCCTGTCCACAGGAAATTTCGCCCCTCCACAGTTTTTACACAGTGGAGCCGCAGTTTGCCGTTGCGTTAATTTTTCCGCTGCCGCAAAGTGCTTGCAGTCAAAAGCGTGAGATGTTCTGAATCTGTTCCGACAAGGGTTCAGCGTTGCCGGTGACTTGCCGAGAGTGAATCACCGGGGGAAATTCGGCGCATATCCAGTGCGCCGGCGCCCGGGCTTTGCGGCCTCAAACGAAGTCCTTCTTCCAAGGAGGATGGAAACGCTGAATCGTAACCCGGAGGCGCAAGCCTCAGGTGAGCGTCGAATGCATGGCACTCTTAGGGGTGCAGTTGCGCGATGATCTTTCGCCCGCGCGAAAGACGGCAGTCAGAACGTCCGCGATAACAATGCGGCCCGGGTGGCTGGCCCAGGCCGCATTTTTTTGTGCCCCTTGCGCCCACGGCTTTCCAGGCCGCGGGAAAAATCGTCGAGGGCGCAAAAAGCACACCTCAGGCGCTAAAGCGCGGACACATTTTCAACGACTTAACGGCACGAGTAAACTCGTGCCCTTCCCAAAACCCGCTCGAACCAGAGTTTTTCCGCAGCCTGTAAACTCGTGCCCTTCCCAAAACCCGCTTGAGTCCGAGTTTTTCCGCAAGCTGTTCCATCGTGGAGTAAGCCGCCATCCCGCATCCGAACCCAGACCACGTTGTAAACTCGATCGTTGTAAACTCGATCCATGCCTGCGCGCTCTTCCGGCTCCAGCAATCTTTTCCCCGCGCCGAAATCCGCGCCTGCCGCCCACACGGCGCATGTTGATGGCGGAGCCCGCGGCAATCCCGGCCCCGCCGGTTACGGGGTCGCCATTCAGGACGCCTCCGGCCACCCGGTTGCCGAGCTTAGCGAATACCTTGGCCACCACACCAATAACTATGCCGAGTATCAGGGACTCATTGCCGCTCTCCGCTACGCGGCTGAAAACCAAATCAAAGCGCTCAAGGTCATCAGCGATTCCGAACTGATGGTGCGGCAGATGAAGGGTATCTACAAGGTGCGTCATCCCGAGCTGCGCAGGCTGTTCGACCAGGCGCAGCAACTGGTCCGCCGGCTCGAGCACTTCGAAATCCGCCACGCCCTCCGCGAACACAACCAGACCGCTGACCGGCTGGCCAATGAGGCCATGGATCGCGGGCGGTGAAGACAGGGTTCAAGGTCTCAGAGTTTCAAGGTCTCAACAGCACGGGGCACGAAGCGGAAAGAAAAAGAAAACGCAACCGAAGGAAGCTCAGCGAGGAACAAGCGGCAAGCATATGACTTGCCAGAAGCCAGGAGCTAAAGAGTGTGCGTGAGAACTCGGTCGTCCCTCCGGGACTTGAATCATTTCTTCCACTTTTCCCAGCGCTGAAGCGCTGGGCTAAGCTCGGTCGCCCCTCCGGGGCTGGATTTTCTTGGCATTTCGTTGCACCGGGTACCCGAAAAACGAGTTCTCACGCACACGCTGAAGCGCTGGGCTAAGTTAGTTCGCCCCTCCGGGGCTGTATTGTCGAGCTCTTCGTTCCACCGTATTGCCAAAACGTCAGTTCTCACGCACACACTAAAGCCCGGAGGCTAAAAGCGGAGAGCGTCCTACGCCGGGCTCTTTTTCGTCGCTGCAGCTACCTTTACCTTCACCTTTACCGTCTCCCACGGCCGCTTCGGACGCTGCACCTCGGGCTGGTCGCGGTCTTTGATGCGATCGTAGTGGTACGACTCGCTCACGGTTCCGAGCGACTCGTTGTAAAGGCTGGGGAGCGCCAGCGCTTCTTTCATTTCTTCGGAGAACTGCTGCAGCGCTTTCAGGTGGTCGGCCGTCGCCGGCACTTCGGTCTTCGTCGTCTTCAGAAATTGCTGGTAGCCGCGATTGACCAGCTTCGAAATTTCGCTGCCAATCATGTATCCCGGATAGGCGAAAATTTTCACGCCGCCGTCGTCCGTCTTCTGGATCGCCGCCGAGCAGTTATACTTCTTCAGGAACACGCGCGTTTGCGCGCCCGGAGCTTCAATCAGGTCAAAGCCATGATCGCGCAGCCAGCTGACTGCGTCTTCGTAGGTTCGTTGTTCGACTTTCGCTGCCATTTTATGAACTCAATTCTCGTCTCATCAGATTAGATGCGGCTTGCACGGTTTCGATGGAACCAAAACTGCCCGCGGCAAATCTAATGACGTAGGAATCCAACAACGTTAGTATAGATATACCTTTTTGAGATTGCGGGCACATTACTCTAGTCACACGGGCCACTACCCTCAATGAAACCAGCTCCTTCCGACTCCCTGCTATCGCGGAGGTTTTCCCCGGCTGAAGCCGCGTCTGGCCTCAGAGGAGAAGCTGTGCTCACGGCCATCGGCAACACGCCGCTGTTGCCATTGGACGCGCTTGTCCGCAATCGTCCCTGCGTACATCTCTTGGGCAAGGCCGAATGGTACAACCCCGGCGGATCCGTCAAAGATCGCGCTGCCGCCAGCATTGTTGCCGAAGCGCGCCGCTCGGGCAAACTCGCTCCTGGAAAGATTTTGCTTGATTCCACCAGCGGCAACACCGGCATCGCCTACGCCATGCTCGGCGCCGCGCTCGGATTTCCCGTCACCTTGTGCGTGCCGGAGAATGCTTCTCCCGAGCGAAAACGAATTCTGCAGGCATACGGCGCAAATATCCTCTACACCGACCCCGCCGAGGGATCCGACGGCGCCCTTAAGGTCGCACGCCAGCTCGCCGAGCGCCATCCCGATCTCTATTTCTACGCCGATCAGTATTCAAACGACGCCAATTGGCGGGCGCATTACGAGACCACCGCCAACGAAATCTGGCAGCAAACCGAGGGACGTATCACGCACTTCGTCGCCATGCTCGGCACCACCGGGACCTTCGTCGGCACCACGCGCCGATTGAAAGAGTTGAATCCAAAGATCCGCTGCATCTCGCTGCAACCCGACTCCGCGTTTCACGGCATCGAAGGCGCGAAGCACTTGCCCTCGGCGATCGTGCCGAGCATTTACGATGCGTCGCTTGCGGATGAAAACCTGGAGATCGCGACCGAAGCCGCGCACGCCATGGCCCGGCGCCTGGCGCGCGAACAAGGGCTGCTCGTCGGAGTCTCCGCCGCGGCGGCCGTGGTTGGCAGCCTGCAAGTTGCCGAGCGCCTGAAGATAGATGAACACGCAACCATCGTCACCATCCTCTGCGACTCTGGCGAGAAATATCTGAGCGAAAGATTTTGGCACGAGGGCTAGGACTGAGTCATTGAGCGATTGAGTCATTGAATCATTGACGCCAAATGATTCAATGATTCAATGACTCAATGATTCGGCTCTCTCAATCCGCCTACGTTTCCCTTCGTCAGCACGGAGAGGAAACCTATCCCCACGAGTGCTGCGGCGTGCTGCTCGGGCACTTCGAGGACGATGGATCAAAGACCGTCTCGCGCGTCGCCCGCTGCGGCAACACGCGCGCGGACTCGCCACACAACCGCTACAATATCGATCCCAGGGATCTCATCCGCATCCAGCGCGAAGGCCGCGAGCGCGGCGAGGACATCGTCGGCTTTTATCACTCCCATCCCGACCACCCCGCGCAGTGGTCGCCCACGGACCTGGCGGAAGCCCACTGGTTCGGCTGTTCCTACGTGATCACGAGTGTAGAGAAGGGCAAGGCGACGATTACGAATTCTTTTGAACTGACGGGGAGCGATGAGAACGAAAAGAAATTCGTGGACGAGAAGGCCGAAGTGTCATGACCATGGGTTATGGCAGCACTTTCAGGACGACCGCGGTGATATCGTCTTGCGGCGGGCTGCCATCGGAGAAGGCCAGCAGGCGGTCGAAGATGAAATCCAGCGATTCGCTTGCCGATTTGTGCTGGCATTGTGCCCAAATCTCCTCCATTTGGGCAGTGTAGATCTCGACTCCCTCTCCGTTGTGCAATTCATGAAGACCGTCGGTCGCGAACAGAACGCAGTCTCCCGGACTCAGTTGCACGACATGCCGTCCGTAAGTGGACCTCTGGAACATTCCCGAGGGCAATCCACCCTCGCCCAATTGCCGGCACGCGGCTCCGGAGGCGAGCAGGGGCAATGGCATCCCGGCATTGGAGAAGACAAGTTCCCGCGTGGCAGGGTTGAAAAGAGCGTACAAGGTGCAGCAGAAGCGGTCACTGACGGATCGCTGCATCAGGCGCTCGTTCAACATGGCAAGAACCTGCGCGGTGTCCGATCCGGTCTTGTGAATCCCGCGCATGGTTCCGATCACGAGCGCGCTGTACATGGCCGCCGGCAAGCCCTTGCCGACCACGTCGCCAAGGTAGATGCCGATGAAACCGTCCGGTAAGCGGAAGACGTCGGCAAAGTCGCCCCCCACGTCGGAGAAGGGAATGAAGCGGAACGCGATCTCGACGGACTCGTGGCAGAGCAGGGTTGCGGGCAGCAGCGAGCGCTGGATGATTTTCGCTTCCTGTATTTGCTCGGCGCAAATGTGACAGCGGGCGAACGCCACCTTCACGGACTCCAATTCCACCACGCGAACCAGTTCAGACATCCCAGATACCGTCCTAGTGATCAGATCGGCAGAACACCGGTGCTGCATTAATGCCCTTCGACTTGCATCTTTCGCGCGTACCATAGCATCTTCTTGCTATGCCCCAGATCCAAATTCCGTCTCCACTTCGCCAATACTCGGGGAAACAGGCCTCGATCCATGTCCCTGGAAAGACCGTGGGCGAGGCCCTTGCGGGCCTGGTCGCGCAGCATCCCGACCTGAAGCGCCACCTCTATACCGAGGACGGCAAACTGCGCACGTTCGTCAACGTCTACGTCAACGACGAAGACATGCGCTACCTGGAAAAAGAAGCCACCGTGCTGAAGGACGGTGATACCCTTTCCATTGTGCCGTCGATCGCCGGCGGCTGTTGCGTTGTGATTTGCTGAGAGTGATTTTGACCTGCGAACCGGGGCCCCCAGCGCGCCCGCTTTTGGCGCGATGGGGTGGAGAACCGGGGTCCCCAGCGCGCCCGCTTTTGGCGCGATGGGTGGAGAACCGGCGCCTCGCCGAATGCCCCGCCTCGTGCGCTGTCGCCGCTGTCTCTATTTCGCAATCTAGTTCGCCGTCAAACTGATTAAAATTCTAAAAGGACGTTATGGCCACCCTGGCAGAAGCCAACCCCGAAGCCGTTTTGAGCAACGACGAAATCCTGCGCTACTCGCGCCATCTCATCATGCCCGAGGTGGGCATGGACGGGCAGCAGAAGCTGAAGGCCGCGAAAGTCCTGTGCATAGGAGCGGGCGGACTCGGTTCGCCGCTCGCCCTTTATCTCGGAGCCGCGGGCGTCGGCACGCTCGGCATCGTGGACTTCGACGTCGTGGACTACACCAACCTGCAGCGCCAGATCATTCACACCACCAATGACGTTGGCCGCAAGAAGCTCGACTCCGCCGCCGACAAACTGAAGGCGCTCAATCCGTTTCTGAACCTGCGGATGTTCGACACGAAACTGACCAGCGCCAACGCGCTGGAGTTATTTCGCCAGTTCGACATTGTCGCCGACGGCACCGACAATTTTCCCACGCGTTACCTGGTCAACGACGCTTGTGTGCTCACCGGCAAGCCCAATGTGTACGGTTCCATTTTTCGTTTTGAGGGCCAAGCTAGTGTGTTCGCGACCGAAGACGGACCATGTTATCGCTGTCTCTATCCGGAGCCGCCACCGCCCGGCCTGGTGCCTTCGTGCGCCGAAGGCGGAGTGCTCGGCATTCTGCCCGGGCTGATCGGCGTGATCCAGGCGACCGAGACCATCAAGCTGATTTTGGGGCAAGGCGATTCGCTCGCCGGACGATTGTTGCTGGTCGATGCGCTCGGCATGAAGTTCCGCGAACTGAAACTGCGCAAGAATCCCGATTGCCCCGTCTGCGGCACCCACCGGACGATCACCGAGCTGATTGACTACGATCAGTTCTGCGGCGTCCGCGGCCAGGAAGAGCCCGCTGGAAACGACGTGCCGGCAATCTCGGTGGAGGAGTTAAAGAAGAAGTTGGACGCCAAGGCCGACGTATTTATTCTCGACGTGCGCGAGCCGCACGAATACCAGATCTGCAACCTGAAGGGATATCTCATCCCGTTGGGAGACTTACCGAAGCGCGTGAACGAACTCGACAGCAGCCGCGAGATTGTGGCCCATTGTAAGATGGGCGGACGCAGCGCGAAGGCGGTGAACTTTCTGCGCCGCGCGGGATTTACAAAGGTCTCTAACTTGACCGGCGGCATCTTAGCATGGGCGGATCGAATCGATCCGAAGATGCCTAAGTACTGATGGCGCGGTTGGCTAGGAGAGAGCGCGACAATCCTCCCTTGGCGTTGAGATCAAGACTGGAACTCCGCTGGCCGCCTATGTGGACCAAGACATCCCGCTTGAACCGGCGAAGTGACGGGACCGATAATAGTTAGAGCGAAAAACCGAAGGGAGCACCGGAGTGCTCCCTTGTTTTTTGCCAGGAGTTAGTCAGTTACTTGGTTGAGCTTGCGTTCATTTCGGCTTTCTCGGCTGCGCCGATGGCTAGGGCGTACTTCTTGCCGGCGAAACGTACTTCGGAAACCGATGCCTTGCCGCTGGCGTGGTCCACGACCGCCGCGTTGTAGTCGTAGGCTTTGTCGAGGGCGACGACTTTCGCCGTAGTCTTCGCGACTTCCTTCTTGCCCTGCATGATGCTTACCTCGACGTTCGGTCCTGTGCCGTCCCAGCGCACTTGATACTCACCGGGGGCGAGTTGCTGGCCGTTGACTTCGATCGCCTCCCGCACATGCAGCGACCCCTTGTTACTTGCGAAAGCACTCGCTGCGAGCAGCACGGCCAGCCCGAGCACCACAGTCTTTGCCAGATGATTCAGCGCCAAATGGTTCAGTTTCATTTGCTCCTTCGCTTTCTACCCGGTTCTTGGCCGGGACGTTTGGGGCGGCTGGTGGTGGTTTGACTGACGGCTTGCGTTTTTCCAGCAAAGTCCTACAATGCGCGTGTCAGGGTGACGCAAAAAGACGCGGGCCTCAAACTCGTTCTCTTTGCCCGGACTATGCTCACGCAGGGCCGCCAAAACCACGTGTGAGCCAGTCCCGTCACCCTGAAAATTCTCTTAAGTGGATCGAAGTGTGTTTCGTCCACCCCCACGTTGGTTCGCTACAGGATACGAAACTCCGTTTGAGTAAGTTCCCGATTTGTTTTTTCTTTGCGAACCATTTTTGTTACATGCCCGTTGGACGTGTGAGCGCTGTCCGCGTTAGCAGCGAATGGTGCAATGTTGGCGAGTAACAGGGTATGGATGTTTTGTCTGGAGTTCGGGCCTTATTGAGGGACTGCAGATCCCTCGCTCCCCCACCCCAGCCAGCAAAAGCGGCTGGTTGGGGGCCGCGGTCGCTCGGGATGATAAGTCTGTAGGGTTTTTCAGCGGCGCCGCTAGCCGCTAACTAATCTTCAGCACAATCTTGCCGTAGTTCTTGCCCTCCTGCATCAGGGTGTAGGCCTCGCGGGCCTGCTCCAGTGGGAAAACTTTTCCGATCACGGGATGGAGTTTGCCCTCGGACAGCCATTCGGAAAGCTGCTTCCAGGCGGATTCCATGAGCGGGCGGTTCGCGCTCAGATACGACAGCCAGAGTCCGTGGACGCTTGCGCCTTTCGCGTAGAGAAGGCGGGTGTCGAGTTGCGGGGTTTCGCCGGTGGCGGCGCCGTAGACGATGACGCGTCCGAAGTCGCGCACGCAGCGAACACTTTTCGCCACGTGCTCGCCGCCGAGCATTTCGAAAACCGCGTCGACGCCTTCGCCGCCCGTCAGATCTTTGATCGCCTCCACATAATCGCGCTGCTTGTAGTTGATGCCGTGTTGCAGGCCGAGCTCGCGCACTCGCGCCAGCTTGTCGTCGGACGAAGAAGTTCCGTATATTTCGATGCCGAGAATCTTTCCGATTTCGACGGCGGCGGTGCCGACTCCGCCGGCGACAGCATGAATGAGGACGCGGGCGCCGGCGGGCTTGGCGTTGGGGTGAACGTTTGGCTGGACGTTTGGCTGGACGTCGGGCTGGACGTTGGGCTGGACGTTGGACGGGACGACCAACCCGGCCTTCCAGTAGGCGAAGTAGGCGGTAAAGAAATTTACGGGAAAAGCGGCGGCCTGTTCGGCGGTCCAACTTTCCGGGACGGGCCAGAGCAAATTGCGCTGCGCCACGGTTTTTTCTGCGAAGGCGGCCCACTGCGTGTAGCCCATGACGCGGCGCCCGCTGGATTCGTCCTTTCCCAGTTCGATGCCCGCGAATTCGCGGCCGGCAGTGAGCGGAGGCTTGGGGGTGCCCGCGTATCCGCCGCGCGCGGTGAGCAGATCGGCAAAGTTTAAGCCGCCCGCTTCCACTTTCACCAGAAGCTGCTCCGGCGCGGGATGCGCGTCGGGGACCTGCTGCAATTCCAGAACCTCGGGACCGCCAAAACGAGTAATGACGAGGGCTTTCATGCGGCCAGTTTAACAGCCCTTTGACGGCGGAGCATGGGCGATATGGGTGAATCGAGATAGGCGATCGATGGAGCGCCAAGTCTCTGCCTCGAGAATCCGGTTCGCGGAGTTCGGTTTCTGCATCTATAATGATGGTCGAGTTTCCGATCCCCGTGGCCTGAGAGATTCGCTGCGAGATTCAATGGCGGCGGGGACGAGGGTTGCGCCCGTTGGACGGGCGCCATCCGAGGGTGCGGATGGAAACGTCTGCGCCTCCCGTGTTGGAAAGGAAACGCTCGCTGGGGTTATTCTGCCTGCTTGTTTCCTTCCACGGCCTTTGGCTCTTGGCCTTTAGCTCTTAGCCTAACCCGCTCGGCGCGGTGTAAGAGCGAACAGCCAAGAGCTAAGAGCCGACAGCCGACAGCAAATGAAGCTTACCGACAAATTCGGGCGCTCGATCCACGACCTGCGGATATCGATCACGGACCGCTGCAACTACAAGTGTGTCTACTGCCGAACGGGGACCAACGGCGCGGCGTATGCGGAGCTTCCGTTCGAAGATTATTTGCGGATGGCGCGGATACTGGTTGGGCTCGGGATCGCGAAGATTCGATTGACGGGCGGCGAGCCGCTGCTGCGCAAAGGCATTGTGGAGTTCGTACGGGACCTCGCAAAGCTGCGCACTTCGGAAAACAAAAAGCCTGAAATTGCATTGACTACGAACGGCCACCTGCTGGCCGAGATTGCGCAGCCGCTTAAAGACGCCGGACTCGACCGCGTAACGGTCAGCATGGACGCGGTGGATCCGGAGCGGTTTGCGCGCATCACGCGCGTGCCGAATGGATATGAGCGCGTACTGGCGGGAGTGCGCGCAGCGCGGCAGGCAGGGCTCGATCCGGTGAAAATCAATTGCGTGCTGCTGCGCGGCTTTAATGAAGATCAGATTATTCCGTTTGGGATGTTCGCGCGGGAAGAGCGGGTGGTGGTGCGCTTCATCGAATTCATGCCGCTCGAAGAAGGTCGCGTTTGGACCCCGGAAATCGTGGTGACGCTGGATGAGATCGTCTCCCGCATGTCGGAGTATCTGCCGCTGGAGCAGATTGCGCACGAACACAGCGAAACGGCGCGGCGATATCGCTTCTCCGACGGCATGGGCGAGATTGGGATTATCGCGCCAGTGTCGCATCCGTTCTGCGGACACTGCAGCCGGATTCGCATTACCTCGGACGGCAAGTTGCGTACGTGTCTATTCTCGGTGTGGGATCACGACCTGCATGAGTTGATGCGCCGTGGCGCGACGGACGAGAAGCTTAGCGAGTTTATTGTGAAGGTGGTGGAGAAGAAAGAAGAGCGCCACCACATCGGGGAGCCGGAGTTTGTGCCGGCGTCGCGGACGATGGTGCATATCGGCGGCTAGATCGGTTCTGAGCCATCAGACTGCCGTTAAGGCGCTGCGACGCGGAGTACGCCGCGAATTTCCGTTCTAGTTCAAACCTCAGTAATCAGTTTCCGGTTACCCAGCCTACGCAGTTGACGGCGCGCCCGCCGCCACAAGTTTCTTTCAACAAGTCCTAAAGTCTATCGGCGTTCGTGCCGAAGGGAACATTAGAGGATTCTAATAAATGGTCAACCCAGTAGAAAGCATCACGAGAGTCCATGCCCCAACCGCAGTTCAGGCGTCGACAGCGCGCCAAAACGCGCCCGCGTCGAATGCCCCCGAACTTGCTGCGGATACAGTTGAGATCAGCAACGCCGCTAGAGCCTTGCAGCAAAGAACCGAGGCTTCTTCTCAGACCGTGAAGGCAGCCGATTCCGGTGACTTGCAGGCCAAGGCACGACTGGCGACACCGGAGCGTGCTTAGAAGAATACGAAGAAAGCCTGGGATCGACCGGACTCAGTAGAAGGAATCGTACTTAGTAACCGCCCAGCCTTCGTCTTTCTTTTCTTCGGTCACTGAGAAAAGATCCTTGTAGGTTGCGTCCCGGCTGGAACTGCTGTAACGCTGGCCTTTGTAGTGAAGAATCACGAGCGGCGGCGCGTCTTCCCATTCCACCAGGTTCCAGGAAATCAGCGGGTGCTGAACTTCGGAGTTACAGAGAAAGTCGGCGCGTTTCTTGCGGTAGTCCTTTTCCCATTGGGCGAGAAGCTTGCGGCAATTGCCGTCGCGCATCTCGGAGATAAAGCTATTGGCGGTGCGTTCGATGGTGCGATCGCGAAACGGATTCATGGTGATGCTGATCGGCATCCGGGTGAGCGGGTCGCGTTCCTCCGAGCGCGAGAGAACCGGCGGTTTGTTACTCAGCCAGTACAGATAGCCGAGGAACACCAGCACGAGCAGGGCAGCGGAGCCCAGTGCGATGGCGAGATGGGCGCGGGAAAACTGCATTAAACGAAGTTTGCGGTGTGAGCGAGGTGACGGCAAGGTTACTTCAGATACTTCCCTAACTGGTGGAGGGCCGCCTACTAATGGGCCGGAAAGCGTCTGTTTGATGTCGAGAGTTCAGGCCCTTCGGCGCTAAGCCAGGCATAAGCAACCCGCATGGTTCCTGCGATTCAAAACCGTCTGAGTTCTGTTATAATTCCTTCCTTCTTCCTCTGGCCTTGGCTCGGCCCTGCTAGCGGAAAATTCTTCGACAATACGGGATCGATTTCGACTACCGGCACGGGAACGACGACAATTGGGGCGGCGCTGGAAGGCGTCAACGATACAGCGGTTCTGACGGTTCACTGAGGCGAACTGCGCTCGGCTGGGACGGGCGAGGCGCCCGTCCCCACACGAACCGTGGCTGGGGCCACTCATTAAGGAGCGGCGCGGTCGAATTGGATGCAGCTTGTCTGCAGTTCGGGGTGCGTCTGGGAAGCGATCTTCTGCCCTTTGCCGTACGCCGCACTGGTTTGTGTTTTCTATGCTGGCGGCGTATAGTTAGCGATGAATACTGTTGTGTCGTAGTGTCAGGATTGTCGAAGCACACCAGTGGGCGAAAGCCCACTTTTTAGTTGGGGCCGATCAGCCGGGATTTGCGGGAATGACTGGCGCGGCGATTCTTGGCGCAACTTGCTGAAAACATGGCTCTTGATTTGGATAAGATCCGGCAGATTGCCGAGCGGGTGGCAGGCTCGAGCGGGCTGGAAGTGGTCGAAGTGGAAGTGTGCGGGTCGGGTAAGCACCGCATGCTTCGCGTGTTTATCGACCGTCCCGGAGCGCTGCCAGCGGCGGATCGTCCGTATGAAGATCGTCCGTATGAAGATCGTCCGGAGGGCGTGACGCACGAGGATTGCTCGAAGTTCAGCCGCGAGTTCGGGACGATCGTCGACGTTGACGATGCGGTGCCAGGCGGATCGTATGTGCTGGAGGTTTCTTCTCCAGGATTGGATCGCAAGCTGACCAAGGCGGCAGACTTTGAGCGCTTCCGCGGACAGCGCGTGAAGTTGACGACGCGGGAACCGGTGAACAATAACCGGCACTTTGAAGGGAAGCTGGAAAGCTTCGAGAACGGAAAGCTGCTGCTGGATCTGAGCGCGGCGCGAAAGAAGAAGATGCGCCTGAAAGAGGGCGCGGCGGCGAAGGTTGAGATTGGGTTAGGGAACGTAGAGAAGGCGAATTTGGTACCGGAAATTTGAAAGTGGCAAGGTCTAAGGTTGCAATGTTAAGGTTTCAAAAAACAAGAGCGGATTGGCGACTATTGAACCTTGAAAAATTTAGGCCGGATATGCGGCGCAGCCCCTAAAGGGGCTTGATTGCGAGGGCGGTTACGGTATCGCTAAAGCGATACCCTGATACGAACCTAAGTACTTTGAAACTTGGCGGTTACGGTATCGCCAAAGCGATACCCTGATACGAACCTAGTACTTTGCAATCTTCAAACTTTGCAACGTGCAAACTGGAATTCATATGGCTAGTGAGCTCTACAACATCATCGAAGGGGTCAGCCGGGAAAAAGGCATTGATCCGCAGATTGTGGTGAGCGCGGTCGAAGACGCCATTGTGGTGGCCACGCGCAAATACTACAAGACGCAGGAGAACTTGCGCGCGGTGCTCGATAAGGACAGCGGCAAGATCAACGCCTATGCGGTGAAGTCGATCGTCGAGACCGCGGAGCAGGTGGAAGATCCGAATCTTCAGGTGACGGTGGAGCAGGCGCGAAAACTCGATCCGACGGCGGAAGCGGGCGGAGAACTGCTGATTCCGAAAGTGACGGAAGGAATTCTGGGGCGGATTGCGGCGCAACTGGCGAAGCAAGTCATCTTTCAGAAAGTGCGCGAGGCGGAACGCGACACGGTTTACAACGAATACATCGGGCACGTGAACGAAATCGTGAATGCGACCGTGAAGCGGCTCGAGGGGCCGGACGTGATTCTCGATATCGGCAAGGCCGAAGCTCGCATGGGACGCAAAGAGCAGTCGCGGCTGGAATCGTTCGCGGTGGGCGAGCGGATTCGGGTTGTGATCGTGCGCGTGGAAAAAGCGGTGAAAGGTCCGGGTGTGATCGCTTCGCGCTCCGCTCCGGAATTAGTCCAGCACCTGTTTCAGACGGAAGTGCCGGAAATTTATGACGGCACGGTGGTAATCCGTGCAATTGCGCGGGAAGCGGGCGAGCGCACCAAGATCGCGGTGATGTCGAAGGACAAGGACGTGGACGCGGTTGGCGCCTGCGTGGGCATGAAGGGGATGCGGGTGCAGTCGATCATTCGCGAGTTGCGCGGAGAAAAGATCGACATCATCGAGTATCACGAGGATCCGGTGACGTTTGCGGAGAAAGCGCTGCAGCCGGCGAAAGTGAGCCGGGTGACGATTGTGGATGCGGCGGACAAACATCTGGAAGTGGTGGTGGACGACACGCAACTCTCGCTGGCCATCGGGAAAAAAGGCCAGAACGTGCGGCTGGCGGCCAAGCTGCTGGGCTGGAAGATCGACATCAAGAGCGAGGAAGAAAAGCGGCAGGAAGTGGAACAGCAAATGTCGGCGCTGGTCACGCAGACCGTAACTCCGCTGGAGAATGTTACTGGACTCGGCGAAGGGCTGGTCGAGAAACTGAAGGCGGCGGGCATAAATACGGTGGAGTCGCTGGCCGATATGACGCCGGAGCAACTGGAAGCGATTGAAGGCATTGGCCCGAAAACGGTGGAAAAAATCAGTATTGCGGTCAATAATTACTTTGCCAGTCTGGATGGCGGAGAGGCTGTAGCCGCCGAAACGGAAAGCACCGGAGAAGCCGCCGCCGAAGCGGCAGTCAGCGAGGGATCGCTGGCAGAGGGTTCGGTTGAAGCGGATGCATTGGCCGCGGAACCGGAGCACACCGGAGAAGCCGAATCGCCCGCAGACGGCGAGTTAGAGGCGGCGAGGTTGGCCGCGGAAGCGGAACCCGCCGACACGGCGCCAGCAGAAGAAGACGCCGAAGCCGCGACGGAAGAAGCCCCGGAAGACAAGCAGAACTGAAACAAGAGCGTGGCGAGTTCGGAGTTACATCCGAACCGAAAGCGCGGGCTTCGTCAGCCGGAAGATGAGATTGAAGAGGGATGGAACTGAAATGACGCAGGGTTTTCGGCGAGTTAGACATACAGTTAGGCATACGAGGTTAAGCATACGAGGTTAGACATGCGAGTCTAAATACGCGAGATTAGCGGGACAAGAAGAGGAAACAAGAGCGGATGAGTAAGATTCGAATCAACGATCTGGCCCGTGAGTTGGAAGTCAAGAGCAAGGAAATTCTTGACGTGCTGACCACGGTGGGCGTTACGGAGAAGAAAACGCACTCTAGTTCCCTGGAAGATCACGAAGCCGAACTGGTGCGGAGACATCTGCGCGGCCGCTCCGACGCAGCGCCGAGTTCGGCGAGGACTTCGCGTACCGCTCACGGCGAAGAAGAGATCAAGACCAAGATCGACCTCTCGCATATTTCGCGACCTGGCGACGTGCTGCGCGCCATCACGCAACTAAAGGAAACAACCGAGCATCCCGCGGTGCGCCGCGTAATCAAGCCGCCGGTTGCGCCGCTGGCGTCAGAAGCGAAGGTAGAAGCTCCGAGCGCTCCCGTGGCGCCGCCAAAGGCAGCACCGCCCAAGCCCGCGATCGAAGTTCCTGCGCCTGCGCCGTCAACACCGAGACTGGTGACGCCGGCGTCGGTAGCCGCCACGTACCGCCCGCCGGCGGTGGTCGTGATCCCGCCCAAAGTTCCCGTGACACCACCTGCCGCGACCACATCGTCTGCTTCCATCGGTGCAGCACCGCCTGCGATTGCCGTTCCGCCGCGGGTGACCGCTCCTGCCGCGCCGGCCGGGAGTGTTCCGCCAGCGGCGCAGCCTCCGGCGCATAACAACGTTGCCCAGATGCAAAGCGCGGCACCCGTGAAGCTAACGGCCCCAAGTGCGCCACTGCCGCGAATGATCATGCCGCAGACCGGCCCGCGCCCGGTATACAAAGCGCCTCTGCCTCCGGCGGGAGCGGCTGCGGCGAGTGCAGCTTCGCGTCCCGCGCCGGGACGACCGGTGCCGGGACAGCCAATTTTTCAACGCACGGCACGGCCGCAAGCGCCGGGAGCGCCGCGTCCGCCGCTTCGTCCGGGTGAACGGCGCCCGATGCATCCGACGCGCGTGGCGCCCGCGGGATCACGTCCGCTGGGGGTAGGTCCGGGAGCGGGAATGGCTCCGCCGGGACCGACGCGTCCGGGAAGCCGTCCGGGAGGTCCGGCCCGACGGCCGGGACAGAGGTATGTGCCGCGAGGCGTGAAGGAAGGCCCGATGAAGGGCTACACGCCGCCGCCGCGGATGACCATTAGCAACGAGCCGGCGCCGATCACGCGCAACATCACGATTACAGAAGGAATCTCGGTGAAAGACCTGGCCGAGAAATTGGGCATTCGCGCCAAGGACGTGATTGCGCGGCTGGTAGTGCGCGGCGTGTTCGCCACTATCAATCAGACACTCGACGCGGAACTGGCCAGCGAAATGGCGCGCTTCTTCGGAGCGGATACGGAAGTGATCACTTTCGAAGAACAGGCTGCGAAGGATACCACCGAAGCCACCGAGAGCAGTGAGGAAGGCGCGGAAGCGGTGCCACGTCCGCCGGTGGTCACCATCATGGGCCATGTGGACCACGGCAAGACGACGCTGCTCGATTCGATCCGCTCGACCAATGTGGCCGGAGGCGAAGCGGGTGGCATTACGCAGCATATCGGCGCCTACAAGGTTGCGATTACGGACACGGCGTCTCCGGCCTACGGCCGCGAGATCGTGTTCCTGGATACGCCGGGCCACGAAGCGTTCACGCGCATGCGATCGCGCGGAGCAAAAGCGACCGACATTGTGGTGTTGGTCACCGCGGCCGACGACGGCGTTATGCCGCAGACGATTGAAGCCATCGACCACGCGCACGCCGCCGAAGTTCCCATCATTGTCGCGGTCAACAAAATCGATAAGCCGGGCGCGCTGCCCGAACGGGTCAAGAAGCAACTGGCGGATCGCGGGCTGGTGCCGGAAGAGTGGGGAGGCAAGACGGTGTTCGTCGACGTTTCCGCCAAGCAGAAAACGAATCTGAATCTGCTGATGGAAATGATCTGCCTGACCGCCGACCTGCAGGAATTGAAAGCGACTCCGGGACGCGCGGCGAGCGGGGTGGTGCTCGAAGCGAAACTGGATCGGGGACGCGGTCCGGTGGGGACGATCCTGGTGCAGAACGGCACGCTCCACGCCGGCGACAACTTCGTGGTGGGGAACGTCTACGGAAAAGTCCGAGCCATGTTCGACGATCGCAGCAAGCCGCTCAAGGAAGCGCCGCCCTCGACGCCGGTGGAAATTATCGGGCTGGAAGGGCTGCCGCAGGCGGGCGATCAGTTCGTGGTGGTCACCGACCGCGAGAAGGCGCGCGATATCTCGGAATACCGCGAGCAGAAAGCGCGCGAAGCCGCGCTCGCCAAGAGTTCGCGAGTCTCGCTCGAAGGCTTGGCCGAGCAGTTGAAGACGGCGGGCATGAAGGAGCTGAACATCATCCTGAAAGCCGACGTGCAGGGCTCGGTCGAAGTGCTGGGCGATTTGCTGGGCAGATTGTCGAACGACAAAGTGCGGCTGAAGCTGCTGCGGTCGGGCATTGGCGCGATCACCGAGACGGATGTGCTGCTGGCCTCGGCGTCGAATGCCATCATCATAGGATTCAGCGTGCGTCCGGAGCGCAAGGCGCAGGAATTGGCCGATCAGGAAAAAGTCGACATACGGCTGCACTCGATCATTTACGAACTGCAGGACGAGATCAAGCGCGCCATGACCGGTTTGCTCGAACCCACGATCAAGGAAACTTACCAGGGACGCGCTGATGTGCTGGAGACATTCCGCATTCCGAAGGTGGGGACGATTGCCGGTTGCCGCGTGAGCGATGGACTGATCAAGCGCGATTCCGAAGTGCGGCTGCTGCGCGATAACGTGGTGGTGTTCAAAGGAAAAGTGGCGTCGCTTCGGCGCTTCAAAGACGACGCGTCTGAAGTGCGCAGCGGTATGGAGTGCGGCATCTCAATCTCCAACTACGGCGACATTAAGGCTGGCGACGTGATCGAAGCGTTCGTGACGGAACGGATCGCGGCGGAAGCGATCAAGTAGGCGTCCCTCCGCACGGCCAGAATTTTTTTATACATGCGACCTATTGGAATCATAGGTTTAGGCAGAAATTGCCGCTAAATCTTTGAGTTTAAATGACTTATTTGTAAAATATTCCGGAATAAGGACTTAGCTACCATTTAATCCTTCGGTTCCGATTGCCACATTGGGATACGACGGCCACACCAGATGCGGCACCCCCAGAATTTTTTAAACCCATGACCTATTGGAATCATAGGTTTAGGCAGAAATTTCCGCTAAATCTTTGAGTTCAAATGACTTATTTGTAAAATATTCCGGAATAAGGACTTAGCTACCATTTAATCCTTCGGTTCCGATTGCCACATTGGCCCCACCAATGAAAAAGGGTGCGGGAGATGCCGCACCCTTTTCTTACTCTATAGTTCTATTATATCAATTCCAGCCTGCCTGACCGCCAACTTTTCCGACTTTATTTTCCTAGCCAACTCATCGGCTTACGCGGAAAATCGTCAAAACAGGGGCTTGACAAGATTTTCTCAGAAGGCAACTAAGTGCAGGAGACGTTGCGAGAAAAAGAGGCGCGGCTTGGAGCCGCGCCTTTCTCATTTACGCGATCCGGTAGAGTTACTTGCTCCGCAAGGCCGCGTGCGGCCGGACTAGTGGGTGCACGATTGCCATGCGCGACTGCGCCGCTCCTCCGGACCCGGATACACTCTGCGCCTCGAATGTCCCGATCGCGACCTGGCTGCTGTCGCCCTCGACAAAGAGCATGGTTGAGCCGTCGACCACGTAGTACTCCAGGGACAACCCGCCGATGAGCGATCCGGGGGTGGAGGCAACGATCGAGCCGCTGCCGATGCGAGTTGGATCGGGAATGTAGGTGCCCAACAAGGTATAGCAACCCGAAGTCGGAGTCGAACACGGAATGGTAAGGTCATTTTCGTTCAGTACGCCGACCATGTTGTTGGTGGTGGCGGTGCTGGTTATGAATTGGGCAATGTCGTCGACCTCGGCCCCGGAGACACCGAAAATGGGGTTGGCATTTACTCCAGAGAGGTTTAGTCCGTAGCCTGCTGGGGCAGCGAATGACTTTTCGGATTGGGCGAAAGCCGCACCCTGCGATAGCGCTAGCGCGTTACTGTCGTTTTCCAACAACAGGACTCCGCCGCTGGAGGGATAAGCGGCAAATGAGGCATTGGTGAAGCCGATCAGGTTGAGTTGGCACCGTCCCGCAGTCAACGTCGCTCCAGCGCAGCCCCCGGTAAATTGGCGCCCTAGTTCGGCGGTGCCGTCGTCGTTGAAATCTTCGATGCCGTTGCTGAGGCTGCCATCGCCGGTGGTGGTTACATACCCACCGGCGGCGAAGGGCCCGCCCAAAAAGTCGGCACCGCTAATCGTGAAGACCAGCTGACCGGCGGTAAAGGAGGTCTGTTGCGTAAAAGCGTCGCCGGAGAGAGCTGGTCCCGTAGTGTCGGTCTCGATGAATTTCAGGTGGGTTGAGCCGTCCGAGGTTTTGACCACCCAGACGTCAAAGCCAAGCGAGCCAAAGATGCTGGACGTGGTAAGCACTGCCGTTCCTGTGGTCCCGCCTGAGGCCAGAACCAATGACCCACCCGTGAACGGCAGGCCAGTGAGCCCGGACGCGGCGGAACTGCCGTTGTCGTTGAAATCCTGAGTGCCAGAGGCAATGGCCCCGGTGGAGGGATTGAGCGTGAACGCCCCTACTGTACCCATGGAATTTCCGCCCGAGTCAGCGCCGGCAAGAGAGAAGGCGAGAGACCCGAGCGAGCTTTGGGAGGCGCTGCCCTGCAGGTCAAGCGTGCCGCTGCCGGTCCCGGCAATGTCGAAACGTGTGACCAGCCCGTGACCGGTTGAGGTCAGAACGAAATCCAGGCCAAAATCTCCTACCGAAGTCAAAAGCTTGCTGGTGCCACGACCGTCTGAGGTGATGCTGTACGTGGTCGCGGAGAGGGTTTCTTGAAACACGCCAGGGCTAGGGAGGTTTGCGTCGTTGATGTCAACTGTGCCTCCCGTGATATTGCCTTTGCCATCGGCCTTTATGGTCCCCACGATTGCAAAAAAAGATCCACCGCCCGAACGGAAGTCTGTGCCCGATACGGAGAGAACGTAGGTGCCATTCAGACTGCCGTTGTTGAAGCCTCCGATGTTGGGAGTGGGCGCACTGCTGCTGGAGCCGCAGCTGGCTATCAAAAGGGTGCTCGCGATCGCTGTCAGAGCCATGAGCAGGCGTCCGGCACACTTGGTGGCGGCAAGGGGATTCATAAGACACTCCTGTCTTTAATTTCTTAGGATGCGGCTAACCCGGATTTTAGAATAAAGTTTTGGTAAAAAAATTGTCGGGAATGCTTCCGCAACTCTTCATCCTGTAGAGACGGGGCTGGCCCCGTCTCCGCGTGCATGCTTGCGGCCTTCAATCACCACTCCCAAACGTAACGGACATCGCAGACTTACAAGCTGCCCGGTACTACAATGCCTTTCTGATTGGGGCAATCGAGAGGTGTGCCCGTCAACCAAGATTTTCGTCCTAACTCTATGATTCCAATAGATGGGAGTGTACCAGTAAACACTGGCTATTACCTTCCGCGCAGGCAAGAAATTCAAAGAACCCAAGCCTTGGTGGCTTCCGCCGAATTCCGGGCCGGGGCTGGAATAGTGGGCTGACTGCGCTTTTTGGACGCTTTTTCGGTCACTCTTTCCGACAGCCAGACTCCCACGCGGTAGGCGAGCAGGATGCCGAGCACGATGCCGTACTCGATGGGCTTGCGGCGATCGGCCTTCACCAGCCACGTGTAATGCACCACCGCCAGGATCCCGGTGAAATAGATCAGGCGGTGCAGGCGCTGCCAGTTCTTGCCGCCCAGGCGGCGAATCGACCATGCTGTCGACGTCAGGGCGAGGGGAATCATGAGGACGAAGGCGGAGAAGCCTACGGTGATGAATCGGCGCTTGGCGATGTCTTTCAACATTTCATGGACATCGAAAAACTTATCGAGCCAGATGTAGGTCAGGAAGTGCAGGGTGCCGTAGAAGAATGCGAACAGTCCGATCATGCGGCGGAGGCCGATCAGCCAGTACTGGCGGGTGATCCGGCGCAGGGGCGTGATCGAGAGGGTGGTGAGAACTAGGATGAGCGTCCAGTCGCCGGTAGAGTGCGTGATGACCTCGATGGGATTGGCGCCCAGACCGTCGTGAAAAGCCTTCCACACCAGGCGTTCTAGCGGAATCAGTGCGGCTAGGAAGATTGCGATTTTTACTAGACGCAGTTTCATTTTGTAATTTTGTAATCGGGTAATTTGGTAATTTGAAATCTCTGGAACTCGGCGCTTGTTCCCCGGCGCAGAAACCTCGGGCCTTTGAATTACAAAATTACCCGATTACCAAATTACAAAATTCTAGAAGTTCTTTTTCAGATCCATCCCCGAATAGAGGCTCGCCACCTGGTCGTAGCCATTGAACATCAGGGTCGGCCGCTTGAGGAATTCACCCAGGCGGCGTTCCTTGGCTTGGCTCCAGCGCGGATGGTCGACGTTGGGATTCACATTCGAATAGAAACCGTATTCGTGGGAATTGGCCTGTTGCCAGCTGTTCAGCGGCTCGCCGCTGGTGAAGCGGATGCGGACGATCGACTTGGCGCTTTTGAATCCGTACTTCCATGGAAGTACGATGCGGAGCGGGGCGCCGTCTTGATTCGGGAGCTCCTCGCCGTACATGCCGAAACAGAGCAGGGCGAGCGGATGCATGGCCTCGTCCATGCGGAGACCTTCGACGTAAGGCCACTGCAACACGCTGGTGCGCTGGCCCGGCATTTGTTTGGGATCGTACAAGGTGGTGAACTCGACAAACTTTGCTTTGGGCAGGGGGTCGGCACGCTTGATCAGCTCGCTCAGGGAAAATCCGACCCAGGGGACGACGATGGACCAGCCCTCGACACAGCGATGACGGTAGATGCGCTCTTCGGGAGCAGCCATCTTGACGATCGTGTCGACGTCGAGCACCTGCTTTTTCTTCACCTCACCGTCGATGGTCACCGTCCAGGGACGGGTCTTGAAATTTTTTGCCAGGCCGGCAGGCTCGTATTTGTCGGTGGAGAATTCGTAGAAATTGTTGTAGTTGGTAACATCCTTGTAGGGCGTCTCCTTTTCCGTCGTGCTGAAGGGGCTTTTCTGTAGGCCATCAATCTTGGCGTTGGCGTGGGCGGTGAGCGCGGGCTCGGAAAGATCACGGAAGGCGACACCGGTAACGGCAGCCGCGCCGGCGATCGCTGCGCCCGCGAGGAAGTTGCGCCGGTTCAGATAGGTCGCTTTGGGAGTAATTTCAGATGACGGAATCGCAGCCGGTTTCCCGATTAGCATGGTTCACCACGCATGATTCACCCCGATTATGGTTCACCTTATTGAGTACGCACGGCAGGCAGACCTGGATGGGCCTGATGCCGAAAACCCACACTTCATTACCCACCTACATAGGACGAGGGGGACAGGGAAAAAGTTGCAACCGCTGGAGCGAGAGCTAGACAGATTGCTGAAAAACTCGGTTTTCGGCGTACAGCCCCTAAAGGGGCATCTCAATTCAAAGAACTTACGGCATCGCTAAAGCGATGCCCTGATACGAAACCGATTTTTTCCGCAAGCTGTAAAGCGCCGGGCTATTTTCGGTCGTCCCTCCGGGACTTGAATCATTTCCTCCACTTTTCCCAGCGCTGAAGCGCTGGGCTAAGCTCGGACGCCCCTCCGGGGCTAAGCGATGCCCTGATACGAAACTTGAGTTTTTCGGCAAGCTGTAAAGCGCCGGGCTATTTTCGGTCGTCCCTCCGGGACTTGAATCATTTCTTCCGCTTTTCCCAGCGCCGAAGCGCTGGGCTAAGCTCGGACGCCCCTCCGGGGCTAAGCGATGCCCTGATACGAAAATTGAGTTTTTCGGCAAGCTGTAAAGCGCCGGGCTATTTTCGGTCGTCCCTCCGGGACTTGAATTATTTCTTCCGCTTTTCCCAGCGCTGAAGCGCCGGGCTAAGCTCGGACGCCCCTCCGGGGCTAAGCGATGCCCTGATACGAAACTTGAGTTTTTCGGCAATCTGTAGAGCCGCAAGCGGCAGCGAGGTCAGAGGCGTAAGCGGCAGCGAGGCTAGAGCCGTAACCGGCAGCGAGGTCAGTTGGAAGCCGATTTCGCGATTGACTTGCTGGCTGATGCCGGTGCGGATCGGGAGCGCAGAACCTCGCGGACTTTCTCGGCGAGACTCTGGAGGGTGAAGGGTTTCTGCAGAAACGCGGTGCCCGGACCGAGCGCGCCGTGGGTGATCACGGTATCTTCCGTGTAGCCCGAAAGATAGAGCACGCTGATGCCGGGACGCAGGGCGAGCAGCTTCTTTGCCAGTTCATGCCCGCCGATACCGGGCATGACGACGTCGGTGATAAGGATATCGATGGGTTCTTTGCAGGTCTCGGCGATGCGCAGACCGGCCTCGCCATTTTCGGCTTCGAGGACGTTGTAGCCGCGAGAGGCGAGGGTTAGACGCACCAGTTCGCGGACGGATTCCTCGTCTTCCACCAGCAAAACGGTCTCGCAGCCGCCGGTTTCGTTCTGCGGGGACTTGGCCGGACGCACCTCTTCGGCGGGATCTTCCACGCGCGGCAAGTAAACGTGGAAGGTTGTGCCTGCTCCGATATCGCTTTGGGCGAACACGTATCCATTGCTCTGCTTGACGATGCCGTAGACGGTCGAAAGGCCGAGGCCGGTGCCTTTCCCTTTTTCTTTGGTGGTAAAGAACGGCTCAAAGATGCGGGACTGGGTTTCCTTGTCCATGCCTTGGCCGGTATCGGTAACCGAGATTACGGCGTAGCGTCCGGGCTGGATAAAACGCTGTTCGCTGAAGTTTTGGCGCACGGTAATGTCGGAACTCTGCAAAGTGAGCTTGCCGCCTTCGGGCATGGCATCTTTGGCATTGACGACCAGGTTCATGATGACCTGCTCCAGCTGGCTGGTGTCGGCGCGGGTGTGTCCGGTTTGCGTGGAGAGCCGCGTCACCAATTCGATGTTTTCGCCGATCAAGGGCCGCAGCAGGCGCTCCATGTCCGCGATGACGGTGTTGACGTCGATCACCTTGAGTTCGAGGAACTGCTTGCGGCTGAACGCCAGCAACTGGCGCGTGAGGGTCGCGGCGCGGTCGGCTGCCTGCTGGATGGACTGGACCTCCTGGTGCATGGCGCCGCCCTTTTCCAACTGCTCCAGCAACACCTCGGTGTATCCGTTAATGACCATCAGAAGGTTGTTGAAGTCGTGGGCGACGCCGCCGGCGAGGCGGCCGACGGCATCCATTTTTTGCGCCTGGCGAAGCTGCTCTTCGAGCTGACGCCGGTCGGTGATATCTTCGGCGATCAATTCCAATACTTCCTCGGGTTCATCGCTGATCGTGGCGGCGCAGCCGCTGAGCCGCACGACGATGACGCGCCCGTCTTTGCGTTTCCACTGCACTTCCACCCCATCCCGGCTTCCGGTGCAGCGATAGTCTTCGGCCAGCCGGTCCAACTCCTCCGGATTGACGAAGACTTCGCGCCGCGCATTCAGCCGGAGAAGATCTTCGACCGATTCATACCCGAGCATGGCGATGAGCGCCGGATTCACGTCCAGGAATCTTCCGCCGAGTGTGCAGCGGCAAATGCCGAAGGCCGCGCTCAAGATCAGAGAACGGGAACGGGCCTCGGAGCGGCGGAGCGCTTCTTCATAACGCTTGTGCTCGATGGCGGCGGCCAACTGCTGCGAAACAAATTTTAGAATCTCGCGGTCGCGCTCTCCGAAGCGGGTGTTTTCGCTGTAGTTCTGGACGACCAGGGCTCCAAAGCAGGCGGTGCCGCTCTTCAGGGGAACACCCAGCCAGTCCACCGACGGAGCACCGATCAATTCCGCTTCACCGCGCTGTACCAGTTCCTCGAAGACTTCCGGCGTCGCCAGCAGAGGTTCGCCGGTTCGCAGGACGTATTCCGTCAAGCCGCGACCGAGATGCTTGGGGGCGGGGATAGAGTCCTGTTCGTCGACGAAGTAGGGAAAGCTCAACAACTGAGACTGCGGATCGTAGAGCGAGATGTAAAGGTTGCGCGCGTTCATCAACTGGCCGACGATGTTGTGAATGGCGGCGAAAAACTGTTGCAGATCCTCGGCCGACTGGCTGCGCGCCGCGATGGCGTACAAGGCCGCATTCAAATCCTCGGCGCGCTTCTGCTCGGTGATGTCGCGGTAGGAGACGTACGCTCCAAGTGCTTTGCCGTTCACGGTCACGCGTGAAGTGGAGAGCAGAACCTCGACCAGTGAGCCGTCTTTTCGCTGGCGCCGCGTCTCTAGCGTGACTTTGCGTTCCGTCTTGATGCTCTCCTCGATCCACGCGGTTTCCGCGTAGCGATCGGGCGGCACGATGAGCACGTCGAGCCGTTTTCCTGCAGCCTCATCGGCGGTAAAGCCGAACAAGCGGGTGAACTCCCCGTTGATACGCAGGATATGTAACTCTGGGTTGATAATACTGATCGCTTCCGGCGCGTTCTCGATAATCTGTTCGTAGTAGGCTTTCTCCGCTGTGAGCGGGACTTCGGCGGCTTTGCCGTTGGTGGGCGAATGGGCCGGGACGGGATCGGAGGTCGGAGTGAAGATCGGCGGGGCACCGTGCTCAAGAACGTCCTGTAGCGCCTTCACCAGCGGCAGCTCGGTCGACGTTCCTGCCGGGACGTTCTTCTCACCCATACGGTCCTTTCCCAGTGTGCGCTGAGGATAGTGAGATGGTAAGCGGGCTGGGTTATCCGCTGATAGTTACCCCAGTAATGAAGGTTAACGGGCGAACGCAGAAAGACTCAGGAGGCGTTCGCCAACACGACGCAGGTCTGGTGCAGCATCAGCTTCTGCTCGCCGGTCACGACCAGAAACTCGAATCCGCAGTGCAGGCCGTCGCTATAACGCACCGCGGCTCGCACCTTCATGACGTGAGGCGCGATGGGGATGGGAAACTCCAGGGAAACAACTTCGCCGATCTGCAACTCACCGCAGAGAGTGGCCCCGATGCCGTCCTCACCGAGTTCGCTGGTTCGGCCCCAGCAAGCGGTCGTCTGGCCTTCGCGAAACACCGACACCTGAACGCGTACGTCGAAACCATAGCGGGAGAAACGCCGTAGCCGCTGCTGAGCTTTGGCGGCTGCTTGTGCGTCGTCGCTCAATCCAGCTTCTCCATTGCGGATTGCCCTCCCAAATCCTGCCTTTGGGATTGTGCTTTAGGGCATGGCCTCCCTCAACGGCATCAAAGTGCATGTACTCATGTACTAAGGGAAGGGTGAGGGGAATGGCCACCGCGTCGTCACATTGCGCATCTTTTCCGGGCCGTAGAGACGGGGCTTGCCCGTCTCCGTTAGACGCGGCAATCCGCGTCTCTACGGGGAACCTGATGCCCGTTTAGAGTGTGCGTGAGAACTCGGTCGTCCCTCCGGGACTTGAATCATTTCTTCCACTTTTCCCAGCGCTGAAGCGCCGGGCTATTTTCGGTCGTCCCTCCGGGGCTTGAATCATTTCTTCCGCTTTTCCCAGCGCTGAAGCGCTGGGCTAAACTCGGGCGCCCCTCCGGGGCTGGAAGTTCGATGCTTCGTTCCACCGGGTTGCTCGAAAACGTTCTCACGCACACACTTTAGGGGCTCGGTAGAAAGCCGACTTTTTCGGAGCTCGTAAAGCTGCGTAAAGGTGCGTGACAGATTCCAGCGCAGCATCTAACATCAATAGCGGGTTTCTGGCGGACACGCGCTGAGTCGCTGACGGAGCCGCGCTGGAGCCATCTGAATTCTTCATGTCTTACCGCTCAAACGCCGCCGAAGCCTGGTATCCCGACGCGCAGTCCACGGCGGCACAGCCGGATATTCCGCTGGATTTGCTCCCGCCGCCCAGCGTGACGCAGCCGCTCTGGAGGTCGCTGGTCGGCAATCTTCGCGATACCTTCGCGCCGGAGAAATTACCGCCGCTCGAACTCACTTCACGCCCGTTGGACGTCGGCCTGTTGCTCGGGGACCGTCTGCGCCTGCCTTGGTTTCGCACCGTGTTCACTAACATTGGAGACGTGATTTCGCCCGATACCCTGACGCCGCTCGAACTTGAATCGCGGCCCGTCGATGTCGGCGAGCTCATCACCGATCAACTCAGCCACTTCTGGTGGGGCTCGCTGCTGCGGAATTTGGCCGATCGGGTCGCGCCGGAAACGCAGCCGGCCCTCCAACTGACTGCCAAACCGATTCTGGACATCATTCCGAAATCCTGGATGCTGCTGCCATTGTGGTCGGAAGTCGTGGACACGCCGAAGGTGTTTTATCCCGACAAGCCGAAGCCCGCCGATGCGGTGAGATCGGTTAATCTGCAACCGGTGGCGTTGCCCGTGGGGCGGGAAGCTCCGCCCCTCCAACTCACTAGCGCCGACCTGCTGCGCGACATACGGCGCTCGCGCATTCGTCAGCGGATCTGGATCGGGCTGGCGGCCGCACAGGTTCTCTACATGGCCGCAATGGCCTTAGGGAAACTCTGAAGGATCGGGTCATCGGGTGATCGGGTGATCGAAAAACCGCTGGGAACTTGGGTTTTGATCACCCGATGACCCGATCATCCGATCACCCGATCCCAGTGCCTCCGTGGTGAGTTGTGCTTCCGCAGCCTCTCACTGCCGTAACCCCATCCAGCCTTCGGCAATCACCATGGAATTTCCCGGATTGCGAGAATCGTACTTCACTGAGGTCGGCAGGCCGAGCCGGCAGGAATGTAGATTGATCCACTGCCGCAGATAGGTGACATCCTGTGAGGCCTCATAGGAAACGCCCGCTACGTCATACTGGTAAATCAGCATGGTGGCCGGGCGGTCCGCGGCAGTCGTGATTTCCTGGACATCAATCACCGTGCCATCGGTGATGCGCCCGACCGTATTCAGCCAGGTGCGGCGTTCGAGTTCGGCCGCGTTCGCGGGTTTGGGTTTGCGGCGCAGCAGGGCATAGCTGGCGACGGCCACGCCAATCGCGCCCAGCGCCAGGGTGTAGAGGCGAAGCGAAGTCATTTGCAAACGAAACCTGAGCCTTTCGGATCTACTTTCAGCATAAGCGCGAACCTCGCTTGCCGCCAAGGGCACGAAAGATGGTTACGGGGCCCGCAGGGACGACCCAGTGCTCACTTTGCGGCTTGGGCCGCCCCGACGTTATTCCCCGACTCGGTGCCCTCCAAGCCTGCTCTGTCAGCTTCACGATCGACGATTGCCTGAAACTTTCGCAGCACGTCTTCGGAAAGAGATGGCTTCCGATACTTGCTTACCAGTTCGTCGACTCGGCTACGGGCTCGCGTGAAGACGTCGCTCGCTGGCTCCGAGCCGCGCGCGCTGCGATCAATGACCGGAGAGGGGAGATGCTGCTCCTGCCGAAAAAGCGCGCGCGTTTCCTTCAGCTTGAGAAATTCTCCGGAGAGCCCGATTTGCGCGAACATGGCGGTGGCCAGGGTTTCACGGGGAACTTTCTCGCCGCGGGCTTTGTCGCTGCGAACTTCGTCACTACTGACTTCAATGCCTCGCGCCAGCCGGTACGCCGAGGCAATCGACTCCGCATCAATGACCAGCTTTTCGACGCTGAAACAGGCGAGAGATTCGAGCATGCCCGCTCCCGAAATCATGTTGATGCCCGCGAGCGCTCCCAGCGTCGCCGAGCGGGCACTCTCGGCGCCGGCCTGGGCATCCACCAACTTCGAATCGGTTGCGACCAGGTAGCCGTGGGTCGGCAGGCCAAGATGCTTGCCGACTTCGGCGCACGCCATGTTCAGCATGGCAGTCTCAACCGCACCCATGGGCGCGCCTCCGGTGCGCATGTCGAAGATGGCAGGAGCACCGCCCCAGACTATGGGTGAGCCCGGTCCAGCGAGTTGATGCAGTGTGATGCCAGCCAGCGTTTCGGCAGCATGCTGCGTCACGGAACCGGCGAGCGTCACGGGAGCGGTGCCGCCGGCCAGTGGCATGGAGACGATTTCCGCGGGCACTCCGGCGCGGGCCAGATCGAGCAGGTTGTGCGATCCGAACTCCGACCAGTTCAACGGCGGGGAGGGACACACATCAAAAACTGCCCGTGGTTGCTGGCGTAACTTGTCTGGACTGCCGCTGTCGGCGGCGAGCAGATCGATCATTCCCTGCAGGCCGGCCGCGGAGAACGATCCGGTCACCACGGGCTTGTCGGAATGCTGCAGGACGACGAACAGGCGGTAGAGATCGCCGATCGCGCTAGGCGCTTGGTTACCGTTCACAACGGCATCGCTACAAATTACGGCGGTGGATTGCGCGGCGAACTGCGGCAGCGTCTCCGTGACCTGGACGATGCGCACCAGGTCGCGGGTCTCGGACGGCCGCGCATCCAGCGTGTCGGGATCAAGCATCTGCACGCAGCAGGAGCCGGGATCGAAATGCACGTCGTCGCCGCCATAATGAACGGCTTTCTCTCCCTGGCGGTTGTACAGGTAGAAGTCCGGCGGAGCCGAGGCGAGGCACTGTCGCACCAGGCGCTCCGGGATACGCGCCACTCTGTCGTTTGACGCAACGCGGACCGCGGCTCCGACCTCAACGCCCGCCGACTGCAAGAGCTCGACCGCCGCCGAGCCCACGCGAACTCCGGGGCTCATCAGCAGTTCGAACGCTTCGCGCAGAATGCGCCCGATAAGCTCAGGACTGAGCAATTGAATTCTGGGTCTCATGCCAGGGCGGTTCCCTTGTTCATATCTTTTCTCGTCACTTTGCCAACCACTTTGCTCATCAGATTCTTCGCCAGTTCCAGAGCATCGATGGCGTTGCGAGAGTAGCCGTCAGCGCCGATTTCAGCAGCCCACTTCGAGGTGACCGCGGCGCCGCCGATGATCGCTTTTACGCGTGGCCGCAAACCATTCCGATCGAGCGCTTCGATCACGGCCTTCTGGCCGGCCATGGTCGTCGTCAGCAAAGCGGAGACGCCGACGATGTCGGCATCGACTTCTTTGGCCTTGGCGACGAATTGCTCGGGGGTCACGCTGGTACCGAGATCGAAGATCTGGAATCCGCTGGCGGAAAGAATGGTGGCGACCAGGTTCTTGCCAATGTCATGAATATCGCCTCGGGCGGTGCCGAGGACGATTTTGCCCCGACCCTTACGCTCGGAGCCGCGCTTCAGCATCTCCGGTTCAAGGATCTTGAGGGCCGCCTTCATGGCCTCGGCCGACGCGAGCAGATCGGGCAGAAACATTTCGCCGCAGCCGAATTGCTCGCCGGCGAATGTGATCCCCACAGCGAATCCGAGGTTCACGGCTTCGAGCGGATCGACGCCCTTTGCCAGCGCCTGCTGCGCCAATTCCGCGGCCTTATCCGGCGCGCCGTCGATGATGCTTTGGAGCATCGCCCCGAAGAGTGGATCCGACACAGAGCCTCCCGCCGAGATCGGCTTTTGGATCGAGCCGGTCAAGAACGGGATTTTACTCCGTCGGGAGCCGGAAAACTGTGCTCCGCCGCACATTCCCCGTGGGCGCGGACAGTCGTCGCTTCATGGGTTCGGAGGCACTAGGGTTCGTTCCGGCAGGCTGAAGAGGCTGCGGCCAGCCCCTTTAGAGTTTGCGGGAGAAGTGGGTCGTCCCTCCGGGACTTAGGTCACTCTTCCCACTTTTCCCAGCGCTGAAGCGCTGGGCTAAGTTAGTTCGCCCCTCCGGGGCTGTATTCTCGAGCTCTTCGTTTCACCGGATTGCCAAAACGCCAGTTCTCACGCACACACTGAAGAGGCACCGATTTCGAAGAACTTACGGCATCGCTAAAACAGCTTGCGGAAAAACTAGTCACTGCCGGTGGGTAAGGTGGATCGGGAGAATTTAGGACAGAAAGTGTGACCTCAGCGGCTAAACAGATTGCTGAAAAACTAGCCTGGGGTGCAAAAAGCTCACCCCGGGCGCTAAAGCGCGAACATATTTTCAACGATTTACGGCACGACTAAAAGTCGTGCCCTTCCCGATCCGCGCCCGACTCGGAGTTTTTCAGCAAACTGTAAAGCCGTCGATGAAAATAAACCAGTGATCGCAGCGGTAAACCGCTGCGCCACCCAAAAGCAACTGCAACAGCGAGTTTTTCCGCAAGCTGTAAAAGCGACGCCCTGATACGAAAGCCTGAATTTTCCGCGCTGGTGAAGCTGTGCTCTTCAGTCCGCTGGCATGGGCGCGGTTCGTGCGACCAGCGCAGGCACTTTTAGAGGGGCGGCCGCTTCGGCGGGAACCTCCAGCCATTTGCGCACTTCAGGCAGCGCGCGGCGCATCGCCAGTTCGCCTACGCGGATTAATTCGTCAGAGCGTTTGAAGTCGTCATAGTCAAAACCCGCGACATCGGGCTCGATTACGACGTCGGCCGCGTTTCTCCATAGCGAACTCGTCATGTCTTGCGCGATGGCAAACGACTGCCCGATGACGTCAAAGAAATGCCGGGGCGCGCTCGTCTTCGACCATTGTCCTCTCAGGTGCACGGCCAGCACGCGCTCCGCGCCCATTTCGCGCAGAGGACGCGTCGGTATGGGATGGGAGAGCATGCCATCCACCAGGCAGCGCCCGCGAATCTCTACCGGCAGAAACATCCCCGGATAAGCGCAACTCGCGCGCACCGGATCGACGATCGGGCCGGAGGTAAAGACCACTCCTTTCCCGGTGTTGAAGTCGGTGGCAACCACGCCCAGAGGGATGCGCAGCTCTTCGAATGTCTGCACCTTCAAGGTGCGCGCGAGAAACGAGATCATGCGGTCGGTCGTGGCGAAGCCGTAGCGGGAGAGCGTCCAGCGCGCGAAGTTGTTGAAGCGAACTTTGTGGGCGACTTCTTTCAGTTCCTCAATCGTGAGCCCGCTGCAATATGCGGCACCCATGATTGCGCCTACACTGGTGCCCGCAATCATGCGAATCTGGATGCCTTCTTCTTCGAGGACCTTGAGTACCCCAATGTGTGCGATGCCGCGAGCAAAGCCTCCGCCCAAGGCGACACCGATTGCCGGCATGCGCTTCGCTTCAGCCGCATTCGACTTGCGAGACAGTTCGCGGCCAAAGGCTTGCACAGACCGCATGATTTTTCCCAGATGTTTCATAGGAACCCCCACGTTCCTGGTTTGCTGGGGTGCAAACCTCCCTTGTGTGTAAGATGCCACAAATGCGTTTATGGGTGCAGGCCACTGTTGTGCTATCTGTCACTTACGGTAGAATTCACGCCGAGTTACCGTAGGCCGAGTTACCGTAGAAAGTATAGCCGCCCATTCGGTCCGTAGCTATCTCTTTTAATTCTCATCATTTGCGTCTTTGATGGCGCGGAGAATAGGCTGGTCCTCTGGTCACTGAGAGGACATGAAGCACCGGAGCACACTTGGGTCGGGCAACGAGAGAGGAAACCCCACGATGGCAAGCTACATTGGCGCCATTGATCAGGGAACGACAAGCTCGCGCTTCATCGTGTTCGATCGTTCCGGACGCATCGTGAGCACAGCTCAAAGAGAGCATGAGCAGATCTATCCCAAACCGGGATGGGTCGAGCACGATCCGGAAGAAATTTGGCGCCGCACGGATGGTGTCATCCAGGAAGCAATGCAAGCCCGCGGGCTGCGGCCGGACGATCTGGCTGCGATCGGGATCACCAACCAACGCGAAACCACGGTAGTCTGGCACAAGAAAAGTGGAAAGCCCGTGTACAACGCGATTGTCTGGCAGGATACGCGCGTTGCTTCCGCAGTCGCCGAGTTTGCCGCGCACGGCGGACAGGACCGCTATCGCGCCCAGACCGGCCTTCCGCTCGCTACCTATTTTAGCGGCCTCAAGATTCGCTGGATTCTCGAAGATGTTGCGGGCGCACGCGCACAAGCTGAAGCCGGCGATCTGCTGTTTGGCAATATCGATACATTTCTGATCTGGCATCTCACCGGTGGACCGCATAGCGGCGTGCACGTGACCGACGTGACCAATGCCAGCCGCACCCAACTGATGAACCTCAACACGCTCGAGTGGGATCGGGACATATTGAAAGACTTCGGCATTCCGATTCAAATGCTGCCGAAGATTGTTTCGAGCAGCGAAGTGTACGGCACTGCGAAACTGCCGGCGATTGCGGGAGTTGCGATCTCCGGCGATCTCGGCGATCAGCAAGCCGCTCTGGTTGGCCAGGCCTGCTTCAAGCCGGGAGAGGCGAAGAATACCTACGGCACCGGCTGCTTTATGCTGATGAATACCGGAGAAGAAGCCGTGTTCTCGAACTTCGGTCTGCTGACTACGCTGGCGTATAAGTTCGGCGCCAAGCCGGCATGTTATGCGCTGGAAGGGAGCGTCGCGATTGCCGGCGCCCTGGTGCAATGGCTCCGCGATAACCTTGGACTCATTGAAAAGAGCTCCGACATTGAGGCGCTTGCCCGAACCGTGAGCGACAACGGCGGCGTTTACTCCGTTCCCGCCTTCTCCGGCTTGTACGCGCCGTATTGGAAGGACGACGCGCGCGGCGTGATTGCCGGCTTGACCCGCTTCGTGAATAAGGGCCACATCGCCCGCGCCGTGCTGGAGGCGACAGCGTTCCAGGTTCGCGAGGTGGTCGATGCTATGGCAAAGGACTCCGGCATTACGCTTGATGTGCTGCGCGCCGACGGTGGCATGGTGATGAACGATTTGCTGATGCAATTCCAGTCCGACATTCTGGCGAAGCCGGTCGTTCGTCCAATGGTGAAGGAGACCACTGCTCTCGGCGCCGCCTATGCCGCCGGGTTGGCTGTCGGCTTCTTCCAGGATACCGACGAACTGGCCGCCAACTGGGCAGTCGATCAGCGGTGGGAGCCGCAGATGGATGAAGAATGTCGCGAGCGGCTTTATCGCTTTTGGAAAAAGGCAGTGACGCGAACTTTCGACTGGGTGGAATCGACTTAGAGCAAAATCTTTACCCCAGAGGACACAGAGGAACACAGGGGCAACCATGGTTTCACTGCATGGTTTCACTGCGTAGTTTCACTGCGAAGGCGCAGCTATGAATCGAACCGACATGTGGCGCCGCATCGAAGCGCATCCCAAAGCCTGGGACATGATTGTCGTGGGCGGCGGCGCTACCGGCGTAGGTGTTGCTATCGATGCCGCGACACGCGGCTACGATGTGCTGCTTGTCGAGCAGAGCGACTTCGGCAAAGGCACCTCCAGCCGCAGCACCAAGCTGGCACACGGCGGCGTGCGCTACCTGGAGCAGGGCAATATCGGCCTCGTCATGGAAGCGCTCAAGGAGCGCGGACTGCTTCTGCAAAACGCGCCCCACATAGTGCACGATCTTGCTTTCGTCGTGCCGAACTACGACTGGTGGGAGGCTCCATTCTACGGTCTCGGCTTGAAGCTGTATCAACTGCTCGCCGGTAAGTACGGGTTTGGCGTCTCGCGCATTCTTACCAGAGAAGAGACGCTCGAACATCTGCCCACACTGAAAACCGAAGGCCTGCGCGGCGGCGCCGTTTACTACGACGGACAATTCGACGACGCCCGGCTGCTCATCCACATGGTGGCCACCGCTTTCGAGCAGGGCGCCACGTTGCTGAACTATGTCGAGGTCACGGGACTGACGAAAGACGCGCAGGGATTTGTAGATGGGGTCAGCGCCCGCGATGTCGAAACGGGCAACGAATTTCGCGCGACCGCGAAGGTTGTGGTCAACGCGACCGGCGCTTTCAGCGACCGGCTGCGGCTCAAGGCGGAGCCTTCTGCTGCACCGATGATTGTTCCCAGCCAGGGCATTCATCTGGTCTTCGAATCCAGCTTCCTGCAAGGTGAAAGCGCGGTCATGGTTCCGCACACCAGCGATGGCCGCGTGTTATTCGCGATTCCGTGGCACGGTCACACGCTGGTCGGGACCACCGACACGCCCATTGCTGCCGCAACGCTCGAGCCGGTCGCCATGGAGCAGGAAATCGAATTTATCCTCGCGACCGCCGGGCAATATCTGACGAAAGCGCCTACGCGCGACGATGTGTTGAGCGTATTCGCCGGCATCCGGCCGCTGGTGAGCGCTACGGGCGTCGCCAGCGGCGTGGTCAGGACTGCGGCCCTGTCACGCGATCACCTTATCAACATCGACCGCTCCGGCCTGGTCACTGTCTGCGGTGGGAAATGGACGACCTATCGGCATATGGCTGAGGATTGCGTCGATCAGGCGGCAACGCTTGCGCAGTTGCCGGAAAGACCGTGCGTGACGCACCACCTGCACATCCACGGCTTCACCGATGTTACGAAAAACGACGCAACGAAAGAAGACGCGGCGAAACAATTCGGACCGCTGGCTGTCTACGGGTCGGACGCCTACGAGATTCGCAAACTCATCGCAAAGGACGCTTGGCTCAGCGAACCGCTGCATGCGTCCCTACCCTACGTGAAGGCGGAGGTAATCTGGGCAGCGCGACACGAAATGGCCCGCACCGTGGAAGACGCGCTCGCCCGGCGCACCCGCGCGCTGTTCTTGAATGCACGCGCAGCCCTCGCCATGGCGCCCGCCGTCGCGGATTTGATGGCTTCAGAACTGGGGTGGGACGAGGCTATCCGGACGAAACAGTTGGCTGCGTTTCGCGACGTTGCTTCGAACTACGTGCTTCGTCCCTAAAGTCCGTTCCCAAGAATTCCCGAGTGCTTCCCTGTGCCCCTGTGTTTCAGGCCTTCTCGGTTACCGCAGCCGGAGTTGCGGATGGCACCGGCAACGTTGATACTCCGACCATGACACTCAAAAATGCGGCGTTGCTGGCCCTGGTCGGGACGACTCTGATAACAGCTCTTTTGCTCTGGAGGTTCGTCTTCAACTTTCTCAATGTCTTGCGGGATTTGGTTCCCGCGGTCGTGCTGTTCTCGTCGTTCATTGAGGCGTTTGGTTGCTTCTGCGTGGCGGTCTTCTTTTACGTGTTCCATAGAGCGCAGTCGTAAAGAGCGGCGGGTGGCCCGGCCTTCCGCTTGCACAACCAAGCCGTGGGTGCCTCAATTCTTCGCGCCTTTCGCGCAGGGTGGGCGGAGGTCTGATCGCACGATGGGCCCGCGCCGGGTGCTCCACTCATCGTCATCGCGCTATGCTGGAGGCGCTTTCTCTCACGTCGTAACAAACATGTCAAGGACTTGCTCGTTCAGCATCTCGGCGAGCCTCTTGGCGTCCTCTACCTGCGTGCCTCGAAGCAGGTCAAATCCAAACGATACTTCCCTCAGCACCGGAATGGTGTCGCGGTAAAGTTGTACGGCAATGAAAGGCTTTCCGTCTCTCGCTTGCTGAACTGTGAAACGGCAGGCGCTACGATCGGTTTTCTTTTCCGCCATATCGCGCAGTATAGAACGGAACCGTCACCAATCCCGAAGTTCGAGTCGCGCTGACTTTCGGCGAGAACGCCGACCCAAGGAGTAAACATTTCTTGATCAGGCTCCGCTCTTAGCCGAGGGAGATTTCGAACCATCTTGGATGGCTCTGGAAGATGTAAAGCAGCGACCAATTGGGAGTTATCTCGCCGCTTCCGCATGCCCCCCCTCCCAAAGCAAGTTTTCCGGGTTCGACACGCTCGTGCCAGCCGCCATTCGTTGACTGGCCGCAGCCGCGTCCGTAGAATGAAGCGACCCGAAAGCCAGGCATCTCCCGAATGATCGGCCAGACCATCTCGCACTACCGCGTCATCGAGAAACTCGGCGGGGGCGGGATGGGCGTCGTCTACAAGGCAGAAGATGTCCGCCTGCACCGATTTGTGGCGCTCAAGTTTCTCCCCGATGAAGTAGCCCGAGATCCCCAAACTTTGAGCCGTTTTCGGCGCGAAGCTCAGGCCGCCTCGGCCCTCAATCATCCCAACATCTGCACCATTTACGACATCGGGGAAGAAGAAGGCAAGGCTTTCATCGCCATGGAACTGCTTGAGGGGGACACGCTGAAGCACCGCATCGAGGGCAAGGCGCTGAAGGCCGAGCAAGTGCTGGAGTTGGGAATTCAGATTGCCGACGCCCTGGACGCGGCCCATGCCAAAGGCATCATCCATCGCGATATAAAGCCGGCGAACGTTTTTCTGACCAAGCGGGGCCAGGCGAAAGTGTTGGATTTCGGCCTGGCCAAGGTCGGCGGAAGCCGCAAGGATGCACTGGAGGCTACGGCCGCGGCGGTCTCCCAGGAGCAACTCACCAGCCCCGGTTCCGCCGTGGGGACAGTGGCCTATATGTCTCCGGAGCAGGCTCGAGGCGAGGAACTGGATGCGCGCAGCGACGTGTTCTCGCTCGGTGTCGTGTTCTACGAGATGGCCACTGGCCATCGGGCGTTTGATGGAAACACGTCGGCGGTAATTTTCCACGCGATCCTGGAACGGGCCCCGGTGGCCCCATCCAAATTGAATCCCGCTCTTCCGCCAAAGCTGGAAGAAATTATCGACAAGACGCTGGAGAAAGATCTCGACATGCGCTACCAGACAGCCGCCGAGGTACGCAACGACCTCAAGCGTCTGAAACGCGCGTTGGACTCCGGACGCGGCACAGCAGCGGCCAGTGAAGTCCCGTCGCCCGTCCGGGCGAGTGCGGCAGGCAGCAAATCGGGTGAAAGACCCGCCACGATCACAAGTCATCGTCTCCAGTGGATAGCTGTCGCAACTTTGGCAACGTTCGCCCTCGCGACCGCGGCCTTCTTCCTCGGTCAGCACACGGCGAAAGCCATACTGCCTGTCTATCATCTGCTCACCTATCGCCGCGGCACCATTCGTATGGCGCGCCTCGCGCCCGACGGACAGACGGTGATTTACAGCGCGGCTTGGGAGGGCGCGCTGGTAGAAGTGTTCAGTACCCGCCAGGAGAGTCCGGAGTCGCGTTCGTTGGGCCTCTCGGGCGCCGAGATCCTGGCGGTTTCGTCCGCCGGGGAGATGGCGGTGCTGCTCAACAGCCGGCAAATGAAGTCGATGACCCATACCGGGACTCTGGCGCGAGTGCCGCTCGTGGGTGGAGCTCCGCGCGAGGTACTGGAAAATGTGCAATGGGCTGATTGGTCGCCCGATGGTGCAGCCCTGGCGGTGGTGCATGAAATTGGGGGGCGCAATCGCCTGGAATACCCCATCGGGAAGGTGCTTTACGAAACCGGCGGTTGGATCAGCAATCCGCGAATCTCCCCCAAAGGCGACTTGATTGCGTTCGTGGATCACCCGCTGCAAGGCGATACCATAGGCGCCGTCGCCGTCGTGGACCTCGCCGGCCACCAGAGGACTGTCTCCAGCCAGCAGCCGGGAGGCGCCATGGGTCTAGCTTGGTCTCCCAAGGGCGATGAGATCTGGTTCACCGCCACCAAGGTGGGACTGGATCGAGTCCTCCTGGCCGTGAGCCTGTCGGGCAGCGAGCGTTTGGTGGCGCGGGTTCCGGCGGATCTGAGCCTGCAGGACACGTGGCGGGACGGGCGTGTGCTGCTGACCCGGGACAACTGGCGTCGCGGCATGACGGTGCGGGCTCCCGGCCAGACTTCGGAACGAGATTTTACCTGGCTTGACTGGTCATACCCAGCAGACATTTCTCCTGATGGCCAGACCCTCCTGTTCCGGGAAGAAGGGGAAGCTGGAGGGGAAAGCTACGCGGTCTACCTGAGAAAGACCGACGGATCGCCAGCCGTCCGTCTGGGCGACGGTGCCTCGTTGGCTTTGTCGCCGGATGGAAAGTGGGCCCTTTGCACTCGTCCGGATAGACTTGCAGATCTTTTTCTCCTGCCTACCAAGGCGGGCGAGTCCAAAGCCCTGCCACGCAGCACCGTTTCTCAATTCAACACCGGGCGGGCGGCGTGGCTGCCCGATGGCAAGCGGATTCTGTTGTCCGGCAACGAGGCTGGTCACGGCGCGCGGCTCTACGTGCTCGATTTGGAGGACACAAAGCCGCAGCCGATTACTCCAGAAGGCATCGACGTGCTCACATTCTCCTTATCTCCCGGCGGACGTGCGGTTGCGGCGGTCGGTCCGGACGGCAAGGGTTACTTCTACCCCATTCCCGCGGGCGAGCCTCGCCCGATCAAGGGCCTGGGCGATGGAGAAGTTCCCGTCGGCTGGACTGCGGATTCCAAGGGCCTGTATGTTTACCGGCCGAGCGACCTCCCCGCCAAAGTCTATCAATTGAACATCGATACCGGACAGAGAATCCTATGGAAACAGCTCATGCCTCCTGACCCCGCCGGAGTGGAGTACGTCGGCCCGATTCTGCCTACGCCGGACGGCAAGGCATACGTCTACGGATATCGCCGCATGCTCTCTGACCTGTATGTGGTGGACGGGTTGAAGTAATCTCTTCTCAGGTGTCGGAACTGGAATAGCTGGGTGCCGCATTCTCATGTCGCGCTCTCTTACCTCCATGTGGTCAAAGGGCTGAAGTAGAGACGACGAGCATCACGGTTCGCCTTCCTTGAGCAGTCAATTAGGGCATCAGCGGAACTATTTCCGGCCACCCGTCGTATACGATTACAGTGTGGACCGCACAGACCCGACAGCGACGGAACAGGTGCTTCCGCGGCGGAGCGTCCGGAAGTTTGCCGCCTCGCGAGTCGGAGAACAACTCTGGCGTCACCTCACCGTGTTCCGCGACCCGGCGTTCGAGGCTCTGGCAGCATTGCGCGCACACAAGCTGCGTTCTGCGCTGACGCTGCTGGGCGTTACTTTGTCGGTGTCGGTGCTCATCCTTGTCGTATCGATTATCACTGGGGCGAACCTTTACATTGCGCAACGCGTTGCCAATCTCGGGTCCAATGTCTTTCTTGTGGTTCGCTTCCCCATTATCACCAATCAGCAGGACTTCTTCAAAGCGATGCGTCGCAACCGGTATGTCACTTGGGAAGACTACGAGGCTCTGCGTGATGGCATGAGGCTGCCTCGCGCGGTTGGCCTGGAGACGCGAACCAACGGCAAGGTCCGCCTGGGAACACAAGCGTTGGACGACATTAATATCCGCGGGGTGACGGCCAACATCGCCGATATGGATGTGGAGGAAGTCGAAACCGGCCGCTACATAACGGATGCGGACAATGAAGGCAGAGCGGAGGTCACCTTTATCGGACAACAAGTCGCCGGCAAGTTGTTCCCCACGGTCGACCCGATCGGCAAGACGATTTACGTCGATGGCCGCGGCTTCCTGGTGGTCGGCGTAGCCAAGGCGATTGGAACCGTCTTCGGGCAATCTCAGGACAATTTTGTCTACATCCCGATCCGGACGTTCTTGAAACACTATGGCGAACACGGGCAGGGACTGAATATGGCCATCAACATCCAGGGGCGCGGCCCGGCGTGGATGCGGGAGACCGAGGACGAAGCCCGCACCATGATGCGCGGCCGCCGCCATCTCGATCCCATGGCTGATGACAATTTTGGCATTCTGGCGTCTGACACAATTATGGGCTTATGGAATAGCCTGACTGGCGCCATCGCCAAGACCATGGTGGGAGTGGTATCGGTGTTCCTGGTCATCGGCGGGGTGGTGATCATGAATGTGATGCTGGCCAGTGTGACGGAGCGTACCCGCGAGATTGGCGTGCGCAAATCGCTGGGCGCGCGAAGACGCGACATCCTGATGCAGTTCCTCGTGGAATCCGCGGTGATGGCAGCCGTGGGAGGCGCGATCGGCATTGCCATTGCCTATCTTCTATCCACGCTGGTAAGAGTGCTCACGCCTGTGCCCTCCCAAGTACCCATCGGCGCGGTGCTTTTGTCGCTGGCGGTATCGACGACCGTGGGATTGTTCTTTGGGTTGTACCCCGCACACCGGGCTGCCCAACTGGATCCCATCGAGGCCCTGCGCTTCGAAACTTAGAGGTTTGAATCGTTAAAGAGGTTTCAACCGTGAGGATTGAAATCAGCGAAAGCACGCGCATGGCGTTCGATTCCCTTCGCCAGCACAAGACGAGGTCGCTGTTGACTGTCTTGGGTGTGGTCATCGGGATCATGGCCATGGTGGCCGTAGCCTCCATCATGGTGGGTTTGGATCGAGATATTCGCGGCTTTCTCGATCAATATGGCACCGATACGCTGTTCGTTTTTCGCTGGGACTTCGGTTTCCGAGGCAACCTCACGGCGGAAGAACGCAACCGCAAGACGCTGACCTACGAAGACACCATGGCAATTCGGGATGAGTGCCCCGACGTGAAGGATGTGACGGTGGAGATCTCCCCACGGATAGAACCGGGCAAGCCCTTCACCTTGGTGCCCGCGCGATACCAACGGAACGAGGTCTACGGGATTCAATTTACTGGTAGCATTCCGTCCTACGAATGGGTCTACAACGCGAACCCCGAGAAAGGCCGGTTCTTTACCGAAGCGGAAAACCTGAATCACATGGATGTGGCGGTAATCGGTCACGACTTGGCGGAGGGACTGTTCCACGCGGAAGACCCGCTGGGCAAGTCCATCGAGGTCGGAGGCGCTCTCTACCGGGTCGTCGGCGTGCTGGAGAAGCGCAAAGGCCAGCTCTTTAAAGATGAATCGGCGGACAAAGTTGTCGTCGTGCCCTACACGGCGTACCGCAAACATAATCCGCAGGACGACGAACACTTCATTGGCGCACAAGCGTCTCCGGGCAGAAAGGCCCAAGCGGAGGACGAAATCATCGGCCTGCTGCGGCGGCGCAGACGGGTTGGGACCGATAAGCCGAATAATTTCGCGATTTCCAGTTCGGAGGAGATTGCGCGCCAATTCCGTCAGATCACGGGAGCGATTGCCATTGCCGTGGTCGTGATCAGTTCCATCGGGCTCCTTATCGGTGGAGTTGGCGTGATGAACATCATGCTCATGTCGGTCACCGAACGCACGCGTGAAATCGGAGTGCGCAAGGCCATCGGCGCCCGGCGCCGGGATATCGTCCGCCAGTTTCTCACAGAAGCCGTCACCCTGACGGGTACTGGGGGAATCATCGGCGTCACACTGGGAGCGGGGATCAGCTTCTTGATCAATAAGCTATTGCCAAGTTTGCCTTCGGCGGTGCCGCTATGGTCGGTCATCGCTGCGGTAACCGCTTCGATGAGCGTCGGGCTATTCTTTGGGATTTATCCTGCCATAAAAGCCTCGCGACTAAATCCTGTGGAGGCGTTGCGCTACGAGTGAACGGTTGGCTGGGACGCCCGTCGCTATGCTCCTCCTGTGGACTTTCTGCCGCGAAGCGATCCCGACGGCAGACAAAACAACCTATCGCGAAGAGAACGCGGAGAATGACGAACCGGACGCTCCGGTGGAGGGACGGCGCTAGAACGCATGACTGATCACACGGTCCGGTATGAGAGGGGTGGTAAGGATGGGGTAGAATACGCGCCTGGTGCGGGGGATGAGCGCCAACCATCTATGACGCGAATCATTCTCATCGGAGCCGGCCGTGGTGGAAGAGCCCTGGTGGAACTATTCCACAAGGATCCGAGCATCGAGATTGTCGGAGTCGCGGACAAGGATGAAGGCGCGCCCGGCATCGTCCTCGCGCGGGAACTGGGCTTGCCGGTTGCCGCCAACTACAGAAAATTCCTCAAGGCTGACGCCGCCGACCTCATCATCGATGTTACGGGAGATCCCGATGTTGGCCGGGAAATCTACCGCTTGCGTCCGCCCGGCACGGAAGTCGTGGGCGGCAAGACGGCCCGCTTCATCTCGGAATTTGCCGGCGACAGGAGTCAAGCGGAGCCTCTTCAGAATCAATATCAGTTGGCCCTGCACGAACTCGAAGCGCGCGCGGAAGGCGAATTCATCATCGGCAACAATTTGAAGATGAAGGAAATCTCGGGACTGATTTCCAAGGTTGCACCCACGCCCACGACGGTTTTGATCCGCGGCGAGAGCGGGACGGGGAAAGAACTGGTGGCGCGAGCCATCCATCGCAGCAGCACGCGCAGCAATCACCCGCTGGTGACGCTGAACTGCACGGCATTGTCTCCCGCCCTGCTGGAAAGCGAACTCTTTGGCTACCGGCGCGGCGCTTTTACTGGAGCTTATAACGACAGTAAAGGGCTGTTCGAAAAGGCCGACGGCGGCACGATGTTCCTCGATGAAATTGGCGACATGTCGCTGGAGATCCAGGCCAAATTTCTGCGCACACTGCAAACCGGGGAAATTCGCGCCGTCGGCGACATGCGAACACGAAAGGTTTCAGTGAGAATTGTTGCCGCCACCAACCGGAATCTGGAGACCGCCATTCGCGAAGGCACGTTTCGCGAAGATCTGTTCTACCGGATCAACACCTTCTCCATCACCCTGCCGCCACTGCGCGAGCGGATTGAGGACATTCCGTTTCTGGCGGAATACTTTTTGCTGCGCGCCCGCGCCAAGGTCAACAAGAAAGTAGACAGCATTGCGCCACCGGCGCTCGCGCTGCTGAAGAACTATTCCTGGCCGGGCAATCTTCGCGAACTGGAGAACATCATTGAACGGGCTGTCGTTTTGACGTCCTCTTCCGTGGTGGAGGCCGAGCACCTGCCTCTTCACGTTCAAGATGTGGTTTCGTTCGAGCCCCAAATGGGGTTCATGCCGAGCAAGGCGCACGCCATCGAGCAGTTTGAGCGGGAAGCATTGTCCAGCTATTTGCTCCAAGCCGACGGAAACATTTCCCGGGCCGCGACGCTGGCGAAAATGCCGCGCCGTACGTTTCATCGCTTGCTGGCGAAGCACAAGATCTCGACCCGCTCCTCACGGGACCATGGTGAGACTAAGAAGGCTCACTAGTGAGACATATTTGTCCATCTCGTATCTACCAACGTAACTGTAGCTCTTTCATATTGTTGCAGACTTCACTCTCTCTGGTTAGTGAGACATCTATGTCACGCATGAGTAAGCTGCAGAAATCGGTGCGCCCTGCGTTCCGCGCTCGCGGTTAGGTCCAACCGAAAGAAACAACAACTACTTATGGACTCTAGGTTGGCCGCCGAAAACATCGACGCGGCATTGGAACAGGAATTGCCTTAACAGGATATGCAGGCAGTGACAGCCGGCGAACCAGCCGGAACGACCTCGAAACCAGAGTCGCGAGAAGTACGAAGCAGAAGTACAAGCGAAGATGCGGTCGGGCCAACCAGTCCGGCTGCGGTCTGGAACTGAGCATCCCGCCCACCGAGGTCAGATCAAGCGCATTAGTCGTGTGGGAACGGGGCTTTGCGCCGTCCAAGCGGGGCACAGCCCCGCTTCCACACGAACAGCGAAGAGACTTAGCAATTTTCTTGAGGGAGATGGAAATGGCTGGTAACAGCAATTCTGGCAAAAAGAAAAGCCGTTGGGCCGCGGGCATTACGCCGTACGCGGAAATGGGATACTACGACGCCGATTACGAACCGAAAGCCACCGATATCCTGTGTGCGTTCCGTCTGGTGCCGCAAGCGGGCGTGGACCCGATCGAAGCGGCGGCAGCGGTGGCCGGCGAGTCTTCGACGGCAACTTGGACGGTGGTGTGGACCGATCGCCTAACGCCCTACGAGCATTATCAGGCGAAGTGCTACCGCGTCGATCCCGTCGCGGGCACGGATCAGTACATCGCCTACATTGCTTACGATATCGATCTTTTCGAAGAGGGCTCGATTGCCAACCTGACTTCTTCGATTATCGGCAATGTGTTCGGTTTCAAGGCGCTCAAGTCTCTGCGCCTGGAAGATATGCGGATTCCTCCGCATTACGCGAAAACGTTTCAGGGTCCGGCTCACGGCATCGTGATGGAACGCGAGTACCTGAATAAATTCGGGCGTCCGCTGCTGGGTGCAACCGTGAAACCGAAGCTCGGCCTTTCTGCCCGCAACTATGGGCGCGTGGTCTATGAAGCGCTGCGCGGCGGGCTCGACTTCACCAAAGACGACGAGAACATCAATAGCCAGCCTTTTATGCGCTGGCGCGACCGCTTTCTGTTTTGCATGGAAGCGGTGAACCGCGCCGCGGCCGCTACCGGCGAAATCAAGGGACATTACTTGAACGTGACGGCCGGAACCATGGAGGAAATGTACGAACGCGCCGATTTCGCCAAGGAACTCGGGACAGTGATTGTGATGATCGACCTGACGATCGGCTATACGGCAATACAGTCCATGGCCAAGTGGGCGCGTCGCAATAGCGTAATTCTGCACCTGCACCGGGCCGGTCACGGAACTTACACGCGGCAGAAGACGCACGGCGTTAACTTCCGCGTGATTTCTAAATGGATGCGGCTGGCGGGAGTCGACCACATTCACGCGGGCACAGTAGTCGGCAAGCTGGAGGGTGATCCCAACGCGATTCGCGGTTACTACAGTACGTTACGCGCGAACAAGATCGAGGCCGACCTATCGCAAGGATTGTATTTCGAGCAGGACTGGGCGTCATTGCCGGCGGTAATGCCGGTGGCTTCCGGCGGCATCCACGCGGGGCAGATGCATCAGTTGCTGCACCTTCTTGGCGAGGATGTGGTGTTGCAGTTTGGGGGCGGCACGATCGGTCATCCGGACGGGATCGCGCAAGGTGCGACGGCGAATCGGGTGGCTGTGGAAGCGATAATCCAGGCCCGCAACGAAGGCCGCGATTTTCTCAGCGAGGGGCCGGAGATCCTGAACAAGGTTGCCCGCTGGTCGCCGGAACTGCGCAAGGCGTTGGACATCTGGAAGGACGTCAGTTACGACTTTGAGTCAACGGATGTGCCCGACGCGGTCGGCACGGTCACGGTGGGATGAGCTGCACTTACTAAGCAGCTTGTACCAAACTGCGTTTGTGAATGGAGAGACGAATCATGCGAATTACACAAGGAACTTTTTCTTATTTGCCCGACTTCACGGAAGACCAGGTCAAAGCGCAGGTGCGGTACTGCTTCGAGAATGGCTGGGCTTTCTCCATCGAGCACACGGATGATCCTCATCCCCGAAACTCGTATTGGGACATGTGGGGGCTTCCGATGTTTGAATTGCAAGAGCTGAACGAAGCGATGGAGCGCATCGATGAATGCCGGAAGGCCTTCCCGCAGCATTACATCAAGCTGAACGGCTATGACCGCACCAAAGGCCGGCAAACGACGATGTTGAGTTTCATTGTGCAACGGCCCGCAGACGAGCCTGGGTTTTATTTGGAGCGCGCTGAGGCGCAGGATCGCCGTATCCAGTACACCATTCGCTCGAAGGGCAGCTCAGCGGGCAAGTCAGCGAACTAGAACGCGAGAAATGCCATGCACAAACTGGATACAGATTCCGTCGTGGATCGAGCGCCTAGCGGTGAGCCCGAGGAGAGCCTCGTGGATATCGGCGCGGCACATCGGGACTCCAATCTCGACGAAATTCTGGACGAGCTCGATCGTGAACTGGTTGGCCTCCAGCCGGTGAAGGCCTACATCCGGCGGGTAGCATCGCTGCTGCTGGTGACTCGGTTGCGCGAAAAGGTTGGGCTCTCCAACGAGCGTCCCACGTTGCACATGTCTTTTACCGGACATCCTGGCACCGGCAAAACCACGGTCGCGATGCGCATGGCGAAGATACTGCACCACCTCGGCTACCTGCGGCGCGGCCATCTGGTGGTTGCGACCCGCGACGATCTAGTCGGTCAATACGTCGGCCACACGGCTCCCAAGACGAAGGAGATTCTGAAGAAGGCCATGGGAGGCGTGCTGTTTATCGACGAAGCGTATTACCTCTACCGGCCGGAAAACGAACGCGACTACGGTCAGGAAGCGATCGAGATGTTGCTGCAGGCAATGGAAAATCAGCGCGAAGATTTGGTCGTGATCCTGGCCGGTTATCAAGATCGCATGGCAACTTTCTTTCAGTACAATCCCGGGTTTCGCTCCCGGGTGGCGCACCATATCAGCTTTCCCGATTACACGTTGCAGGAGCTGACGACGATCGCCGAATTGATGCTGCGCCAGCAGAACTACAGTTTTGATAACGAGGCGCGACAGGCATTTGTCGAATACCTCGAGTTGCGGACCAGCCAGCCCCAATTTGCCAATGCCCGCAGCGTGCGCAATGCCGTCGATCGAATGAAGCTGCGTCAAGCCAGCCGGCTAGTCAATGAGGGCGGGTGCATTGGCAAAGAGCAACTCGTTCGCATTGCCGCCGTCGACGTGCGTCAGAGCCGGGTTTTTCAAGGCGGGCTGGACGGAGAAACCGAAGCGGGCGCTGCAAGCGGCCCGCAACCCGTGGGGGGCAAGGAGGAGCGATGAGAAGAAGACCAATCTTGCTGGGCATCGTGGGAGACAGCGCCGCCGGCAAAACAACGATCACCCGGGGATTGACCCGGCTGCTTGGCCC
>Ga0208827_1000088_pt1 | contig 86039 bp, 68 predicted proteins | sample Sb_taG_5_FD_187709 | JGI IMG/M metagenome (GOLD analysis project Ga0208827, IMG submission 187709) | Peat soil microbial communities from Weissenstadt, Germany - Sb_50d_8_FC metaG (SPAdes) (version 2) | ecosystem: Environmental > Terrestrial > Soil > Wetlands > Peat | place: Germany... | reverse complement strand
AAACCGTCTGCCTCACAGGTTAGGACGGCGTGGCCTTGCTGCGAATGTTAAGGCGAACTTTGCAAACGGTCAACCAAACCAAGGGTATCCGTTACGTTCTACTCAGCAACCGCGCGGGATGCATAGGAATCGGAGCGCGCGCTACTGATTGTGAGCGTGTCACGAGCAAACCGGAAGTTTATGTCATCTGTTGTTCATAAGACGATTACACCAACTCGTTTATCTGCTTCACGGGACGAACTGTCAGGTCTACAATCCACAATGCCATCCGGACGTCCATTCGCTTACCACGAGCGGGTTTCGATTGCTCTTGGTCTCCGCACGGCTGGCGTGCTGAGCAAACTGTAGTCTAAAACGATGGAGGAGGTACGGCCGGTAGGAGCGTTGCGTTCCCTCGGGGCAAGTCCGGTCCAAGTGTTGCTACAACAACGTCCAACTCGGTTTCTACCCTCGTTTGACTACGCTTATCCTGGTGATCTACGCAATGGTTCTTGCCAGTGACTGGATCGGGGAACGGCTTCGCTTGCGTGTCGCGTGAATGAGTGTCGCATGAAGATGACCGCCAAGACCGAAGACGAACGCTTTCAGAGCGGCGCGGAAAAGTATGCCGCCTACCTCGAGACGCCCGAGGGACGATTGCGCACCGACTTGGCATTCGCCAACCTGGAGGATTTTCTTCCCCGGTCGCAGGCCGAGTCGTTGTGTGCACTTGATCTCGGGTGCGGCACGGGAGCCACTGCCGTTCGCCTGGCGCGACTTGGCATTCACGTCACGCTGCTGGATTCCTCTCCGGCCATGCTGGGTATAGCGAAATGCACAGCACAGGAAGCAGGAGTTGCGGACAAGTTCGTCCTGCAACATGGGGACGCTACGCGGTTGACGGACTTGTTTGACACGGCATCGTTCGATGTAATTCTGTGCCACAACCTACTGGAATATCTCGACGACCCGATGGCTGTGTTGTGCGGCGCGGCTCGCGCCTTGCGGGATTCATCGGCGATACTGTCAGTCCTGGTGCGGAACCGGGCCGGCGAAGTATTCAAGGCCTCTATCCAAGCAGGCGATTTGGCGGTTGCGGAAAATAACCTCACCGCTGAGTGGGGACAAGAGTCTTTGTACGGAGGACGGGTACGACTATTTACGTCAGATAGCCTGCAAGCCATGCTGAAAGCGGCGTCGCTGGAAGTGATTGCCGAGCGGGGTGTACGCGTCCTTGCGGATTACTTGCCGTCGCGGATTTCTCGCAGCGCCGAGTATGAGCGGATTCTTGAGCTGGAGCGCAAACTTGGTAGCCGGCCAGAGTATGCCGCAGTAGCGCGCTACACACAATGCTTCGCACGGCTGCCTTGATGGTTGATGGAGAATGGTCCATGAACAACGTCGCCGGCAAATCTTCATCCATCCCATCCAGCGCGAAGGCACATGATGCCACGATTGCGCTTGGGCTCGGGCTCACCAACGAGTGTAATCTCTCCTGCGCCTTCTGCTACCGAGATCCAACCCGCACGGATCGCCTCTCTCTGGATCAGGTGAAGTCCGTCATGGAGCGACTGCCGATCCGTTCGGTGAATCTCGGCACTGGCGAGAACGGGATGCATCCAGACTTTAAAGCGATTGTGGCGTACCTGCGCACAAAACCCATCAAGCTTACGATCACTTCCAACGGCCATAGTGTTGCTGTGTTGGAAGACAACGAGTTGCGAGCCTTTCACGATATTGAGTTTTCTCTCGATTACCCGACGCCAGCGGAACAGGATGCACAGCGCGGAAACGGCAATTGGGAGCTGATCCACCGGCAAGCAGAACGTTGCGTAAGGCTCGGCGTGCCTGTAACCATCATCGCGGTCATGATGAAGGCGAACTACTTGCGTCTGGCGGAGGTCGCGCGAGTCGCCAAACAGTTTGACGCTCCCCTGCGTGTGAACGTGTACCAGGCGGTGCGATCCGACATCTATGCGTTGTCCTACGCAGAGTATTGGGAGGGGTTCCGGCGTCTCTTTGCGGAAACGGACGTGATCGCGATTGGCGAGCCGCTGGTTCGAGCGATGGCGGGCCTCCCGCCGCTCCGAGGAGGATGCGGCGTAAGCACCGTGAGGGTTACGCCGCGCGCCACCACACAGCCCTGCGTTTATTGGCCAGGTTCGGGGGAGCCGCTGTCGGATTTGATCTCGATGGCCCTCGACATTCTAGACTCCGCGCCGTTTGAGCAAGCCCGCACGCTTCCTGCCGCGTGCCAGCCTTGCGAGTTCCGCGACTCATGCCATGGTGGCTGTGCCGGACGTCGACGCCTCCAGGGCGCGCTGCTAGAGCCTGACTACTATTGTCCGATCGTCCGCGGGGAACGCCCGAGCCTCCGGGTCCGCATGGCCGCCACCCGCGACCTGCCCAAGGTTAGCAGTTCGTGCACTACCGTCGTGATTGCCAGAGAGGCTGATTCGTGAAGAATGACATCGAAGAGGAGAGCCAATCAGTCCAAGTTTCGTGGCTGTCGCGAGAAGAATCAGTGTTGTGGTCGAACACCATACCTGCCTCCTTTATACGTCCAAAGGAGACGCCGCAAGGCCGGCCGAGATTAAGCCGTTTTCTCGATTGGGACTTTTGTCCGTTCCCCTAACGCGAGTAAAATTGAAACATCATGAAGCGCGCTTGGATGTGGCCCATCGCAGTGGTTTTACCGGCTTGCCTGGTGTGCGGCGAGATTCACGGTGAAGGCCAGCCGCACGCGCAATATGCTGCCGGTTCAACAATCAACACCCTCGCAGCCAGCGGCGGTCCCATGAGCAACGTTTCCGCTCAGCACGTGATAATCGTGGATAGCGGAGCGTCCGGCAGCGCCTCGGGTCAGGGAGTGCTCTGGGACTACAGCCCAGCAACGCTGAGGTTGGAATTGCTGATCCCGCCTGATCGCCTGGAGGTCCAGACAACGACCGAGGTGGCGCCGTCAATCAGCAACATCGGTCTTCCTCCGACCGGAGCGGACCCGTTCTTCCAGCACCGACAGCGTCTCTTACGGCCCGCAGCGTTGAACCACAGGCTCACGTCGTTTTGGTGCTCTTCCTTCCAGCGATTCCGTCCCAGGATGCTTCTCGCGTTCCTTGCGAAAGAGCGGGGTTCTAGCTGACATCGCGGCGGCGGACCACCAGCCGTCCGCTTTTTATTTCGCGTCCATCCAGGTATCCGAGCCGGTCAGCTTGACCGACACATTCGAAATGAAGATCCGCAGCGGCTTGCCGTCTGCCGTCCCGCGGTGTTCCGTTGAGATCAGCAGGGGACCTGCCTTTTTGTAGCCTGCCCACGATGCGTTGACGAGGCTCGGCTTCTCGGTCCCGCCGTGGTGGAAGACAAGGTACTCGACGCGGTTGTCTTTGCCGACGTAGAGTTCCCAGGTGTCGCCGGGCGTGTAACCGCCGGCTTCCGCGGGATACTTCACCGCGACCAACTCGGCCGAGCCGTTGCCCACCGGCAGTTTATGCATGCCTTGATCGGTCACGGTGGCGCCGGTGTCCCAGTAAGCGTGGAAGGGGAACAGAAGCCAATAGTTATCGTTGAGGAAAGCAGGATCAACTTCGTTTTTCACGGCGTCGGACTGGCTGCTGAGCTCGGAGCGCATGTAGGTAACCTTGACCGGCTTGCCATCCTTATCCTTTCCCTCATAGGAGACCTTGCCGGTTTTGGGCTCCCACTCCCACGCGCGAGCAAGTTTGAAGAGTCCGGGGATTTCCCCGTTCCAGGTGTAGCGGATCGCATCAATTTGCCCGAACGAATCAAGGCCATACGTTTTGGCGATCTGTTCGAGAATTGGCGGGCGATTCTGAGCCCACGAGTTTGCAGCAAGGACCAGCACTCCGCAAAGCAGAAGACCCATCATGGTTAAACGGCGGGCATTTCTCATAGAGTTCACTCCTCGGTGAATTGAACGGATGCTGTGTTGGATGACGGGCAAAAGCCTCAGGATACACGAATCGAATGTCCGACCGCGTTCGCAGTGGGTACCTAGTCCGTTGAGCATCCGGGCGCGGCCGATCGAGTGATTCGGCGGAACAGGATGATTGCAGCGGTCATCGCGACGGTTCCGTATTCCAGCAGCATAATCCAGCCAGGAACCAACCACGGACGCCCGACTGCGCGCAGATGCCAAACGTAGTAAGTAGGGATGATGCTCACTGTCCAGATGATGATCGGCAGCGTCGAGGCCGACCGAAGGAATGGCGGCAGCCAGAGCAGGTACCATGGATATACCACCGGCGCACATAAGAGCGATGCTGCCATTGGCCAAGCAAATGCGTCCGAAGACCATGCCCCGGACTTTCTTCTCAGCCAGATTGCAGTAAGAAAGCCGACGAGCACTGCCAACCCGACTACAAGCTGCGGAGCCGCCACTCGCTCGAGGGTTGCAAACACCGGATCATTAAAGCGGAAACTCTGCACGTAAGTGCCGAGCGAGCCGATCGGAATCCGCCCGTGATTGAAAAATGGCGCGTATAGGAGTCCGACCGCGACAGCCGCCAGCGCCCCGTCGCGCAAACGAACGCGCCTCCAGTAGAGTGGCAGCAGTACGATCGGGAGAAATTTGACTGCAACAGCCAGCCCAAATGCCAGGGCTGCAACCGCACGCCAGCGCCGCCCCAGCGCAGCGAAAGACACCAACAGCAGCAGTGTGCCGACAATGTCGATGTGACCACTGCCCGCCACTTCCGTCGCCAGCAATGGGTGCCAGGCATAAGCCAGAACCCAATGCGCTCCTTGCCCACTGCGATGCAATATATCGAGCAAAACGAAAACGATCGCAAAATCGCAAATTACAAATGCTACTTTCAGCGCAAAGATAGACTCATGAATCGCGGTTACGACGCGGAAGAAAAGCTGAGCGCCAGCTGGATATGGACTCGGTACATCCGGGTTGTTCAGCGTGCGGGTTTCGGCTGTGTGCAACGCGCCGAGCGCAGGATCGCTGGGAACGATAATATAAGGGTTATAGCCGAGCCGCTGGACGCGGCCATCCCAAAGGTATCGATGAATGTCATCATCTGAACCCGGCGGCTTCAGTAGAAATAGAAGATGCCACAGAGCCGCTAACACGAGCCCGATGACGATGACGCGCTGCGGGAATTTTGGCGTGGAGAAGAACTCACGAATGGCGAGGAGGTACGCGATGCCAGCAACGGCAAGCGGAATAATAAAGGACGGTTCACCCGTGCTGCTGAGCTTGCGTGAGCAGATCGTCAGCGCCGCAAGCATGACGACACCGAGAACATACAGCCTGCGGGATGGCGTGAGCTTCACAGGTGTTCCATGCCCGGCCGCAACTGCGCCACCGCTTGCCCCCACTCCGTCAACCAGTCCGCGGTTCGTGGCGCCCTCGCTGGAGCGAGCCGCAGCTCCACAGCGAGCCGAATCAAATCGCCAGCCACGTCGATGTCGTAGAAGGGATCCGTGAAGCCAACGGAAAGCTGCAGTCCGCGAGCGCGCGCCAGCAGCGCCTCAAGCGCATTCGTAGTGCCCATCCCATCGCCCTCGAAAAGCGCAGGATGGGTGGCCTTGGCCCCAATGAGATAGTAACCTCCGTCGTGAGTCGGTCCAACAACTACGTCGCACCAGGTAAGGGCCTCGAACGCGGCCACCAGAACCGACGCCGGAAGGTGCGGGCTGTCGCTGTTGAACGCGATGATGCGCTGCCGGCCAGCTTTCGCGAAGTGTGCGAACACCGAGGTGAGGCCTGCCGCAAGGCCCTCACCCTTCTGCGCCACCACGCGTACTGCATCACCGGCCAAGCACGCTAGTTCGTCGACATCCGAGCCGGGGCACACAATGGCAACTTCCACAGTGCCCAGGGACCGCGCCAGCGCCATTGTGTCGTCCAGAAGGCAGCGGTAAAGCGCAGTGACGGCGGGCAGAGGAAGGCTCTGAGCCAACCGGGTCTTGACCATGCCCGGCTTCGGCGCTTTCGCCATAATTACTAGCGTGCAGTCCCCATTGCGCGAATGTACTGTGGTCTGGCTAGAGGATTCCATAGGAAATCGCTGTACTGGGCATTTACGCTGGCCGTGGCGTTCCGGCCCTTCGACGCCGAAAATAATAGCGCACTATTAGACTGAGGATGAACCACGCCGCTCCGACACTCCCCCTCAGCGTACCGCTGATCTTGGATTTTCCAATGCGCGGATAATAACTGACTGGCACCTCAACGATTCGGAATCCCCCCAGGGCGCCTTTTAGGATCATTTCAACCGCCCAGCCGTAGGTATTCTCTTGGAGCTCAAGCCGGCGGAGAACATCTGCTCGCCCGGCGCGGAACGGTCCGAGGTCGCTTATCCTCAGACCATACAAAAGCCTGATCAGGACAGCCGCCAGGCGGTTACCAAACGCGGCGTGCCAAGGCAGCGCCCCAGGGATGCGCTGCTTCCCGAGGCGCGAACCCAGCGTTATATCTGCGCGGCCCTCGGTGATCGGAACCAACAGAAGCGGCAGCTCAGCCGGTCGATCGCTGTAGTCGCCGTCGAGGAACACGATAACATCAGGGGCACTCGCGCTGGCGAGCCCGGTCAAACAGGCGCGACCGTATCCGCGACAAGGTTCGTGGAGGACGCGGGCTCCCATTTTTGACGCGATCTCGGGAGTCCCGTCGGTTGAATTGCTATCTACAACCAAGACCTCAGTGACAATATCGGCCGGGAGATCGGCTAAGACTCGGCCGATGGACCGCGCTTCGTTGTGCGTAGGAATGACGACCGACACTCGCACTTGATCTTCGCTCAAGTCAACACGCTCAAGTCACCACCATGGGGAGGATGGCCAGCGCCGCGCCAGCAAGACGTCGACGCCCCACGCTCGACCGGCCCGCCCCACCGCGAGCCCAAGCGATGCGAGCACCGGAACCAGCAGCTCCCAAATCCACGCCGTGCCCCATTCAGACATCCAAAGGCTGCCGAGATACAGAAAAGCCACAAATGCGACCGGGCGCGTCAGCAGGCCGACGACCAGCAGAATCCCGAGAGAGATCTCGGTCATCGCCTGCATAGGAGCCGCCATCGCGGCGTGACTCGCCGCCAAACCCATAACTACCTTCCACGCGGCCGGCGAGTGACTCGCCTTTATGTAATAGTTGATCAGGCCTGCGTACCCCGCTGGGGTGTAGAGACCTTTTCCCAGGTTTTCGAAGAAGACCGACACGAACATCGCACCGATCGTCAGCCGAACTATTGCCAGCCCATTTGCCGCGGGCAGTTGGTTGGCCACATTTTGCGTTGGGCTTGCGTTCGTCATTATCGTGAACCTCGTACCCAATGGATGCCGTGCCAGTTTGCGACGGGAAGAGAGGAACTGGACATCTTAAGCGGTTCTTCCTGTTCTTGCTAGTGGATGCGCAAGGGTCGTGTAAGTTACAGCAGGATGCAAGGCGCCCTGCTAAGACATGGAACCCGGAGCCCTCATACACAGTAGTAGCCTCCTTCTGGTCACCAATCCGGCCTTGCCAACTCTCATTTGGCGCGAGCAGAACGATTTTCGAATATCGCTCTCCCTTAGCCGTCTTTAGCCCCCCGTCTCGAACGCCTATACTCCGGCGTACATCGTGGACGCGCCGACTGAGGTGGATGTTCATGTCGTGCCTAACACCGAGAAACCGTCTGGATGCGGCGAGCCACCTGTTCCTGTGGTTTCGCCTGCTGTCGGCAACTCTCTGTCGCGGGTGTCGGGAAAGCGGTTCCGGACTTTGCCGTTGATAGCCCTCTAGCGCTGAACACTCGAATTTGGATAAGCGCATCAAGGCGTCTATAGGTCGGTTAGCTGACCATACGGAAGCGATCGACTAGGCGTCCAGCGCGGGGCAGCATCAGTTCACCGAGAAGTCCCTGCTATCGCCAGAGGGCCTGTAAAGCGCCCAAGAAGCGATGTCCCGAATGAATTGTTGGAGAATGGCGCTCATTGACAACGCCACTCTTATAGATATATATCTATTAGATATGGCAAGACGTTCGAGTTCGAGCATGGAAGTGCTGCTGGGCCTGTTGATGATCGAACCCATGTCGGGCTACGACCTGGGGCGGACGATCCGGGAGTCGGTCGGCCACTTTTGGAACGAGAGCTATGGTCAGATCTATCCAAACCTGAAAAAGCTTGCGAACGACGGATTTGTGAGCTGCAAGACGGAGCGGCAAAAGGGCAAGCCGGACCGGCGGATTTACTCCATCACGGAAAAAGGACGCGAACGATTGGCGGAGTGGCTGGCAGTGCCGCCGCAACCGGAGATTCCGCGCAATGAGATGCTGCTGAAGCTGTTCTTTGGCGAGCAGATTCCCACGCAAATCCTGATTGGATACGTGGAGCGCATGGCGGCGGAGCGCCGCGCGCTGCTTGAGTTACTCGAACGAGCGGAGCGTGAGGAGATCAACAAGAACCAGCACTATCCCGGTGCTCCTTATTGGAGAATGGCCGCGCACTTCGGACAAATGGAAATGAGAGCGCACCTGCGCTGGGCCGACGAGACATTAGCCGAACTGAACAAGATAGCCAGGAAACAGCGGAGTCATTCAGAAACCCGCCAGGAGAAAAGACATGCAGGCAAATGAGGTACTCGCAGCAACCAACCCTGAAACGCGCCAAAGAGCGCCGCAGATCGCTTCGTGGAGACACCTCGTGGGCTTTCTCCTGATTGGGGCCGGCGTGGTAGCTTTGGGCCTTCTTGCTCAACACGCTCCGACGGGAGGCGGTGCCGGAGCCTCAACTGGCCAGCTTGGACGCCATAGTCAAGGAATTCGTATCTACCTCGTCGCAATTCTGATGGATTGGGCTCTGCTCTATTACTGCTGGGCCGGTGTGCATCGCCGTGGCGGCAATCTAAGTACCCTTTCCGGCGGGCGATGGACCTCATGGAAAAGCGTTGCGGTGGACGTGGGAATAGGATTGCCGTTCTGGGTGCTCTGGGAGGGCGCGGCCTATGGCGTTCACTGGTTGCTGGGGCCGAGTAGTGCGAAATCCGTCGACAGCTTGCTGCCACAGAGCCTTCTTGAAATCATGATTTGGATTGGAACCTCGATCACCGCTGGCGTTTGCGAGGAAATGGCGTTTCGAGGCTATGTACAGCGGCAATTTCATGCGCTGACCGGAAGCGTTGCGGTTGCCGTGCTGGGGCAGGGGTTGCTGTTTGGTCTGTTTCACTCTTATCAGGGTTGGAAGAATGTGATCGTGATCAGCGTCCTAGGAGTTCTGTTTGGAGCGCTGGCCGCGTGGCGCAGGAATCTGCGTGCAAACATCATCGTGCATGCATGGTCCGACGTTTGGGAAGGCTGGTTGAAGTTTGTGGTCTGGTATTGACCCGGTCACTCCATATCAGGTAACGGTTGCTGACCAACCGGAACGTGGCCAGCGGCTCCCCGTGGTTTGAAATGGAACTTTGTTTTTTGCTATACGTCAAGGGTATAATCGCTGCCGTTTTCGAAGTCAAAAAGGAAATTCCTTCTCGCATACTTCACGGCAAGACGCTGCCACCGCTGCATCGGAGGAATGATGGAGTATCTACTTGTCCTGAACGATTCACCATACGGAAGTCAGCGTACCTACAACGCACTCCGCTTGGCCGGCGCGCTGGCGAAGGGCGCAGCCAGCGAAGTCTCCGTTTTCTTGTTGGGCGACGGCGTGGTCAGCGGATTGCGGAGGCAATCTCCGTCAGATGCGTCTTATAACGTTGAGGAGATGTTGCGGCTTTTAGCAGAGCAAGGTATCACCATCGGTGCCTGCCGCACTTGTCTAGAGGCGCGTGGGATTGACGATGGCGCGCTCGTCGCTGGCATCAAGCGCCGCACCTTGGACGACCTTCGCACTTGGACAGAGGAAGCAACGAAGGTGTTGGTGTTCTGATCGACCAGTCGGATTCTGGGCGCCCGAAGGCGTTTCCAACCATCGAATGGTGCCCGAGGACGTAGCGAAGGAATGGCGGAAGCAAATGGCGGCTGCGGGTAAGGAGGACTTCAAGAACGAGCTTAAAGCGCGAAGCCCGGCCGCACGGAAGCGTTTCGCACGTTAACACGCCTGCTCCGTTCGGGGCGGAGCAGGCGGAGAAAAACATGGTTTGTTCACGAGACAGGATGACGTAGCTTTGCCTTGATCTCGCTGTATTGCTCTTGCAGATTCGACTCCGCCCAACTCTGGTCGTTGATCGCCTCGACTCTCACGGCACAATACTTGTATTCCGGAGTTTTCGCGATTGGATCGCAATAGTCAATCGTGAGCTCATTGCAGGCTCCGACCCACCATTGATATGTCATGTACACCACACCTTGATTTACACGATCCGTTACGCCCGAGGTAACTTTCCGGCACTTCGCCGACATCCAGCAGCTTGGCCGACACCTTTCCCTCCAGCCGTTCGATTCGTAGGTGCCGGGCTCGAATCTCCAGGTGCTGGCTTCCAGGTTGGCAGCTGCGGGCTCGTCCTTGCAGTACATCCCCAAGGCAATGGACCCTTTCAAATACTCCTCGTTGGGCTTGCGGAACCCAAAGGCAATAGCCGCCAGCGGACAGATGACATCGTCTTTGCCCACCGCGATGCCCCAGCCGTAGCGTCGGGCGACCCCGACCGACTGGCACACGATCCATTGCTCGCCCATTGTCTTGCTGGGAATCTTCACGCCTTCGGGAACCGCTTCCCCCGGCTTGAGCATGCGGATAGCCAGGGGAAAGCAGTCCGGTCGAACGTAACGCGCCAGCGCTTCATCGAGCAGTCGCAAAGTTGAGGCAACATCTTCGTTCATAAGGAAACTCCGAACCGGCCAAACTTGCCCGCGGTGGATGAAAGCAACAGGCTAGCAGAAAGGACAAGCAACTGGGGAGTGGCTCAAGGCCATGACCCCGTAGTCGCCGTAGAACCGCCGAGAGAGCGTCACTTTCTGGCATTAGCCTTAAGCTGGTTCGTCATGAGTGAACGTCTAAAGGGCAAGATTGGGATCGTCACTGGTGCTGGCACTGGAATTGGACGCGGATGCGTGATCGCTCTGGCACGAAGGAGCGCGGGTGGCGCTGGGGGGGAAGGCGAAGGGATCGCGTCGAGGCTGTGTTGTTTCGCTTTACGTCAATCGACATGCTCGCCCTCTTCAAACTGCCCATCCGCAGCTGGGAGCACATCTCGGTCGCCAGCGATCCACACATATAGCGTCGGTAACAGAAAGATGCTCATTACCAAGTCGGCAATCAATCCGCCCACGATGACGATGGCAAAGGGGCGCTGGGAGTCGGAACCAATCGCGTGCGAGAGAGCGGCCGGCAGCAGCCCTAGAGTCGCCACCAGCATCGTCATCATGATGGGCCGCAATCTCAGCACAGCTCCCTCAACGGCGGCGTCCTCTATGGAATATCGTCGTGCTCGAAGCTGATTGATGTACTCCAGCATGATGACTCCAGTTTGCACGGACACACCGAACAGGGCCAGGAAACCTACGCCGGAGGAAACACTGAAGTTGGTGCTGGTAACCAGAAGGGCCAGCAGACCGCCGATGCGGGCCATGGCAACGTTCGCCAGGATCAGCAGAGCCCATTTGAAGGACTTGAACATCGTGTAAAGGATGATGAAGATCAATAGGATCGTGATGGGGAGCACGATTAGCAGTCGCTCGTCCGCCCTCTTCTGACTCTCGTATTCTCCCTCCCAGTCGATGTGATATCCGGGCGGCAGTTTGACCTGGTCGTTGACCTTTTTCATTGACTCTTCTACCGCGCCGCCGAGGTCGCGGCCCCGGACGCTGTACTTGATGGCAACATAACGCTGATTGCCTTCGCGATAAATTTCGGAACCCCCGTCTCTCTCTTCGATCTTGCAGAGCTGTGCGAGCGACACCCGTTCCCCGGAAGACGATAACAGGCGAATATTCTCGATCGCTTCTTTGGTGTCGCGGTATTTTGGGAGATAGCGCAACACGAGGTCGTATCGCGCCTCGCCCTGGAGGACTTGGGTGAGTGCGTTCCCCCCGACCGCTGTCTGAATCGCATCCTGCACATCCGCGACGTTGATCTGGTAACGAGCTGCTTTCTCGCGGTCCACAGTCACGTTCAGGTTGGGCTGTCCGAGCACATGAAGGACTCCAAGATCCTCGATTCCCTTGACCCCCCGCATGATGCTGACGATCTGATCGCTTTTATCTTCCAATACTTTCAAGTCATCGCCGTAGACTTTGGTGGCAAGCTCTCCCTTTACTCCACTGACCGCCTCTTCCATGTTGTCTTCAATGGGCTGGGAAAAACCCCAAACGACGCCGGGGATCTTGTTGAGTTCGCGATTCATGGCGGCGATCAATTCGTCTTTGTTTTCGTGGAAGACATGCCGCCACTGTTCTTTCGGTTTTAGGTCAACAAAGTACTCGGTATTAAAAAAGCTGGTTGTATCCGTGCCGTCATCCGGGCGCCCCGTTTGACTGGTGCATTGCGGGACCTCGGGGAAAGAGCAAAGTATGATCCGCGCTTGATTTGACACACGGATACCCTCGTCCGGCCCGGTGCTGGGCGCCAGCGTGCCCCGTACCCAGAGCGCACCTTCATCCAGGTGGGGTAGAAATTCCGAACCGATGATGCCGCTGAAGGCGAGGTAAAGCGCGATGAGAAGCCCCAGCACGCCCGCGCCGACCGTGAGTGCGCGCCGCCGAATGGCCCACCGAACGGCGGTGCGGTAGTGCTTGATTGAAAACTCCATGGCGGGATTGCGCCATTCGTTGCCTCCCTTCCGGAACGCGAAGCTTGCCAGCACGGGCGCGATCAGGATCGAGAAGAACAATGCCCCGAGCAGCGCAAAGGCTACCGTCCAGGCCATGGGATGAAAAAGGCGGCCCTCAACACGCTCCAGCGTAAAGATAGGCAAGTAAGCCGTAATGATGATGGCGATGGCGTAGAACACTGGACGTTGGACTTCGTGCGAGGCGTCACTAATTCTTTCGACGGGTGTCTTGGAGTACCCGTTCTTGTGACCTAAATGGCGTACAATGTTTTCCACCATCACCACCGCACCGTCAACCACCATGCCGAAGTCAAGCGCTCCGAGCGAAAGAAGATTGGCTGGGATATGACGTAAGTCGAGACAGATGGATGCAAACAACAGTGAAAATGGAATCGTTAAGGCGACAATCAACGCTCCGCGGACGTTGCCAAGGAATATAAGAAGGATGATCGATACCAGGATCATCCCTTCCGTGAGGTTGTGGAGCACCGTATGAGTGGTGAAGTGAACAAGATCACTGCGATCGATGAAGGGAACAACCTTCACGCCGGGCGGCAGAATATGATCGTTCAGCTCCCTCACTTTTTTGTTGATGCCTTGCAGGGCCGCGTCTGCGGTTGCTCCCTTGCGCAGCAGCACGATGCCTGACACGACATCATCGTTATCAACGATCTTTCCGTTTTCGTGGTGAATCGCCCTGGCAAACTGGCCGAGGCGAATCTTCGGACCTTGCGAAACGGCCGCAATATCCTTCACCCGGAGCGGCGTGCCATTCTTGGTCATGATCACTGTCCGTTCGATGTCCTGGGCACGGTCGACCAATCCGACGGAGCGCACGTTGATCTGCTGCAGACCTTCCTGGATGAAGCTGCCGCCTGCATTGACGTTGTTGTTTATGAGTTGCTGCTCGACTTGGGCCAGGCTTAGGCCGTACGCGACGAGTTTGTTTGGGTCAACCCGCACCTGGTATTCGCGGGTGGGACCGCCGAAGCTGGCCACGTCGACAATGTTGGGCACAGCTTTGAAGCTTTTTTCGATGGTCCAATCTTCAATGGACTTCAGTTCCATCGGGTCATAGGCTGGATTGGTGCTGTGCAAGGTGAAAAAGTAGATCTGGCCGACTGGGCTCCAGTCCGTGCCCATTTGCGGGACGACCCCTGGCGGCAGGGTCACCTGACTTAGTCGCTCCAGAACCCGCTCCCGGTTCCAGTCGTTGTCCGATTCGTCGTCGAAGATCAGCTTCAGGTCGGAGAGTCCGAACAGCGAAAACGAGCGCAGATGCACGACATGCGGGATGCCGTTCATGACGATTTCGAGCGGAATCGTGACCTGCTGTTCGATTTGTTCCGCCGAAATCCCTGGCCATTGCGTAATGATCTCAACGTAGTTATCGGCTACGTCGGGATAGGCCTCAATCGGCAGGTCACGGAAAGCGACAATTCCCCCCGCGAAAAGCAGCAGTGCGAAAGCCAAGACAAGCAGGCGGTTATTCAGAGCAAAATCAACGACCCGACGAATCATTCATTGCTCCAAGGTGTTTTGCAGTACCAGGGCATTCGCAACCACACGATCTCCGGGTTTGATACCTGCAACCACCTCTTGCAGGTTGCCGAGGAGCATGGTTCCCGTGACCACTTCCAGGCGTTTGAAATGCCCCGCGCTCACCGGCGTGTAAACCCACTCGCGATCGTGCAAGTGCAGAATGGCGGTGGCGGGAACGACAGCCCGCGTTTCCGGATGCTTACCGTAGAAGGTCGCGGTAACGAACATCCCAACCCTCATCATTCCGGGGTTGGCGAGTTCGAGGCGAACCTTAGCAGTGCGGATGTTGGGATCGAGAATCGGCAGGATGTTGTCGATCCGGCCTTTCAAAACCTTGTTGGGATAGGCGTTCAACCGGATATCCGCATACTCGCCAACGTGCACGGCGTCGAGATCGTTTTCGTAAACGTCGCAGATGATCCAGACATAGGACAGATCAGAGATGGTGAAGGGATTGGGGCCAGACAGGCCTTGGACGCCCGCTGCGTTGGTGACCTGTTGGTCCGTGATTACGCCCGATATAGGCGCGGTAACGTCGACAATCCCCGAAGGATGGTCCTTGTCCACGCCGAGAAGCTTCAACTGCTCGGCAAAGGTATCCAGATCAACCTTGGCATCCTGTTCGGTATCTTCGGCTTGTTCGAGAGCGCTCTTGGCGACGGCGCCCTTGTCGTAGAGAATTTGCGTCCGTTCGAGCTGCTGCCACGCCAGCCTCTCATCGTTCACCGCCTTCAGATAACTTTGGTAAGCTCCGGAGACATCGTTGCTCCGGACCCTCAGCAACAACTGGCCTTTCTTCACGGTGTCGCCTAGCCTGGCCTTAATTTCTACAACTCGTCCGGAGGCTAGCGAGATCACGGGCACAGCGCGCGCGATATCGGGCTGCACCACGCCGGTGACATTCAGCGCCGGTGCCGCTTTATGCTCAACCGCCGTGACCAATGGAAACTGGTCGGGGTGGTCCACCTTGAAGTTGTTGGCATCGAGGTCCGGCTCGACGGTGCCCGGAGGAGGGGCTTCTGCCTTCGCGTCTCCTTTGGTTTCGCCGCAACCAAGGAGGAGCAAGCTCAACGGCAAGCAAAGAGTTGCTACCAGGATCTGGCCGGCAAATCTGGTTTTCATGGGATCACCTCGCGGCCCACCGCCATATTCAATTGGGCTGCAGCCGTCAAGTAAGAACCAAGCAAGTTCACGTAGCTGAGTTCCACGGTGCGGTACTCACTTTGCGCGTACAGGAAATCGAGGAGTGATGCGCCGCCATGCTGATACGCAAAGAACACCGTGTCCCGGACTCGAACTGCCTGGTGCAGATATTTCGCTTTATAGGGCCGCAACAGAATTACATTGCTGTTCAGCGTCGCGTAGGCGGAATCAACGTCACTGAACACGAGCGCTTGCGTCGCGTCCAGCAGCCTCTGGTTCCGGTCAATGTCCAACTGTGTGCGCAGCTTCTCTCCTTGATTCCTGTCGAAAACCCGCAGCGGAATGCTCACATTGAAACCAATGTATTGGTCGATCGGAGGATTGCGTCCGACATCGAAGCCGAAGGTCGGATCGGTCGAGCCATTGGCGCCGGCGAGTTTGTGGTCGGTCTTGACCTTGGCGACTGCCTGCATTGCTGCCGCCAGGTCAGGCCGGGTGTCTATTGCAATTTTCCGGAATTCGTCCAACGGTGCGATCTGATCGCTGAAGTCAAGAGGCCCCGTTACATCAAATTGCTCAACGGGAGCACGATCATTCAACAGCATGAGCAGTTGGATTTTCGCGGTGCGAAGGTTGACCTCCGCAGTCTGCAAGTCGGATTCGTACTGGACCCGCTGGAGTTCCAGCCGGTCGAGATCGATCTGCGCGATGTCACCCGCCTTGAATCGTTCTCTGCTGACGTCGAGCACATGGTCGTAGTAGGCGAGATTGTCTTTCGCCAGCTGCAAGACCGACTTGGCCTGCAAGGTTTGCACAAACGCGCCGCGCAGGTTGAAAAGCAGCCCCCTTTCCAGGTCGGCCTGGCTGGATACAGCGATCGCCGTTCCCTCTCGCGCGCTCAACTGTCGCAATTCGCGCTTATGCTGACGCTCATGCAAATAGCTGGCGGATGCCACCGTTAACAGGGACCCGAACGTACTGTGGGGCGGGCCACCGTTGAACGGATTGATCTGATCTACCGTCAGTGACAGGCCGGGGTTGGGACGAAGAAAGGCTGTAATCTCTTCGGCCTTCGATTCATCAATGTTCAGTTGGCCCGCCAGCAGCGTCGGATTACGCTGTTCAAATCGTTGCCGTACCTGCTCCCACGTCAAGGGTGTTTGGGCCTGTGCCAGGGTGCTTGCGCTGCACAACATCAGGGCGCAGCACCATTGCAACTTTTGCATCCATCACTCCGTTCTTGCACCGAAACTCACGGCTAAGAATGTGACGACCTCTTCGAGTTCCGGCGTCTTCGTGTAGTGTTCAGATTTCGCGAACACTGCTTGCGAGCACCAGCCTTTGGCAGGCGAGACATCAACTCGGTGAAGCCGACCACTACCATCGCGAGGTACAAGCAGACAGCGAACATCGCGACCACAGCCGAAACACAACGATTCAATGCCTCTAGATTGACGGGGCACTCCGAGCACGTGGTTGGGAATCCTGGCTGCCCCGGAATTCCCTATAAGCGACACTCCTGCCTAAGGCCCCTCGCATTTGGGTCTGAACCTTATGTATCCTTAATTTCAGGTTTTCGGGAGACACTCAAACGGTAGGCTGGCGAGTATTTCGTCTAATCTTTCCGGCAATCGTTTGATTGGCTTGGGAAGCACTGCCAACTAATGCGATAATCACCGATTAACCGAGACCTATGTTGAACTTGGAATGGATCTGGGAGCCACGGAACCGAACCTTCGTTCTGCTCGCCAGCGTGGGCATCGTCCTGGCAATCGCGGTCGTGGACTGGTGGACGAAACCCTACATCTCGCTGGGTTTTCTCTATTTGTTTCCCATCATGCTCGCGGCTGGGTTCTTGCCTAGGTGGGCAATCGTTCTCATGGGGATCGCCTGCGCCCTGCTTAGCGAACGTTTCAGCAACTTGGACCCAGCAGACGCTCCTATCCGTACCAGTTTTGAAGCCTTGGCGCTGGTCGGTTCCGGACTGTTCATCTCCGAAGTGCTGCGCAACCGTCGGTTAAGATTGGCGTCCCAGGAGCGATTACGCGTCCTGGTGGAAACGAGTCCCGCGGCAATTGTCACGGTTGACGATCATGGCTTCATCGAACTCGCCAACCAGGCGGCAACTGAACTGATGGTCCCACGGGATGGACATCTGATCGGGCAACCGATAGCGGCATACCTGCCCGAGTTACATCACGCTTTGCGCTGGGAAGAGGGACCCCAGTTTAGGACCTCAATGCAATGCCGCGGGCATCGGGGCAACGGAGAGTCGTTTCTGGCGGACGTCTGGTTCTCCAGCTATAAAGAAGGAGCAACCCCCAAGCTGGCTGCGATCATCGCTGATGTCACCGAGGAACGAAACGCCGCCGAAGATTCAAGCTCGACTGGGTCCGATCACCTGGAAAGGACGCCCTTGAACAATCGTGAATCTGACGTGCTCCGGCTGCTTGTTCAGGGTTTAGCCAATAAGGAAATTGCATCACGTCTAAACGTCTCCGAGAGCATAGTCAAGAACACGATCCAGCAACTTTTTGCGAAAACCGAAGTGCGCACTCGGAGCCAACTGGTGCGGGTAGCGCTGGAATGCTATCGGGACATTCTGTGACCGCTCGGTGAGCAAGCAATTTGTCTGCCTACGAAAGATGCCACGCAGCTTAATATGCAAGAGACCGTGTTGCCGACCTGCGGGCCAGAATCTGACCTGGCTGGAAACAGTCGGGGTTTCACTCCAAGCGAGCCCGCAAGCACGCGGAGCAGCGGTAAAGGCTGCAGGTTCCCTCCCCGTGTTCTTGCTTGGCATGCTCGTTCCACGCGGGGGCTTCCGTCGCCCTTAGACGACATCCCCGAAAAAAATGTTGCGTACAGTCACCGCCGTCATAAAGATCGCGGGCAGTGCAAAGTAGAGTGTGATGAGTTGCGTCATAATGTTCTCCTTACTTGATTAGTAGAGCCTGTCGGAGACCGGGATGCGGTTCTGACAGGTCTTCGTCTGAGCAGGGAGCCCGCAGGTCGGGCATTCCGTTTGTAGGGGGAACGAAAGTACATCGGTCGCCATGGCCAAATTCTACGGGAACGTTGGAATTTGGACACGTACCTTTGGGACAATTCCGCTAGTAATCGAAGTAACGTCACTGAAGAAACCCTACACGCAGACAACCACAGCCGTCGCCGGTCAGTCGTGCGCTCCGGTTGCCGTAGACCTCACTGCAACTTCGCGTACTCCGCTTTGGCTTCCTTCAGGACGGGGATGTCGGGATCGGCGTCTTTCCAGAGGGTAAGGAAATCTTTGTAGGCGCTCTTTGCCTTCGCCGTTTCGCCAGTCATGGCGTATGCACGAGCAAGACCGAGATGGGCGAGTGCTCCCAGTGGGAAGTTGATAACGATGCCTCGGTGATCGAGAAACTTCTGGAACTCGACGGCTGCGGCAGTGCCGTTATGGGCTGCCAGATATGCTTGGCCGCGAATGTAAGCCGGATACAGAGTCCCCAACTGGAACTGTGACGGTCCGCCCAACTCATAGGGAGCAGCAGCTTCCAAAGATACGAGGGCCGGCGTGGAATTGTTACCGTCCAGTTCGATGGCTGCCTTAATGGTCGGCAACCAGTAGACCTTCAGCATCGTTTGCGATGGGTAGCTCTTTTCCAGTTCTCCTGCAATTGCCTTCGCCCGCCCGGCCTCGCCGACTCGTGCTAGCGTCAGGGCAGAAAGCAGTTTTACATCTCGGCCTGGAGCCAGCGCCAACGCGGCCGCAACATCCTGCTTCGCAGTTGCGGTGTTGCCGAATTCCGCTTCCCGCAACGCGGCATTCACCTGCCACATTGCAGCCGCCTCTTTCGAGTCGGAGCGCACGGCGGCATCCACTGCACGCCGGGAGAAGTCCCGTGCTTTAGCTAGCTGGCCGTAGTATGCCTCGGTGTCGGATTGGGACGAGAGCAGTTGGTCTTCAGTTCCGGGTTTACCTGCGGCCCAAGCTACTTGCCTGTCCATTTCTGCCGTATCGCTCCCCATGAAAGCTAGCTGATAGATCATGGAATGTAAGACATCGCCCTCGAACTTGCGCTCTTGGGTCTGCTCAATGATCTTTTTAGCGTCGTCCGTCCGGTTGAGAGCGAGGTAGATGCTCGCGAGGTTGGTATAGCCAATAAGGTTCGCTTCCAGATGCTGGCTCTCTTGGGTTTCAGTCAAAGCCTTCTCGTACTGCCCTAGCTGGGAGTAAATGAATCCCAAGTTGTTGTGCGGCACCGAATCTTGCGGATAACTCTTGGCCCACAATTCGTATGCTTGACTGGACTGTTCCAATTCCCCGGTTACGTAGGAATAATACAGGGCGGCGATGCGGTATTTTTCCCGTTCGCTCACCCGATCCCTCAGAGCGTAGGCTTTCTTGATGTTCTCCGCAGCCAGACTTGCCTGTCCCAGATTGGCGTATACGAGACCGAGACTGGCATAGGCCACAGCGAAATTGGGGTCAAGTTCGAGGGCGCGTCGGTAGAACGCAATAGCCTCGGCATTTCCTTTCGCACGGAAGGTCGTTATGCCCATGCTGAAGGCCTTCAGTGCCTCCAGCGATGTTGTCGTTGCTTCCACCGGAACGTCGAACTTCTGGACGGAGGCGAGCGATTCCCCGAGTCTAGCTCGCAGGCTGACCGCCGCCTTACCCAGTGCTTTCAGCACATCTTGCTTGCCCGCAGCCTCTTCCTGTTCCTTGGCCAGCGTGTCGCCGCTGTTGCAACCGACTGCATCGACACCAATCACATACTGACCACCTAAGTTGGAGATTGTCCCCAATATGATTGCCTTGCTGCCTGTACGGATGCAGAGTTCCCGCGCAATGTCGCGTGTAATACGCTCGTTCGACTTTTGACCCATAAGGTGCAGCGTTTCTTCCACCCTGCGGTCCGAGAGAATATTGAGGAAAGGAGATTGCCCAAGCTCCACCGCCAAAGCCTGCTTCAGTGCATCGTCAAAGACGGCATCCCCGGTCTTGTTGTCGAAGTCGGCGAGCACCACTGTGTCTTTCTCCGTGAGCGGCGTAGCCTTGGCCGCGGGCGTTGCAGAACGCGAACGCAGGTAGAGGCCAACGGTAACCAGTCCCGCGATGATTACGACAACCGCCAGGACAACAACTTTCCAAAGTCTGCTCCGCCCGGCTGCCGGAATGGCGGTTATCGGAGCGGCAGCCGATGAAGATGACGAAACCGCAGCAGGAGCCGAGCCAGAGGCTGGGGCTGCTGGCGATGTTACTGTCTGAGGCCCGCTTTCCGGCGCCACTGGCACCGCCCCAGAACTCGCCGCTGGCACACGCCCTGTCTCCGTGTCCCGCTTCAGCCGCAGCAACTCAGAGCGCATCTCCTTTGCGCTTTGATAACGTAGTTCGCGGTCTTTCTCCAGCGCCCGATTGATGATGTCTTCAAGCTTGGGCGGAATGTTGCGATTGAAACGAATCGGGGCGGGTGGAACAGAATCGAGTATTGCTTTGAAGATGACCGCAGAGCTTTCGCCATGAAAGGGCATTACTCCCGTGGCCATTTCATACAGCACCGCGCCGAAGGAGAACAGATCGGTGCGGGCATCCAGTTCCTTGGCACGCGCCTGCTCCGGCGACATGTAGGCCACCGTCCCCACTGCCGCACCGGGACTCGTGAGGTTTGGATCGGCTGTACCCGTCGCGGTTGCTTCGCCCACCGCTCTGGCCGCGGTCACCTTCGCCAGCCCAAAGTCCAGAATCTTGGCGTGGCCACGCTCCGTTACAAAGATGTTCGCAGGCTTAATATCTCGGTGGACGATCCCCTTGGCGTGCGCAGCATCGAGGGCATCAGCAATTTCGATGGCCAACGAGAGAATCTCCTCGGTTTCCATCGGACACCCACCGATCTTATGCTTCAGCGTCATGCCATCCAGAAACTCCATGGCGATGAAGGCTTTGCCATTTTCCTCGCCGATGTCGTGAATCGTGCAGATATTCGGGTGGTTCAGCGCCGATGCAGCTTTGGCCTCACGCCGAAATCGCTCCAAAGCTTGACGATCTTGGGCTACGTCTTCGGGTAGGAATTTGAGAGCGACGAAGCGGTCCAGCCGGCTGTCCTCTGCCTTGTAGACGACACCCATGCCCCCACCGCCGAGCTTTTCCACGATGCGGTAGTGCGAGATGGTCTGGCCGATCATTCGTGGCGAATCTTACGTGGATGAAACGGGCAAGTCAATGTCCGTTGCAGGATGCCATCTACAAGAAGGGCTCCGGCTATGCCTTCATCTATATTCCTGCTGCCGCGACGGTTTTCCCCGGCGAGATCTATCGTGCGCCACGAAGCTGGACCGAGCGGAGTTATCATAAGCTCAGTTATTCCACGAGGTCGACAGAGGTGGTCACTTCGCGGCGTGGGGAACAGCCGGAAGTGTTCAGTGACGAGATCCGAGCAGCGTTCAGATCCGTGCGCTAGTTGGATGTGCACATGTGGTGACGGGGCTTTGCCCCGTGCTTTCAACAATGACTGAAAATTCACAGGAGGGTTTATGGCAACTTCAAGAATCGCAGTAGTACCAATGAAAGTTACGCAGATGAAAGTGGCGCAGGTTCCTAAAGTGGGCGCAGATTTCCAGATCGTCGAGCGCGAGATTCCTAAGCCGGGCGTGGGACAAGTGCGCATCAAGGTGCAAGCTTGTGGCGTTTGCCACAGTGACGTGCTCACAAAAGAAGGCGCTTGGCCCGGAATTCAGTATCCCCGCGTTCCAGGTCATGAAGTGGCGGGCATCATTGATGAGGTGGGTGCGGGTGTTTCCGCGTGGAAGGAGGGGCAGCGTGTCGGTGTCGGTTGGCACGGCGGCCAGGACAACACGTGTCGGGAGTGCCGGCGCGGAGATTTTCGCAATTGCCGGAATCTGAAAATCGCGGGCATCAGCTATGACGGCGGATACCAGCAATACATGGTGGCTCCCGTGGAGGCACTGGTGGCGATACCGGAAAGTCTAGGTGACGTCGAAGCAGCGCCGCTGCTCTGCGCTGGAATTACCACCTACAACGCGCTGCGGCACAGTGGAGCCCTTCCTGGCGACCTTGTCGCAGTCCAGGGCATCGGCGGTCTGGGTCACCTCGGAATTCAATTCGCGAACAAGTTTGGTTATCAAGTGGCCGCTATCGGGCGCGGGTCCGAAAACGCGGCGCTCGCCAAGAAACTCGGAGCGAGCGTGTATATCGACAGCACATCGACGACCGCAGCCGAGGCATTGCAAAAGCTGGGCGGCGCACGCGTAATTCTGGCGACGGCCCCAAGCTCGAAAGCCATGTCCGAGCTGATCGACGGTCTGGGGCCGAACGGCAAGCTCATGGTGATCGGTGCGACATTTGATCCCATTGAGGTCACACCGATACAGCTCATTAGTGGAAGTCGAACGATTCAGGGCTGGGCCGCGGGAACACCAGCCGATTCCGAGGACACACTGCGCTTCGCCGAACTCACCGGAGTGCGTCCCATGATTGAAACATATCCGCTCGAAAGGGCGGCCGAGGCTTACGCGCGCATGATGAGCGGCAAGGCACAGTTCCGCGTGGTCCTGACGATGTGAGATTGGCCAATCTCCAGGAGAACCCAATTACCGGGGCGACCCGAGCGTCAGTAGCCACGAAATAAAAAAGGGCAGACCCGGTCATCTCGACGGTCAAGAAAGGATCAAGATACTCATGTCACAGCACGTGTTCTATCGCACGGTGAAGGTTGACGGACTCTCAATCTTCTATCGGGAAGCCGGACCGAAGGACGCCCCAACGATTCTCTTGCTCCACGGACTGCCCTCTTCGTCGCGAATGTTCGAGCCGCTCTTCGCCCGGCTTTCCGATCGCTATCACCTTGTCGCGCCCGATTACCCAGGCTTCGGACACAGCGAGTGGCCGGACTCGAAAAGATTCGCGTATACCTTCGATCACTACGCCGACATCATGAATCATTTCACCGAAACGCTCGGGCTCTCGCGCTGCACGCTTTACATGCAGGATTACGGGGGCCCTGTCGGTTTCCGCATGGCATTGGCGCACCCGGAGCGCGTAGAAGCTCTCATTGTTCAAGACGCTGTGGCGCACAACGAAGGCCTGGGGGCGAATTGGAAGCCACGGCGAGCCTTTTGGGTCGATCGCTCTGCCAACGAAAGCGCGCTTCGCACAAATCTGCTGTCGCTAGCGACAACGCGTACCCGCCATGTCGGAAACGATCCGGACGTGGAACGCTACGACCCCGATCTGTGGACAGACGAATTTGCCTTTCTCAACCAACCCGGCCAAGCCGAGATTCAAAGCGACCTGTTCTACGACTATCGAACCAATGTGGACGCCTACCCGAAGTGGCAAACATGGCTGCGCGAGAAGCAGCCGCGCCTGCTGGTGATCTGGGGTAAGTATGACCTCTCGTTCGACCTCTCGGAGCCGGAGGCCTATCGCCGGGATGTGCCGAACGCCGAAGTTCACGTTCTCGACGCCGGTCATTTCGCATTGGACAAGGCTGCAGATGAGATCGCCGCCTTGGTCCGAGACTTTGTCGGTTCTTCACGTTTGGGATTGCTGGCGCGGCAGGTTGGCTGAGGCCGCTATGAGAGCGCCTGGGTAAGGCGATTATCTGGCCGGGCTGGAGACGACTTACCTCGGGGTGTGGTCGCGGGTGATTTGCGCTTCGATCCTAGACACGAACTTCGGTGTGTGGCCCTGCAGCATTTGCCGGATGCCAGGCCCAAACTCGTGATAGACGTTCATCCCCGCGTCGCTGCCAATCGTCGAACCAAAATTGCTGAATGTCGCCGAAGTGGATCGCGCCCAATAGGGACGGTAAGCAGTGTCGGAAGCGACCGAAGTCAGCACCCCGAGGAAATACGAGGTGTTCAGCCTCCCCTTTCCGGAGCCGTCACGCGCGATAAAAATGCGCGAAGCTGCATACGTGGCCCGGCCCATAAAGCTGATGCTGGTCGAAGGGTGATAACGCAGGTTGTGCTGATAGAGGGCGGTTAAGCGGGGCTGCGATCCGGGAGTGACATGTCCCAGTTTTGTTTCGCGGATTACGCCCGCGCTAACGCCAACCGCGCCCAGTGTCAAAGGCGAGCCCGTTTCATTTTCCTTGACGAACGTGGGAAAGACGAACGTGGGAAATCTCTCTGCTCGCTTTGGAGGCTGTATCAACGACGGAGCATCAGGAAGTGATCTCCACGTACGCATCTCCGGGCGCTGCACTTCTAGTGAGTTTGAGCCCTCAAACTGTAAGCCCTGAGGCAAGTCAGCTGAAGGACGCTTCTGACCCAAGGCCCCGCAAGCAGCCAACAGGATAAGAGAAACGACCCGGATTGGTGCAGTTCGCTTTACCATGGCTCGGTCCTATAAAGCGGCAAGCGACTTTCCCGCTCCTCGGCGATTCGGCTGGAAGCACACTTTGACGTTAGCACTCCCCGTGACACTCGTCTGAGCAAGATTGCTCATCCCCGGGAGGCAGAGGCAGCCGCCCCAGCCACACTTGGCTTCTGCGAAACCACGCCCCCCGCTCCTGACCACCGCCCCTGACGGGATCAGAAGAGAGCCGCTAGCGCTTGTGCACCTCCAGTTGCACCGGTCGCGCAATCGACGTCACCTCGGGATCATAGTACTCATAGACTCGCGACTTAAGTGTCCGCGCACGGATTGGATACTTGGCCCGCAGGCGGAACTTCACTGTGATCGTGTCTCCCGGAGCGAACGAGTCGAAGTAGAGGATGGCCTGCGTCGCCGTGAGGCTGAACTTCGACAGGTGGCCACTCTTCCGGCCCGCGCTCTTTTCCTGGTAGTCCTGCAAGTCTTCGCTGAGCAGGGCAAACCCAGGCGGAATGCCGAGATCCACCATCACCATGTTGGCGGTCTTGTCCAGGTTGTTCCTGACCGTCGCGCTGGCCGTAGCAATGTCGTCCTGCGCAAGTTGCGTGCGGTCGTATGACACATCGATGGAGAGCGGCTCCCCCGCCGGCTTCTGATCCCAGGGAAGGAAGTAGCTCCCCACCACCTGGTAGGCAAGTCCACCCTTCCCCTCGAACTGGATTGCGACTGTGCTGGCTTTTTGCGAATCGATCTCCCTGAACACGAACTGATGTAGCAGATCGTTGTTCTCTGGCGTCAGGACAAGCTTTTCGACTGGCTTGCCGTTGAGCAGGACCAGCAGCGTGCCGCGAACATCGGCCGCACCTTTTTCGGTTGCGAGGAGCAAAGCTCGCAGCGCCATAATGGTCGCTTGGGTTGTGCCCCAGGTTCCGGCGGCGTCTTTCTTGGAGGCGATGTAACTCATGGCTTTGCGCGCCGTGCCCGACGCCTCACCCCACTTGAGCAGCGCCTGTGCCGCCAGTCCCGTGGTCTCTACGCTGGCGCTGGCGCCGCTGGAGTAGACTCCGGTTTCATCAGCGCTCCACCATGCTTGCTCATCCTTTTCGGTGCGCGCGTCAAGTAGAAGCTGCATCGCCTGGCGAGTGAACTCACGATCCTTTCCATGATCGCCGTTCCCATAGTCGGTGGCGAAGTTAGCCACCACCGCCAGAGTATAGGCGTCCATTTTCGCGTTCATATGCTTTTCGACAAACCGCTTGGCCTGTTCGACCGCCGTTCCCTGGTATCCCGTGTTCTCGAGCGACCAGGCGATGTAAGCCGTGATCCGTAGTACGTCGGAGTTGAAGCGGTTCGTAGCGCCTTCATTAATAAAGGAGGTGTCGGGCTTCCAGCTTCCATCCGCCTGCTGTTGTCCGGCGAGCCACTGCTGCGTTCGAGAAATGAGTTTCGGGTCCACATCGTAGACCTTCGACATGTCGTAGAACTCCATCAGCCCGTAAGCGGTGAGAATTTTGTTAGCCGGAGCCTGGCCGAACCAGGAGAATCCTCCCCCGGGAACCTCGAACGTGAGCAACCGTTGATAGCCATTGGCAATGTATCCCTCCGCCTTGGCGTGTACTTCGGGAGTGAGCTTCTTGCTGCGCTTCATGTAATCGAGCGCTAACACGTTCGGGTAAGTGCTCGATGAAGTCTGCTCAAAGCAGCCATACGGCATGCGCAGAAGGCTGTCCATCCCTTCAACGACCTGGCTAAGCGGACCGGGATAGAGCCGCACAAAGATCTTGCTGGCCTCAGGAATGGCGTTCGCCGGGAAGTCGATTTTGTGCTGCGCCGTATTTTCCAGACGGCCATTGAAGACAAGATTCTGCTCTCGTCCGTTGGGAATGACTTCGATTTCGCGCACGACGATGTCGGCACGATTGGCTCCGCCTTTCATGCGAGCCGAAAGCGTGAGCTTGAACTTCCCGATGCGCTTGGCCTCGAGCGTGAACTGCGAGCCTCCGACACGGGACGACTCCACCGTCACCGACTTCTCGCCGACATCATCGACCAGCGAGAACCAGCTGTCCGCTTCGAGCCGCAAGTTAACGTCTCCAGGAGAGCCCGAGTAGTTGTAGATGGCCACCGGGATCGACACGCGATCACCCTGAGTGAGCGTGACCGGCAAATCGAGATCGACAAAGAAATCCTGAAAGACCTTCAGGCTCGAAGTAGACGTGCCCAGCGCGCCATGTTGCGTGGAAGCGATCATCGCCATGCGCCACGTCGTGATGGAATCGGCCATCGGAATCACAATGCTGGCGCGGCCGTCCTTATCGGTGATGATTTCGGGATTGATGTAAAGCGCCTCGGGAAAATAAGAGCGCACGTGCGCGCCAGGAGAGCCGGAACTTTCCTTAGCGGCCTGTCCGTCGATTGCCTCGGACTTTTGTTCAAGCACCGCCATCTTCGTGACGTTGCGGTCATTAAGTGGCCCGGCCCCCCGGGCGCGACCTCCGCCGATTCCGCCAATCACACCGCCAGCAGCACCGCCTGGGACGCCCGCGAGAACCGCCGCTTCGGTGCTCACGACTACACTTGCTCCGGTGACCTCAACCACCTCGGAGCTTTGGCCAACCGACAGAGTTATGGAGAGCACGGCGCGGTCGCGCGCGTGCAGAGTGAGTCCCTGCGAAGCGATCTTGAACCCTGCCACGGACACTCTAACTACGTACTCACCGGCAGGCAGGCCCGACAAACTGAATTGTCCGGCTGCATTGGTCGTCGCGGTGCGAGGCTTTGCGATAGAGATTTCGCGCACCTCGATACTGGCTCCCGGCACGACGGCGCCCGTGGGGTCGGTCACCGTTCCCACGATCTCCGCCAGGCCATTGAACGCTCCCCGATCGTGTTCGATATTCACTCCGATGCTGCCCGATTCTGGGCGGCCGACCACCTTCTTGCGTTGAAATAGCAAATAAGCCTGTAGGTCGTCGCCGGTGTTGAGTTGCCTGTCCGGGCCTGCGCTGCGCAACAGATAATGCGTTTTTGTGGAATCCCAGCGTGCGGGTTCAAAGGTGAAGTTCGTGCCCCACGCGTCGCGAAACTCCGCCCCACCTGCCTGCGCGATCTTCGCGTAGATCCGGGCCGGATCGTCCGCCTTTGGATTTTCGTCGTAAGCCCGGCTAAGATCTTTTGCCAGCTGATTCACCTGCTTTTGAAAACCCGCCAGGTAGCGTCCCCTATATTGGCCGTACTTGGCCATCGGCACGTCCCCGCCGAATTGGGTCTCAAACTTGTTCGGATTCACAATTTCGGTCGCCGAAAACAAAGCCCGCGCCGCCCGGTCGCGTTGTTCGACCTGCGACTTCTCCACCCGCTCCACAATTTCCGGCATGCCGATCGAATGAATCTCATAGCGCGGCTTCATCACTTCCTGCTCGAGATAAAAGAAGACCTTGGCAAACCCCGGCTGCTTCTCCGCCAGTGCAAAGACAGCTTCATCCACCACTTGCAATCCGAGCGCGGCATGGACGCCCTGGCCGCGCGAGTTGGTCACGCGAAATTGGATTCGCGCCTCGCCGCCCGGTTTGTATACGGGCGCATCCGCCACCGTCTCAATCTTCAGTTCGTCCGCCGGTTGCACGAAGATCAGGCGATGGTCCCCGACCGGGCGTGCGTCCCTGCCGAAGAGGTACGCGCTGAGATCGACCGTCCCCGCCATTTCCGGCGTAGCTGTCAAAGAAAGTTCTGCCTCGCCGTTTTCAAGCTCCAAGTCTCGCGTCAGCACTGTCTGTCCTTCTTTGACGATGTCCACATACGCGGCCCCTCGCGTCTTGGTGGAAAAGACCTTGAGTTGAATGCGCTCACCGGCGCGGTAAACGGCGCGCTCCGTGCGCAGGAGAATCTGGTCTTCACCCACGCGACTCTGCAACGCAACTTTGCTTGACGCGTGGTTTCCTTCTTGATCGGCAGCGTCAATCTCCAGAGTTTCGCTACCGCTTCCCGCCTTCACACGAGCCACGGCAACGCCGCCATCGTCGGCGGCAACATGTTGATCCGAATTTCCAGCGGCATGAACGGTCAGTTCGGTCTTCGCCGCAGTTCCATCGGGATAAGAAGTCAGGACAAAAACCTGGTTCTCGAGATTAGGAACCAGCGTTCCGCCCTCCGGAACCGCCGTAATCAACAGCGGCGATTCGCTGACGGTTATCGGTTCGCCGCGAGTCTCTGCGTGACCGGCGGAGTCTTTCACCGTAGCCTCAATCAGCACGCGGGCCGCGCCGTGGCTGACAGGCCGTCCGGCAAAGTATTTAGGCAGTTGAATGTCAAAGCGATAGGCCCCATCGGAGTCCGTCTTGCCCTGTGCCGACGCCACCTCCACCACCGCAACATCCATCGCGGAAGCTTTAATGCCGATTTCGGCATGGTCCACCGGCTTGCCAAAAAAGTAGTTGGCGTGCACCGTGCCAGTGACGTGATCGCCCGGTTGGTAGCCGCGCTTCTGCTTCTTGCCGTTCTCCCTGAATTCCACCGCCACCTTGAATTTTGGAAGCACGTATCGTTCGACATTGAGCGCGATCTCCGCCGTATTCGTCGGCGCCTCCGCGTCGCCCGTCTCTGAACTGAACATCAGCGCCCGCAGGTGGTACGTGCCCAGATTGACTTCATCGGCCAGTCCAAATTCGGCCGAGGCAACTCCGAACGTGTCGGTCTCGGTCGCTTTCTTGAATACCTTGTTGCCGCGAGAATCCTCAAGCTCGAAAGTCAGCTTGTGCTTGGCCGCCGCTTCGTGGTCGGAGCGGTCAAGCGCCAACCCGCGCACATGGATCGTTTGGCCGGGTTGGTAGATTGGCTTCTCGGTAGTAAGAAGAATTGGAAACCTTGTCTTCCAGTCGCACTGCCTGAGTAAACTCGGTTGAGCCAATCGGAGTATCCACAACATAGCGCAACTGGTAACTGCCCACTCTTCCGGCAGGGAAGCGGAACTGCGCTTCGGTCGTCCCACGACGATTGAGTTGACCCGCAAAAAGTTGACGGGGTTTCCCGTCGGCAGCGACAAATTCGATTCGTACCGAGCCGCGACCGGCAATGATTTCGTTTTTCGAGTCGGTGACGATCACGCGTACCGCCGCCTGGCCACCGGCCAGGTAAGACTGCTGTCCCAGGATGTGAATCACCGGCGTGCGCAGGATCTGCGAGATGGACTCCGTGCCTTCCAACGCGGCAGTCTGCTTATCGTCATATTCAAAGCGGTACCGAACGCGATGCCACACCAGATCGTCCAGCGGCAGCGGCTTCTCCAGCTTGATCTGGTCTTGCCACCGTCCTTGTCCCGCGGCCACTTCAACCTGCCGCTCGGCGCGGCCCAGCAAGTTGTCTTCCGGATCCAGAACTTCAATGTTCAACTGTCCGGCTCCGGAGCGGGCAGCATGGTAAGCAATAGTTAGGTGCAGCAATCCATGCGAATAGGTTGCAACGGTAGCAGGCGCGCCGCTGGACGCCTGGAATGGCCGCACGGCGACGAATGCTGTGATCGTCAGAAATACAGTGAGGATGAAAATGAGGAATCTTGCCGGGTTTCCGCGTTGATTACCGTTGTCCATGTCATCTCCGTGAAGATACGAAGACTCTTTGTCGATACACGTGTCATCCTAGTTCAACTAAGAGAACGCGCGCCGGGGCCGTTCTTGCGCGGACCCGGATGCGGCGCACCACCGTTCGTCCGAACCATTGAGCCTGAACAGGACTAGCGGTTTAGATGCCTTCTGACGGCGCCTTCGAGCAGTCCTTGCACGAGTGCCAGTTTGAAGTGTCACTGCGACGAGCACGGTGAGGTAGCGCGGTCTCTTCCGAGTCGTCCAAAGAGTTCTATATCCATTTGGACACCACCGGCAACGACACAGTTCCGGATGACAGGAAATGACTGCTGACGACGCAGATGGGTTTTCTGTCTCTGTCTTCTAGGACGATGCAATTGCAGCGCTTAATTTTCGCAACTCGGCACTGTCCAATGCGATGAAGCGAAACGGCTGCAAACCCATCGGAGCGGCGGAACAGGGGCTGAGCAGTTCAGCCATGGCGAGCACCGATCCAATGTGTGTCGAAAACAGCAGTTCCACAACTTCTCCTGAACTGAGCGGTTTGAGCACTCGAAGCAACCCGCCTGTGACAGAAATGGTCTGAACTCTGGCGGATGAGTGTTGTCCGTCCCTAAATCGGATCGTTGCGGAAGGCATGCCTGGAAGTCGCACACGGACGGGACGCCGCGTGCAGAGCGATGTGGGGGAGGTCACCATGCAAGGAAATAATGCTACGGAGTCGATGAGTCAGGCGAGATTACCAAGGCACAGTGTACGGGCCGGGCATGGAAGCGGACCGTTCGTGTTTGCTCCCTCGGGCACTACCGCGGTTCAACCCGCATAAGCGTATGGAAGCGGCGCGCTCTTGTACTTTTTGTACCCCAGCGCGGTCAGTCGAATCACACCTCGAACTTGTTCTTCCACCAGTCCTTCATTCCTCAACTCCGCGATTGCCAAACGGGTGGAAGAGGAATCGACAGTTTGCTTGGACAAGATCACAAACTGATCGCGATCCTGTTCGTAGCGGAGAACGAGCGTGACCAGAAGGCCATCCCGGATGTTTTGCAGAGGCATGACGCGATCTTAGGCACATGAGCAGGACCACGGAATGGCCCTTCGGTGTCGGTCGTGGTGACGTGTGTTCATGCTTGAGTTGTCCTTCTGGATGCCTGGTAATGAACATTGGTAACCGAGCGCCAGCCAGGTCGTGCACGGATGGTCGGCAAATAAGAAGGTAAACAGCGAGTGCCTGGCGATGCTGTTCAGATTCTGAGGCTCAACCGCGTCTTCGTCGCATCGTGGTCGAAGGCGGCGCGCGGAGGATCTGCAGCGAGAATTTCCGCGCCGATCGACCTGAAACGTCTGCCTAGGCACTCTCCGCGACGACGCCCTGGTATTGCTCGCCCAGCCCTTCGATGCCCAGCCGCATCTGGTTGTCCGCTTTTAGAAAAACCGGTGGCCGCTGCCCCATACCGACTCCCGGCGGAGTACCGGTGGAGATAATGTCGCCGGGTTGCAGGCTCATAAATCGGCTAACGTAGCTGACCAGTTGGCGAACGCCAAAGATCATCGTTTGCGTCGATCCGTTCTGGTAGCGGTGGCCGTCTACCGCGAGCCACATCTTCAGGTTTTGCGGGTCACGGACTTCATCGGCCGTCACCAGCCACGGCCCGATTGGACCGAATGTATCTGCGCTCTTGCCTTTTACCCACTGCCCCGTGCCTTCGAGTTGGAACGCGCGCTCCGAGAGGTCGTTGACGACGCAGTAGCCGGCCGCGTATGACATCGCGTCGGTCTCGCTAACATATTTTGCCGGCGTTCCAATGACCACACCTAACTCGACTTCCCAGTCCGTCTTAGTGCCACCCCGCGGAATCACAATATCGTCGTTCGGCCCACAGATGGCGGATGTGGCTTTCATGAAGATGACGGGCTCGCTCGGAACTTTCATGCCGGCTTCAGCCGCGTGATCGGAGTAATTCAATCCAATACAAACAAATTTTCCCACGCGACCTACGCAGGGGCCGAACCGGGGTTTGTCCGGCGGCTTGCCTGGCACGAGCGGCAACCTTGCAAGGTCAATGTTTCTTAAGGACGCGAGAGTCGCGGGCGACAGATACTCGCCCGTGATGTCGGGCACTGTCCCCGATAAGTCGCGAATCTGACCGTCGGAGTCGAGGATCCCTGGCTTCTCCTGGTTAGGCAGTCCATAGCGCACAAGCTTCATAATATCTTCTCTCGAGTTATGACTTACACACCCCTAAATACTGCGCGCGGCGTCAGAGCAGTGCCATCAACAAATATCACCTCTTCTACTCCGAAATGCCCCGGCGTTGAACCGATATGACGTCTGCGACTGCCCGCAGCAGATCCTGCACCGAGCGGTCCCAGTAATCCCATGCATGCCCGCCAGCCGTCTCGTGATACTCATAGGGAACGCCACGAGATGAAAGCTGGGCCGCGAAATTGCGATTGACCGGCAGAAAGTCGTCCCCACTTCCACATGCCAGATATAAGTAAGGAAGATCTTTCGGGCGCACACTCTGGAGCAGGGAAGACAAGATGTTGTCTGCCCGTACCACGCTGCCCGGTGGCCCGAAAACCTTGAGGAGTTGATCACGAAACTCCGGCTTCTTGTCACCCAGATCCTGGGGTGCGTCTAATGCACCGCTGAGACTGCCGGCGAAGGCAAAGTCGTCGTGATACCGAAGCGCGATTTTCAGAGCTCCGTATCCTCCCATCGAAAGCCCGGCAATCGCTCTCGAATGGCGGAACCGCAGCGTGCGAAACTTGCCGTCAATTTCCGCCACCAGGTCTTTGGCAATGTAGTCTTCGAACTTGTCCTTAGGGTCGGTGGCTGAATTCGTATACCAGGAGTCACCGGCATCCGGCATCACGACGATCAATTCGTACCTTTGGGCACAGCGTTCCAGGTTCGTGCGGGTATCCCAGTTCAAATAGTCTCCGTAAAGACCGTGGAGAAGGTACAACACGGGAAAACGTCCGCTGGTTGTCCGGTAGCTGCAAGGAAGGAGAATGCGGTACTTCATTTCGCGATCGAGGGCCGCGCTATGAAACGCGCCATCCTGCACTCGCACGCAGGATTCCGGCATCTTGTTGGAGCGGGGAGCAGGCTTGCGCTGCACCTGCGCAGCGCCCGTCGCGGCCAGCACCACTAACAGACATCGGATAAGAACTTTTTTCACTCGCTGAATCTCCTCCCGGAAAATACAAAGTGCTAGGGGTTGGTTCTTACAAAGGCCTTAATGGTCCCGCACTCTTTCCCTTCGGCTTCGCCAAAAGGACGGATGATATAGTCCCCGGCGGCGGCCGGAACGATAAAGGTCTCGGCGTAGTGCACCACAAAAGGCTCGAACGCGCCGGTTGGACTTTCGACCACGGCTTCGCGTCCTTCCACCAGGTTGAGCACATTGACGCCACCAGTTCCACGGTGTGGCACAGCACCCGTAAACCAATGGCGTCGAGTCTCGATGAACTCGCGTTCGTGAAGCCCGGTGCGCTCCTCTCGCCATCCCTCGCCCGAACCGAGTGGCGTTATCTGATTCACCAGGTTACGATGCACCCAGTTTGTCGTGCGGTCCCACTGGATATTGGCTTCCCCGTGATCAAGGTGAATCGGCCTGGGCAAACCGTTCAAGCCGAGCCGTCCCCAGTCCCACAGCTTGAAAGTGAAGATGTACGGGGTGGAGCTGATCTCGAGCACCATGCTGTTCTTTCCTGAACAGTGGATGCTACCGGCCGGGAGCAGGAAATGATCGTGTTTTTTCGCGGGCCACACGTTAATGTAACTCTCCGCAGGGAATGGGGGGCCGCCACTTTGTGCCGCCCTCAAATCCCGTAACATGGCTTCGCCGTTGATGTCTTCACGCAGTCCCAGATAGACACAACCATCGTCGCCGGCGTCCAGCAGGTAGTAGCTTTCGTCCTGCGTGTAGTTCATGCCGAACTTATCCTGGATGTATTCGGTCAGGGGATGAACCTGAAGCGACAGGTTGCCGCCTCCCATGGTGTCAAGAAAGTCGAAGCGGATAGGGAACTCTTTACCGAAGCGCGCGTGGACCGCCTCACCCAGCAATTCGCGAGGATGCTGGAACACGAGATTGATCGAGGGGATCTCAACTTTCACGCTTCCAAAGCCCAACAGCATGCTGTTCTCTTCCGGAACGCAGTCAAAGCACCAGGCGTGGTTGGGAACTCCCTCCGGTGAGAGCCCGCAGACCTTTTCCATCCAGTGACCACCCCAGGGACCGGGGTCAAAGTACGGAACAACGCGAAAAGGCCGGTGGGCTGCGATGCACAATCCTTCGCGCAACGCATCTCCCGAAATCATCTTTGGTGTGTTCGGGTCGTTCGTATCCAGCAGAAAATCGATCTCGGAGAAAACCTTCTGCTTAAGTCGATCCGCCGCCCGCCAGTCTACGAAGTACGCGCGCTTGTATTTCTCGGCTGCGCTTGCGGAAGCGTTGTTCGCCCCAAGGTTGCCGATCTGGTTGCGGCGATACCGCATCTGGATTTCCCAGCGTGCCATGTCGGCGAAGATCAGCACGTCGGCTTCGGAGACAACGAGGGCGGCGCCGGTTCCGGCGACCAACACCAGTCCCCGGCTCTTGGCAATGGATTCGCGGGCTGCCGCCAGTTTTTGCGGATCGAAGAAGTCGTCAACGACAATGCCATTCATCCTGCCAAAAACAGGATCATCGCCCAGGTATTGCGCGACCATGGCATCGACTTCACAGGGATTCTTGAATAGGTCGCTGGTTCTGACCGCCAAACTGGGACAGAGACCTGTGGCAAGCGCTTGTTCGACGGGACCATCGAAAACTCCCGGGTAGTATTCGACGCACAACACGGTGCGCGCGTTCTGGCTAACGCCGCGCAAACGTTCATTGATTGCGACAATGATCGCGTCGATAATCGCGCTCCACCCAACCAGGCAACCGGACGGCGACGCCGAGATGGGAACAACCGGAAATTTGTCGTAATTCGAGCGCAAAGTCATCCGATCGATTCAGAGAGTAACGGGATCGCTCCCAGCAAGCCCGCGTTGTTTCCGAGTTCTGCCACTCTTACTTTTACTTTGCCCCAGGGAGTCCAGGCGTGTTTCTCTACATAGGCCTGCACAAACGGAATGATGATGTCGGCACTCTTCATCACGCCGCCGCCGTAGACAACAATCTCCGGATCATAGGCATGAATCAGTCCCGTGGTGCTGGCGGCCCAGATATGCAAACAGCGATCGCGCAGCGCAACCGCCACTCGGTCTCCCTGCGCGGCGAAGCGGAAAAGCTTTTCGAAGTTCACCGGTTCATCCTTCCCGAGGGCGCTGTCGGCGTATCCGGGCCAGTCGCGCGCGACCAGTGGAACCGACCACCCTGCGGCCTCGGCCTCGGGACATCCGATGTTTCCACAGGTACAAGTTCGGCCGTTGAAAAGCACGGGGAGGTGCCCGCCCAGGCAGCCGGCTTGCGCGTGTTTACCTCGAATCAGCGCTCCCCCGATCATCGCCGCGCCGCCAATGCCTGTTCCCAGGGTGGTCATGACCACATCGTCAAAGCCGCGAGCTGCTCCGGCATATTGTTCGCCAAGCAGTGCCATGCGAGCGTCATTTTCAATTTTCAGGAGGAGGCCGAATTCCTGCCGCGACCACGCCATGAAATCGATCCCGACCGCATCATCATATTTCTGGTTGGTTGAAACTACCCGGCCAATGCGGGTGTCCGCCAGTCCGCAAAAACTGAATGCGAGCCCGGCACAATCCTTTGAGGCGATGGTGGTTTTCTGGAGAAGCTTGCGAAAAGTCTGCGCGAACAGTGGCAGAACCGGTTTCAGTCCTTGCGTGCCGTCGGTACCAACCACTTCCTCGGCGAGAATTGCACGATCGTCCAGAACCGCGCAGGTCGCGTGTGTGCCGCCGAGATCGATGGCAAGTGCTTTCATAACTTCCTCCTAGACCCAGCGGCTTGCCGCAGCCAGAACGAATACCGCCAGCACCAGCACAGCCACACCGCCCAACTGGATGCGCAGAGGTTGTTTGCCACTTCCTTTCCATTCCCCGGTGACAAATCCCAGAATGCTTGCGGTGATGACGATCAGCGACATGAACAATGGCCAGCCCAGAATCGTTCCCCAACTACCGAGCTTGCCAGTTGCGATGCCATAGAGTGCCGTACTCGCGAACCAGAAAAAGGCCATGATAGCGGCAAGCAGCCAGTAAGACGCTGTGCCGGGGAGGCTGTAACGATGAGCCGTCTTATTCTTACTAAGAAGATAAACACAGTACGCGAAATTGGGAATCGAGCCGGCGAGCATCAGCGGCAGCCAGACGGCATTTCCCGCCCAGACTTCGGCAGCTCCGTGCCTACTCGCTCCTTCCAGCAGCGGCCCACCGAAAACGAGCCCGAAGTTCACCAGCGCCGCTCCGAAACCGCAGAGGATCGCAAAAGTCAATCCCCGGCTCATATTGACTTTCTGACGTCCGTCACGCGCCGCCATTGCCGCCTCCCGGCGATGCCCCGCGACGGCGCAAGTCGCGACTCCGACGATGACGAGCGCGACGCCTGCAATAATGAAGAGTCCGCCAATGGACAAAAGCTTTTCGGGGTGCAGGCGAAGCAGCGGAATGATACTGCCCACGGCAGCCGAGGTTCCCAGTACGATCGAAAATGTCAACGCAATTCCGATGGAATCAACCGCCAGACCGAACAGAACCTGAGCAATCCCCCATCCTGCCCCGAAAATCGCGACGGTCACCACCAGTCCTGTGGCGACTTCCCCATAGAGTTGCCCAAGATGCGGGATGGTGGCGAAGGCCGCCAGCGGCGGAAAGATCACCAGTGCGAACAAGGTCCAAACCAGCCACGTATTTTCCCAGTTCCAGTTGCGGGTGAACTTCATGGGCAAGGTGAAGCTCGCATTCATCACACCCGCCAACAGCAAAATCAGGAAGCCCACGCCGGCTTGGTCCATGTTCTCTCCAGTTCTTAGCTCAAATCTTCCATCTGTAGAGGCGGGGCTTGCCCCATCTCATTTTGCGGCAAGAGACGCGGCAAGCCGCCTCTCTACGGGAAATCATCCCCCGCCCAAGCCCAATTTCTTCAAGCCGGTGGCCAGTAACTCTAATTGCTCTCCGCGCTCTTCCGTCACAACGATCCTGTCTACACTCACCTGAATGTCGCGAATCGAGCGCCATCCGGAACTGACTTTGGAGAGAAAAGCGACATACGGAGCTCGCAGCTCCGATCTTGCGGGAATTCGCCGGAACGTGGGAGTGTCGAACAACGATCCGCGCGCAAACGTCTCCTCTTTTCCAACCGGCATTGGAGTCGAACCAAACTCCAAACCGCGGGCGCGCGTCTTTCCATTCCAAGGCGAGCCCGTGCGAGCAACGTTCTCCTCCCAGATGGCAACCCACGGAAAGTCTGAGCGGCGGAAACAGTAACCGAGCAGGAGCCCAAGTTGCCAGTTCAATGCCGCCACAAATCCGAGCTTGCGCTGTGGATCGAGTAACACTCCTACGACGAAGCCCTTGCCATCTCGTGCAAACGGACGCGCGAGATTTACCATTCCGCCTTCGATTGCGGGCGCCTCGGGCCATGTGAACTCTTGATTGTCTCGAACCAGGCTTGCTCCCTCGTAACCATGTGGCCAAGTAATGGCCCGAGTTCCGGGCAAAGCGATAATGCTTTCGTCCGGATGCAGCAAGGGGAGACCGAGGGTGACGTGCTCCGTCCAGTGAAAGAAATGATCCTGCGCACGTTCGTTGGCCACTCTTTCCTCGACATACACAACAGATTCGTTGTGTCGCAAACGGAGTTCGCGGCGGAATCGCAGACTGGCGGCAGGCAAGCGCGCAGCCAGCGAAAGCCGGGCTTCCGCGCTGCTCCGCGTAAGCCCTAGCAACTTCCAGCGGGAGTTTGCGGCTTCTCCATGCAGAGCTAGTCCCTGTGCAGCCTCGGCTTCGGACGGTCCTCCAAAATAGTCCACACAAACCGCATGTCCTGTGAACGAAGCGAGAAACTTGCCCACCGGCACGGGTCCGTACTGGCGAACATGCTTGCGGAAATCGCCGCTCCGGAATTTATCGGGGTCCAGCGTCGGCCAGGGAGCCTCCCACAGTGCATTCACGCTGCTGCCTGTCGGATCAAGAAGACGAAAATCAGCGATGTGTCCGCCTCCGGTAAGCGTGGTCAGTTGCACGACGCCATTGCTCAGGCGAAACGCCGGCCGGTTGCCCCATTTCGTTTTCGTGGAGGTAGGACGGTGCTCTTTCATTGACTAGACCGTAAAGCCTCCATCGATGGAGAAGGTGCTCCCGGTTACAAACCCGGCGTCGTCCGAGACCAGAAACAACGCGGCCTTCGCGACTTCTTCGGCCGTATCAAGACGCCCCATCGGCTGGCGCGCGACAAATTGTTTTCTTGCCTCTTCCGGGTCCGCAAATGCCGCCAGCCGCTGATGCAGCGAAGGCGTATCGATGGTCCCAGGACAAAGACAGTTCACACGAATTCCATCCCGAACGTAATCAATCGCCATGCTTTTTGTCAGCGCGAGGACTGCACCCTTCGAGGCACTGTAGGCAGCTCGATCAACCACGCTGCGCAGCGCGGTTGCCGACGAAGTATTCAGAATCACTCCGCCGCCGCGTTTGAGAAATATTGGGACGACCGCATGAGACATGAGGTACATGCTTTTAACGTTGACGGCCATCGTGCGGTCCCAATCCTCTTCCGTCATCTCATGAACCTTGCCGCGAGGCACGATGCCCGCGTTGTTGAACAAAATATGGACCGTAGCAAATCTCTCCGAGGCGGCGGAGACAACGCGCTCGACATCCGCCGCGCGAGAGACATCGGCCTGGATAGCCAGGATCGGACCGCCGATGCGCCGCACGTCTTCGACCACCGAGCTGAGTGTTGCCGGTTCCAGATCGACGGCGACCACCTTCGCGCCTTCCGCGGCGAACAGCAGGCAGCAAGCCCGTCCAATGCCAGCCCCCGCACCCGTAATGACTGCCACTTTGTCGCGCAGTTGCACTCGCACTCTCCTAACTCTTGGCAGCGGCGCCAGTACCGCCCTCCTGAAACCCCATACCGCCCGTTGGAACCAGCATTCCCCCATCCACCACCAAAGCCGCTCCTGTGATGAACGAAGCCCAATCACTGGCAAGAAAGGCGATTGCGGAAGCAACCTCTTCCGGCTTTCCCATCCGGCCGAGAGCGTGCATCCGATCGCACGTGGCTAGGACCTTCGCCGGATTGGCATCAAGGTTAGCGGCCCAGCGCAGCATCGGAGTATCGATGGTGCCCGGGCACACACAATTCACGCGAATGTTCGCTTGCGCGTAATCGAGAGACATGGCCCGCACCAGTCCGAGCAGTGCGTGCTTGGCGGTAACGTAAGCGGCTGAATTGCCGACAGCCGTAAAGCACTGCACCGACCCGACCACCACAATGGCCCCGCCGCCGCGCTTCCTCATGCTGGGAACCACATGCTTGGCGCTGTGAAAGCAGCCTTTGAGGTTCACGGCCATGACTTCATCCCATAACTCTTCCGAGGTTCCGATGACGTCTCCGTAGCGCTGGATACCGGCATTGCTGACCAATACATCGATTCCGCCGAAGTCGCGAACAACGGAGGCGACGGCTTGCTCTGTTTCTGATGGCGACCCGACATTGCAATGGTAAAATTCAGCGCGCCCTTGCTTGCCGAGCGCCTGCGCTGTTTTCCGGCCGGCATCGGCGTCGACGTCCAGGATCGCAACCGCAGCGCCCAATTCCGCAAACTTACGCGCGGTCGCCTCACCGATCCCCATGGCTCCGCCAGTTACGGCAACGACTTTGTCCCTGAAGTGGATGCTCATAAGCGCCTCATTGTGATTTGGCTGATCCCTCAGGGAAATCTGGACTGGTTCGCAATCGCAGGGTTACGATCTCGAACGGTTTGACCTCGACTTCGAGACCATGACGGTCAACCTTCAGTTCCTGCAAATTGTCCTCGAGCAGGGAACATCGCCAGACCTGGTCCATCTTAAGATATGCGCTGCGAATGCTGACGGACTGCGGCTTTCCCGCTGTTTCCTGCAAGCGCAGGATGCTGCCTTGGCCGTCTTCCGCCAGTTTCCAGGTCGCGACGGCAACGGAGGCGTTGTTGACTTCAAGCAGGCTTGCTTCATCGCTCGGCAACTTGCCCGGCGCTTTGCTGGGCAAGATCGCAGCACCCACTTGGTCGACTTCGAATGGAGTCATCGCCTCATTTCCCAAACGTGTGAGATCCGCGGGATCGAGCGCCCGCCCGCTTACCAGGCTGTAGTGGAAGGTAAATTCTCCGCCCTGCTGCGGCGCGAAATTCGTGCCCCAATAGTTGTTCATCACCCACGAAAAAATCGTGGCCGACTTGGGACGAAATTCCGTAGGCCAGTTGCCTCGGACGATATCGCCAAAACTTACCAGTGGCGCGTCGTGCGGAATCACGCCCGCCATGAATCCAGCGTCGTGTACCGTGGCCCAGTGCTGCACGGCGTACCACTCATGGCTTCCACCCGGCAGTTCGTCCCTTGCAGGGTTCACCCATCCGTTCTGAGTGTCGTAACCAAATTCGGGCTTATTCGCGGCAAAGGGAAACGCAATGTAAACAGCTTCCTTCTTTATTGTCGTTTCCTTGGAAAGGCGGTACGCAAAATCAATTTGCTTCTTCGCGTTGTAGAGTGTGATTTCCAGCCGAATCGTTGGTGTGTTCGGAGCGGAGGCCTCCATCCTAATGATCGTTCCGAACGGAACCTGTCTTACTCCTGACAGGCGCCCGTGGCTGGCGATGGTAATCGACAATGCCGGTGGTTTTAGCGTGGCGCCGTAGCGGTACAAACTGTTGTTCGGCATATCGTCGCCGCCAGTTACATAAAGGTACGCTCCAAAACGAAACGCGCTCGCTGCATCCACCAGGTCCCGGTTGAGTTCCTTGTCCCAAATCTTGCTCACGGCGCCTGACGAAGGATCGACGGTGATTCGATAGTACGAGTTTTCAAAAGTGGTTCCTGCGAGTGTTTTTTCTGAGGAATCCGAACGTTCGCCGCTACGTTGGTCGGAGCTCAGGACGGACCGCAAGGCAAACAGTTTGTAGCCCATCCCCGGAACATTCTCGGCTGCGAAACGCACACGCCGGTATCCTCCTCCGAACCCCGGAAGCGGCGTGCTTTTCCCGATGCTCACGGTTTCAAAGGGCACGGGCTTGCCGGTGGTTGTCTCAAATAGGGCGAGGCCGTCTTGCAAGTCGAAGCTCACCTGCCCGCTGCGCGTCCAGTTCAGCGGGTTGAAGACTACGAGCGACGGGTCCTTCGGTCCAAGAAAGGACTCGAATTGTGCCCAGCTGCGTTGCAGGGATTCGGTAATCTCGCGTTCAGCTTCGGTCGTGCGCGCACCTTTAAGGGCAAGCTGATTTTCGGTTTGTTCATTCTCCGGTTGCGTGGTTGCTCCTACATAGGTCCAGGTGTGCTCGTCGAATAGCAGCATGTTGTTCCAGGCTTGCGCCAGCAAGCGGTGATCCGGACGAAGCTCTGGATTCAGCAGCGCAGGGATGGTCGCCAGTTTTTCCGCCGACAGGATGCGCTGCTGGTTCTGCCGGTGCAGCGCCGTATGCCTGCCATCGGAGCCAAAGCCATCTTCCCAGTAAGGTCCGAGATCGCCGCGGTAAACGGGAATGTCCGATCCAAACTGTTTTTCGATTTGCCCCATGGCCTCGGCAAAATTTGAATACTCCAGCCGCGGCCAGGCATATTGCTTCTGCCACTCGCCGCGAAGGTAAGCTTGTTCCTTGCTGAGAACCGTGTTCTCGAGTTGCGTGCCGAAGATGATCGCGGCGCTCGCCTTGTAGTTCGTCCCTGAATACGCCTGCAGGAAAACAGGCAGAGAGTCGTGCACCGCCGCCAACCGGGGCGGAGTTGCAAACAGCGTCGCCAGTTGCAGGTACGCGCGTGAGTACCACATCAACACGCACCCGCCGTCGGGGCCCTCCCAGTAAAAAGGAGACTTCTCGTTCCAGCGAGTTTGCAGGACTCCGGGTGCGCGCCACGAATTGCTGCCGGCTGCGAAATACTTCACGCCGGCGTCGTGCAGAATTGATGCGTACGACCATGAATAAGACGGCACATCTGTGATATGGGCCGCTCCCAACGGAAGATCGTGCTGCTTGGCAAAAAAGTGGGAGTCGTAGAGCGAGCGAGCGAGCCCCTCGAGCGACGCAACTCCGGTGTGCTGGTTGGCAAACTGAGGCGGGACTGTGACCTTGCCGTTTTTGATCAAGCGCAGCAGTTCATTGCCTCGCTCGGTCGAGCGGCCGTTCAGGTATTGATCCAGGACCCAGTAGCCGTCGAGTGTCCAGCGGAAGTCGGGTATTTCTCGCATCAAATCGATCACGCCATCCAGTGCCTGCGATTGCAGTTCCGCCACCTTGGCGGCGTAGTCGGTGAAGCCGATGTCAAGATGCTCTTGCGGAACAATGAAAATCGTCCACTTCTTTGCCGGTATCAGCTCCACCGGGAAGGTGCGGAGTGCACTCGGAGTTTTGACAAGAAGCGCGCCCGACTTCGTTCCCTCCCACTCGGGAATATCGAACTCGACCTGACTTTCACCGAACGCCTCCGACGTCTTAACTTGCTGATGATATTCCTTGTCGCCGATCTGGAGCGTTGCCAACCACTCCGCCGGCATCGCCGCAAATGACGCATCCACTTCGACTACTTCGGCAAGTCCAGCGGACAAACTCCGATAAAAAATGGTTGGGCGTACCTCCGCACTAATAGCGACGCTGTCACGCGCGTAAGTGGCCGCAACATCCTGCGTCAGTTCAATCGCGTCATAGACCAGCCCGCTATGCCCAAGCGCGATCGACCCCAGAGAGTTTTCAACTGCAGGAGGGTCATCGAGCGCGGTGAGCACCAGGCGGTTGTCGCTCTGGCGAAACCACTCCGCGGGCAGGTCGATGGTTTTGCTGTCGGCGGAGGTCTGGGGAACAAACGTGCCTTCCCAGTCGCCCGCACTATAGTCAAGTAGCGGGTGGAAATAGAAAACTCCTGAGTGGCCGTTGAGATTCATTCTCAAGTGCGACAACCTCGGGGTCTCATACAATATGGCAATTTTCAGACGAAAGACGCCGGTTGCCGGATCATGCAAGTCGAACAGAATCGTGAACGGATGCTCTCGTCCACCCGCCATCCCATTCGCCGGGCCTGGCTGAAATCTCTGCCAATCCTCACCGTCTTTGCTCTTGCCGACACGATAGACCGGATCGAACCTTGGGTCACTGTAGTCGTCGGATTTCGCTCGAAACTCTCCGGAAGCATGATCGAAGGTGCCGATTCTCCAGATCACCCGCTCCTGCGCAAGGCCAGAGATGCCAGCCATCCCGAGCACCAGGTACAGCCATGCTTTGCGCACAGCTTTACGCATCGTTTTGCGCACAACGAGGAGTCTCATCGAGCTTCACCACTTCAAACATTCACCACTTCGGCTGGTACGTGATGGCCCCGGGGCGATGTGGATCTTCGATCCAGGACCCCATCGCACGCTTTCTTGAGAGTTCGTGATACTTGGAGAGTTTGTCGCGGTCGAGCTTGACGCCGAGGCCGGCTGCTTTCGGCACCTGCATCTTCCCGCCAACGAACTTGAGCTTACCTCCTTCAATCACGTCATCGGTGAGGTGGTGGTAGTGCGAATCCGGCGCCGCAATGAGATTGGGCAGCGAAGCCGCCAGATGCAACATGGCAGCCTGCGAAATGCCGAACTCTGCTCCACTGTGCATGCCGACATCGACTCCCATGGCTTCGCAAATCTGACCGGCTAAACGTGCCCGGGCAATCCCTCCGTACCAGTGGGGATCAAGCAGCACGACGTCGAGAATATTCATGACCGCGTTGGGCACGAGATCCTCGAAGGCAAACACCGACATATTCGACGCCAGCGTGATCCAGGGGGCTTTGGCATTGACGCGCGCCATCGCCCTCATGCCCCACACCGGGTCTTCCAGATACTCCACGTCGTATTCATGCAATCGTCGCGCTACGCGCACCGCCGTCGTTACCGACCAGGCAGCGTTGGGGTCAAGCCGGATTCGCAGCCGGGGAAAGGCTTCGCGCAAAGCAATGAAAGTTTCGATTTCTTCATCGGGCGGCATCACACCGTTTTTGTACTTCAGGGTCTGGAAGCCATATTTCTTGACCACCCCTTTCGCAAAGTCAACCATCTGATCCTGGTTGGAGATCTCGCCCTTCCCCTTGTCATTGGCGTAGCGGTAAAAGAGATAAGCGGAAAAAGCAATTTCGTCGCGGAATTTGCCGCCGATGATTTCGCAAACAGGTTTGCCCAATATCTGGCCCTGCAGATCCAGGCAAGCAAATTCGAGCCCGGCAAAACCCAGAACGTGGCCAAACAGTTTTAGCGAACTCGGCGCCGCCAGCTTCCAGCGGATTCGTTCTAATTGCATCGGGTCCTCGCCGATGAGCAACGGACGCATTTCCATCAGTTGACCCTCACGGCTCGCGCCCCCATAACATTCACCCAGGCCCACGAGCCCTTCGTCCGTTTGCACCTCGATGATGATGCGTGAGAAACCGGGGTGAGCGCCGAAAGCATAGCGAAGCGGGCTTTCGATAGGAATGAACGCCGGAGTCCAACGAACATCGGTAATTTTCATAGCGAACCCACGCTGCCCAGCATCTATCGCTGGTTGGCCAGCAGTTGCCCCCTCACGCCAGCCGGCGCCTGGCACACGTGCCACCGGCCAAGGTTGGCGAAAAACATCTGGTCAAAATTCGGCCCGCCAAACGCGACATTCGTTGGTCCCGCGATCATCGTGCCGGTGGGGTCATACGCTAGTAGCTGCACCTTCCCGCGAGGAGAAACCTTGTACGCGTTGTCGGAAGCATAACAAGTAACGTACAGATTCCCCACCGCATCGAGAGCCATGCCGTCAGGAACCCGCGCCAGTGCTGAAGCGTAAACCTTGGGTCTTCCTGCGCTGCCATCCGCGCGAATCTCGATCTCCAGCACATTGTCTCGTGTGCTCTGCACCACGTACAGAAACCGCTCATCCGCACTTAGCGCCAAACCGTTGGCAAAGGCAAACGGCCCGGCAAACATCTCGACTCGGCCGTTCTTCCGGAGTCGGTACACGCAGCCATTCGCTCCTTCCCAGTCTCCCGAGTCGGAAAAATAGAGATTGCCTTCCGCATCGAAGACCGAGAAATTCGGTGTCTTGAACCTGCGACGGCCACAGCGCTCCCAGGAATCGAGGACGCGGCCTTTTCGATTCAACCGGACCAGCGCGGGCAACTTGAAATTGCAGACATAAAGTTCCTGCGCGCGAGAAAAAGTCAGACCCAGGCAGAAGCCCCCAATGCGGCTAATCTCCCGTATGCCTCCCTTCGGCCCGATGCGGTAAATCTGTCCCAGTTCTCCGCCCGCCCAAAGTGTCCCGTCAGCATCGAACGCCAGGCCCTCAGAATGGTCGAGTCCTTCCGCGAATGTCCGGAACCGCTCCAAGGGGATGAGAGGGCGCATGAGTTTGTCCGGTATTGACTTGTCCGGAATTGACTTGTCCGGCATTAAATTTGTCCGACAAGCGAACATATTACTCAACCCGCAAGCGGTGTCAATTGAAAAAGGAGCTCGTCTGGTGGAGGTTGATCGTACATTTGTACAATGAATACGGCCTGAATCGACCACTGCCTAAAGATCGGGCGGAGTCGTTCTCGGGCTAAAGCGCTTTTTGTCCTTGACAAGAACCAAGGTTGTCGGACAAACTTTTGCCGTACGAAATTGGGTCCAAAGTGGCGACCGCCCATCCTGTACCCGGCGAAACCGTACGGCGCGAAACCGTCATGGAGACGGTCTCGCGCCGCATTGAGGGACTGATTCGCAGCCGCGAACTCCGCGTCGGAAGCCGCCTTCCCTCGGAAACCAAATTGGCCGCGATGTTGGGCGTTAGTCGCAGCTCTCTTCGGGAAGCTCTCAAGGGATTGATGTTCCTGGGCCTGATCAAGGCCCGGCCGGGTTACGGAACCTATATCCAGTCATCGCTCGGGCGTTCCGCTGGCAAGCACTTCCAGTGGATGCTGCTGCTCCAGGAGGTCAAGTACCTCGAGCTTTATGAGTTGCGCAAGATCCTGGAGCCCAACGTGGCCGCGCTGGCTGCGCGCCGGGCGACGAAGGAAGACATTGCCCGCATGGAAGCGGCGATCCGTGGCATGAAGGCCAGCTTCGATCGCCCGGAACAATACATGGCCTACGAGATGTCTCTGCACGAGGAGCTCGCGCAGGCTTCCAAGAATGTCGCTGTGGAAGCTATGCTGCGCATGATGTATGGCGCCCTCGCCGAAGGCCGGCGACGCACCTTGTATCTGATCGAAAACTTTGAAAGCAATTTTCGCCGTCATGAACGCATCTTCCGCCTGGTCGCCCGGCGCGATGCGAGAGGAGCGCGCAAAGCGGTTCTTGAAGATCTGGAATATGCCGAAGCTCTCTTGCGCCAGGACCTAGAGATTCGAGACAACCTGCGCACCAACTTTCACCAGCCGGAGCATACGTCTCCCGTCGAGAGAAAGAAACCGGCTCGCGCCGCCAAGCCCTGAGCTTAGGCGCAATCCACGGAGAGGGGGAACATCATGTTGAATTCGAATAAGGGGCAAATCGGAGTGCTAGCGCTTCTGCTCTGTGCGCTGGCTCTTCCGGCATGGGGCCAATTGGATACAGGAAGCATAGTCGGCGTGGTCCAGGACAAGTCCGGAGCCGTGCTTGCCGACTCGAAGGTCACGGTCACGAACATCCGCACCGGCCGCGTCTATGAAGCGCAGACCAACGGCGCCGGTCAATATGAGGTTCCCGGCCTGCCGGCCAGCGTCTACAAAGTAGCCATCGAGCATAGCGGGTTCAAGTCCCGGGTCATTGACCAAGTTGTTCTCTACGCGACTGACCACCGAGCCGTCGACGCTATGTTGGATGTCGGTCAGGCCAGCGAACAGGTCACGGTAACTGCGGAGACAATTTCGGTCAACACGCAAACCAGCGAAAGCGGCGCAACCATTGATAGCAATGAAGTCCAGAACCTGCCCTTGAACGGCCGCGATTTTACGAACCTGATGACGCTGGTGCCGGGTTCCGTGATCACGGGTAGTTTCGGACAGACCAGCCTCGGCGGATACGAAACTTCGCTCGCCGGCGTCAACATCTTGCTTGATGGCGCGGACGCGACCCGAATTGACTCGCAAGCCACCAGCACGCAGTTAGGCCGCCAGGACTCGCGCATTAATCGTGTCAGCGTCGACAGCATTGACGAGTTTAAAGTCATGTCGGGCAACTACAGTGCGGAGTACGGCCGCTCCTACGGCGACATCGTCAACGTCATCACCAAGTCAGGTACCAATACTCTCCACGGTGGAGTATTTGAATTCTTGCGCAACGACGCCTTCGACGCCAAAAACTATTTCCAGACCGGCCCGGCCCCGATCCATTTGAACCAGTTCGGCGGCAGCATCTCCGGTCCCATCGTCAAAGACAAGCTGTTCTTCTTCTTCAACTATGAAGGCGTCCGCCAAGTCACCCACTCGCCGACCGGTCCCGTGGCGGTTATGACCGCGGCCACTCGTGCTGGGGCTGTGCCGGATATGGTTCCAGTTGTTAATTCGTTACCCTTGCCAAATCCGGCCCTTGGACCCGCTATCTTCCCGAATCCAGTTGCTGGAGGACCACCTATAGTTCGCACTGATCTAGGTATTTTCGAAGGCTCTACGTTCGAGACCGATCGTGAGGATACGGGATCTCTCAAGGTTGATTACCGCATCTCTCAAAAAGACTCGCTAGCTCTTCGCTACAACATTGATTCCTCTTTTACCAACACGCAGTACGGCATTGCGGCCGACCAGGTGTCGCCGTCTCCTGGTCTCAACCACCTGTTCAAAGCAACCTGGGACCATACATTCCGCCCAACTCTGCTGAATGAGTTTGGTGTCGCCTACAATCGTCCGAAGACGGATTCTCTCGGCGGTGGTGGCCCGTTCCCGTCGTTCCAGTGCTCCGCATTCTGGGGATGCGGGAACTCCAACACATTTGGTGACGCACCGGGACCAGCCCTCTTTTCCGAAAGCCAGCCAGAACATTCGCTCCAGTTCCTGGATACTCTGACCTGGATCAAGGGACGGCATTCGATCGCCGCGGGATTTGATATCCGCCATGTGGTTAACGACAATGCCCTCTTCCCGCAAAATTTCATTGCCTACGACAGCGAATTGAACTTCCTGGCCAATCAGGGCGACCAATTCAGCACTCTCGGCCACAACATGGTCAGCCTTGAGAACACCAACTACGATTTCTTCGTACAGGATGACATTCGCGTTGCCCGGCGCTTCACTCTGAACCTGGGCCTTCGCTATGAATACAACACGGTTCTGACCGGCCACCTGATGCAAAATTTCAGCCTTGCCGCCTTGATGGCCGATCCCCTCGCTACTGACACGTCCAAGTTTTTTGGCCCTCTCGGAGCCCCACTCTACAATCCCGACAAAAATAACTTCGGACCGCGTATCGGCTTCTCCTGGGATCCTTACGGAGCAGGCAAGACTGTCATTCGCGGCGGTTTCGGAATCTTCTACAACCCGCAACTTACCGGTGCTGCGCTGTCCCTGGCTGGGAACTTTCAGCAGGGCTACAACGTCAACGTCCTTAGCTTGCTGGGGCCGCCCTTCGCCCCGACGCTAACCGTATGCACGCCGGGCTTCAACCAGCCTCCGGTTCCCTTTTTCTATATAAGTTATCCGTTGCCGAATCCCCTCCCGGTCTGCACTCCGCCGCCGGCGCCCAACGTGAATGCCCTGGATCCAAATCTCCGCGACAGCTACTCCATGCACTGGAGCTTTGGCGTTCAGCAAGAAATCGCTCGCAGCACCATTTTCGAACTCCAGTACGTCGCCAACCGCGGCCTCAAACTTCCCGGCGGCGCTGCTTATGCCGGAGAAGAACTCAACCTCTCGCCGTTCGGCGGCACTGAAATCAGCTCGAATTTTGGCAATGTCCGTTTTCTGGGCGATTTCTTACGGTCGTACTACCAGTCCCTGCAGGCCAGCCTGCGCCGGCATGTTGCCAAAGGACTCGTGGTCGATGCTAACTACACTTGGGCCCATGAACTCGATGATGCCGTCAACATTCTGACCTCCGCATATCAGAATTCTCACAATCCCATGGGCGATTACGCCAACGGCGATATCGACGTGCGCCATAACTTCACCCTCGGCGCCGTCTATGCCGTTCCCACCGCGCAACTCCTGCCGAAAGTCCTGGGCCGAGGATGGCAGATGACCAGCATCCTCCAGGCGCGCAGCGGATTGCCCTTCCCCATCGAAGTGGCTGCGCCGTTCCTCGGCATCGACCAGATTCGTCCCAACTTCGTTCCGGGGCAATCAATTCGGCCATCGAATTACAGCGTGCCTTTCAATCAGATCAACTTCAATGCCTTCTCTGTTCCACCAAGCGGGAAATATGGCGACGTGCCTCGGAACGCTGGACGCGGTCCCGGATTCACGCAGGTCGATTTCGGCCTTTCCAAGCAAACCATGGTCACTGAGCGTTATGGGCTTCAGCTTGGCGCCACGGCTTTCAACATCCTGAACCATCCCAACTTCTCCAACCCCTCTGGCATTCTGGAGAATAATCTGAACTTCGGGCAGAGCACCTCGACGGTTGGCAACAAGGTCGGACCCGGAACATCGCGCCAGATTCAGCTTTTCTTGAGAATGACTTTCTAAGTTGCCACGGACCATCATCGGGGCTTCCTTTACGGGAGCCCCATTCTTGCCGCCGCCAACCGGAGGCCGATCATGTCCGCACTCCCACGATTTCGCCGATCTTTATTCTCCCTTTGCATCGTCCTCTGTTCACTCGCCACGCTAATCGCGGATGCGCAGACGCAGCTTGCAACCCACACCGCCATCCAGACCATCTACGTCATGCCCTCCAGCCATTGGGACTTGGGGTTCATCGCTCCTCCAGAAGAGGTCTTGCCAAAATTAAAGCCGCACATTGACGAAGTGATTGCGAACGCCAAACGCGACCCCGACTTCCGTTGGACCATCGAAAGCGTCTGGCAAATTCGTGAATGGCTGGCGCGCACCACCGACGGCAATAATAAAGACCCACAGCAGATCAAAGATTTCGTCGACCTCGTCAACAAAGGACAGATTCAGGTCTCCGCCGTTTTCGGCAGCATGCACACCGAGTTCATGGGCGCCGAGCAACTCAACCGCATCACCTATGACATGAAGGATCTGGAGAAGCGGCTGGGCATCAAGACCGACTTCGCCATGATGGATGACGTCCCCGGCTTTACGCTCCGTCTGCCGCAGATTTTGGCACGCAGTGGCGTACATTACTTTGTGAATGGCTCCAACTTGTTCATCTCTGGAGGAACATCGCTAAGTCCCGGACAGGTTCCTTTCTATTGGCAATCGCCCGACGGCAGCCGCGTTCTAACCTGGCAGACTCAAAGCCGCTTCGGCGGCTACACCGAGGCCTTCGCCGACTACTATCTCGATCCAGCAGCGCGTGAGCCCTACACCAAGGAACATTTTTATCCCAAAGAATGGGAAGGGATGCCGAAGCTCGAGATCATGCAGCGCGGCGTCGACAAGTTACTCGACAAGTACGCAAAAGCCGGCTATCCCTACGATGCGGTTCTTTTACTGTACTTACACGACTTTGTCTCCAGTAATGAGGAGGCGACGCAACTTATGCCCGCCATCCGCGAATGGAACGCCGCCGGCAAACAACCTCGAATCGTCGTCTGCACTCCCGCCGAGTTCTTCCGCCACATGGAAGCGCAATACGGCAGCGACAAGTTCCCGTCGTACACGGGTGACTGGAGCGGCCTCTGGTCGGAAGTGAAACTGAATTCGCCGGTAATCGGCGCTCAGGCTCGCTGGCTGCAGGATCACGCGCCGGTCGCGGAATTACTCTGGAGCTTGCTCACGTTCCGCAACTTCACCAGCTTGCCCACCGGCAACCTGGAGGACACGCGCATAAAGCTGTTCAAGTACGACGAACATTCGGGCGCAGCCCAGGTCGGCTGGCCCAAGCTCATGTCCCGCTCTGAAGTCGATCAGCAAAATCGCGAGTATGTAAGCTACACGAGTAGCAGCCAGGAGGACATTCGCAACCTGATCGCTTCCGGTCTGCGGACGTTGCTTTCTCAAGTACCTGCTGGAAAGAGAACGTTGGTCGTCTTTAATCCGGTGAGTTGGCAACGCACCGATGTGGCACGACTCAAGTCGAAGGAAGATGTTGTGTTGCGCGATGTTGTCGCGGGTAACGCCGTCGCGGTTCAGCGCGTGTCGGCGGACGAAATCGAGTTTGCCGCCACTGATATTCCCGCGCTCGGACACAAAAGCTACTCGATCGAGTTCGCGAATGCTGGCAACTCCACTCCGGCGAAGACGAACGCATCGACCACCGGATCGACCAGCATCGAAAACTCCTTCTATCGTGTTCGCGTCCGATCTTCTGACGGGGCCGTTGTTAGCATCTATGACAAGCAAGTGCAGCGGGAACTCGTAGACTCCGCGGGCGGCAAAGCGGCGAACCAGTTACTGCGCTGGACGGCGTGGTCGAGCCTGCCCGTCGGCTTAGCTCAAGTCGTTGCACACGTCGAGACCGGTCCCGTCTTCGATCGCATCATCATTCAGCGTCCGGGAACTCTGTGGCCAGAAACCCAGATCACGCTCTATCGTGCGGTGAAGCGCATCGAATTTGCCGACTTACTCGATCGTGAACTCATGCCCTTTGTCGCCAGTAACCAGCCCGGCGAATATTACTCCCTTAACCTGCCGTTCCGTTTCCAGGGATCCGCCCAGGTGTGGGTGGAAGACGGCACCGGCTATCACCGCATTCCCGAGGACTATCTCCCGGGAGCAAGAACCGATGCAGCCGTCCCCCAGCATTCACTGGTGCTCGTAGGCCAGTCCGACGGACGAACGCTTCACGTTACCCTTTCTGAACGTGAGCCATTCTTTAACTACCTGCCCGGACTGCCGGGCGCAAAAGGACCCAACACGTTCCTCAACGCTGTCCGCGTCACGGTAATGCGCAAACAAGACCAAGGCGATACGCGCGATCTGGGCATGGTCAACTTTTCCACGGTTGAGCCCAATCTTCCAGCGCAGTCCTGGTACCACTTTGCGCTCAGTTCAGCGGACGGCGACTTAGTTCCGGTTGAGTCGTACCGTGAGGGCACTTCGTTTGATGTGCCGTTGATTGCCATGGAGTTGGCGGGAGGCATGGCTCCCGCGCAACCGCAGGGCACGTACTTCTCCTTGAGTTCAGAAGACGTCGCGTTGCTGGCTTTTAAACCGAGCGCGGACGGTAACCCCGAGCATTACACCGTGCGCCTGCAGGAAGTCGCCGGCAACAAAGGCGTCACCGAGTTGAAAACACCGTTGAAAGTTACAGCCGCGGAAGAGACGAACCTGACTGAGACCGACGTGCTGAGGCCGCTAGTTATAAATCCCCTGCGCGTCCCGCTCTTACCGCACGAGACGATAACACTGCGTCTCACCATTCCACATCCGCATAAAGAGCGCTCCGAACGCTGGTGGGAATGGGACTGAACCTTACTTAGCGAAAGGAACTCGTACGACCTTCGGGAAGTAGATGTCGAGGTTACTCGTGAGCTTCTGCACATTCATCGTGTTACAAGCGTATGTAATAAGAACGGAACCAGGCAGGCGAAACTCCGGGTGTTCCTTAGCTGCATAGCAAAAGGTATCTTTGTCATATCCAGCGTTGCCCTTTTGCATCTCTGGAATACGATAGATCGTCTTACCTTCGCTCCATGGTCCCACTAACTGGGGTGCTGTGCGAAACACGATTTTGTCGGAAAAGAGTTTCGGATAGTTCAGGATCGCAACCCATTTTTTCAAGCTGGGGTGATACCGCACCGTCATTTCGGTATTTCCGTGCTTCATGACATGCATTGCGTCGGCAGGCGTCAGGCCCAGCTTCCAGGCGCCGCTCTTAGACAGGTACTGAAGGTGCTCTGCCGGTGCGTCGAGACCATCCAAGGGGATGCGAGTCAGAAGCATGGGGCGTGAATCCGCTTCCAGCAGCGCGAAAATGTAAATGTACTCGCCATCTACCACGGCAGTGGCGGAAGGATAGGCGTGAATGCCGTCGGGAACGAGTGGGAAGTACTTTACACTCCATCGCAGCGGATCATTATCGAGTCCGGAAAGCTTTGCCAGGTCGGCCCCGCAGGTTTCAAAGCCCAATGCAGCGGATGTTGTTCTTGGTGCGTCGCGCATGCAGAGCAGAGTCACCCACAGGTCATTCTTGTAGAAGAATCCGTCAAGCGCCCAGTACCAGATGTTTTTGTGCTGCGCCTGAAAAAAATCTTGAGGCTGTCCCTTGTCCCCCCGCCGAATCACGTACTCGACTTTCCAATCAGGGCTGTCGCACGTCGAGATGCCGATACTGTTGCGCACCATGCGCGGCTCGTTTCCCTCGACTACCCTCCGGTCGCCATACAGAGTGTCCCCGAAGATCCAGATGGAACGCCCGTCCGGCAACGGGATGGAGTACGCTGCGTCAGCGCCCCACCAAGAGTCTTTGAAGGGAAAACTGGGGGTGCAATCGATTTTGGACCTTTCTTGCGCCTGGAGCGGAGCCGCGCAGGAAAGCAGGAACAATGCAATGACAATGACAATGCCGATCTGCGTCACGCACCGGCTCCTCAAACCCTCCCCCAACATCTGCCACACCCTTCCGTTGACCCACCAGCAGGCAATCAGTGTAGCGCATGTCGCACCCGCGCGACCCCGCGATCATGAATGCGAGCGCCCCGCCTGCTAGACTGACGAACGTTAGCGATAACGACAAGGAGGCACTCTTCTGTGCACCGACGCCGCGAGAACAAAAAAGAAGATGATGTGGGACTTGGAACCCGGGGAGTATGGGCCGGCGAGAAGGGCAAGTACTGGGAGCGCGCCACGCAAATCCCAGTGGCCCTTAGCGTGTCTTTCGGCTACGACGATGTGAACGAGTGGCTCGCGGTGGCGCAAGGGAAGAGGCCAGGCCATATCTACAGCCGGAACACCAATCCAACCGTAGCCGCCTTCGAAGAAAAGGTAAGAAATCTGGAGACAGCCGAAGCCGCCACCAGTTTTTCGAGCGGCATGGGAGCGATCAGCAACACGCTTTTTGCCCTCCTGTCTCCTGGCGATCGCGTGGTTTCCATTCAGGACACCTATGGAGGGACGAACAAACTGTTTATCGAATTCCTGCCTCGATTCGGCATCAAGGTGTCGCTCTGTGATACGAGAGATCACAAAGCAATCGAAGCGGCCATTGGCCAGGGGTGCAAGGCGGTATACCTGGAAAGTCCGACGAATCCGACGGTCAAAGTTGTCGATCTCGGCCGCCTGGCTACCGTGGCCCATCGTCACGGTGCTGTGGTGGTCGTAGACAACACCCTGGCTACGCCCATCAATCAACAACCCGTGAAACTCGGCGCCGATCTCGTCATTCACAGCGCAACCAAGTTCCTCGGCGGGCACGCTGATGCGCTCGGCGGTGTGGTGTGCGGCGCCACCGATCTGGTGGCGCGGATTTATCACTTTCGTGAGATCACGGGCGCCTGCCTCGATCCCATGGGCGCCTACTTGTTACTGCGCGGAATGAAAACTCTTCATCTGCGGATCGCGCGGCAGAACGAGAGCGCGCTTAAGATTGCGCGCTTCCTGGAATCACACTCTCAGGTAATCAGGGTCTTCTACCCCGGATTGGAGTCCCACGAACATCACGAAATTGCTCGCCGGCAGATGCGCGGTTTCGGAGGCGTGCTCAGTTTTGCCATCCGCGGCGGTTTCGATTCCGTGAAATCTTTTCTGCCGCGTCTGCGTTACGCACACTTAGCCGCGAACCTTGGGGCCGTCGAGACGGTCGCGGGTCCACCCTCCACCACCAGCCATGTCGAGTCCACCAAGCAGGAACGCGCGGCGAGCGGCATCCCGGAGGCCCTCATTCGTTACTCGGTGGGGATTGAAGACAGCGAAGACCTGATTGCCGATCTGCGTCAGGCGTTAGAGAAGGTCCTCCTCGCCAAGCGGCGGGCAAGATCGTGAGATATCGCAGTCCAGGATCGGGTTGTTGCAGGGACAGCGGGCTGATCATGCGTTGTCGCTGGAGCCTGGTTCGGTTCCGCGCGCCCGCACCAATATCACGGTGGCATCGTCGCGCAGCCCCTTTCCATTCGCAAATTTCATGACATCCGCCAGCAGACCATCCAGCGTAACGTTTGGTGATTGCATTTGCGCGAGAAGCCTCTCCGGGCCGTATTCTTCCCCGGAATCGATGTCAGCCTCGGTGATTCCGTCAGAATAAAACGCGATGCGCGAATGCTCGGCGAGCGTCACTTCCGTCTCCGAGAACTTGCTGGCTGAAATTCCCAACGGCAAGCCATGCTCGTGATTGATCCAGCGGTGGCCGGAAGGCTCGACCAACAGCGGCGCCAGATGGCCGGCGTTCGCGATGCGCAAAACGCGGCTGGACGGATCGAGCTCGGCATACACCATGGTGACGAAGCGGCCGCTGGGAAAATCTTCGATCATCATGTTGTTGAGACGCGTCAGCACCTCGGCGGGTCCAGACCCGGTTTGCGCCAGCGAACGCAACATGCCGCGAGTCGCGGACATGAGAAGCGCCGCCGCTGTGCCCTTGCCCGAAACATCGGCTAGAACCAGACCCCAGCGTCCGTCACGCAGCGGAATGAAGTCATACCAGTCGCCGCCGACGGAGCCCGCCGGAATCGAAAGCCCCGACACCGAGAACCCCGGAATCAGCGGAGAGCTGCGAGGCAACAGCGCCTGCTGAATCGAGCGCGCTTCTTCGGCCTCGCGGCTCATGCGCTCGCGTTGTTGACGCTCATCGTTGAAGCGCCGGGCGTTGTGTACCGCGACCGCGACGTGACCGCACAATCCCTGCAGCAGCCTTAATTGGTCTGGGCAGAAAGCGTTTAGCTCGCGATGAGAGGCGGTGAAAACTCCTACCAGATCGCCCTCGCGTTGTAGCGGGATGGCGACCTCGGAGCGCGTGTCCGGCTCGCAGGCCATATAGTAGGGGTCGCGAGCGACGTCGGGAGCATAGTGCATCTTGCCAGTGGCCGCGACGTGTCCCACCATTCCGGCGCCTTTCTTGAGGCGATCGCCCTTGTGGTAAACGGTGCAGCCGCGAGCGCCGGCCAGTATGAATTCATTCTGTTCAGGATCGCGGAGATAAAGGTTGATTTCGACGCAGCCGAGCGATTCCGCAACCTCATCGACGATCCGCGGAACGAGTTCTTCAAGGTCGAGAGTGGAGGTGATCCGTTGCGCGAATTTCTGCAGGCGCACCAGTTCCACTACCCGGAGAGCGGCGGCTGTTTCAGGTACGGGCGGGCCGGAAAAATCGAAATTCGTGAGTGAGTTGGTGGCCACGACGAAACCCTCCTGCCGGTCGATTGCGCCTGTTCTATGATCTATGAGATTGCAGAAATCATGGTTCCGATTCTCTTTTTATGCGCCTTGTTGTCCTGCTTGGCGACGGTGATGCCTGAGCCAATTGAATCGTGGCAAAGTGGAGGAAAGGGAAGAATATGGAAAAAGTGATTGGGATTGGCGGGTTATTCTTCCGCGCTCACGACCCAGCGGCACTGGGCCAATGGTGTCAAGAACACCTAGGAGTGTCTCTAACGCCGACGAGCTACGAGGATTTGCCATGGCGGCAGGAGGCGGGGCCGACCGCGTTCAGCCCCTTCCCGGAGGCGACCGAGTACTTCGGGGATTCCAAGCAGATGTGGATGGTCAACTTTCGCGTTCGGGACTTAGACGCGATGGCGGCGCAGCTACAGGCGGCGGGTATCGAGATCGACGTGGACCCGCAGCATTACCCGAACGGTCGCTTTGCTCGCCTGCACGACCCTGAGGGCAATCCGATTGAGCTATGGCAACCAGCGGGGCGAGACGCTCCGAGTTAGGCTGCCGCTCCAAAGAAACTCGCAGGTCGTGGCCCATATTGCTCAGCAACCGCTCGAACCACAGCGTATTGCCGCACGCCACCCGCAGGCAGAACCAATTTCTCCAACAACCGCGCAGTTGTCGAGGGCAACCCGGTCAGCGCCGTTTCTTGCTTTCGTTCTGCGCGACTCGCGCCTTCACCAGTTTCTTAACAAGTGCAGTCGGCAATGGCTTATCCGTGGGGAACTGGATGGTCCCTTTAGATGTATTGAAGCCCTTAAGTTCGTTCTTGAACGCTGCGACAACCGACGCAGTGGGGAACAAACTACAGTGGTCCGAAAACGCGGCGAACCACACCAGCACTACTTTGTACTTGAACGCAGGAATCCGATAGCTGATGGTCTCGGTAGGCTCCTGTGGCACAGCGGATCGAATCGCTGCGCGAATCTTGTTCAAGGTGCTGCGAGCGGGTTCCGGGACACCAGCAAGGTATTCATCAACGCTTTTCGGAGCGCCCTTTCCTCGCGCGGCAGAACCGCGATTGGCAGATTCCGCTTTTTTCATGCGGACAATGCTACGAGAACCTCCACTTCAAGTCCACGCCCCGGACCATTGACCTGAGCATCAAAATGATGCGCCCCAATTTGCCGGCCATTGTGGTCGGACCCAGCACGAATGACGAGATCATGATCAATGCCTTCGTCAGTTTGCCCGCGAATTAAATCGACATGAACAGCGCGGGCATTGCTGAACCGACTTTTCTGGGAAGTCGCAACAGCCCGTCAGCTACCCGGTAACTTGTACCCGGAATGCACTCCCGTAATTTGAAAGTGTGCCCGTGACGTAGTCAAATCGATTCACTCGCCTCTTCAGAACGATCACGCCACCGAGTTCTGGCCCGTGCCGAAGCGAAGGATAGATATGAAATTCTTGCAGCGACTTCTCGCAGAATTTTGCTCCCATCGGTTTACTTGGCCACGAATGAGTGGCAATGGCCAGCACTATCAAATCTGTCTCAGTTGTGGAACTGCTTATGAATATGACTGGAAGAGGATGCAACGTACTGATCGCCTGCTGGTGATGAACGGGCAACACGCCCTCGCCTCGGCGCGAACTCGATTGCCGGGAACTGTCAATTGACTAAGACAGGCGAGTTCAGAATTGCTGGTTTAAAATTTCCACCGCGCAGTCTGCCTTCTTTTGGCTCTTGGCGATCACCTCACATCAATCTGTGATTCCCGTCACTGACAGGACGCGCTAATTCGTGTGACCTTAACCAATCTCGCCCCACCGAAGAGCAGGTCTCACGACGGTGTGCACACCCCCTGAGGCGAGAGTCTTGAACGTCGGCCCCTCTAGCAATTGTCTGTCGGTGACGATTCGTGTTTGGCCTAGTAGATCGAGGCCGCAACGTTCGTAGCGGAATGATCGACCTCGACTATGGGCCCTGCTTCCGTCCGTGAAGGAGGTCTGGTATGACGCGCATATCCACTCGTAATTATTCTCTCAGCGTGGTTGCGGCTTCTGTCGCTTCTGCCGCAATTCTGGCTCTCTTGGTGGCAGCCGCTTTGAAATTAGGCTAACTGGAAGCGCAAACAAAGGGGGTGGCGACGATGGCCACTTACGGTGAGTGGATCAAGAAGTCTGCGGGTATCGGCGCATTACTCGGTGGTCTCGCCGGGTTTTTCTACGGAGCCTACATCATGGCGACCGGCCTCACTTTCGGCTGGACAGATGTATTAGACACAGTGGGGTCCGTGGTCGCTGTGCTTATATTCGCGGTGACATTAGGTAGCCTTTGTATCGCAATTGGTGGGCTGGCTGGACTGGTCTTAGGCATCGTTGCCTCTCCGCTTAGCTCACTCCACTCTCGGAGGTCTTGATATTTCTCCGCATCGATCGCCCATTTCACCTTGTCGCACCGCCACGCCCCACCTCTAGGCATGTCGATCAGGCCCCGCTCGTAGTGCGCATAGTGTCAGTGGCAAATCTCGCTGCGCTCGTGAGGTGCCCAAAAATCACACTTTTGCCGTCGCGAACAAATGCCGATACTTCCTTGCGAGAGACTGTGCTCGCGCCAGCCCCGATAGGATAACCAGCACCAAGCCAAAAAGTAGAGTTTTCATTTGATCCGCATTAGAAGTTCCTACCATGACTTGTCGCGTCTCCCGCGCCACTATATCTTGCAAGTTTCTCTATCCGAAAAGTTCATCATGAAGCCGAGGATGCGTCTTAATTACCGTAGTCACGGCCAACTCTCATTGCAGGGAGAACAATTCTGACTTTAGAACGTAAACGTATACGTCGGTGACCAACTGGTTCGGACAGTCATGCCCTGATTTCGCCAATTATCGCTTGCCGATGCTTAGGCGCGTCGATAGACTTTGCTGTCAGATCTCTTGTGGAAGAAAGACAGGATGCCGAGATGACCCAGAAGCTCCTAATGCTCCTCGTTGTGAGTGTCCTTGCCATTGGCCTGGGTCTGTCCTTCACCTCAGCAGCGCAGGAAAACAGCGTCATTATCAGGCCCGGCTATAAAAAAGGACAACAGAGCCACACAAAGTTGTCGTTCGTCATACCACAAGGCTGGGTCAAGGATGAAAAGGCCGCGAAGAAGCTCGGCTTGCACAGTGTCCTCGTGCCAGCGGAAATGACGTTGGAGAATGCAGACAAGGTAATCACCATCGCTTTCCAGAAGAAGGACCCGAATAAACCCGGACTCGAAAATCTCAAGAATTTCGTCACAGCGGACCGACAGAATACTCTGTCCCAGTTCCCCGATGCCCAATTCGAAAAATGGCAACCAGCTAAACTCGATCCCGACAAACTCAACTTCTTGAGTTTCGAAATGTATGGGAAAGAGAAGAACAAACCATCGCCACAGCGGTTTGTCGTCTTGGATACGGATGACGGCTATTTCAGCATTGCACTGACTACCAGGACGCGAAATGATCTCCAACTTCCTATGTGCGAGGAATTCTTTAACACCTTAGGAATCGGACCTTCCCATTGAACCCTACCGTCCAGTTGACGTAATATCCCTGCCACTTATTGACTGGGCTCTTGGTGCTTATCCGCCTGCGATAGGCGTTAGCGGTCGTTGACTTCCCTCATTTTCCAAAACGAAATTTAGAGGTGTCCCGAAATGTACCAAATCCGACTGGAACTTGAGGCTTTGTCCGATTCTTCCGATCATTCGTATCTGAAAGTTACAGATTCTGCTGGACACAGGTGGAGGTACTTTCGTAACTCTCAGTTGGGCAGTTGACAGCGGTATTCTAAGTTTGATTCTCCCCTGGTCTCAGCACATCAGGGTGTAGTGCGGCTTGTCACCGCGAGGCGATTGTAATGACGACGATGTTTGGCCGGTTCGAAATTCAGAGTGAGCTTTCCAAGTCCGAGACCGCCTTGATTTATAAGGCGCTGGACACGGAAACCAACCAGATCGTGGCGCTCAAGACGCAGAGTCTGGCGCCACTCGGCGACCGTGCCGACGCGTATGTGGAGACGCTGATCGCCGAAGGCGAGAGCACGCGCGACCTCGCCGGCCAGAACATTGTGCTGCTCTACGGTGCCGGCGAGATCGACGGCCAGTACTGCGCGGCCATGGAGTACATACAGGGCAACAGCATTGCCACCATGTTGGCGCGCAAAGAAGGCTTCTCCATCTGGGACCTGCTCGACATTACGCGCCAGGTCTGCGCCGGCCTGGAGCACGCTGCCTCCAAGGGTGTGACTCACCATTCGCTGGAGCCCGGCAAGATCATGGTGCAGTGGGACGGGATGGTGAAGATCCTGGGCTTTGGCATCTCCACCATGAGCCTTATTGAGGCGGAATCGGGAAAAGGCTTGGGGCAGCTTATGCCCTACTGTTCTCCCGAGCAGATCCGCGGAGAAGCCATCGACCTGCGTTCGAACCTGTTTACCTTAGGCTCGATCCTTTACGAGATGGTGGTGGGGCGGCAGGCCTTCGATGCCGCAGATCCGGTTACGCTTGTAAGCCGGATCGAAAACGAGATGCCCGCCAGTCCGTCTGCGGTGAATTCCAAGATTCAACCGGCGGTGAGCGCGCTGATTATGAAGGCGCTGGCGAAAGATCCCGGGGAGCGTTATCAGAGCGCGCGCGAACTGGTGGACGACCTGGAGAAGTGCAAGGACAACGGCAACGGCAACGGCAAGAAAACCGCGACGGATACCAAGAAGACGACCCCGTCGCCGGATGTTTACGTCAGTCGCGCCGCTCGTGCGGCCGCGGCCAGCAAGTTCATTCCGGCCGCCTCGAGCACCGCCAAACCCGAGCCCTCCGTTCCATCGGTTGCGCCATCGGTCGCGCCCAAACCTGTTTCTCCGAAAGTCGACGCGCCGGTGTTTTCTCCGGCCCATCCGCCGGCGGCCGAAACCAGAGCCGCTGCGGCCGCGGCGACCGGAGGGAGTGCCTCGCGCTTACCCATGACCAACTCTAGTTCGGATTCTGATTCTGATGCGAACTTTGATGCGAACTCTGCTACGAACTGTGGCGCGGGATCTATCAGCGACTTTGAAGTAACTGCTCCTCAATCCCAGGTCGGGCGCGGCCCGGCTTTATCGGCGGCGGTGGTGGAGCGAAACTCCGAGCGGCATTCGCCTCGTGTGACTTTTGATCCCATGATGGCCGAACCGGCGGCGGGCTCATCCGGCAAAAGTTTTTCTGACCTGGCAGAGATGCCTCCGCTTAAGGAGCCGGTTTTCACACCACCAACTCCCGAGCCGGCTGAGGCGTCGCGCCCTGAGGAGCAGGTCTTTCCACAACAAGATCCGCGGAAAGAAGAGAAGCCAAGAATCCAGCCGCGGGAAGTCGTGGAAATGGCATTCAAGGAAATCTCGACCATTCCACCGCAGTTGATGCTGTATTCGATCCTGGGCGCGGTTGGGCTGATCCTGGTGGTTGCGATCGCGGTCTTTTTCCACGTTCACTCGGAAGACGATGGTTCGACGGCTGCTCCGCGGCCGACGAAAGCGGTAAGCTCAGCCCAACCGGTTGCCCAGAAGCCGGTGGCGCCACGAATCGAGAAACCAGCTCCGCCGGTTGCGGAGGCTGCACCAGGCCTGACGGTACGCCAGATCGAACCGCGCAGGTCGAACAGCAGTCGACGGGCGCCCGCTCCAGCCCCAGCCCCGCCGCCGGTCGTGATTTCGGGCCAGGAACTGATTGACTCCAGTCCGCAGGGCGCGCAGTTTCAGGTCGATGGAAGCAGCGATCCGTCGTGGATCACCCCGTTCACTTTGATGGGCCTAAGTCCCGGCAAGCACATCATCTTTGTCAGCAAGTCGGGCTATTCGTCCGAGATGCGGTCGGTCGATGTTGCGGCCGGCAGCAAATCGTCTCTGCTGCTTCATTTGTCGCCGGTCAATGCACTGATGGTGGTGAACAGCACGCCGCCCGGCGCCGATGTCATCATCGACGGCAGGCCCATCGGGAAAGTAACCCCGGTGCAGTTCGCCGTGGAAAAAGGAAACCACACAGTTCTGTTGCGCAAGCAAGGATACCTCGACGAGACCGTCACCGCCGATCTCGGTCCCGGGCAGAATTTCCAGTACTCGCCGGTGCTCCGGGCGCTGGGCAACACGGCGGACATGCGGACCGTCGGCAAGTTGAATAAGCTGTTTGGACGCGGCGGAGAGAGCACGGCTGGCATGGGTTCGATCAGCATTCATACCCAGCCGAAAGGCGCACAGGTCGCCATCAACCAGCAGGTTCTCGATAAGACGTCGCCGGTAGATGTCATGCTGGGACCTGGGACCTACATCGTGGATGTCACGCTGACCGGTTTCAAGCCGGTACACAAAGTCGTCAACGTCGACAGAGGCGGCAAGGCCGCAATCGATGAAATTCTGGCGCGGCAATAGCTGCGATTCGGCGACTTTTTCCACAGCCTGCAAGTCACACTTCTGTTCTGTGCGGTGGCGCGGGCATTCCCTTCGGTTTTCCTCGCGAAGAGACTCAAATGCCAGGCGCTGCCTAATTGATAAATCGAAACTTGAGCCGCCGTCCGCCCTCCGCAGGTGTAGACTGACTGAAACAAGGAGGGTTGACACTGTGTCGTCGCAGCCTACGCCAGGTAAGTTGAGTCCCGATCTGTTAAACGCCCTCCACGGAATCAAATCGGCTCGGCTGTTCCCCAAAGGTGCGACGCTGTTCCAACAGGGTTCCGCGGCAGCGGGCGTTTACCTGGTGGAGAGCGGTGAGGTTCGCGTCCTGCTCCCAACCGGTCAGAGCCAAAAGCAGCTTCTGGAAGTCGTCGGTCCTGGAACCGTGCTTGGGCTGAGCGAGAGCATGACTGGGGAAAAGTATCGCATCACCGCTGAGGCGGGCGACCAAACGACGGCGGCTTTTATTCCGCGGGAAGATTTTCTGGAATTTCTGCGTCAGCACGGCGATTACTGCATGCAGGTAGTGCGGCTTTTGAGCGAAGACTTGCACGGACTTTACCACAAATTCCGTAGCATCAGTGCTCATCCGGGGCGTCCGCGGCACCGCCCGCTGGACGAGCAGTTGAATTAAGGTCTCAGGTCTTAGGTCTCAGGTCTCAGGAAATGCAAGGGCACTCAGACCTGACACCTGACACCTGCCTCTCTAGTTCGCTTTGAAGTTGACCGTGATTTGCGTCTGGATTTCCACTGGTTCGCCATCGAGGTAGTAGGGCTTGTATCTCCACTGGCGGACAGCATCGAGCGCGGCGCGCGCAAGGACGGCGTCTCCCCTAAGTACTTTCGGATTGATTACGGTGCCCTCTTTGTTGATGGTGGCTTCGATCTGCACTGCGCCCTCCGCATGAACCTTGAGTGCGGCTGGCGGATAGACTGGTTGTACCCGCTTGATCAGCAGTCCCTGGGACACGCCCTGGGAAATTTTTATTGTTGCCAGCGAGGGCTTGGGAAGATTGGACGATGCCGAAGAGATCAGGCCTTTCAAGTTGCTGTCGTCCGCCGATGCAACGGTGAGCGGGCTGGGAAGCGAAGGCGCGGACTCCTCGGCTTGGGCCGGCGTTTTGTTTCCCGACTTCACGCGTAGGGGAGCCGAATCTTTCTTCGTTCCCGGTTCAGAGTTTGCGGCCACGTTCGCGTCGATCCGGATTACCTGAGGGTTGCTCGCGCCAGCCGATGGCTTGTTCTGGGGCGCCGCGGTAGCCGTTTTGGGAGCTAAGGTCGGGGTAGCGGAACTCGCCCGGCCCGGTGTGCTCGTCGAAGGCGCTGCTTCTGGGGACGACATGGGCGCCAGAGCAGGAGCGGGTTGCCTCGAGTCTTGGGGTTGGGGCGAGCTTACGGGCTGCCGAGCTGGGGTTTTGCTGGACTTGCCAAGTTCGCCATAACCGAGGTAGCCGAGCGCGGCCAGAGCCAGGACAGCAACAACTACCATCAGGATTTTTCTGACGCCGCCCGCTCCCCTGGAATCGTCTTCGTCCAAGGCAACGGCAAAAGACGGGGCGCCGGTAGTGCTCACCGAATTGGACGTTGGAAGCGCAACAGTAGCGGCCTCGTGCGACGGACTGGCGGGCCCTGATACCGCGGGCTTCGATCCAGCGGCCTTCAATTCAGCGCTCTTCGATTCAAAGACCTTCGACTTGACGATCTTGTTCTCTTTCGTTGCCGGAGCCGTCACTTCTTTTGCCGGAGCCGGTGCTGCGGCTGATCCCGAGGCCGACGTGAAAGCGGAACTGGCATCTTGCGCTGCTACGGACGTGGCGGCGATGTTGGCAGCCTTGTTTTTGAACCCATCGTTTTTGACTACATCATTTTTGACTAAGTCGTTTTTAACTGCGCCAGCGAATTCGGGCTGCCGCGATTCCAGTGCTGGCCCGGCGGCGATGGCAGTCTTGCTTTGTGCTGCGGGCGCAGGAACGACCGCCGGATTGTCCTCAACTTTTGCCAACGCCGTCATTGTCGGAAGCCCCGCCGCTAGCGCCTCCGGCATGGTCGCCGTCATCGGTGCTTCAATCGGTGCTTCAAATTCAGGAGGTTCGGGAGCGCTGGGCGGTGGAGCAGTGGCGGCAGAGCTTCGACTCGCCAGTGGGAATGAATTGCCGGCGGATATGGGAGTTGTTTTTGCCTGCATTCCGTGAGCTGCCGCGCTGGCAGCATCGGAGTTTTTGCGCAGAAGTCCGCGCGCGACCCGAAGCGTTCCCTTCGCCTGTTCGACATTGATCGGCTTGGTGAGCACCAGGTTGGCGCCGATGCGGTAGGCCTTGGCCACGCCCGCTTGTCCTTCGACCAAAGCGAGGGCCAGCGAACTCTGATTGGTGCTGGAGTTTCTGGCGCTCTTGAACAGCAGGGAAGCGTTCTGCTCGTTCTCGCAGTCCACCGCGATGGCGTCGTAACGCTGCGTCATCAACTTCTTGACCGCCGCAAAAGGTTCGTTAACCGCCTCCACGCTGAAGTCCAGTTCGCTGAACACCTGACCTACCACGCGAGCTAGTTTTTCATCGGAACAGAAGAGTAAAGCTTGGTAACCCATGATGAGGTCATCCTAGGTAATGAAGTGGGTACCAGCAAGTTACGTGGGTAATTGGATCACCCTCGAATTTGCCGGCAGATTCCGCAGGTTGTCGATGGTTCCGACGTCTGCGATCGTCTGCGGTTATGGCCGCTGAAAGTCGACGAGCACGACGGTCTGGAAGGGCTGAGCCTTGCCGTCCCGGACATATGGCCGATAGCGCCACTGCTTGACGGCGTTGATAGCGGCGGCTGCCAAGGCCGCGTTGCCCTCGACCAGTCGCACGCCCTCAACCTTGCCGTTCTCATCCACGACCTCCTTGAGGACAACCGTTCCTTCCGCTGCCCGGGAGCGCGCTTCGACCGGATATTTCGGCGCAACGCTGTAGGCCAGCCGGTTCTCGGCACCCTTGGAAGAGAGAATGATCGCGCTGCTCTCCCCCGGCAGTTGGGCGCCGGACGAAGTCGCAACCGTGGCGTCTTTCTTGCTGTCGCTGGGCTTGGTTTCACTGGATTTATCAGGCTCTGGCTTGCTGACAACAGGTGCAGCGGTGGCTGTGGCCCCGGATGTTGGTGGCGCAACTACCGTGCCTGGAGTCGCTGCCGGCTGGCCGGGCGCAGGCGCCGCAGTTGTGGCCGGAGCCAGTTGAGTCGAACGCTTTGTGGGGCTCGGTGCCGGAGCGGGCGGCAATCCCATTCCGCCGAGGGCCAGCACGCGATCAATCTGCGGTTGGGCGATGGCTCGGAATCCCGGCTGATACGTCCACACGGCATCGAAGCCGCCGCCGGCGAGCGCGAGCATCAGTAACGCGACCAGCGTGCGTCTTTTGTGCTGGCCTTGCGGGTGGGACGAAAAGGCCGGGGCGCCAGATTTGGCTGCAGCTTGAGCCGGCGTTGCTTTGTTCGGTCCCGCGCTTTTCAGTTGCGATGCCGCCAGTTCCTTTTCTTCCAGTTCCGCCAGCACTGGATCGTCGGAAGGTCTTAGCGGGCGCCCGGCTTTCGAATTTTCCGAAACCGCGGGGGCCGAAGTTGACTCTGACAAAGAAGATGACTCTGACAAAGATGATGCTGAAGAGGACGCGGGCTTCGGATTCAACTTCGGAGCAGCTGGTGTGGCATCGATTTCGTCTACGGCGGAATGCATCTTCGCGGTGACGGCTGGCGCGGAGAGCGTCGCGGCTAAAGCGCCGCGAGCAACGCTGGGAGCAACGCTTGGAGCCGCGGTTGGAACAAACCTTGGAGCGGGCTCCGCAAAGCTTGTCAGTTGCGAAGAAACGGCTGCGGCCGCTGCTGCCTGCGCGCGTTCTTCGGTCGGCGCCGCGCTGGACACGGTCGCGCTGGTCGTGGCAGTGCTGGACATGCCCGCGCTCGCCGGCTGCGGCGGAACACTCTCGTTGGTCTGAACGTCTCTTCGCACCCGGCTGACGGCGGTGCGGATGGTGCTCCGAGCCTGGTCTTTCGCGACCGGCTTGGTAAGAATCAATTCCGCGCCCAGGCGAAAAGCGGTAGGCAGGCCGGCGCGGCCATCGACAATGGCGATCGGGACCGGGTTGTTGCCGCTTTTTCCGCGACGGCAAACGTCAAAAATCAGCTTGGCTGCCGGCAGATTTTCGCAATCGACCAACACCAGGTCGAAGCTGCGCGAATTGATCCTTTGGGCAGCGGAGGCTCCATCCAGGGGACGCTCGCAAGTTACCGACATCTCTTCCAAAACTCCAGTAATTGCGCTGACCGCCTGGTCATCCGGCGACAACAGCAGAGCATGAGGCATAGCTCTCTCATGCTAGGAACCCCCGTCGAAAGCCGCAAGTTACCGGGGTAAGGGGGGCTGGCTTCGCGCACGGCGGTTGGAAGTCTGTGATGCGGCACACAGATGATTTGTGATGAAAAAGGTCGGGCGTCGGACGGCGGAAGTGGAGTGCTCGCGGCATCCCACGCCTCGAAAACCCGCGAGACGTTGCGCACCCCGGGAGCTTAAGCATTTCTGCAATTTTAGACTAGGATTTTCGATGCTTCGTAAGACGGTACCACTGCGCAGGTTTCTTGATCTTCGCGCATTGCTCGCACTCGGGAAATTCGGCTCCCACAGGTAATGCTTTTTCTGGGACCGGCACGTCGTAGAGATTGCACCGCGCGCATCGAAACTTGTCGGTTTCATATTTGCCAGGCGGTTCAACCCTCTCGCCTTTGCGGTAGCCCCAAGCGCGGCCGATCGAGGAGTACATTCGTTCGACGATATCGAATTGAGCCTCGCGCGTCACACTTGCGATGCGGTTCTTTAAAGGTGCCTGCTGCGGGCGCGCTGGACGAAGGTCGCTCAGGTCGAGGAAAGAGGGTGGAAAGTACTCATTTTCTGGGAGACGGTAGAGGTTCACGTACTTCCCGGCTTCCAAATTGCCCACGTCGAGATTGCTTCCCTCGACCGGGCGTAGCGGAGTCACCATCCAAATATTCAAGGCGTCCAGGTCGCATGTCGCAGTGATTATCATGGCGGGACCTTTGGCAGCTGAGACAACGACGTACTCCGTCCCGAAATCGAAGGCGTCGGCCAGCGCGAGCTCTCGGACAAGCTCCACCTCGCCTGCTACCAGATGCTCTATGGGAAGTCTGTGATGTGTTGATCTCACCACGACAGATGCTTCGAGTGGAGGGAGGAGTAACTGCGGGACGCCAGCTATGATGTCGCCTTGCTGAAGGTGTGTAGGCTGGTCTGCAAGATAGAATTGATCGGCTGGAGGCGGCAATCCGCTTACTTTTTCTTCCTCGCGGTTACTACGTGTTCGGCTCTCACGTGTGCGCGAAGGCCCGTAGTGTCGGACCGGTGTAGAGAGACGCGGGGCTCATCTGGTTCGGATTGCACGACGCTGGACGTACGCGCAGCGAGATCCGGATGCACTGCACAAAACGGATCCTCGGGGTGATGTTCTTGCTGTTTCCGAAGGGCGTTCGCGCGTTTCATTTCCGTGCCGGTTCTCATAGATGCTTCCTTCAGCTCGTCAGTTGCCGTAGGCGTCTGGTTCGTGCTCCAGAGTTGGCCTCAAAGCATAAACTGTTTTGGCAGAATGTCAACCGGGGGGTTCCCAAGTCGAAAATCCACGCACACTTCAGCACGCCGGTGTCCAATTCCTCTTTTCGCGATGTCTTGATTATACAGGGGATCGGAGACCTCCCGCAGTTCCCGCATCCTTGCGAGTGACAAAATATTGCCTCTCCTAACGGCCTGTCGGCAGATAGCCACTGTGTGGATTCATATTGTTGGATGCGTGGCGGACGTGCAAGTTACACAGGTACTCCGCTTCTGGCGGCGCTTGGGCGTGCCCCTAGCTCCTTTTCTTCTGGTGCGACTGCTTCTTCGGCTGCTTTTTCTGCCCGCGCGGGGCAGTCCGCTCGGTGGGCGTCTTGGGTGAGGGCTCGTCCTTGAGCAGCTTCCGCAGTGCCGCCGTGAGTCGTTGCTCTATCTTCGTTTCGTCGATCGCATCCGTGGGTCCGACGCGGAGAGCTTTTTCTTCGCGAAACTCGTGGTCGGCGTAGACGCGACGAACGATCACTTCCAAAGGGTCTGACGGGCGGTCGTCTTTGCGGATCCCTTCGGATCTAGCCTTGATGATTGCGGTGATGAGCTCGATGACGGCTTTGGCGAGACCGACTCCTACAACGGCGTACGCTAGGATCTCCGGGCCGCTCTCGTGCTCTTCGAACCCGAAGGATGGAGTGCGGCCGCTCAGTTCGCTGAGGCTCTTGTCGATGAGCTCATAGGCGCGTGGGGAATGCTCACGGTGGAAGCATCCTGACGACACTCGAATCTTAATGGACACCGCCGCTTCACCTGGCTGGGGCTCTCGCCGGGCCTGAAAGCCGCGCATGCGGTTTCGGAAGATTTCTTGCCATCTAGGATCCATGGAATCCGCCTCCCTTTGCGGTGGCAGCTATTTATTGGGTCGAGGTAGGAGCATTTTCTTGAGCTGTGCATTCAGCTTCCGCTGTGGGTCGAGATCGTTTGTGTCAATGTTGGAGACGATCGAATCTACCATCGCCCTGACGTCTGCGCCGACCTGGACCAACTGGTTTTCGACGGAGTCGACGTGGCTCGTGTTCGTACTACTCGTCCACACACAGGGGCGGGAGACGACGACCGAGATTGCGCTGCCTGTGTCATAGCCACCTTTCGATTGTGTCTGCATGGCGATGAGGCTCACCTTTAAATCTGCCTCGTCTGAGCTGTACACGACCTCGCTACCGTTCATCGATCGCAAACGTTCGCGGACACCGCTGATGATCTCGGTGGCGTCGCCGGAAGCGTCTACGTAGACTCGCACCTTGTCGTATGATTCGGGCTTTGCGTCAAGGAACGACTCGCCCTGGCGGCCGCAGTCGAAGGTCGTTGCGGGGACTGCGGCCTTGGCTTGCCGTTGGCGCTCGTCGACCCAGATAAGCAGGTTGACCAACTGCGACGGAGTCAGCTTCTCAAGTCCCATGTCGTGGAACGCCTGCTTGGCGATGCCGTAGCCCACCTCAAGTTCGTCCGTCCAGTTTGCGCGGAGCTCGGGTTTCGGCGGTAGCGTCTTCTGCTGGTGCGCGGGGCTCTGGGCGGGAGTCGTTTGGCTGTTCGATGTTGCCAGCAAGAGCAGTAGCTGTAGTAACCCGGTGAATACTCGTCGGATCATTCTTCGCCTCCCGTGTCGCGAATTGTAGAGGTGCTTCTTCGGGCTGTATTCCAGCCCTTTACACTTTTGTTGGTTTTTGCCAGATGTTCACGGTTCGCCATGGCGCCAGCCTTTCATTGGCGCTCATCATATCCTGCCGTGGCGAAGACGGTAAAACATCGGGCCATCGGGTGATCGGGTCATCGGGCGATCTGAAACCCGCCTTCAACCCTTTTTTCATCACAAATCATCTGTGCAAACCGTCACAGACATCGAACCAGCCATCGGCAACAATGGAGATGACCTGCAGGCCAGGGCCGAGGTGCGCCCGTCTCCCAAGACCGCCATCGAAGCCGTCCCAATCCCATTTTGGAACGCTCTTTGACAACCAGTCGAAGCAAAATCGCCGCTAAGTCATTGATTCTGGAATACGTTACCTCTAAGTCATTTAAACTCAAAGATTTTCCGGAAATTTCTTCCTAACCTTATGATTCCACACGGCGGGGGGAGGGGGGGGTACCCGATACCAACGCGTTAGTAACTCATGAGGAAATAGACCAGAAATTTCATCCCGGCAGGTTGCCATTCGACCCGATTTTTCCGCCGAATACTGCGGTGAACTCGGCATTTGGCCGGTTGTTGTGGTGAAATAGACGCTACGTCAAAAATGGCAACCAGGTCAGTGGCATTGCGCCGCAAGTTTAAGGCGGCGGAACGGAGCGTTCATGGATTGTGGCAAATCCTGAAGGCCGTGGTGTCAACGGATCATCCTCTGCTGGCGCATCTGATCCCGATCCGGCGCTGCAATCTGGCCTGCACTTACTGCAACGAGTTTGACGATTTTTCGAAACCAGTGCCGATCGAGCAGATGTTGCAACGAGTGGATCGGCTGGGCGATCTCGGCACTTCCGTGATCACGATCAGCGGCGGCGAGCCGATGCTGCATCCGCAACTGGATGACATCATTCACCACATGCGGAAACGCAGGATCGTTTCGGGGCTGATCACCAATGGTTATCTGTTGACCGCCGACCGTATCCGGCGGCTGAACCGGGCGGGCCTGGAGTGGTTGCAGATTTCGATTGATAACGTGAATCCCGACGCAGTTTCCAAAAAGAGCCTGAAGGTGCTCGACCGGAAGCTACAGTTGCTGGCCGAGCACGCGGAATTTCACGTGAATATCAATTCCGTGGTGGGCAGCGGTGTCAGCCATCCGCAGGACGCGCTTACCATCGGCAAGCGGGCGCTGGAGTTGGGGTTCAGCTCAACTATAGGAATCATTCACGACGGCTCCGGGCAGTTGCAGCCCTTGAACGACGAAGAACGGCGCGTGTATCACGAGATGAAGAACCTCGAGAAGCGCAGCTTCACGCGCGTGAATGCGTTTCAGGACAACATCGCGCTGGGGCGCCCGAATCAGTGGCGCTGTCGCGCCGGAGCGCGCTACCTCTACATTTGCGAGGACGGGCTGGTGCATTACTGCTCGCAGCAGCGCGGGTATCCGGCCATTCCGCTGGAGAAATACACGCTTGCCGATTTGCGCCGCGAGTTCCATACGGAGAAGCCGTGCGCGCCCCATTGCACGGTATCGTGCGTGCACCAGGTATCGATCCTGGATGCGTGGCGCGCACCGCAACGGCCGGCACCGGCGTCGGAGCCGGCGAGCGGATTGGTGCACATCGAGTAGCGGAAAGCAGCTCTCAGCTGTCCGCTCTCAGCTCTCAGGAAAAGCTTCGCAGCCTGTGAAACCGTGTCCTTCCCAAGACGATTGATGAGATGGCTTCTGAGGCTGAGAACTGAGAGCTGACAGCTGCTCTTAGAACGTTGTGGCTACCGTGAAACGGAAGGTTTTTCGCGGTTCCCGGAGAGTGTATGTGGAGCCGAGGGTCGAGCGCGTCAGGTTATAGGTGTAGTTGCCAGCGGCCAAGTCTTGGCACGTAGCGGACCCCGGGTTTGGACAGGGGAACATGGTGCGGTTGATCTGTACGGGGGGAAATGCGCTGCTATCGAGACGCATGGCGTTGTAGGCATAGTAAATGCGGAAGGGCGCATTGACGACCGGAAGCATCGTCTGCAATTCGAGCCCAGTGGACATACGCACAACCCAGTTGGTGCCAGGAACCGGGTTGAGGTATTGCGGGATGCCGCTAATTGTGTGACCGCCGGAACACGCATACGACGTCTGGGGGCCGAGGATCGGGCAGCCGAACAGAGTGCTCAGCAGGCTTTCGTACTGGACCGGGTTGATCTGCAACTGCGAAGTACGGAGGATGGGATCGGTGCCCACATCGACAAAGGGCGCAACTGCAACTGGGCCGGCAATGGTGATGCGGTATTCAAAGTTTCCGTGCAGACTGAGGTCGCCGCCGGGAGTTACGAGTTGATTATACGGAACCGGGATATTCCAGCAGTTGTTGACGCACGTTCCCGAGGAGTTGACCCCCACCGGAAAGCTCGGGTTGGCGGGAACGAAACTTGAATCCTTGTTCCTGAGGGCCACGGTCTGCACGCTGGGCAGGTAGGCGATGGGAGAGACCGTGCGGATGTCAAAACCGCGCAGATCGTTTTCGCCTCCGAGGTAGGAGCGTTCAAAGGGGGGAGCGACGACCCCGTTATAGCCGGTGATAAACGAAGCCTGCACGTTGTAACCAACGGCATTGCGGCGTTTCTGAACCGGGAAAAACTGTTTGTACTGGATGACGGGACGGATGGTGTGAACCGTGCCACCGATGCCAGCGATCTCCCCGCCGAGGAACAGGCTCTTGCCATGATGGGGCGTGTAGGGCGAATCGAGCGTGTTCATGCTGAAGCTGGGAGTGATCTTGCTGGTGACGATGCCGTTGAGCGCGTTGGGGCCGGTGATGCCTCGAAAATTGAGATTCTCGAACAGGAGCTTGGAAGCGTTGCTGACGGCGACTAGCGAAGAGCGGTCGAAGGCGTAGCTGATGCCAAAGCGCTTGAAGGAACGGCGCAGCGGGTAGCTTAAGCTCAGGGTGGTGCCGGTACTGGATTGCGAGTAGTTCTGCAGGTTCTGCAGGTAGGCGGCGGGCAGGTTCGGATTCTGGCCGCTTAAAATGGCATACTGCTTGGCTTGGTCGTAGTTGATCTTGCGCAGGTAGACGTTGAAGCCGGCCTGGATCGGCCGGTCAAACAAGTAAGGCTCGGTGAAGCCGAAGACCACGTCGCGTTGGCGGCTGCCGAGGCTGGCCTGCACGGAGAGCGTCTCGCCCAATCCAAGAAAGTTGTTAGTGCTGTAATTGATGCCGACAAAGGCGCCGGCCAGACCACTGACGCCGCCTTGCAATCCGATACTGTTCTTCCCCTTTTCCTTGACCTTCAGGGTGAGATCGACAGTGCCGGCCTTTTCGTCGAGGTGGCGCTCGGTGGTATTGGGATCGTCGGGCTTGAGCTGGTCGAAATAGCCGAGCTGGTTCAGGCGCAGCAGGCTGAGCTCCCAGTAGCGCGAGTTGTAGATCTGGCCTTCTTCCAGCGCAATTTCACGGCGGATGACTTTGTCGCGAGTGGTGGTGTTGCCCTGGAACTCGATACGGCGCACGTTGAACTGCTTGCCTTCGTCCACGTCGATTGTCAGATTCACGATCTTCTTCTCGTCGTCGAACTTGGTGTCGGGGACGGAAGTGAAGTTAATGTAGCCGGCTTCGCCGTAGGCTTTGCGCAGGTTCTCCAGACCCTTGGCCACTTTTTCGCGGCTGAAAATGTCCCCGTCCTTCATAGGGAAAAGGCTGCGCAGAGCGGCACTGTTGGCAATGGCTTTGTTGTTCTTGAAGGTGATGGCGCCGAGGCGGTAGCGCTCTCCCTCTTCGATGGGCATAGTGATATCGACGGATTTCCCCAGCCCTGACTGGAGTAACGGGATGTGGAAGCCGGTGTGTCCGGTGTCGTGGATCTCGGTTTTGGGTTCGTCGACCAGCACCTTGAAGTAGCCTCGGTTCTGGAACTCGGCGCGGACGCGTTCGGTATCTTCTTCGAGTTTCGTGGCGTCGTAGGTCTTGGCGAAGATATTCTCAAGAAAGATGGAGTGCGGGATGCCGATGGGCTTGAGGTTCTTCATGGCCGCGCGCAGCGTGCGGTCACCGACGTGTTTGTTGCCCCGGAAGCGGATGCGTCCAACCTTGACCTTGGGCCCCTCCTTAATGACGAAAGTGACGCCGACGGCGGCGGGCGGGATGGGCCGGACTTCGGTGCGGATGGTGGCGAACTGGCGTCCATGCTCGGCGAGCAGTTCCTTGAGGACAACTTCGGCCTTCTTGATCTTTGTGGGATCGTACTGGTTCTCAACCGCGAGTCCGACCTTGCGCTCCTTGAAGCGGTCGAGCACGTCGCTGGTGGAAACGGCATTCAGGCCGGTGTAGTTGATCTCGCGGATGGTCGGCCGCTCCTTGAGGTAAATGTGCAGGATCCAACCTTTGGGGCTCTGTTCGCGCTCAAAGCGGATGTCCTCAAAGTAGCCGGTGTTCCAGAGAGCGTTGAAGTCGCGTTCGATGGCGGCGGGGTCGTAGACGTCGCCGGCCTTGCTGAAGATGCGAGCCTTGACCGTGTCGGCGGGGATGCGGCGGTTGCCGTGGACTTTGATGTCGACAATGAGATCCTGCTGGCCGGCAACGGATAGCGCCAGCAGCAGAAGCGCCAACAAAACCAGGAGGCGACTCCAAACAGACCTACGCTTCCAAACTCCTGTGGCGAAAGAAGATGGAGTCCAAGAAGAGTCTTTCTGCGGGCCCGTGTTGTGGCCGAGTCGCGGGGCGCGCACAGGGATAGCATGATGACGACGATGAATCGCAACTACCTCGAAAAACTAGAGTTAGGAAAACGGTAATTATACGGTAGAGAGTGAGAACCGTCCAAGACGGGGACAAATTTCTCCCCTGGAGTCACGCCCGAAAAAGTTCCACCTCAACAGAGACGGAATAGAACGTCGCCGCGTTGCCCATATCAGTAAGTTTTTCTGAGGTCAGCACATTGATATTGCCGCCGCCGGGGCTGAATCGTGCCCAATCGAGCCGGGCAGCAACTACTCCGGGAGGCACCGCACCGTCGACTCGAGCCCGGAGGACGATCTCGCCGCGCGAGTTGAAAGCGCGAACCTGGTCGCCATCGCGGACGCCGCGGGCCTCGGCATCGTTCGGATGCATTTCTAGATCGCCCATCCATGGTTCCATCTCGCGAACGGATGGGAGGTTTGCGAATGACGAGTTGAGATGGTTGTCGGGCTTGCGCGCGAGAAGTTCGAGCGGGAAGCCGGCGGCTTTCGACCCAGATCCATGTCGCGATTCGTCGGGCGGCGTGAAGGCGATGACCGGATCGTGCCCCTGACGCTTCAGAGCTTCGCTGTAGAACTCGGCTTTACCGCTGGGCGTGGGGAAGTTGCCCTGGGCGAAGGGGAGAAATGGCAGCGCGAGGCCCTCTGCCGAGCTTTGCTCGGGTGGACGGCCGAGGGCGACCGTCCCTACGTGGTTTGTGGTGAAATTCAGACGGATGCTATGCTCGCGCTCCAAACGATCACGGGTGATTCCTTTGAGCCACGGATTGGGCGACTCGAGGGCGCGGTCGATCATGGAATCCACCGTTTCGCGGAAACAGTCGTCCTCAAAACCCATACGCTCGGCGAGCGCGCGGAACATCTCGACATTGGAGCGACATTCGCCGACCGGATCCATCGCCTGATTGGAGACCTGGAGGTAGTAGTGGCCGTACGCGGTCTGCAGGTCTTTGTGCTCGAAGAAAGTGGTGGCGGGCAGCACGATATCGGCGTAGTCGGTGGTGTCGGTGAAGAACTGCTCGTGGACCACGGTGAAAAGATCGGGGCGCTTCAGTCCGCGGACGACTTCGTTGTGGTTGGGGCAGACCGCCGCGGGATTCGAGTTGTACACGAACAGAGCCTGGATGGGCGGCACCATCTTCGGCACCATCGCCGAGTTCAGCACGCGGCCGAGTTGCACCATGTTGACGATGCGAGCGGGGCGTCCCAAGGCCTTTTGCATCAACTCGGGCATTTCGAGCGCTTCGCGATTCAAGCCGTAAGAACCGCTGAGCGAGAGCTGGAGTCCGCCTCCCAGGTCTTTCCACGACCCGATCAAACAGGGCAGCATGGTGACCGCGCGCATCGACATGCCGCCGCGCTCGGAGCGCTGGATGCCATAGTTGACGCGGATCACGGACGGGCGCTTGGTGGCATACTCGCGGGCGAGCTTGCGGATGTCGTCGGCGGCTATGCCGGTCCCGGTCCAACGAGCAACTTTTTCCGGAGGATACTGCTGCACGCGAGCCTTCAGCTCCTCGAAACCGATGGTGTAGCGCGAGACGTAGTCGTGATCGAAGAGATTTTCGTTGATGATGACATGCATCAAGCCGAGCGCGAGCGCGGCATCGGTGCCGGGGTTGATCGGCAGGTACCAGTCGGCCAACTTCGCGGTGCGCGTGCGGTAGGGATCGATGACGACCAGCTTCGCGCCTTGGCGGCGAGCTTCTTCGATGAAGGGCCAGAGATGAACATTGTTTCCGTGAATATTCGAGCCCCAGGCGATGATGTAGCGCGCATGCGCGAACTGTTCCGGCTCGGTGCCGAGCTTGATGCCAATCACCGATTTCAGGCCTGCTTCGCCGGCGGTGGAGCAGATGCTGCGCTCCAGTTGCGAAGCGCCCAGGCGGTGGAAGAAACGGCGGTCCATGGAAGCGCCGTTGAGCGCGCCGAGCGTGCCTCCGTAAGAGTAGGGCAGGATGGCTTCGGGGCCGTATTCGGCGATGATGCGGCGCAAGCGATGCGTAATTTCGTCGAGAGCCTCGTCCCAGGAAATTCGCTCAAAGGCGCTCGATGGAGCGACGGGCGTCCCCGCCCGTCCTTCCCGCAGGGAAGCTGGTCCTTTCGCCGTTATTCGCCGCATCGGGTAAAGCACGCGCTCCGGCGAGTACACGCGGTCCAGATACTTGGCGACCTTGGCGCAAAGGAATCCGCGGGTAACGGGGTGCTCGGGATCGCCTTGAATTTTGGTGGCGCGACCGTCTTCGATAGTGATCAGAACGCCGCAGGCATCAGGGCAGTCGTGCGGGCAGGCGGCATGGACGACGCGCTTCATCGTCAGATTATAAAGCGAATACAGTTGCCAGTTGTCGCCTGCCAGTACCCAAACCGGCCGGTTTTTCTGGCAACTGGCAACTGGTAGCTGGCAACTGCTCTACTTGAATTCCAGCACTTCCTTCTCTTTGGCTTTACTCATCTCTTCCATCTTCTTGATTTCATCGTCGGTGAGCTTCTGGATCTCGTCGAGCGCGCGCTTCTCGTCGTCCTCGGCAATTTTTTTGTCTTTCAGCGTCTTCTTGATGGCCTCGTTGCCCTCACGACGGATGTTGCGCACCGCCGTACGGTGCTCTTCGAGAATCCGGTGCAGGTGCTTCACCATGTCCTTGCGCCGCTCTTCGGTGAGCGCGGGCACGGGCACGCGCACCATCTTGCCGTCGTTCATTGGGTTGAGGCCGAGGTCGGCGCTGCGGATGGCTTTTTCTATCGCCCCGAGCTGAGACGGATCGAACGGCTGTACGGTGATCATTTGCGGTTCGGGCGCGTGAATCTGGGCGATCTGGTTGAGTGGCATCTGCGACCCGTAGTAGTCGACCGAAACGGTGTCGAGCATGTGAACGTTCGCGCGCCCGGTGCGCGTGGCGGTCATTTCGCGGCGGAAGTCTTCCACCGCTTTATCCATGCGCGTCTTGAGGGTTGCGTAGACTTCTTTCAGGGCAGGATGAGCCATAGTTCGGGGCTCCTAGTATGCATTGAAATCAAAACCGTAAATTATAAACCGTGACTAAGTCCAAGGGATATGTCATGGTTTTACCTCTGAAGTCTGACCTCTAACCTTTCCTACGCGCTTACCAGCGACCCGATCTTTTCTCCGAGCACGACGCGGCGTATATTGCCGCGCTGGTTCAGATTGAAAACGATGATGGGGAGATTGTTGTCCTTGCACAACGAAATGGCGGTCGAGTCCATCACCTTTAGGCCCTGCTTCAGAACGTCCATGTAGGTGAGTTGCGAAAACTTCTTGGCATCCTTCACCTTCATCGGGTCGGCGTCGTAGATGCCGTCCACCTTGGTGGCTTTGAGGATGGCATCGGCTTTGATTTCCATGGCGCGCAGCGAGGCGGCCGTATCGGTCGAGAAGTAGGGGTTGCCAGTGCCACCGGCGAAGATGACGACGCGTCCTTTTTCGAGATGCCGGATGGCGCGGCGCCGGATGAAGGGCTCGGCAACCTGATTCATCTCGATGGCCGTCTGCACGCGGGTGAAGACGTTTTGTTTTTCGAGCGCGTCCTGCAGCGCCAGCGAGTTGATGACGGTGGCCAGCATGCCCATGTGATCGGCGGAGACGCGATCCATGTTCCTCGCCTGGTCCGCAACCCCGCGGAAGAAATTGCCGCCGCCTACAACGATGGCCAGCTCGATGCCCAGGTTGCGCACTTCCGCAAGTTCAGCCGCGACTTCATGAATGCGGGCGGTGTCGATGCCGAAACCTTGATCGGCGGCCAGGGCTTCGCCGGATATTTTTAGCAAGATGCGCTTGAAGATCGGATCAGGCATGGCAGGGCGAGTCCTTCACTTGGCAAAAGATGAATAGCTACGTGGGAAGAAGCATAAACGAAAGGGGCGCCGCAGCGCCCCTGAATAATTCGGCTGCTACTTGGCAACCGGCGCAGACGCCGCACCGCCCTCGTCCGGCTGGTTGTCCGGCTTCGTGCTGACGAAGGCGACGGTGGCAGCCACATCCCCGACCTTGAACCGGGCAAAGCGCCGCACCGCGATGTTCTCGCCGAGTTTGCCCACTTTGGCGGCGATCAACTGCGAGATGCTGATGGTCTGATCCTTGATAAAGGGTTGCTCCAGCAGGCAGACCTCTTCGTAAAACTTTTCCATCTTGCCGGCCACAATTTTTTCGACCACGGCAGGGGGCTTGCCGGTGGCGGCGGCCTGGGCGCGATAAATGTCTTTCTCGCGCTCGAAGGCGTCCGGCGTAACGTCTTCTTTCCGGACAAACTTCGGATCGCTCGCCGCGATGTGCATGGCGATGTCGTGGACCAGCTCTTTGAAGTCCTCGGTGCGTGCCACGAAATCGCTTTCGCAGTTGACCTCGACCAGCACGCCAATCTTGCCGCCGGCGTGAATGTAGTAGCCCACCGAACCTTCACTCGTCACACGCGCCGCTTTCTTGGCTGCGACCGAAACGCCCTTCTTGCGCAACAGGACGATCGCTAGTTCCAAGTCTCCCTTCGCTTCGGTCAGGGCCTGTTTGCAATCCATCATCGGTGCTCCGGTTTTTTCGCGAAGCTCTTTTACTTGGGCAGCAGAAATATTTGCCATAGTCGTGCTCATTCGGACTTTTTCCTTCAATTGAAACTTGCTGTTATAAAACTCGACCCGCGCACAGTCGAACTGCGCGGGTCAGACGTAGTGATCGCGAATTCCAAGCCCGCCCCCTAAAAAGGGGCGTCTAATCTCCAGCGGCTAGCGGTATCGCTAAAGCGATACCCTAATACGAAACTCGAAGCTATACATGAAGCTCGAGGCTAGAACCGGCGCGTCTCCGCCTGCAACTCGTCGACGTCTTCCGTGGCGGCGGAGGGACGCTTGCGCGTGCCCTTGCCCAGCACGTCTTCCATGCGGATCTCTTCACCTTCGACGCCCGTGCCATCGGGGCCCGCAGCGGCAATTGCGCCTTCAGTTGCGACTTCGGCAAGCAGGTCCTCAGCGCCTGGGGCCGCAACTGCGACGACGGGTGCGGGTTCTGCCGCCGCCTGGATATCCGCCGTCTGCTTGTCGTCGCGGGCGTGCACGCCCTCGGCAATCGACTCCGAAATCTTCGAGGTGAACAACCGGATCGCTCGCAGAGCGTCGTCGTTGCCTGGTATCACGTAATCCACTTCGCTCGGGTCGCAGTTTGTGTCGACCACGGCGACGACGGGGATGCCCAGCTTGCGCGATTCGCGCACCGCGATCTGCTCTTTATTCGAGTCGATCACGAAGATCGCATCCGGCAGCCGCGTCATATTCTTGATGCCGGCAAGATTCGCCTGCAGGTGCTTGCGCTCGCGTTCGAGCTTGATCACTTCCTTCTTCGGAAGCAAATCGTAACGGCCATCGGTGGCCATTTCGTCGAGTTCCTTGAGCCGCTTCACGGATTTCTGCACGGTAACCCAGTTGGTTAACAGGCCACCCAGCCAGCGCTGGTTCACGTAGAACATCGAGCAGCGCTGCGCCTCTTCGGCAATTGCGTCCTGTGCCTGGCGCTTGGTGCCCACGAAGAGGATGATTCGGCCCTCGGCGGCCAGGTCCTGCACAAATTTCGACGCTTCCTTGAACATCTTCAGCGTCTTTTGCAGATCGATGATGTAGATACCATTGCGCTCACCAAAGATGAACTCCTTCATCTTCGGGTTCCACCGTTTCGTCTGATGCCCGAAGTGAACGCCGGCTTCGAGCAACTCCTTCATCGTGATGTTTGCCAATTAACCTCCTCAGTTGGTCTGCATCCGGACACAAAAAGGCCCCGGATTGCCATTCCCGTCCACCCCGCCTCAGGGGAGGTGGGGGGATGAATTTGAACACCTAAATCCAGTCGTTTGTCGTTGGTCGCTAGTCGTTCGCGAACGACCATCGACTAACGACCATCGACTATCTCTTACTGAACTGGAAGCGCTTCCTTGCGCCCTTCTGTCCGTACTTCTTGCGCTCTTTGGCGCGCGGGTCGCGAGTCACCATGCCTTCGGCCTTGAGCTTCTTGCGCAGTTCGGCATTGAACTCCATGAGCGCGCGCGTGATGCCGAGACGCACAGCATCGGCTTGTCCAGCGATTCCGCCGCCGCACACGTTGGCCAGCACGTTGAAGTTGGCCGTGGTCTCGGTCGAGACCAGAGGCGACTTCGCGCTGATGCGCTGCGCGGGCGTCACAAAGTATTCGTCGAACGTTCTGCCGTTGACCTTGAACTCGCCGCTGCCAGGACGAAGAAAAACGCGGGCGATCGCCGCCTTGCGGCGTCCGGTTCCGTAGTATTGCACCAGTTCTGCCATGGTTAGCTTCGAGCCGCGAGCTTCGAGCTTCGAGCACCCGCGTGCGCGAAGAAGGAAGCGTTTGGCTTAATCGACCTTTCTAAAAATCTAAAATCCCTCTTGCTCGCTCGCAGCTCGAGGCTCGCAGCTGCCCTACGCGAACACCTTCGCTTCCGGTTTCTGCGCCTCGTGCGGGTGCTTGTCACCTCGGTAAACCTTGAGCTTCGTAAACATTTGCTTGCCCAGTTTGTTCTTGGGAAGCATGCGCGACACGGCGTCTTCAATCACCAGTTCCGGCTTGCGGACCATCCGCTTTTTCATTTCTTCCGAGCGCAGTCCACCGGGATAACCTGTGTAGCGATGATAGACCTTCTGATCGGCCTTCAAGCCGGTGATCTTGATCTTCTCGGCGTTGACGATGACCACGTGATCGCCGGTATCGATAAATGGCGTGTACTTGGGGTTCTCTTTGCCCATCAAAATGCGGGCTACGCGCGAGGCGAGGCGGCCGAGCGGAAGCCCGGTAGCGTCCACCACAAACCACTTGCGCGCAATATCTCCCTCTTTCGGGAAATAGGTTGACATCGGAAATCTCCCAGAAATTAAAGAACTTATGGAGACCGCTGAGTGCCCCATCAATCAACGCAGAACGCGGGCTAGGTGTTCCTGGCGGGCAGCCGCAGGACTTCCAAAGAACTTAAGGATAGCCCAGCGCCGACGCGCTTGTCAACGAAGTGTTCCCGTAGTGTAGATGCTCCAAGATAATGTCACCCCTTAACTGCAACGAGACTTTGTCACCCTATCAGGATGGTGACGATGAGTCAGAAAGAGTTCCAACGGGTGAAAGTGATTGAGAATGCAGCGGGCGGCAGGCTGAGCGTCGGTGAAGCCTCGCGCCTGCTGCAACTGCGCGAACGCCAAGTGCAGCGCCTCAAACGCCGTTATCGGCCCGATTCCGTCGGCTGGGTGCAGCACGGCAATCGCGGACGCCCCATGCCTTGGGCCTTGCCCCTTCCCCAGAAGCAGTTGATCTTGACCTTGGCCTGCGGCAAGTATCAAGGCTTCAACGATTCGCATCTGGCGGAAAAACTTCGCGCCGAGGAAAACATCTCCGTCAGCCGCGAGACGGTGCGCCGCCTCTTGCGCGCCGCCAAACTGGCTTCTCCGCAGAAGCGCCGGCCTCGGCAATATCGCTCGCGCCGCCCGCCCCGCCCGCGCTTCGGCATGATGGCGCTCACCGATGCCAGCCGTCATGACGGGCTCGAAGGCCGCGGCCCCGAGCTCACTCTCATCGGTTTTCAGGACGACGCCACCGGCCAGATCCTCGCCGCTCACTTCCAACTCGAACCCGAAAACACTGTCGGCTATCTCCGCGCTCTCCGTTCCATGATCGCCACTCACGGCATCCCCCTCAGCCTCTACCGCGACCGCCACAGCATCTTCCAGCGCAACGATGCCCACGGGACCCTCGCCGAACAGCTCGCCGGAAAACAATCTCCCACTCAGCTCGGACGCGCTCTCGACCAACTCGGCATCGCACAGATCCCCGCCTACTCTCCCCAAGCCAAGGGCCGCATCGAGCGCGCCTGGCGCACTTGCCAGGACCGTCTAGTCAGCGAACTTCGCCTCGCCCACGCCTCCACTTTGGAGCAAGCCAATACCGTGCGCGCCTGCTTCTGCGCCGACTACAACCAGCGCTTCGCCCGCGCCGCCGCCGACGCCGCTTGCGACTTTCGCTCCCTGCCCCGCCGCTTCGATCTCGCCCGCGGCCTCGCCTTGCACTATCAACGCGTGGTCGCACCCGATCACACCGTCACCTTGGGCGCGGATGCCATTGCCCTGCCCCCCTTGCCCGGCCATCGCGGCTATGCCGGAGAAACCGTCGAACTCTCGCATCAACTGGAGGGCATGCTGCGCGTCTATCGCGGAGATGTTCTACTGCTCGCTCTGCCTCTGCCGCTCGAAGAACACGCCGAACGCCGCCCTGCGCCCCTCACCACCGCGCAGAAAAGAAAAACCCCGATGCCCCGCATCTACAACCTCTCCGGCCGCCCGGCTTTAGCAGCCGTTCCTTAAACGATAAGGGGGTGACAGAGTCTCGTTGCAGTTAATACGACATTTTCTCGTTGCAACAACAGGAAGTGTTCCCGTAGTAACTGCCCTAATTTCAATTCGGCAAAACGTGGGACCGTGGAAAACGGGGCGCAATTGCCACGGCGCGGCGATGGCATTGCACCATTTTCTGTGCGACTTCGCGTCCCCTGTCCACCTGCCGACGGTGGAAATTTCTCTATGAAATCTCATTGAACCCCACCGACCCCTGTGCTACTTTTTAACTGTGCAGTAATAGACAGCAGGAGGTCTAGCAAGGATGCTGACTCCAAGAGAGCAACTCCTGACCGGTCATGATGAGTTCCAGCGACTGGTTCAGGAGCACTCGCAATATTCCCAACGGCTGGAATCCCTCACACAAAAGCGATACCTCACGGACGACGAAAAACTGGAAGAAGTGCGGCTGAAGAAACTAAAGCTGCGCCTCAAAGACCAGATGCAAAGTCTGGAGCAGCAGGTTCATCGGCAGTCTGCCTAGATTGAAGGGACTGAGTAATCGGGCCCGAATGTAGTAGAACGCAGGGCCTCGCCGGACCCGTGCGATTAAGCCGGGCGCGTCTAAGCGCCTTTTTTTATTGCAGTTATGTAGAATATCGCGGCCTCGCTCTATAATCATTCTGAATTCCATGGTGCGTGACGGATGGTGCGTGACGGCTACTTCTACAGTGCGGGCTGCATTCTTGCTGCGGGCGTGATCGCGTGGCTGGCAGCTTGGCCTTACGCCGTACCGGTGTTGCTGCTGGGCGCTTTCTTCCTATGGTTTTTCCGTGATCCGGAGCGCCAGATTCCCGAAGCTTACGGCGCCGTTGTTCCTCTGGTTTCTCCGGGGGACGGCAAGGTGACCGAGGTTTCGGTCGTGGCTTCCGATGTGGCTTCTGGCGGAACTTCCGTCGAAACTTCCGTCGAAACTATGCGCAACCGGATCAGCATTTTTCTGAGCGTCTTCGATGTGCACGTGAACCGTTCGCCGATTGCAGGCGTGATCCGCGAAGTGCGCTATCAGCGCGGCAAGTTCCTCAACGCCATGGGAGCGCATTCAGCGGAGGAGAACGAGCAGAACATCGTCACCGTGGAAGGCGAAGGCCGTACCGTGATCTTCAAGCAGATTGCCGGCCTGATCGCGCGCCGTATCGTTTTCAATTTTAATGTGGGAGACCACGTGGCCTGCGGTGAGCGGGTTGGGCTCATCAAGTTTGGCTCTCGCGTGGAGGTTCTGTTCGATTGCGATGCCGCGATCCAAGTGAAGCCCGGCGATCGGGTCAAGGGAGGCGCCACGGTGCTTGCCTGGTTGCCAGTCGTGCAGCCGGTCGCGGATTCGATTCATGCCGCTACGGCCGGGGAGCGGGAGGCGCATTGAAAATGAAAGAGCCCGGAACATGGAAGAGCTAGAGCCGCATCGTCGTGAATCGGATCGTCCACGGGGAAAATTGCGCAAGGGCATGTATATACTGCCTTCGCTCTTCACCACGGCGAATATCGCGCTTGGGTTCTACGCGATTTTGCAGACCGTGCATGGCAGCCCGGCTGAACCCTGGCACATGGACTTCGCCGCGATGGCCATCGGCTTTGCCGTATTGTTCGACGGCTTGGACGGCCGCATCGCGCGCATGACCCACACCTCCAGCGATTTCGGCAGGGAACTCGATTCCCTGGCCGACGTGATTACCTTCGGCGTTGCCCCGGCGCTGCTCGCCTGGATGTGGGGCTTTCATCTGTTGCCGATGATCATTGCCCCTGAGCTGCGCCTGAAAATTACGGAACTGGGCTCGGTAGCCTGCTTTGCTTTCCTCATGGCGGGCGCGAGCCGCTTGGCGCGCTTCAATATTGCGAAGAATCCGGAGCCTTCGAATCCGGGACGTCCGGGAAAGAAATACTTCGTGGGCATGCCGATTCCGGCCGGGGCCGGAGTGATTGCGGCAGTCGTCCACTACTCCGCCGGAGAACCCGTGACATCCTGGTGGACGGCTTTGAGCTGGTTGATGATGGTCGTCGTGGTCGGTTATCTGATGGTCAGCACGTGGCGTTTCTATAGCTTCAAGGATATCGATTTTCGTTCGCGGCATCCCTTCCGCCTGGTTGTGCTGCTGGGCGTGGTCGGCGCGTCGATTTGGTTCTTTTCCCGTCCGGCGCTTTTTGCCATCGCGATCCTGTACATGGCTTCCGGCATCCTGTGGCGCTTGCAATGGATCTTCCGTCGCAAGAGCCCGCCTGCACCTCCGGCGTACCGGGAGGCATCTCAGACTCCATGAGTCCCCTTTCGAAAACTCCCGTTTCCAAAGCCGCCGGCTCGCAAGCGGATCTCCGTGGCACGAATCTTTATCGCGTGGCGATTGTGGGCGCGGCATCGCTCAAGGGCAAAGAGATTGCTGAAATCCTGCGCGAACGGAATTTCCCCGCCGTCGATGTCCGCTTGCTCGATGACGACGAGTCGCTCGGCCAACTGGAAGCGGTCGGCGA
>Ga0208827_1000087_pt1 | contig 86052 bp, 77 predicted proteins | sample Sb_taG_5_FD_187709 | JGI IMG/M metagenome (GOLD analysis project Ga0208827, IMG submission 187709) | Peat soil microbial communities from Weissenstadt, Germany - Sb_50d_8_FC metaG (SPAdes) (version 2) | ecosystem: Environmental > Terrestrial > Soil > Wetlands > Peat | place: Germany... | reverse complement strand
CCGGTGCGGCCCTTGTAGCCAGTCTTGTTGCAGGTGGTGCAGCCTTTGCCCTTCATGATCTGCACCGTCTTGGCCTCTTCGGGCGTGTAGCCTTCATCGATCAGGGCCTGCACCGGCATTTCGACCGGCTCGGCACAGTCCTTGCAGATCCGCCGGATCAGGCGCTGGGCACAGATCAGATGAACCGAAGTCGCCACCAGGAAGGGCTCGATGCCCATGTTCATGAGGCGCGTGATGGTTTCCGGCGCGCCATTGGTGTGCAGCGTGGACAACACGAGGTGCCCGGTAAGTGCCGCCTTGATGGCGATTTCCGCGGTTTCAAAGTCGCGAATTTCGCCCACCAGGATAATGTTGGGGTCCTGGCGCAGGAAGGCGCGCAGGGCCGCCGCAAAGTTCAGGCCGATCTGCTCCTTCATCTGCACCTGGTTGACGCCTCCCAGTTGGAACTCAACCGGGTCTTCGGCGGTCATGATGTTGGTATCCGGCTGGTTCAGCCGCGAGATGGAAGAGTAGAGCGTGTTGGTTTTGCCCGATCCTGTCGGCCCCGTGACCAGCACCATGCCGTAGGGCTTCAGGATGGCCTTCTCGAATTTGACCAACGACTCCGCCTCGAAGCCGAGCTTGGTCATGTCGAGGCGCAGGTTTTCCTTGTCCAGCAACCGGAGCACGATCTTCTCGCCCCACAGCGTGGGCAGAGTGGAGACGCGGAAATCGAGCTGCTTTTTCTTGCCGCCGATCTGCATCTTCAGCATGATGCGGCCGTCTTGCGGCAGCCGCTTTTCGCTGATGTCGAGCTTGGCCATGATCTTGAGCCGCGAAGTGATGGCGTCCTTCAGTTTCAGCGGCGGATTCATGATCAACTGCAGAACTCCGTCAATGCGGAAGCGGACGCGGAATTCCTTTTCGTAGGGCTCCATGTGAATGTCGCTGGCGCCGCGCTTCACCGCATCGGTGAGCACCAGGTTCACCAGCTTGACGATGGGAGCTTCGTCGGCCGCTTTCTCCAGTTCACGGAGTTCGAGTTCCTGCTCTTCGTTCTGCACCTCAATATCGGTGCCTTCGCCAGCGTCATTCATCGACTGCATGACCTGCTCGAGCTCTTCTTCTTTGGAAGTCCCGTAGGCCTTATCGATGCCCTCGATGATCGAGCTTTCCGAGGCCACGACCGGTTCGATATTAAAGCCGGTCATGAACTTGATATCGTCCATGGCAAAGACGTTGGTGGGATCCACCATGGCGATAGTGAGCGAAGCGCCGACGCGGCTGAGCGGCAAAATCTGATAGCGCTTCGCGGTTTCGAAGGGAATCAGCTTGACCACGGCGGGGTCGATTTCAAAATAAGAAAGATTAATGGCGGGCACGCCGTACTGGCGCGAGAGAAAGTTGGTGACATCCTCATCGGAGAGGAAACCCAACTTCACCAGCGCCGAGGCGAGCCGGGAGTGCGACTCCTTCTGAAGCTTGGTCGCCTGGTCCAACTGCTCTGGGGTTATGACCTTTTCTTTGACGAGCAGGTCACCCAGCCGCTGAGACATATCTCTCCTGTATTCCCACCAAGTCCGAGTCAGTGCGAAGCCGCTGATTTCCGGGGGGATCAGCGCCGATACTTTCGCACTGACACAAATTGTCAACCCAATGGGAATTCCGCAAAAGTAACTTCGGTACAGTGTGGGGGTAACGTAGGGCGTTGAAGCGGCGGAACTTGCTGAAAACACTGTTACTTTGGTTTCGCAGATTTCGCACTTTTCGCTGTTCTCGTAGAAGTGCTAGACGAGGACTAGACAAAATTCAATGGGGTAAATTGGCTTTGGCTCAGGTGAAGGAGCATATCTGGGCAAACTCGCTCGTTGTTAGCGACTTTGGCGTTTCCGACCGGGCGGCTGTATATTGCGGATGGAGACAACAAATGCCTAACAAAATTTGCCCGGTGTGCCGCGAGCCCTACATCAAGAAGGAGGAATTCACGGTGGTGATCACGTACTATCACGCTCCTCCAAAACCGAATTGCGAACAGCGTCTGGGATTGCCCGGCAACCACAATAAGGTTGAGAGCACGCAGCCCGATGTGGGGCGTCGAAAATCCGCGAGGAGGGGCAAAAAATAAGACCCCTGACCTACTTGTTCCCCCGAATCGAAGGCTCTTGCGCCAACTTCATCCGCAGGACTTCCAGCGCACCACCGGGAGCAAGGATTGACTCTGGTAAGCCGAGTACTTCTCGTCCGAACCGCTCATCCAGTTCCTTGCGGGTGGCATCCTTGTCGATTTCGTGAATTGGCAGCAGTTGCTTGTGGCACATCTCGTCGAATATCTTCACTGCGGCTTCAAACTTCGGTGGTGCCAACGTCGGAACGTCCAACACAGGCAACGTTTGCAGAGTAGATTTGGAAAGGTTGCCTCTTCCAGACTGTTGCTTATTGGAGTGCCACCAGCGCAACAACAATCCAAGTGACGTGTTTGCCCACACAACCAGCGCTTTCTCTTGCTGATCGGAAGACGCCTGTATTGCCCGCCACGCCCGACCGCCTATCGTTCGCCGTGGAGTGAACTGCATCGCAGTAGACTGGCTATTAAAACGAAAATCGAGGTTGCAGTGACATTTTGAGGCGGTGGCCCAAATACTGGCGATCTTCTCATCGATTGACTCTTGTTGTTCGATAGTTGCTCCCTTAAGTGGAAGACCCTCAGAATCGCCATCAAAGCACATCACCTGTTCTCGCTTTGCGTCATGCGCCCAAAGCACCGGGTATGTTGGCACTTCGTTTCCCTTTACTTCTCGAATCTCAAATGGCCCTCTTATGCCCTCTGGGGTCTTGCCATTTATATCCCGATGGTGAGGGCCTATTTTACCCACTACCTCCACCGTGGTTATCGGAATGTTGATGGCCTGAGCCTTGTCCATCCCCGGCAGCCATACCTGCTGTTTATCTGCTAGCTGGTATGCTGCTTGTGCCAAGGACAAGTCGGCGATACGTGCCAAATTCCAACCCCCGGAGTCCGGTAATGGCGCATTCATTGCTTGGCCGATGATCTCGTCTCCGAAGTACAGGTGCGTCCCACCGACGGGGCCATCTTCCAGAGCACGCATACTCTTTCCAGCGATAAGGCGGTGGATTTGTTCCGCCGCACTCAATCCCAGCAGTGGATAAGGAGGGCGTTCCTTCAGAACCACGAACGTTGCACGTTTGTTCTCCGGCTTGTACTTGCGTCCCATCACAAGGCATTCAGCCATGCCAGTGTCGGCGGAAAATGAAGAATCGATGTCGGTGGTTCCGGCAATTGAAACTAGGATTAGGTCACAATAATTTTTCGTTAGCAGGGTGCGTGAGTCTTCCCACGATTCACCCATCATTAAGCTCAGAGGCATTACTAAAGCCAGCCGACCGCCATTCTTTATTTTCCGGTCGGCAAGCACCAAGAAAATCGAGGCTTCCCCGGCGTTGCCATGGGCACTGGTGCCAGCCGTCAGCCGTTTTGTAGCCTCAGCCATCATCCGCTGTTCTTCGGTAGTGGAGCTAAAAGCCGCAAACATCGGATTCGGTACGTTGTTATGCTTGCTGCTCCCGTGGTCTGTTGAGCGTGTGAACGGCGGGTTCATCACCACGAGATCGAACGATCTATGAGGCAAGGCCGACCATGTTTCACGCTCTTTCTCGCCCATCCCTTCCGCAGCTTTCGCTGTAATGGCCAACGGCTCGAATACCGCCTGCGGATCGAGCAATTCGAGAGAGCCTAGCGCAACACCACCCTCCGGCATCTTTCCGTAAGGCACGGTCATTATCAAGCTTTGGTTGTACTTCACGATTGGGTGTGCGCCAGAAACCATCGAAGCGGTCAGGTGTGCAGCAGCCGGAAGAACGTCGCAGCCAACAATCGAGTGTGCCATCATTTCAGCATGAATCGCCTCTGAATCGCCACCCGCAAGTTCGTGCAATTGTCCGATACGCTGGTACGCTGTCGTCAGCAGCGTACCTGTGCCGCAAGCGAAATCAGCGATCCGCAATGCGGTGATATTCTCAGGTTTGCCCCACTCTGCCCCCGCTGGAGTGTTCTGCGGTGTAACAGCCAACCCAATTAGCAGAGCGGCTGATGCAGGCGTCGTGTAGTACGCAGCGAGGAACTTGCGATCCACGATCATGCGTTGGAACACCGCTCCTGTCAGATCGTGTGACCGCATGAGTCGGTTCTCAAGCAGGCTGTCGGCCGTCTCGGCGAGGCGCTGGATTAAAGCCTTGCTCTGACCAACCGGGATGTGTTCAAGGATGCGCCGGGCGATGTCGAAGATCGGCCAGTAGTTGACCTTCAGGATTTTGTCCCACTCGTTCAGTACCGACGCTTTGTTGAAGTTCTTCTTGCCCCGCAACTCGTCAATCGAGTTCACACCCGTCAACTTCCCCGCTAGGTTCTCATGGAAAACGAAGGCATTCGCCAAGATCGTTGTCGCCATGCGTCGGGTCTGTACACCGTCCTCTTGGAACAGTTCCTTGCTGATCTTGTGAACCGCTCCGCTGTTTTCGTTGGCTATTTCAGCCAACATCCCCGCAGCTTCGCCGACGCCGTTGACCAAGTTCGTAACAGCTTCATCGATGACATCGGGCGGAACAGTTGCAGATTGCGTGACAAGCGAGAGATTAGTTACGCTACCGACCATCCAGCCAGACTGTGGCCATCGGGTCGCCTTGGCGGGATTGCTCCCGGTGTAAAGAACCATTTCAAGATCGGTCGCACTCGCTAATTCTTTTTTCAGTGCATTACTGGCTTTATCTCTCAGCCTGAGTGGGAGCCGGACGGCAACGGATGAAAGGATTCTGCGTCCGGTCTTTTTCAACTGCTTGCCAAGGCGGTCTACCGCTTCAGATTCAACGGTCACGGCAGGAACGACTTCAGTTTCGATTACGACAGGCGAAACGTTTGGCTCTACAACCAAAATGTCGGGGCGGGCGCTGCTACCTTTAAGCTGTCCTGTGTTCTCGGAACTGACAATATCGGTGTCACGCCATGCCCTGCGTGTTCCACGCAGAAGATCGGCGAGGGCATCGTTGATTGTGTGTTCAGTTGTAGCCATTGGGGTGTATGTAGCCAGTTGAAAATAAACGAGCAGAACACGCAAGTCTTGATCTTGATGCGGGGATGGGGATGGCGCTGCGGGCTGGATTCAGGAGGGCTCGTTGTTGGACGGCTGTACAATGTGTGCGATGCTCGAACCGCTCGATTCCTATTACGCACGATTCTGGAAACGTTTTTTCTCAGATGCTACGCCGTGGGCGAGAGACAACATTGTTTGGGACGTGATTGTATTAGTGGTTCCTCCATTCGCTGCGTATCTTCGTGATCGTCACACTCAAATAAATTGGGCGCTCATCCGGGAAGCTCTCTGGCTTTATGCTTTTGCGGCTGCAATCTATATTCTTGTCCATCTGTGCCGCACTCCCAAGAAACTAGACCTAGAACGAGACGCAAGGGAAATAGCGTTTCTTGACGATATATTGGGCCGAGACCAGATGATCAAAGAACGGGAAGAAACTATTCGCACCCTCAGGGAAAAGCCAAAACGCAGCGCGGCAGAGCAGCATGATTACGACAAGCTCAAGAAGGCGTTGGGGATGTTCAAAGAAACAGGGTTAATCGCTCTGCGATATATCAGAAGCGTTGGGAGTATAACCTTTGGAGGGGCATACAGCCCCACGCTTCCGTCTGGACTTACGCCCGAGAAGGCGCTCTGGGTCTACCGCCACTGCGCCAGTGAAGGACTACTAAACTGCACTGCTAATTTCGGAAAGACTCAGGAAATTTTTGCTGTTCTGCCCAAAATGGATAAGATTTTCAATGATGTGCTTTTCCCGGAGTTAGAACGGCCCGAAAATCATACGCCACACCCTTAGATTTCCACCCGCTTGTTCGTCAGATATTCCCGCAGATGCTTGCCGCTAATTCTCAACATCCGCTTGCCCCGCTTGTATCTTCTTTCTTTCGTCCCCATATCAACGCAACCCTGCATTGTTTGCATTCTGCGGATGGCGGTGTCGTAGCTGACATTAAGGAGGGCAGATACGTCGGAGGGAGAATAAAGTTTGTGGGGGTCGATGGCGACTGGCTGGGTGGCACGCGCTCTCTGTTTCCATCCTTTAATAATGCCGCTGGAAAGCGCGGCTGTGGTTTCATCCGGCGGCATAATTTCCTCCCTTCAAGAAATTAGGGGCGTCACGAGGACGCCCCTTGTTGTTGTGCTTGCTACAGCTACGGCTACGACTTCGGCTTCTTTGACATTACTGTGACTGGGACTCCGGCTCCGATTTGACGCCGACTTAGACTCCGGCTTCTGTGGCTTCGCCCCAGACCAAGGCAACGTCTACGACTTCGCTTTGACCATGACTTCTTCGACTCAGGCTTTGACAACGCCACGGCTACGACTTCGGCTCCTCTGACAGCGCCCCGGACTACGGCTACGCTGGGACAGCAGCTTTAGCTCTGACGGAGACTCCGGCTTCTCAGACGGTGACTACGACTTTGACTAAGACTCCGACTGCGGCTTCTGCGACTTTGGCTCAGACGCTGGCTTAGGCTCCGGCTTTGACTCCGTTGGCCCCGGCTTCTTTGACTGAGGCTTTGACTTTGGCTACGGCTCTGACTTCGGCTTCTATGCCTATGCCTTCGACTGGGGCTATGACCTCGCCCTGCCTGCGACTGAGACTGCGGATTCTCCGACTCAGACCGGGGCTTAGCCGTGACTGGGACTCTGCAATAGCTGCGACTTCGGCTACTCAGACTTCGCCAGCGACTGTGACTTCGACCGAAGCTTAGTCTTTGACTGCGGCTTCTGTGACTTTGACTTCGGCTAAGTCTATGAGACCGACTGAGACTTTGGCTGAGACTTCGGCTTCTCTGACTACGACTTGGACTGCACCAGCAACTGCGCCTATGACTTTGGCTGGGACTTCAGCTCTGGAAAAATCTGGGGGCATCCTTATTATGGATGCCCCGAAATTCCTACGCCGCCTCCCATTGCGTGACGGTGAAACGACCGAACCCCTGCGGACGGGCTGAGCCGATGCCGATCCAATATCCCCCCCATTCCGTCAACTTTTTCAGGTCTTCGGAGGTGATGACTTCTTCCTCGATGCCGATCCTTGCACTGGCCTCGAAGTCCCGGATGTACAGGTCGGTCGCTGGAGTCCGCTGGTTGCTCTCTTCCAGCTTCACCAACCGGGTGAATTCGATGGCGTCTTTCTCCGTCTGCCCGGTGAGGAAGTGCGCCCCACCATGTTTGCCGTGGCTCTCGACCGTCACAGCGATGAAGGTCATCCCACGTTCCTTGATCGAGGGAATCGCCTTTGGGCATTTCATGGACGCATGGTTCAAGAAGGATCGGAAGATGCGCTGGGGAATAATGATCTCCCCTTTGCGGGTTCCGTCAATCGTATAGAAAGGACGCTTGGCGAGTTCTTGGATCGTGTCCCATTCGTCCTTGGTGAGTCCCCGCTTCTCCAACGCTGCGAGGACGGCTTGCTGTTTCTTGGCCTCACCCAATTTTGGGTGCACATCCTTGGCGACATTGATGACGGTCGATAATTCAGGCCAGAACGGTTTGGCGATGTAGCCTGACTCCGGTGTGTCGAACTTCAACTTCACGTTCACGTGCTTTACCATTTGGATTCTCCTTTATGTTTGTCTGCGGCAAAGTAAAAGGGGAGCGCGGTGGCTCCCCTTTGGTTTGTGGTGATGGATGAATTGAAATCTAGCGAGCCTGACCCTGCGACGGTGGCAGGATTTCTCGCTCGACTACCCGTTTGGCTGTGGTGTGATTAACACCCCCGGCGATGGCTTCGAGTGACGCTAACTCCGCTGCCACATTCTTCGCCCGCTCGCGAGCCTGTTTGAGTTCGTCTGCATACCGCGCAGTGACATTACTCACGATGCGCTGCATGAGGGCGTTGAAGGTTAGGGACTTTTCGTGTACGGCCCCATCCTGAAACAGTTTCAGGAAACTGGCTGTTCCACGTTTGAGCAACGCACCCTTGATCTTCTCCGGGTCGGTCTCCGGTGGCTTCGGCTCCGCTGGCGGATCGCAGTCGGCCAACATCGCATAGACGGCTTGCTTTGTTCTTTTGAGGACTACTTGGCAAAAATCCTCAAAATGGAGAAAACCGTGCTCGGTTGTTTTCGAGCCGTCCTTCTTGTGTGTTTTCTGCCACTCATATTCCGGCATAATCCTAGCGGTGGGCGGGAGCTTGCCGCTTTCGATGCAATATTTCAGCGAGCCAAAATCGTACTTCACTTGGTTGATCTGCGGCTTCATGGCGGCGAAGGTTCCGATTTTGGCTTTAAGATCAGCGCCAAGTTCGGAAGCATTCTTAGTCCATTTCTCAACCGGGGGAGCAGCTTCCTCGGCGGCTGGGGCTGCATTGACAGCGGCTTTGCTGGTGCCACCGAGAGTGGGAATCTCGGTGAGGGCTTCAATCACCGCCACGGCTTCGTCGGCGGTGATCTCATGATCGAGTTTCGCGGCAGCATCTTGCACAGCGCCCATTTCCTCGGCTGTAAGGGATCGGGTCAATTTGATGGCCGTCTCTTGCAGCACGAGCAAAGGCACTTGCTTTGCCCTCGTCTTGCGTTCGCCGTGCTTGTGTTTTCCGTTACCCGTTCGTGTTGGTGTAGTTGGTGTAGACATATAGCTCCTTTTTTGTGAGTCAAGAATTCTTGACCCCGGTTAGATTGGTTGTAGTTTCATTGTTGTGTAGGGCAACCGATTCGTCAGGATGCTTATCTACAACCACAATGCCCGCACTCAGCAGCGGGCTGCGGTAAGAGGATGATTAAGTTCGCCATCTTTTTTCCGGGAGGCCGTGCGATCTTAGTTCTTTTTCATCCCCGGATGATTTACTCACCTATCCGTCCGTTCTCATAACTAGCCTAGTAACTAAGGAGGCAAGTTACAAACGAAGTTGGACAAGCTGGGGGCGCTGATTCCTATTGTGCGCAGCATCCGTTTGCCTCTTGCAGGCAGTCTTTACGCTACGTCACAATTTATTTTGGCGGGCGAATACACGGCGAATCGCTTATTCCATTCTTCCAAATTTCATAGATTTGCGGAACAGCTATGTACCAACGGTATTTTTATTTCGCAAATACCCCAACTGGAATACTTAGGAACAGTATTAAGGACTCGTAAGTCGAAACACCAAATTAGACGGTAGGAGCGTTATGGCAACAACAGCGGTAGTGACAGCGCCGAGTCAAATAAAGTTGACTCACATGGAAGCGGGATTGGCAGTGGATGCCAATTCCTCGTATCAGGACATAATGGACCAGTTGCAGGACATTTCTGCGCTGCAAGAAAATAATGCGGAACTGCTGAAAGGTCAGCGCCGTAACTTGGAGCAGCGGGAAGGCGATTTGCAGAAAGCACTAGGCGAGCGCCTTGAGGCTCTCCAGACGGTGCCTGAACATCTGCGGGATGACCAAATCACCAGTACGCTCGCAGCGGAGCCGGACACATACCAAGCGGAGAAACTGCTTAGAGAGTATCTCAGTAGCGTGGCGCAGCGGGTCCTGCCGTCAAAGATGAGGCTGGGACCCATGAGCGTCAGTGTACGACTCGTTGGGCGGAACACTCGCATCATGCCGAACGATTTTCTGGAAAAGAAAAACGAGAAGTCCCAGCCACCTAGCCTTTGCCGATGCTCTACTGAGCGGTCGGAGGCAGGACGGCTTAAAGTGAGCGAGTGGGATGGTAGTGAGTGGGGAACCTTGCATGTCATCTACAACAACTATGCGTCGGACTACCGTGTCGTCACGGAAGAACGAGCACGCCAGTTAGCACCGGAAGCGTTTGGCGATAGCGGGCTCGACGCTGAAGACATCGCTTAGGATTCACTTTGACAATAACGGGCGGCAAGCCTCGGCAGGCAAACCGCCCATTACTCCACACTCATTTTCCTTCCAAAGCCATTCTCTGGTTTAGCAGTTTATTTTCCCGGCGATAGGCGGCTTCCATCCGCTGCCACATCGGGTACAGATCGTTGTACGGCTGCAATCCCATGTCTCGCAGATCGCCCAGCCACTTTCCGGCAGCGGCCTGTTCCCACAAGCCGTACTCGCCATGCACGCCGCTGGTCAATCGGCTCAAGCGCATGATAAGCATGAGCGCACGACCCCGGCGATAGTAATAATCCAGCGGCAAATCCGTATCGTCGGGCCGCAGAGTATCATCAATTATCATCTGAGTATTTCCCTTGCCCCCCATCGGCTTCCGACCGATGGGGGCTTCTTTTTTGGTTCCAATGTAAGGGGGCGGTAGTTTGATAGTTTGTAAAAATTGTCAAATACGCCATCCCTGTATATGAAACATTTTCAGACAAAGATGCGGGATGAGGCTTTGGCCTATCTTGCACAGAAATATCCACAGGCACGATTACAAGATATAGCAGTGGCGGTGGGCTGCGACGAGAAGGCAGCGGCTTCGGCAGCGTGCCGAGCCCTTGAGATCGCTGGCACCCCGCGCAAGCGGGGAGCGGGATCAGCCAGCTATGACCGCAGCAAGATGACGGGCGCTCCCCGGCAATACGACCACCAAATGGTGATCCAGTGGCTAACCCGGAGGCCCGATCTCTCCTACAAGCAGATCGGCATCTTACTGCACATCCCAACGGATGTCGTCCGGTATGTAGCCAATGCGAACAATCTGGGTTTCCACAGCGGTCGGAAGCGATAAGGCCCCAATAACATGCGTATTAGTAAGCAACACCGTAGCGTCTCCGGCAGGAGATTTTCCTTTGTTGGGGCTGGTCCTCGAATCCCAGCCCTCAGCAAAGATTCGAGAGGAAAATGATTGACCAAGAATTAAACCCCAATGGGGCGCAAGCCACAGAACCGAACCAAATCCACAGCGAAATCCACAAGGCTCTTTCTCTACGCCACGGCGCTAATGACCGCATCTGCGTCTGCTGCTACACCCGCAATGGCGATGGCAAGTTCCACAACATTGAAAATTTTGTTACCGGAATAGACGCTGCGGCCCAAGTCATCGAGAGCAACTACAAGCTACCGGAGGTTGGAGCCATCTGGTCAAACCTTCAGAAACTTCAGCCCCATGCCACCGCCCGCAGTAAAGAGACGGTAGAAGCCTATACCCACATCTTGGTGGATGTTGACCGCAGAGAAAAAAAGGATTCACAGGGCGACCACACCAACGCCACGGACGCGGAACGAGCCGTTTTGCTGGAGGTGGCGTACAAAATTCCAGCCTTCCTAGCCCACGGGGAATTCGGCTGGGGCCGGGGGGTCATGGCGGACTCTGGCAATGGCTACCACTTGGATTGGCCCATCCAGCCACTTGATCCTGCGCGGGGCAAGCAACTATACAGCGCACTGCTGAAAGTGCTCGCAGCCAAGTTTGAATCCCCGGATTTGAACATGCAGATTGATGTGAGCATGACGAATGAGACGCGGGTAATTACCGTTTGGGGAACATGGAACCGCAAATACCCCCATACCGAAGAACGCCCGCAGCGCCAGACTAAGATTCTTTCGGCTCCCCGGTGGATAGACCCGCTGAGCGCCGTTCGGATTGAGTTAATGATAGGGTTTGACAATCTTGATGATGCCCCAGCGAGCAATAGCACCATCAGCACGGAAAAAAAGGCAAAGAGCGACTTACCGCAACTCAATCCCGATTGGTTGGAAAACTACGGGCCAGAACATCTGTGCGAATGGGGGATGCCCTACACGCCGTTAGATGGTAGTTATGAAAAAAACGGTGAAACCCACTACCGTTTGGATAACTGCATCACCAGCAAAGAAGGTGTGGATGGGTTCCACCAGCACCACCAAGGGGGGAACAAACGGCAGACGGAACTAATCCTTGGCCATACGCTGGGGTATGAATGCTTCAGCGACGATTGCACGGAGTTCGGCATAGGGGAGTGGCTGAGAAGATTACAGGAATTGAAGGGCGAAAAATATCCGCATCGCATCTTTGTGGATGACGCGGAGGAATTGGCGGAAGTGTTTGGGGCAGAGGAAGACCCTACGGACATGACACCGATTGAGGAGACGCCAGTAGTCGAACCGAAGGAAGACGCTGCTGAATACACAATGGTGACGCATGGAAATAGCGCCATGATTGGAGTTAGGTTCAGCGATGTTTTCTCCCGTGAAATGAAATGGGTCTGGAAGGGGCGCATCCCACGGGGCAAGGGGGTCATTCTCCAAGGGCCGCCGGGGGTAGCTAAGAGCATGGCTAGTCTGAGTATCGCCGCTACTTTGATGGAGCGCAGTCCCTATGAGTTCAACTTGGCCAGCCCGTTCTATGCCTTGCTTGACCCAACGGACGTGGTGCAATTCGTCTATGAAGATACGGTCTATCAAGAGCGGCTGAAAAACGTTGGAGTAGGCCAGAACTATGCGGTCAAGACAACTGGAGTCTCCCAGTTACCGCAGGCTTACGCATCTACGGTCACAGGTGCGCCCGTTTCGCCCGTGGTGGTCACAGTTCTCAACTTGTTGGAGATAGAAAGTGGTGGGTATCTATTGCAGGAAGACGGAACACACATTTTGATAACAGTGTAAGGGAGTATTTAATTAAATATGCCAGATGCAAAAATCTCACAATTAACCGATGGTGATCCGGCGCTCAGCACGGATTTGATTCCTATTGAACGGGCGGGCACCAACTTCGCCGTGTCGGCAGGCACCATAGCGGAACTCGCACCGCTCCCAACATTGCCCGAATTGTTGGTCGCAGCGCCAGCGCACTACAATTCTCCCGGTGTGGCGGGAGACTTGGCCATAGGCAACGACGGGGGGAGTCCGCCGTCACCTGCGTTCTTCATCTGCTTGGTATCGTCTGTAGCGAGTCCACCCAGCAATGCGTTGTGGCTGCGCATCAATGATGCAGGTGTGTTCAGCACAAGTTTCTAAATCCTTTACCACGAACAAGGGTTGGCTGTTAGGGCATCAAGACCAGCGTCCTTACGAGTCTGGTTGACTAGTAGTTGACAACCTTGGTGGGCCTGCAAAATAGATTGTTGGCGATCTTGCCCGTTAGTCCCCGCTTCGCCCCACAGTCGAATTCCTCGCTCTATATCTCCAACAACAAGAGCGTCTTGTTTGGTGCGAATAGCCAAATGTGCAGCCGCCAGATAAACGGGGTCAATGCGCTGGAGTTCTGAGGTGTTCGGAGGTTCATGCTCCAGAATAGTCACAACAGCCGCCTTAACTTCTGGAGTCACCTTGCGTTCGCTATTACACCCCACCAGCGCCAGCAGAGTTGCGATTGCGATTGTGAGTGCGAGATGTACTTTCGGCTCTTTCCTTTTTATTGCTGCTTTGGTCATTGAATCCTCGATTTCCACTTGCTAGCCAGAGATTGATTTTCGCCCGCAGAGCGAGCAGCAAAGTCATTGCGGTTTCTGTTCGTTCCCGTTCTCGTCCAATCCTTTATCGAGCCAAACTTTGCTTTGCAATGCGTCCTGCCTGTCTTCCGCATCCTTGATCCAGTGCTGATAGGTTTTCCTGATTTCTTGCGGGGATGTACCGACCATCAGGGCGACCGCCTCGACGGGTACCCCGGCAGCCAGTTGCTCGCTGATAAAGAAGTGCCGGAACTTGTGGGGCGTCATCCGCACAGCAGCGGCTTTAAAGATCGCCCGCAGTTCTTTTTCCCAGCGCAACACCACGAGTCGGGGGTCATCACTACCATTCCAGAACGGGTACTCGCCGGGCAAACTGAGCAGCATGTCGGAGAGCCATTTCGGGATGCGGACTCGATAACGTTCCTGTGTCTTGCTTCGATTGCCACGAATCAGATTCCCCGTCATCTTGGAGCGACTGAGGATCGCGGTGTCCCTGATGCTCATGCCGCTGTGTCGCATGACGAGCATGAACAGACGAGCAAGCCCCGTGGCGGTGTGGAGCACCTTTTCGACTTGCTTGGAAGTCGGGGGAACTATTTCGGGCTTACGGAACTTGATGCGAAACTGCGGATGCACCTTAGTATTGGGAACTGGATTTTCGGCGATCAGCTTGGCCCCGTGCGCCCATCCAAAAAATCCGCACATCACGCTCCAATGCACCTTCAGGCTGCTGCTGGTTTTTGTTCGATACGGCAGGGAGTTGCGGAAGCGGATGATGTGCTCGCTTGTGAGTTCATGCAGGTAGAGCACATTGTTGGCGTCTGCCCACTCGACCAATTTTCTCCCCATCAATCCGGGCTTGGTGTTGCCTAGCCCGTTTTTCTCTCGAAACTCAAGCCAATCTTTGACCGCCTGCTCTATCGTCAGAGACTTCGGATTTTTGGGCTTGACGATCTCGCCCCGCAGCAGTCTGGTCTGACGCTCAGCAGCCTCTTTGACGCCTGCGAAGGATCGAGTCTTGGCGCTGACTTGCACGGGCTTGCCGTCCTGCTGCCATTGCATCCACTTGGGGCACTGGCATTTCATGTACGACGTATCGGACTTGTGCGGGCAATCTTTATTGTGGCGAGAATAGACCCGCACGTCGCCAATTATCTGTTTCACTGTTTGCCCCCTCTCGCTTTCATCGTGAAATCTGCCAGCCCGTTGTCACGGAGCCAGACGTTGATTTTCGCCCGCAGCCCGAGTAACCGGAATGCCCGATACACATCTTGCTTTTCCTGCCCCTCAAGCGCACGAGCATAAGCGAGCGCCTCGGCTGCTGCCTTCAGGTCTGTGTTTTTGGCGCTCTGGGCAGTCAGCGTCCAAGGCACGCTCAGCAGTCCAGTGAAGACGGGATAAGAGCGGGGAATAATCCACACATTGTCGAGAGTAAGCATAAAATCATGCTCCCCACGCTCAATGCAATCAATGATTCTCGCATAGGCGACTTGCGTGCCAACGGGGAACAGGGTGCTTAGCAAAAATTCTGGGTCATCGGTGAACTGTGCCAAGTGCTCTGTGACAATCTTATGCAGTGTGGGATGATACCAAGAGGTGCTGGCATGAATGATGACCCGACCTCGATAGGTGCAATTCCTTGAGCGGAATTCTTGCTGCTTGACCCCGAGGGCGATTAGGGTCGCCCACGGTTGCTTGACGGTGATAACGCGGTATTGCAGAATTCCATGCTTCAGGATTTCGCCATCGGGGAATTCTGCGTCAGAAAAATAGCCAGTTTTCATGCTCCCACCTTGAGTTCGTCATCGCTGCGCCACTCCATTTTCACACCGATCATGCGCTTGACTGCAAGGGCGAGTGCATCCCATTCCGCGCTCGTCACCATCTGTTGACTGCGGGCGGTAATCAGACTGATAGCGGCTTCGAGCAACTGCTCTCTTGGGGTTTTCATTAGCAACCCGCTTTCCTGTTGCATTCGCCATTGCACGCACGGACGAATCTATCGCGGTCGAACTGCGGATTCGTGGCAGCGAGTGCATCGGCGAAGCGGCTGACGATGGTTGAGAATCGCACCACGTCAACGGGCTTAGCGTCACCCGCTGTGATCGTGTCGAATGATGGCAGCAGCTTTATCGTTTCTGCGATGAATTGGAAATCTTTGCGGCTCAGCTTTACACTTTTCTTAGTCATTGATTGGGCGCTCCATGCCCGATTGTGATTAGGGTCTGTACCCAGTTGGCGCTGGGTGCGGACCCGTCTTTCTACTGATTCAATGATAGACAAAAACTAGACTATTGCCAAGAGAAATCGAAATACCTGCGTAAACACTGCGTTTTAAACGACTTGTATACGTAACTTCGGTACCTGTACTTCGCGGTACGTGCCGTTTGTGCCCGCTATTGACCGAATTTGTGCCAGAATCTCGCCCTATGACAAGGATCACCGCGCGGCAGGCCATGTTCTTCGGTGTCATGCTGGTCGCTGTTCGTCGTTCGCTGGTCGCTATTTGGTCTTCTTCGGCTGGCAAGCCGCCGCCAAGGGCGAACAGCGAATAGCGAGCGACGCCCTACAATGGTGACGCCCGTACTCCAACCTGCGCGCGCCATGAGCGAAACCAAACACGACGCGATCCGCGCTTACTACCACACCTTGTCTTCCGCCTGGGGACGGCAGCACTGGTGGCCGGCACAATCGCGCTTTGAGGTGATTGTTGGGGCGTATCTCACGCAGAACACTGCGTGGGCGAACGTGGAGAAGGCGCTTGGCAACCTTCGGAAAGCGCGGCTTCTGACCATTCGCGGAATGCGCCGCACGCCTCAGCCTAAGCTTGAGCAGTTGATTCGCCCCTCGGGTTACTTCCGGCAGAAAGCGCAGCGCCTGAAAACGTTTGTGACCTTTCTCGACCAGCGTTATGGAGGTTCGTTGGCGCGGATGTTCGCGCGGCCAACCGCCGAACTCCGCGACGAACTGCTCGCACTCAATGGTGTGGGGCCGGAGACCGCGGACTCGATTCTGTTGTATGCCGGCAATCATCCGGCCTTTGTTGTGGACGCTTACACAAGGCGCATTCTGGAACGGCACCAGATTGTCTCCGGCGCGGCCAGCTATGACGAAATTCGACAACTGTTCGAGCAGGCACTGGGCGGAACATTTTCCGGAAGACGCCCGCCCAAGCAGAGCTTCCACCCCATCACGCAAAACCGGCGTGATGGGGACCCCGGCTTGGACGGGGCACCCGCTGCGACTGGGCCGCCGAGCACGTGTCATCGGCCTTCGCGCGTGAGCACAGCCGAACGCACTGGGCGTGTCCAGGTATTCAATGAAATGCACGGGCTGTTCGTCGGAGTCGGCAAGACTTACTGCCTAAAGTCACAACCGCGGTGTGAGCAATGTCCTTTGCAGAAGTTCCTTCCTGAGGCAAAGTGATCGACAGGGAGTGACAACATGATAGGGCAAGCGCTTATTTTTGCTTTGGCGGCTGCATACTTTGGTTTGGGATTGGGCGCTGGCAATCAAGAGCAGTCGTTGCGTGAAGCTGCACAGGCCTCTGGACTGCTCATCGGCACGGCGGTGAGGCCGACGGCACTTTCCGAACCGGCCTATGCGTCCACGCTCGCCCGCGAGTTCAATATGCTGGAACCGGAAGACGCGCTCAAGTGGGAGGTGGTGCATCCCGAGCATCAGTCTTTCGATTTTTTTCAAGGCGACCAGATCGTGGATTTCGCGACCCGGCACGGCATGAAGGTTCGCGGGCACACGCTGGTCTGGCACCGGCAGAATCCAAAATGGCTGACGGAAGGAAAATACACTTCCGGCGAGCTTGCTGAAATTCTTGAGAAACACATTAAGACCGTGGTCGGACATTACCGGGGCAAGATATTTGCTTGGGACGTGGTCAATGAGGCCTTCGACGAGTTGCACCCGGGAGAACTGCGCAGCACGATCTGGCGAGACCAGCCGGGGATAGCTCCGAGCTCCGAGCTTCGAGCTTCGAGCAATCCGGTTCGCTCGGAGCTCGCAGCTCGCAGCTCGCAGCAGGCTTACTCCTATATTGAGCAATGTTTCCGCTGGGCGCATGAAGCCGATCCGCAAGCACTGCTCTTTTACAACGAGGCCGAGGCGGAGACGATGAATCCCAAGTCGGACGCGATCTACGCCATGGTTCGCGACTTCCGGGAGCGTGGTGTCCCCATCGACGGCGTGGGATTCGAGATGCACATCGCGCACCTGCACGCCGATGTCGCGTCCATTTCCGCCAATATCAAGCGCTTCACTGCGCTGGGAGTGCAGGTTCACATCACCGAGATGGACGTTGCCCTGCCGGTCGATGCCGAAGGCAATGCTCGCGCCGAGGATCTGCAACTCCAGGCGGACATTTATCGCCAGATTGCCGGCGCTTGCGTGTCTCATCGTCTTTCGGATTCAGGGTGCACGGCGATCCAGACATGGGGTTTCACGGACAAGTATTCCTGGATCGGATCGCACTCGAAGAAGACCGAAGGCGCAGCCCTGCTATTTGACCGGAACTATCGGTCCAAGCCTGCCTACCTGGCGCTGCGGAACACGCTCGCTGCGCGATGAGCCCTTCATCGCCATGGTGTTTCTCGACGGGCTCACGCTCAAGCGTCGCACCGGAAATGTCAACGGCTAGTGATCAGAACTGGCGCCGTACGGCCGCCTTCCGGGAATCCATGCCAGCGCACAATTCAAAGCCGACCTCGCCGAGCTTGTCACAACCGCGTGCTGAAGGAAAATAAACAAAAACCCACTCCGCAGGTTTGCGAAGTGGGTTGTGCAAAACTAGCTCGGCTGAACGTTTACTTTCCGGCGCAGTTAAAGGGCTGTGGAGCTGAAAGCGCCGTAAGCGCGGTTTCATTCGGGTAGCTGTAAGCACCGTTAATCGCAGTCGAGGGCGACCGGAACTCGAACCATGGCAACAGCGCTACGGTTTGCGGGTGATACGTGAACCCATCGATGTCGACCGGGAAGGTCGAGTTGAGTAGGTCTTCGATCACATCACCCACTTCCATGATGTCCTGGCATTGACCAGCCGGATTCAGCCAGAACGGCGTGATGTTGTGAATGTTGTCATAACCCACGAACGGATCATTGAATATCTCCGCGACCTCGTGGCTATGAGCAGTCACATCCTGGAAACAGTTTTCCGGATCTGTTGTCGCGCAAGTCGGGTCGGCGAACAAGCCAGGGCTGATCCAGCTCGAGTAGTTCATGACGTAGAAGCGGAGACGATCGCCGTTGCTGGCGTCGCCCTGTTCGATATCAATGTCGTGGAATCCCAGAACGCAGCAATCGTTGACGTTGTCGTTTTCGTACAAATACACATTGGGAAACAGCAACGTGGAAATGTCTTTGGTCGTGATAGTACCGGACACTTCCGCGGCGCCGAGCACGGTCGAGTTATCCGGCGGCGAGGCTGGCGGAAACAGCTCGTCAAAGAACACGGAGAGATCTACCAGAACGAACGCACAGCAACTGCCGTCGTCGTTAAGTGAGTAGAAGTATGTGCCTCCAACCAGAGCCATGGTAACGCCTGCTTTAAGGCTGGGCGCGAGCAGAGTGTGCCAATTCGGTTTGCGCTTTTGCCGAACTGTGCTCGCATCTCGGCGTCTGTGATCTGGGTTGGAACGGAGCTGCTGTTGTATGTTGAATTCGCGAACACCGGGCTCCCCAAGAAGGGCTGCACGAACGAATTTGGCTTCGAGATCAGCCGAACCGTCTTTCCGAGCTCACTGGGCGTGCAATTGGGGCAGTTCGTCGTGTCTGTGACCACCGAGCGCGGGGTGCCATCATTGTTCAGCATATTGATGGTGACGGGAATTACAGGAGCGTTAAAGACAGTGGTCACATTGCTTCGAGGCGCCGTTCCGACCATGCTGTATTTCCAGATGTCGCGAGTTGTGCCATCAAGATATATCCCTTCCTCATCAAAGCTGCCGAGGAAGTTGGTGACGCTATCGACGCATGCAAGAAGGGAAGATTGGGGCTTACACGAAGTCGAAGGCGTCGCAGTGACGTTGGGCGAAAGGCTGGCGGCGTTCGCCAACTTTTGTGCTCCGTGCGGGCCACCTGGGGCAGGGTGAGTGAACTTCATCTGCTTTCCTCGGAGGTATGTGTTTGGCAGTGCATCTTTATCTTGCGCGTTGTCTACTTTGGCGTTTTTGGCGAAAGTTGTAACGCTGAGCAGCATTACGAACAGAAACCAGGGAGCGGATTTCCTCATACGATTCTCCTTAACGGGGAAGAGATAGGTTATCAACCTTCAGGGGCTCGATTACTTGCAGACTAGGAACCAAACCCGGCGTGCGCGCCAGTATACATAAATCAGCAGCTTAGTCCGAGCTTTTTTATTTTTCGACTCTCCCGTTTCTTGTAGCGCACGGTGCTTGGGGAGGGTCAGCTATCGGCGCGCAAGCGACTTTTAACCTTTGGTGAGTTCTTTACAAGTACCCACGTGGCTTAGTCAAAAACAGTAAAGTGTGGAGCTACTACCTATGGCTTAGTTCCGCACCCGGCGCATACGATCAGAGAACCGCCCAGACCTGAGTCCTTATCAGCTTGCCGCCGTCATGTGACTAATCCCGCTAGTTGCTGTAAGCAGGCGATAGCGCTCACGACGCGGACTGGCTGGGTTCGGATTCCGGTCGGATTGCGGGCTACTCAGACGCGACTCGCTCGGTTGTGCGGTCGGGGCATTCGCCACCGACCCGCCGCTGCGGCTCTATAATGGAGGCGATTCCGTCGCCGGCTCTGGGTTCCTGCCGGGACGCTTAGCCTTGGCCGCACCGAATCCAATTCGCGACGAACCCAAGACCTCCGGCCGCCGGAAGGCGGTGATCGCGCTGGCGATCGGCGCTTTTCTGCTGCTCACCATCCTGGTGTTGCAGGCCTCGTTCAATCTGAAGTTCATCAGCCCTGACAGCAATCAGGAGCTTCTCTTTTTCGCCGGATTGAGCGGCCTGATTTTCTTTGCCTTCGTGGCGCTGACCCTCGTTCTCGGACGCAACCTGCTGAAACTTTACGCCGAACGGCGGCAAGGCGTGGCCGGTTCAAAGTTCCGCACGCGCCTGGTGGTGGTCAGCCTGCTGCTGTCGTTTTTGCCCGTGATTGCTATGTTCTGGTTCTCCTACGGGCTGATGAATCGCTCCATCGACAAATGGTTTTCTCAACCGGTCGAGGAGGTGCGTGCGGACACCGCGGCCATGTCGGCGCTCCTCTTTGATTACGCGGGCCAGCGCGCGTCCTCGGAAGCACAATCCATCGCGCAGACGGGCGAGTTTCTAACCGCCTATGCCAGCAAGAATTTTCCTGCCACCACTGAAGAACTTCGGGAACACATTCCGGCGCTGCAAGGCGGATTTGTTCTGGCTCTGAAGGATGGCAACGACAACGCGGCAGCCAGTGTGAACACCCCGGCGCCCTGGACCGACATGAAGGATCGCTTTCCGGTGCAGTCCGCCCTGGGCGGAGAGCACCCCCATTTCCAGTGGCGGCAGACGGACTACATTGTCGGTGCAGCCCCGTTCCACGGCGGCGCTGTGGTCGTCGCCATGCCGCTTCCGCCAAAATTCGCCGAAACCGCCCGGCAGATTCAGGAGAGCCAGCAGCGCTACATCGAACTGGCCGCAAAAAGAAAACTGTTTCGCCGGACTTACATCGGATTTCTGCTGCTGCTGACGGTCGTGGTGTTGTTCGCCTCGACCTGGCTCGCGCTCCTGCTTTCGAAGTTGGTCAACCGTCCGGTGGCGGCGCTGGCGGCGGGTACGGAGGCGATCTCCAAAGGGCAACTGGACTACCGCGTCGATATCCGCGCCACCGACGAACTGGCCGAACTGGTGCAGTCTTTTAACAGCATGGCGGAGCAGCTCGAATCCAGCCGGCACCAGATCGAAGCTTCCAACCGCGATGTTAGCGCCGCGAACGAGGCGCTCGAGAGCCGACGCCGGTACATCGAAACCGTCCTCGAAAGCATCCCGACCGGAGTGATTTCGATTGACGCGGAGCGCCGGGTAACGCTGGCCAACGCCGCTTTCTCCCGCATGTTTTACCTGGAGCGGAGCGAGTACGTGAGCCCAGCGTCGCTGGTGAACCTGCCGTTGCGGGAGGTGCTGCCCGCCGAGGTGCTGGCGGATTTGGAACCGCTGCTCCGCCGTGCCGATCGCATGGGCATCACGGCGGCCAACATGGAACTGGCCCTGCCCCGAGCGCAGCTGAATGTTGCTGTAACCGTCTCCGCGCTGAGCCACGCCGCCGAGGGGCTGGGATACGTGCTGGTGTTCGAAGACCTCTCCGACCTGTTGCGAGCACAGAAACAGGCAGCTTGGCGCGAGGTGGCGCGGCGCGTCGCGCATGAGATCAAGAACCCACTCACCCCGATCGCGCTTTCCGCCGAGCGCATTCATCGCCATTTGACGCGGGGCACGGCGCCTGATGCCGCCTCACTCGAGGTGATCCGCACGTGCGCGGAAACTATCGGGAATGCCGTCGAAACCGTGCGCACGCTGGTAGACGAATTCTCGGTGCTGGCGCGTTTTCCCGCCTCCCGCCCGCAACCCGCTAGCTTGAACAACCTGGTGGAAAGTGCGCTCGTCATGTTCAATGGGCGGTTGGAGGGCATTCGCGTGCGTACGGAACTGGCGCACGATCTGCCCGCCGTGATGGCCGACCCGGAAGCGATCAAGCGCGCGGTCGCGAACCTGGTGGATAATGCCGCGGAGGCAATGCAGGATGCGATGCTGAAAGAGATCACGATCTCAACCTCGCTGGTGGCCAGCCGCGATGCGGTCGAACTGGTGGTCTCCGACACCGGGCAGGGCGTTTCGCGCGATGTGAAGGAACGGCTGTTCCTGCCGTACTTTTCGACCAAGCGACGCGGCACGGGGCTGGGGTTGGCCATTGTGAGCAGAATCGTGGAAGACCATCGTGGTTCGATCCGCGTGGAGGAAAACAAGCCGTTCGGCAGCCGCTTCGTTATCGAGCTGCCCGTGGCGGTTGAAACGGTTGGCGCTCCGGCATGAGGAGAGAGTCGTTGGTCGTTCGTCGTCAGTCGCTCGCGGTTCTCTGCATCACGCGGAACGCCTGCCAACGACTAACGACCGACGACTACCGTTAAGCTAAACCATGGCCCACATCCTGATCGTCGATGACGAATCCGGTATCCGCGAATCGCTGCGCGGCATCCTCGAGGACGAAGGCTACAAAACCAGCGTCAGCCCGAGCGGAGAAGACTGCCTCGAACTGCTGCGCAAGAGCGGGTTCGACCTGATCCTGCTGGATGTGTGGCTGACCGGGATCGACGGCCTGGAAGTGCTGGAGAAGATTCGCGAGATGGATGATCCGCCGGAGGTCATCATGATCTCGGGCCACGGGACCATCGAGACGGCCGTGCGCGCCACCAAGCTGGGCGCCTACGATTTTGCCGAAAAGCCGCTCTCGCTCGAAAAGACGCTCATCCTGGTTAAAAATGCGATCGAAGCCCGGCGGCTGCGCCACGAGAATCTCGACCTGCGGAAACAACTGCAAGCGAAGATCGTGATCGTGGGCGACAGCGTTCCCATGAAGGCGCTGCGCCAGCAGATTGCGCTGATGGCGCCCACCAACGGACGCGTGCTGATCTATGGCGAATCGGGCACCGGCAAAGAGCTGGTCGCTCATGCGATCCATATGCAGAGCCTGCGCAAAGATGAAATGTTTGTCGAAGTGAACTGCGCCGCGATTCCCGAGGATCTGATCGACAGCGAACTGTTCGGCCACCGCAAATCTTCGTTTCCGGGAGCTGCCGCCGATAAGGAAGGCAAGTTTCAGAAGGCCGATCGCGGAACTTTGTTTCTGGATGAAGTCGGCGACATGAGTCTGAAGACGCAGTCCAAAGTCTTGCGCACCCTGGAACAACAGCGCTTCATCCCGGTAGGAAGCGACGACCCCGTCACCGTGGACGTGCGTGTGATTGCCTCCACCAACAAAGACCTGGATGAAGAAATCACCAAGGGAAATTTCCGCGAAGATCTTTTCTACCGTCTGAACGTGGTTCCGTTTGTGGTGCCGCCGCTACGCGAACGCAAGGAAGACATCCCGTTGTTTGCACGGCACTTTCTGAAAGAATTTGCTTCGGCCTATGGCCGGCGTCCAAGAGAGATTACCGACGATGCCATCGACGCCCTGATGCGCTATGCCTGGCCGGGAAACGTTCGCGAGTTGCGCAATGTGATCGAGCGCATCGTGATCATGAACCCCACCACCTCACGCTTCGAACGCAAGCATCTTCCGCCGCTGGTGCACCGCGACTCCAGCCGGCGTGTGGCGGGCAGCGAGGGTTCCACGCTGCACCAAGCGCGGGCGGCCTATGAGCGCGACTACATTCTCAAAAAGCTGGACGAGAACCATGGCAACGTCAGCCGCACGGCGGAAGTGCTCGGCCTCGAGCGCAGCCACCTCTATCGCAAGATGAAGAGCTTGGGGATTGCGGCGAAAGAGTAGAACAAAGGTCTCAGGTGTCAGGTCTTAGGTCTCGGGAAAAACCTCGGAGGCGAGGTCAGAGGTTAGAGGTCAGACTGCAGAGGTCAAAACCCGTCGCACAAACGGCGGCGGCGATCCCGGGATTTAACCTCTGCAATCTGACCTCTAACCTCTGACCTCACGCCCTTTTCCTGCGCGCCAGTTTATTTTGTCGCGTCCTTTAGATCGGGAAAATCCTCTTCCCAATACTCCGCGGGACGGCGGTCCCGGCTCGGCTGCAATTCGATGCCGCGCAATTGCACGCGCCGAATCTTGCCGGAAATGGTCTTGGGCAGCTCGGAAAATTCGATCCGGCGGATGCGCTTGTAGGGACCAAGACGCGCGCGGATGAATTTAAAAATCCCGCGTGCCACTTCCGCCGACGGCTCAAAGCCGGGCTTCAACATGATAAATGCCTTGGGCACATGCCAGCGGATAGCGTCCGGACTGGGCACGACCGCAGCTTCGGCGACGCACTCATACTCGATCAGCGCGCTCTCCAGTTCGAACGGACTCAGGCGATAATCGGAACTCTTGAAGACGTCGTCGGCGCGGCCGATGTAGGTGAAGTAACCCTCGGCATCGCGGTGAGCCACGTCGCCGGTGCGGTAGTAACCTCCGGCAAAAGATTGCGCGGTGCGCTCTTCGTCGTCCACATAGCCAACCATCAGGCTGATGGGCTTGGGATCGGAGATGACTGCGATCTCGCCGTCATCGGACTCGTGGCCCTCGGCATCGAGCAGAACCACGCGGTGCCCCGGCGAGGGCTTGCCCACGGCGCCGGGCTTGACGGTCTGTCCGGGAAAATTGCCCAGGAGCAGGACGTTTTCAGTCTGGCCAAAACCGTCGCGGATGGTGATGTTCCAAGCCGCTCGCACCCGCTCGATCACTTCCGGGTTCAGCGGTTCGCCGGCGCTGGCCAACTCTTTAAGCTGGACCGGGAACGACCTCAAATCCTCGAGGATGCACAAACGCCAAACGGTTGGGGGCGCACACATCGTGGTGACGCCGCAGCGGGCGACTACCTCGAGGGTCCGCTTGGCGCTGAAGCGGTCGTAGTTATGCACGAAGATGGTGGCGCCTGCGTTCCACGGCGCGAAGAAGCTGCTCCAGGCATGCTTGGCCCATCCCGGAGTGCTGATGTTCAAGTGGATGTCGTCGGGCCGGATGCCAATCCAATACATGGTAGCGAGGTGGCCGACGGGATAGCTTTGGTGAGTATGCAGCACCAGCTTGGGCAGAGCGGTCGTGCCCGAAGTGAAATACAGCATGAATGGATCGGTCGCGTTGGTCTCGCCGTCTGGAGTGAAGTCGGGGCTTTGTTCGTAGGCTTGCGCGTAGGGCACCCAGCCTTTTTCCGCAGCGCCGACGAGTATGCGAGTGTAATCGCCGCCGAGGCTGGCAAATTTCTCGGTCAGGCCAGAGAGGGTGATCACGTGGCGGGCTTTGCCGCGATCGAGGCGGTCGCGCAAATCGGCGACCGTAAGCAGCGTGGCAGCGGGGATAACGACGGCGCCCAGCTTGAGAGCCGCGAGCATGATCTCCCAAATCGCGACCAGGTTGGGAAGTTGGACGATAAGGCGGTCACCACGGTGGACTCCCTGCTGGCGCAAGAAGTTCGCAACCTGGTTGGAGCGCCGTGACATATCGGCGAAGCTCAGCTTCACCTCGGGACCGTTCTCGTCCACGATCCAAAGCGCCGGCTTATGGTTGCCACGCGCGAAGGTATCGAAATAATCGAGCGCCCAGTTGAACTTATCGAGCTGAGGCCAGCGGAAATCGCGGTAAGCGGTCTCGTAGTCTTCGCGCTGCCTGAACAGGAACTCGCGCGCCGCCAGAAAAGCTTTCAGCCCCTCGCGCCGATGCACACCCGCCGTTTCAATATGGCTGACCGTCATAAGCAACCCTCATAAGCAACTGCTGGCCAGTAGAACAGGTGTCTGGTCTCAGGTCTAGGAAAACCTGGCGATCCAGCAAACAAAATTGAGGGTTTTCCTGAGACCCGACACCTAAGACCTTTATCTCTTCAGCATGTGAATCTCAGCCCCGTTCTTGTGAAACTGGACTTCGTCCATCAACTGATTGATCAGGTAAATGCCGCGCCCGTGCTCCGAATGGATGTTCTCACCTTGGCAGGGATCGGGAAGCTTGGCGGGATCGAAACCGGAGCCGGGATCGCGCACTATGATCAAGAGGCCCCGCTCGTCGTCGCAGGCCACGTCGCATTCGATAACCTTGGAGGGATCGCTTTTCGCTCCATGCACAACCGCATTGGCCAGGGCTTCGGTCAACGCGAGTTCGATATCGTCTTCGCTTCCCGGAACACACTTCACTTCCCGCACCACCTTCATAATGCTTCGGACGACCTCGTCCACGGCATCGCGGTCGGCGGAAAGGGTCACGCTCAGCTTGAGATCAAGCTTCTTCGCATCGGGGTTACAAGATTGCGGCGGCTGCGGCGCGCGCTCCGAGGATGGGGTAGAATCGGCCATAAAATGGCTGTGGGCGTTGCTTCCGGCCTTTCACTTAGCCTTTCCATTTAACTAGGATGCAGAAACTTGAATGCAGAAACTGGGATGCAGCAAAGACGCCGACCGATTCTAGGGACTTGCGGGCTGAGATGCAAACTTTATTTGGATCGCAGGCAACCCTCTAGCGTATTACGTCTAGCGTATTAGGTCAACGGGCTATCATAGTCAGGTGGCTGCCTGGCGAACTGAAACCCACAGTCTCGAGCCAAGTCTGGAGCCCAGTTCACGACTCCGGGTCAGGCGGGCCTCCGATCTGCTGTAGTTGACGCCGCCAATCCAGCTCATCCACAAAGCTTCGCGAATCGCGCCAGCCTGCTTTGATCTTGACGAAGAGCTCGAGAAAAACTTTGGTCCCGACCATCTTCTCGATATCGAGGCGCGCCGCGGTTCCAATCTTCTTGAGCATTTGGCCGCCTTTGCCGAGCAGGATGGCCTTCTGCCCGTCGCGTTCGCAATAAATCACAGCGGCAATCCGCACCAGCCTCGGACTCTCTTCAAACTGCTCGATCAGCACCGAGACCGCGTGCGGCACCTCTTCATGCGTCTGCATCAGGACATGCTCGCGGATCAACTCCGCCGCCATGAAGCGCACCGGCTGATCGGTAATCTGATCCTCGGGAAAATAGCGCGGCCCGTTGGGCAGCGCCTTCACGACGCAGGACAGCAATTCATCGAGCCCCTTCTTCTTGAGGGCGGAGATGGGGACGATCTCCTTGAAATCGTGCAGCGCTTGGAACTGTGCGATCAACGGCAGCAGCTTGCTCTTGTCGGCCAGCAGATCAATTTTGTTGAGCAGCAAAAACACCGGAGTGCCCGCCTTTTTCGCCAGGTCGAGGACAAAGGCATCTTCGCGCTCCCACTTTTTTTTCGCATCCACAATCATGAGAATCAGCTCGCAGCCTTCAATTGCCTCGCGCACCTCGGACATCATCTTGCGGCCGAGCGAGGAGCCGGAACGGTGAACTCCGGGCGTGTCGATCAGCACGATTTGCCCGGCCTCGCGGCCCTTCTGCTTGGGGACATTGACATTGATGATGCCGAGAATGCGGTTGCGCGTGGTCTGAGGCTTCGGAGAAATGATGGCCAGCTTCTCGCCCACCAGCGCATTCAGCAGCGTGCTCTTGCCAGCGTTGGGGCGTCCGAGAATGCAGACGAATCCCGAGTGAAAGGACATGGGAATAGGCTACTAGGTTCTAGCCGCTGACTGCTACCTACGGGCCGCCAGTAGACATCTCAACTTACCGAATGACATGAATTCGGACGCCGATTCTCAGGTTTTTCCATGATTTATCGGTTGTGTAGACCGGAGCATGGAGCGCAGTTCCAAGCGCCAGACAGGCACGGTCCCCCAGGGACAGACCGAGCAGGCGGGTTTGAGTCACGAGATTGCCTGCAATCCTCGCCTGCTCGGCGGTGAAGGGCACCGGTTCATGGACCGCGCTGAGCGCATCCTCCCAGGCTTCATCGGGATCGCCCCCGCGACTCACCAGCTTGGTCTGGACTTCGGCCAAATTAACCGTGCTCCCGGCGGCATTGCTCAGCATCTCCGGAGTCAGTTTCTCCGAACCCGGCTCCCGGTTGAGCACAGCGAGCATGGCGGACGCGTCCAGTACGATCTTGCTCGTTGCGAATCTACTCACGTTTTGCCGCCTCGCGCCGTTCCGCGATGAGCTCGTCCGCCAGAGACACGCCCGGTTTCACGTACTGCCGAATGCGCCGCCGCGCGCGCTCCAGACGCCGCTTCATCGTCGTAATCCGCAGTTCGTCGTCTTCCATGCGTAAAATCACTTCGTCTCCGGCCTTGATCCCCAGCGCTTTCCGATAGGAAGCGGGAATGACGACGCGTCCGTTTTCGTTGACCCGGGCAAAGGTTTCGGTGTTCATGTGTCACACTCCAATATATGTGACATATTGTACAAACATGTCACCCGATATACAAGATGGGGCATGGAGTTACTTTTGGTTCGACAGCGGGCTCACCCTAAGTGAAAACCCCAGCTTAGAGGGGCGGCCAGGAAAACTGCTATGATTTGATCGTTGGCACCGGAGTTTTCGAGCATGAATATCAATCCGACTCCCGAGCAGGAACGGATCGTCAACGACGAACTGAAGTCAGGTCACTTTCGATCGGCGGAGGAAGTGATTGCAAAGGCCCTCGTGGCTCTCCGGGAAGAGGAAGGCTCGTCACTTGCGGGAGACAGCAATGGCCGCCACGGTGATCTGGTGTTCGGCACCCACGTCTCGAAAACCGCGAGACGTGGGGCACCCCGCTTCACCCGCATCTTCATCACGTCGGGTAAGGGTAGCCCACTCATTCGCAAAGAACGCGAATGAGTGGGGCACCCGCCTCTCCTTAGCACACGCATCTCCTCAAATCAACTTCATCTGCTTGGGCTCGGCGGTTGTGATGCGCACGCGCTCTACCCGACGATCGGTTGAGTCGAGGACTTCGAACTTCAGGCCTTCGTCTTCGATGACTTCGCCTCTCTTGGGAATGCGTCCGGCGAGTTCGCTTACCAGGCCGGCTATGGTGGAGGATTCGTGGCCTTCGGGGCGCATGCCGAAGAGTTCATCGAGGCGGTCTACATCCATGTTGCCGGGGACTATGTAGGAGTGGTCGTTTTCCTGCACGACCTGCGCTTTCTCGTGCTCATCGCCGATTTCTCCTACTATTTCTTCTACCAGGTCTTCTATGGTCACCAGGCCGGCTACTCCGCCGTATTCATCCACCACAATCGCCATGCGGATGTTACTGCGCTGCATCTCGCGCAGCAGATCACTTACTAACTTGCTTTCCGGGACAAAGTAAACGTCGGTTCGCATCAGGGTTGCGACCGTCCGCGTGTGCGCTTCGGAGTCGGGCACTTGCATCACATCCTGCGCGTGGAGAATGCCTTTGATATGGTGAATCGAACCCTCGTACACGGGGATGCGCGAGAAATGCTTGCCCCGGAGCAACTCGACCACCTGCTCGACGGTGTAATCGGACGGGACGGCGACCATCTCCGGCCTTGGCTTCATCGCCTCGCGAACGGTCTTGCCGCTGAACTCCACTACCGACTGAATCAGCTCGCGATCGCCTTCCTGGATGATGCCTTCTTCCTGTCCCGCTTCAATCAAGGCGTCGACGGCTTCGGAGGAGGTTTCCGGCCGCGCGTCGATGTGCTCGCGGGTGAGCGCGGCCACGGACTGGCAGAATCCGAGCACCAGTGTCACCGGCAGAACCAGGAAGATCAGCAGGCGTAAAAGCGGCGCCCAGTCCGCTAGCCAGCGTCCGCGGGTGCGCGAAAAAAAGACGAAGGGCAGCAGGCGGTTAAAAAAGATGACGATCAGCACCAGGCTGAGGGTGGCTTCGAGGACTGCGTAGACGCTCCAGGCGCGGTCGCGAAACACGGTGAAGCCGACGATCATGGCGATGGCGGCGGTGACCAGTTGCGTGAGAATGGCCATGGAGAGCGAGGCGCGCGCGCGGGTTACGCGGAGGCGCGGCTCTACGATCTGCTCGAAGGCGTCGATGTTGTCCTGGAATTCACGCGAGAGGAATTTGCCAATCTCCTGGTAGAGACGGTCGACGTAGGAGACCAGCGTCAGCAGGCCGAACAGGAGCGCGAGAGCTATGCCGACACCGATCATTGTTGGTGCTTTCTCCCGGCGCGCGAAGTCGTCGTTCTCTCAATCAGGCCCAGCGGAAGGTGGAGTTTCGCGCGCAACTGTTTTTCGCGCCGCGCCATCCGTCCATTGTCGCACTCGTGATCGTAGCCGCGCAGATGCAGGACGCCGTGCAACACTAGAATCTTAACTTCCTCGGCGGGTGAGTGTCCGAGCGCCCGCGCATTGTGCGCTGCCATCTCCGCTGAAATGGCGATTTCGCCCGCGAATCGTTCTAGGGCGTCGGGCTCGGCGGGAAACGAAAGCACGTCGGTGGGCTGGTCTTTTCCACGGAAACGCCGGTTCAGAGACTTCATCTCGGCGCTCGAAGTCACGAGCACGTTGACCCCGCCCTTCAATCCCGCGGCGCGCCGGGCGCGAGCCACGAAACGGCGGAGCGCCAACTCGGTCAGATCCGCGACGCGCTTTTGGAAGATGACCAAGTTCCCACCATACTGTCATCCTGACCCTGAGCGCAGCCGAAGGCGAAGGACCTATGCATCGCGCGGGCCAGATGCATAGGTCCTTCGCTTCGCTCAGGATGACAACCTAGAATCCGCTTAATTGCGCAGGTGCGGCTCTTCCCTTGGGGCCGGTAAAGACGCTGGCCGCGGAGGAGCCGCGGCAATATCCGCCGGCGGCGCGCCAGACTTCGGCTCGGACATCGGCTCGGACTTTGGTTCGAGCAGAGACAACTGCTGCTCCGCCAGCCGCGTCTTGTGTTCGTCATACGCGCGAATGATGCGCTGCACCAGGTGATGACGCACCACGTCGCTTTCGTCGAAATGCACGAACGCGAGGCCGTTTACACTTTGCAGAATTTCCACGGCTTCGATCAGGCCGCTGCGGCGCGCGCTGGGCAAGTCGATCTGCGTGACGTCGCCGGTGATCACCGCCTTGGAATTAAATCCCAGGCGGGTGACGAACATCTTCATCTGCTCCGAGGTCGTGTTCTGCGCCTCGTCCAGGATGACGAACGAATCGTTCAGCGTGCGTCCGCGCATGAAGGCGATGGGAGCGATCTCGATGATATTTTTTTCCAGATAGCGTTCCACGCGCTCGGGCTCCAGCATGTCAAAGAGCGCGTCATACAAGGGCCGCAGATAGGGATCGATCTTCTCCTGCAAGGTGCCGGGCAGAAAGCCGAGACGCTCGCCGGCCTCGACCGCCGGGCGCGCCAGAATGATGCGGTTGACCTGCTTGTTGAGCAGGGCCGAGATCGCCATAGCCACGGCGAGGTAGGTTTTGCCGGTGCCGGCGGGGCCGACGCCGAACACCATGTCATGCTGCTCAATGGCTTCGAGGTAGCGGCGCTGATTGGGGCTTTTCGGCTGGACGGTGCGGCGTCCAAAAGAACGCTGGCGCCCGGCCTCGGCCAGTCCACGCAGAGTTACGTTTGGATCGTTGACGACCACGCGCAACATACTGCCCAGGTCGCCGTTCAAGAACTGGTGGCCGCTGCGCCGCAGATGCTCGTAATCGCCGAATAACTGTTCGGCGCGGGCCACGTCGCGCGGCGCGCCTTCCAGTTCAATGCGATCGGAGCGCAGATCGATATTGATGTTCAGGCCATCTTCGAGCACATGGAGATTTTCATCGCGCGTACCGAACAGGGTCTCGATGTCAGGGGTGAGTGCAATACTTTTCTTCATTCAGGGTTATCGAGCTGCCTCCTGCAGCGAACAGGGCTCACTCTTCGATTGGTCTTACTACGATATGCTTTACCGGGACATGGGTTGCCGGGACGTGCCGTGCCGGATTCGGGCGCACCCGTGCTCTCATTTTTTGCACGCAAATAGCTGGATGCGGGAGCGGAGCAGACCGGATTGCGCACCCCGACGGGGCGGTTACCAACCATTTGAGTTCAGCGTAGCGCGGGCGGGCGGGGGAGTCAATGGCTGCGCAGCCCAAGGGTGGTCCAGGCAGTCTGCTCCCTTCCTTGACACTCGGTTTTTGGCCCTTTATTCTTAGTTATTGCTCCCTGAGAGACTTTCGTCTCTGTCGCACTCCGCGGGCCTTTGCGGTAATTTGAGTGGGGGCGGCGGAGGTTCCAATGCTCATCGAAATTGCGGATCTGAAGATTCACCCGGTCGATTTCCGGGAGGAGTTGAGCCCGGGTGTGATCGATCTGGGCGAGGAGGTCCAGCAGCGGTCGCCGCTGCGCACCGAGGGCCGGGCGGATCTGGTTGAGGAGCATCACGGCAAACACAAGGTGGTGCAGGACATCCGGGTGAAGGGCAAGCTGGAGACGAGCCTGGAAGTGCCCTGTGCGCGCTGTCTCGATCCGGTCGTTCATGAGGTCGAGCGCAGTTTCGATCTTCTGTACCGGCCGCTCGGAACCGACTCCGGGCACGAAGAGCTTTCGGTGACGGACGCCGAGGCCGAAATCGGGTATTACGAGGGCGAAGGCTTGTTGCTGGAAGACACGCTGCGCGAGCAGGTATTGCTGGCGCTGCCGTTGAAGACGCTATGCCGCGAAGATTGCAAAGGCTTGTGTCCGCACTGCGGCAAGAACTTGAATGAAATTCAGTGCTCGTGCGTGGACGAGGTCGAGGACCCGCGCTGGTCGGCGCTGAAAGAAATACGGGATAAGCTGTGAGAATCAGTTGCCAGTTGCCGGTACCCAGTTGCCAGTGGTCACGAGCACGGGATTGACTGACAACTGACGGCTGGCAACTGGCGGCTGGCAACTGGCAACTGAAAAGGAACATCATGCCGAATCCGAAACGCAGACATTCACAAAGGCGCACCGCCACGCGGCGGGCGCACGACTCGCTCTCGAAGCACTCGCTGTCGGAGTGTCCGAACTGCCATGAACAGAAGATGCCACACCGCGCATGCCCGAAGTGTGGAACCTACAAGGGCCGCGAAGTTCTAGAGGTCGAAGAGAAGTCCTAATTTTCTTTCATGCCTAGCGTAATCGCACTCGATGCGATGGGGTCCGACAAGGCGCCGAAGCCGGAGATTGAAGGCGCCTTGCAGGCGGCGCGCCATCACGGCCTCCGCGTGCTGCTGGTCGGACCGGAACCGCGGTTGCGGGCCGAGTTGGCGCGCTATCCCGGGGCGCGGCGCTTGCCGATTGATGTGGTTCACGCCAGCGAAGTCATCACCATGGACGACAAAGTGGAGGCGATCCGCGCCAAGCGCGATTCGTCGATCCGCGTCGGACTGCGGCTGGTGCGCGAGGGGCGCGCCGCGGGCTTCGTGACCGCGGGCAACACCGGAGCCGCCATGGCCACGGCCAAAGTGGTGCTGGGTGCGCTGCCGGGCGTGGACCGTCCGGCACTGGCGGCCGCGTTTCCTACGGTCCTGAATACGGCGGCGGTTCTCCTCGACGTGGGCGCGAACGTGGATTGCACGGCCAATAATCTGGCGCAGTTCGCGGTGATGGGCGATATTTATTGCCGTTCGATTTTCGGCATGCAGCACCCGCGGGTGGGACTGCTTTCGATCGGAGAGGAAGAAAGCAAAGGCAACGAGCTGACGCGCGAGGCTTTTCAACTGCTCAAGCGGCTTCCCATCAACTTTATTGGCAATGTGGAAGGCCGCGATTTGTACAACGGCCACGTGGATGTGATCGTGGCCGATGGATTTGTCGGCAATGTTGCGCTGAAGACTTCCGAGGGCGTGGCGCGGCTGGTGCGCACCGTGCTGAAAGAAACCTTGAAGGCGACGATCACGCGGCAGGTGGGCGCGTATATTTCGCGCAACGCCTTTTCCGATTTCAAAAAGCGGCTGGATCACACCGAGTATGGCGGCGCGCTTCTCCTCGGCGTAAAAGGCGTGTGCATCATCACGCACGGATCGTCGAATACGAATGCCATCAAGAACGCGGTGCGCGTGGCGGCGGAATTCGCCGAGGGCAAAGTGAACGAGACCATCGAGCGTGAACTGGCCGAACTTAGGGTGGCTGTTCCAACGTAGGGAAGGTCAGAGGTTAGAGGTCAGATTGCAGAAGTTAAAATGCAGGATCGCCGGCGCTGTTTGTGTGATGGCTTTTACCTCTGCAATCTGACCTCTAACCTGTGACCTCATTTGACCTTATTACTTATGACAAACAGTTCTTCTCGAATCGCTTTTCTCTTTCCCGGCCAGGGTTCGCAAGCCGTTGGCATGGGCAAAGAGTTGGCCGAGAATTACCCGGTTGCCCGTCGCACCTTTGAGGAAGCCGACGAGGCGCTGGGATACAAGCTGTCGCAGCTTTGTTTCGCAGGTCCGGAAGAAAAACTGAAGCTGACCGAGATCACGCAGCCGGCCATCTTGACGGCGTCGGTGGCGGCGTGGCGTGTGCTGCAGGAAAAAGGTCTGAAGCCGGATTTCGTTGCGGACTATGTTGCCGGCCACAGTCTGGGTGAGTATTCGGCGCATGTGGCCGCCGGCACGCTGACCTTTGCCGACGCGGTGCGGACGGTTCGAAATCGCGGCCAGTATATGCAGGAAGCGGTGCCGGTGGGCGTAGGCGCGATGGCGGCCATTCTTGGCATGGCGCTCGACAAGGTCAGCCAAATTACGAAAGACGCGGCGCAGGGAGAAGTTTGCCAGGCGGCCAATATCAATTCGCCCGAGCAAATCGTGATCTCGGGACACGCCGGCGCCGTGGAGCGCGCCATCAAGCTCGCCCACGCACGCGGAGCGAAGAAGGCCGTGCACCTGCCGGTCAGCGCACCTTTTCATTGTTCGCTGATGCAACCGGCGCAGGATCGTCTGGCGGAGGATTTGCGCCAGCTGAGTTTTCAGAATCCATCGTGTGCGGTCGTCTCGAATGTCGATGCGGCCCTGGTCACGTCCGCGCAGGCTGCGCGCGAAGCCCTGATTCGCCAGGTGACCGGCACGGTGAGGTGGGCGCCGTCGCTGCGGCTGCTGATCGATAAAGGAGTCAGCCTATTTATTGAAGTCGGCCCGGGTAAAGTTCTGTGGGGACTGATGCGGCAGATCGACCGCTCGAAGACCTGCCTCACGGTGGGCGATGAGGGGTCGCTGCAGAAGACGCTAGCGCAGGTTGCGGCGATGGCGGCTTAGCGCGGCTGTGGGGAAAACTCCAACTGGCTGTGACCACAGGCAGCTGCCGAGCTCTCCACCCCGTCAAGCCAACACCGGGCTTGTCGGGGGCCCCGGTGCGCTCGGCTTGGACGGGGCAGAGCCCCGTCCCCACACGGCCGTTTCCCTGCACGGCCGTTCCCACACCTGTTAGTACGGATACACTGTCAGCGTTTTAGGGGAAAACTCCGACTGGCGAACACGAGCAGCTGCCGAGCTGCGCTCGGCTTGGACGGCCGAGGGCGGCCGTCCCTACGCGAGTTCGGCGGCCGTCCCTACGCGAGCTAGTACGGATACACGGTCAGCGTTTTATCTGACTTCTGCACGAACATGCGGGCGTGCTCGGAGCGCTCGTTGACGATGACCTCGACCACGACCCCTCCTCCGCTGCCCAAACCTCTTGTGTTGGCCGATCCGTAGATTCTATGGGACTTGATGAGCCCCCACTCGCCGCCCGGTCCCCAATCGCGATAGAAGTCGGCGTAAGTGTACTGCGAATACTTCTGCTGATGCTGCCGCCAGCCGGGATCGTTGAAGTAAATGCCGTAGGCGGTTTCGTAATCCTGATGCTGAAGGGCGGCGAAGAACTTGTCCACGGAGTGCTCTTCGGGCCAGTTGCGGTACATAAAGGCCAGCCCGGCCAGAACGATCACGACCACGACCGTGACCGCGATCTGGATCCTCCGCCGCCGTGCTTTCGCCGTGTCGTAGGGCTGCGCGTCGAGCAGGGTCATAAGTCTCCGCTAAGCATAACGGATAAAGACAGATTGAGTCATTGAATCATTGAGGTATTGAGTCATTGAATTCAATCACTCAATGATTCAACACCTCAATGACTCAATGTCTCTGCCCACATGCAGCAAGCCGGTAGCCAGGTCATAGATAGATCCCAAACCGTTCCGACCACCCCATGGCCCATCGTGCGCGCAGCGGTGGATTGCGAGTCATCGCTTCCTTAAAGCACTGGCTCGAACTGCCGATATACATCACGTCAGGCAAACTAGCGGCTCGCGATTTCGTGGCCTGACCATGTAAACCGCAGGGTGGTGGAAACCAGAGTGTGAAAACATGGATAAGATAACCGCGCTCATTGTGGATGACTCCTCGGTGATGCGCAAAATCGTCGAGCGTTCGCTGCGTCAGGCGGGCATCGAACTGGAAAAGGTCGTGGAAGCCTCGAACGGGGCGGAAGCGCTGGTCGCGTTGCAGAGTAACAAGGTCGACCTCATCCTGTGCGATATCAACATGCCGGTCATGGACGGGCTGGAATTTGTGCGCCAAGCCGCCACGATGGAAAGCGCCAAAGGGATTCCGATCGTGATGATTACCACCGAAGGCAGCGAGGCGCACGTGGTGCAGGCGCTTACCGCCGGGGCTCGCGGATACATCCGCAAGCCGTTTACTCCCGATCAGGTGAAAGAGCACGTCTTGCCCGTGCTGGGGAAGAAACAATGAATCTGGGGAAGAAACTGGGGAAGAAACCATGACTACAGATACCTCGCTGGTCACGCGCTCTCGCGAAGAGAACTGGCTCCCTATTATCGAGCTGGCGGTCGAGGAAGTTTTCGAGATGATGGTAGGCTGCCGAGTGAAGGTAGCAGCGCCATCCGAGAATAAGCCGAACGAGGAATTCACCGCCATGGTCGGTTTGGCCGGGGCGCTGTGCGGAATTCTGACGGTCTGCTGCGACGCAAAAACCGCCGGGGAGATTGCCAAGCGCATGCTGGGGGACACCGCCGACTCCCAGGAACAGGCCGCGGACGCGCTCGGAGAGATCTGCAACATGATCGCGGGCAACTTCAAGAACAAGCTCTCCGGCAGCGGTGACCGATGCATGTTGAGCGTGCCCACCGTCATCAGCGGCGGAGAATACACCTTCCATTCCCTCGCCGATGGGACTTGTCTGGAAACGGTCCTGCTATTCGAGGGCGCACCCATTGCCGTCCGTCTGCAACTTGAGAGCTGATCTCCCACCCCTCTCATGTGCCGCGGAAAAGACCATGACTCCTGTCACCGCATTTGCCAAACCGTCTCGCGAGCAAAACTGGCTGCCCCTTCTCGAACGGGCAACGCAGGAAGTCTTCGAGATTATGCTGGGCTGCCAGGTGACGCGGGCAGAGCCATCCGAGCCCAAGGTGCCCGGTGGATTTACCGCCATCGTCGGGCTGGCTGGGGCGCTGTGCGGAGTGGTGACGGTGTGTTGCGGCGCGAAGACCGCCGGCCAGATTGCCAAGGCAATGTTGGGGGACACGGCCGACTCCGCAGGTCAGGCGGTGGATGCGCTCGGAGAAATGTGCAACATGATCGCAGGCAACTTCAAGAACAAGCTCACCGGCACGGATGAACGATGCATGTTGAGCGTACCGAGCGTCATCAGCGGCGGAGAATACAGGTTCCATTCGCTGGTCAAGGGGAACTCGATGGAAACGGTCGTCCTCTTTGAGGACGCGCCGGTGAGCATCCGTCTGCAGCTGCAAAACTGATCAAGGCAGGTCTGAGGTGTTAGGTCTCGCGGTCTTAGGTCTCAGGTCTTAGGTCTCAGGTCTCAGGTGTTAGGTCTCAGGTTCTCGATTTCAAACTGAGAGGATGGCCGAGTGGGTCGGCCAATGTCCGACGATCCAGCCCTTGGGGGCTTAGCCCAGCGCTTCAAGTCGTGCCCTTCCCAAAACCGCCCGAATCCGAGTTTTTCCGCAAGCTGTTCAGCGCTGGGAAAAGTACCTGCGACCTGACAGCTGCACCTCCAACCTCGGGAAAACCTTGCCGGTTTCCAGAATGAGCCCGGCAGAGTTTTCCTCGTCATTAGATTCTAAGATGATTCCAATATTTCTTTGCCGCACGCCACTCCTAAGCGGTTCAGAACAAGGTCATTCGTGAAAACATTCCCATCTCCGTCATGGCTACTGGCTTGCTCCCTGTCTCACCACAAGGAGCCAACGTGGATAGCGGATTTTATGCAGCGTGCGCGGGGTTACGGGCGCAGAGCCAGGCGCTCGAAGTGGCGGGCCACAATCTTGCCAATCTGAACACCGCCGGGTTTCGCGGTCAGCAGACAACATTTCAGTCGCTGGTGGCGGCGTCCGGCCCAACGGTTCCGAATGGGCTCAGCAATGTACTCAAGTCGGTACTCAACTCGGCGACGAACAACTTCGGGGTGCTCGAAGGGACGCACCTGGATATGACTGCGGGCAGCCTGCAACCGACCGGAAATCCGCTCGACGTGGGAATCGAGGGCAGCGGCTTTTTTGCCATTTGGACCGCGCGCGGCACACGCTACACGCGCAACGGAAGCTTCCAGGTATCGAGCAGCGGACAACTGGTGACGGCAGCGGGCGATCTAGTGCTCGGCGACCCTGCGCTCAAAGACAAAGGCGGGATCAGCATTCCGGCGGGAGCCGTCGCGATTGCTTCGGATGGAACGCTCTCGGTGAACGGCGCGGTGGCGGGCAGCCTCCAGCTGGTGGAGTTCGCTGCCGGGACCAAGCTCACCTCCGAAGGCGGAACCTTGATCGCCGCCCCGGAAGGCAGCGCCAAGCCGGCGCAGCAGTCGGCGCTCAAGCAGGGCGCGCTCGAAGCTTCGAACGTGAATTCCATCAATTCGGTGGTGACGCTGATCGGAGTCGAGCGGCAGGCCGAAATGCTGCAGCGAGCTCTGTCGTTGTTTGACACCGAATTTAACCATATAGCCGCGACCGACCTGGCAAAGGTTTAGAGCGAACAGCGAACAGCGAACAGCTACCAGCGATTAGGAGAGAATCATGTTCCGAGCACTTTACACCGCCGCCACCGGAATGCAGGCGCAGCAAACCAATCTCGATACCATCGCCAATAACCTGTCCAACTCGAGCACGGCCGGCTTCCAGAGCCGCCGCATGCAGTTCCAGGATCTGATCTACCAGAACATGGTGATGCCGGGCGCGGCTGCCTCGCAGCAGACCACGGTGGCCACGGGTCTGCAAATAGGCCTCGGCACGCGCTCTTCCGCGTCGGAGATCCTTCAGTTGCAGGGCGACCTGAGTCAGACGGGCAACCCGCTTGATCTGGCCATCGAAGGTCAGGGATTGTTTCAGGTGCTCTTGCCGACGGGTCAGACCGCCTACACGCGCAGCGGCGAATTTCACCAGGACGCGCAGGGCAATGTGGTGACCGCTGGCGGGAATCCGCTCCAGCCCTCAGTGGCCATACCGGCTGGCGCCACCTCGGTCACGATTGCGTCCGACGGCACCGTGTCGGTCACGCTGGCCGGGCAAGCCGCGGCGCAGCAGGTCGGCACTATTCAATTGGCGCTGTTTCCGAATCCCGGAGGATTAAACAGTGTCGGCCAGAATCAGTATCTGGCCACCACCGCTTCGGGCGATCCCGTCATCGGAACGCCGGGCAGCAGCACTGGTTTGGGACAGATCGAGCAAGGGTACTTGGAGCAGTCGAACGTCAGCGTGGTCGATGAGTTCATCAACATGATCGTGGCGCAGCGCTCCTACGAAGCCAGTTCACGCGTGGTGCAGGCCGCCGATGAAATGTTCCAGTTGGTCAACCAGCTGGGAAAGTAGCTGAGAAAGCAGCCTAAGAAAGCAGCCTAAGAAAGCAGAGGACCAGAGTGATTGCCCGACTTATTCTCGCCGGCTTCCGATTCGTCTTCGTTTTTGTCCTTGTCTTCATCTTTGTCTTTGCGATAGCAGCGAGCTCGCTACTATCGGCCAGGCTTTCGGCGGAAGAGGCGCGCACGCCGGCTGAAACGCGGCCAACTCCGGTAACACGGCAGGAAGTGTGGCAGGCGGTGGTGGCTGAACTTCGCGAACGAGGACTCCCGGAACCGCAGTTGCCGCGGATCGAGGACCTCGATCTGCCGTTCGCTCTGCCGGCGCTTGCCGGGCGGAAGTTGCGGGTCTCGTCGGCTTGCTGGGACGAGGGTCCCGACCGCACCCAATTTCGCCTGGAATGCGGCGAACCCGGGCAGTGTCTGCCCTTCCTGGCCTATGTTCATGTCCAGAGTCGCGACGCGGGCGCCCGAGCCGGATCGTGCCGGCAGGAATCGCCGTCGCGCCCGGCGCCCGAGGCTCCAGTGAAAACACTTGCGAAACCCGCGGTGCGCGCCGGCGACCGGGCGACAGCGGTTTTTCTTTCGGCCCGTTTGCGAATCAGCGCGAGTGTGACTTGTCTGGAGCGTGGCCGCGAGGGCGAAGTCATTCGCGTGCGGAACGAGGATGGGCAGGTTTTCCGGGCGCGAATTTCCGGTCCCGCCCTGCTCGAAGCTGTGCCGCAGTAGTTAGCGGCGAGTAAGCAAGTGTAGAGGCGGGGCTTTGCGCCGCCTGGACGGGGCCGAGCCCCGTCCCCACATGAGAAGGAGAGCGCAAGTGAAAACGGTACTCTGTGTCCTGCTCGTGCTGGCGGCGGGCTGGCTGCATGCGTCGAAGCGGGATACGAAGGGCGACACTCTGGCCAAATACCTCGCCCGCATCCAGATGGCGCAACCGGCCGCGCCCGCGCTCTCCGTCGGCAGCATTTGGGTTGATGCGGGGAAGATGGCTTCTCTCAGCGCCGATTACAAGGCCATGGCGGTCGGCGACACGATCGAGATCGTTGTGGTCCAGGGATTGACCTCGTCGAACGCCAACTCCGTGAGTACAGCGCGTACGTTGAACAGCGGTTCGGGCATTAGCTCGCTGCCCGGCAAGATCAATGTCGGAGGGGTCACGAACCTGCTCGGACTGAACTCGACCGAGGCCTTGTCCGGCAAAGGCGCGGCTTCTACGGCGACGAGAGTCACCACCAACCTGTCGGGTCGAGTGGTCGCCGTCCTCGCCAGCGGCAATCTGGTGGTCGAAGCCGAGCGCACCATCAGCATGAACAACGAGAAGCAGACCATCTTTTTGCGAGGGGTTGTGCGCCGCGGCGATATCGGACCGAACAATACGGTCGCCTCGGACAGCGTTGGCGATCTGGAACTGGAGATCAAGGGCAAAGGCGTGATCTCGGACGGGGTGCGGCAGCCGAACCGGGTGATACGCACCATCATGCACCTGCTGGATTTTTAGGAGTTCGATTCTTAGGAGTTCGATGTTTAGGAGTTCGATCTTTAGGAGTTCGAGTTTTAGGAGATCTATGAAAGCCGCTAGGGCCGCCGGTTTACTGCTGCTTACGCTTTCCGGAGCGGTCTTTATCTTTATCTTTGCGAGCGAAGTCTTTGCCGGCGAACCGGTCGCGGTCAAAATCCGCGATCTGACGAGCGTCGAAGGGGTGCGGGAGAATCCCCTGATCGGCTACGGCATGGTGGTGGGGCTCACGCAAACCGGAGACAGCCAGCAGACCGTATTCACCACCCAGACCCTGGCCAACATTATGCAGCGCATGGGCGCGCAGATTCCGCCGACGACGGCGATCGTCAAAAATGTGGCGGCGGTGTTTGTGACCGCCAGCTTGCCGGCTTTCGCCCGGCCCGGCACGCAAGTGGACGTTACCGTCTCCTCGATCGGCGATGCCAAAAGCCTCGAAGGCGGCGTGCTCCTGCTGACTCCGCTTTACGGCGCCGACGGGCAGGTCTATGCCGCCGCTCAGGGGCCGATCGCCGTGGGTGGGTTTGCCGCTGGAGGCGCGGGTGCCACCAAGCAGATGAACCATCCCACGACGGGAAGAGTTCCGGCGGGGGGCCGAGTGGAACGCAGTCTGACCTTCGATTTCAACCGCCTGGCTCCGGTTTCGCTGCTCTTGCGCGAGTCGGATTTTTCGACGGCGGGCGAAATCTCCGACGCCATCAACCGCGAATTCGGACACGCGGTCGCGAGCGCCCGCGACGGCGGACGCGTAGAAGTCGATCCGGCGGCAACCGGCGTGGCCAACCTGACGGCGGTGCTCGCTCGCATAGAGAATTTGACCGTACCCGTACACCGGCGCGCACGGGTCGTACTCAGCGAACGTACGGGAACGATCGTGATGGGAAAAGACGTGCGTCTCGGAGCCGTGTCCATTCTGCACGGCGGGTTCTCGGTGCAGATCCAGACCGAGTATTCCGTTTCCCAGCCCGCGCCGCTCTCGGCGGGAAAAACCGAGGTCGTGGCCAACACGGAAGTGCAGGCCAAGGACAGCCCCGCAAAACGCCTCGAAATCGGCGAAGGCGCCACGATCGACGAGTTGGTCGGCGGATTGCACAACATGGGTGCGACGGCGCGCGACGTGATTTCGATTTTGCAAGCCATCAAAGCGGCCGGAGCGCTCGATGCCGATTTAGAGGTCATCTGAGTTTCGCTGTTCGCTATTCGCAAAAACGCCCGCATCACCGGCGATTAGCGAACGACGAACAGCGAACGACTAACGACTACTGGAGACAATTCTCATGAACATCACACTCGCTTCGAGTTCCATGCCAACGACCGCAGCCAATCCTGCGGCCGTGAAATCGGTCTTGAAAAATGAAAAGGCGGCGCGGGATTTTGAAGCCCTGCTGCTCACCCCGGTGCTCGACTCCTTGCAGAAGACGTTTGCCGGCGACTCCGGGGATTCGAAAACTACGGGGGCAAGCGATTATCGCCAGATGGGAAGCCAGGCGCTGGCGCAGGCGATCGCGGCCCGGGGTGGGATTGGCATCGCGCAGCTCGTCTTGCGCCATTTGCAGCCACCAAAGGTATCGGGTGGGGGCTGAACGGGGGTTCCATTTCAGGCGCTAAAGTTTTTCCGAACTCTGCCGATCTTAGATTTGAGCCGGGATGCGTCTGCGGAAAAGCCGCCGCCACATTAAGGCTTGTTAAGAATCTGCCGATACAAAAGGCAGGATGGAAAAGGCAGGACACGATCGGAGAAATTCTATGAGAGTCGATTTCACAGCGCGTGGAGTGGAGCCGCCGGAAAATGGCAAGACGGGCCGCGGCGGCCAGACCGGGGCCTCGGGGACCTCGGGGAGCAGTGCCTCGAGCAGCACCTCGAGCAGCGCGTCGGGCCCCGACCCAACCCGCTTTTCGTTCGATCAGACGCGGGTGCAGACGCTCCAGGCCCAGGTTCTGGCGCAGCCAGAAATTCGCCAGGCCAAAGTTCAATCGCTGCAGCAGGCGATCGCGAGCGGCGAATACTCGGTTTCTGCCGGCCAGCTTGCCGACGCCATGGCGAGCGACCTGGGTGCCGGAGCCCAGGGCTAGCCGGAGTGAGCCACGGAGTGAATTATGGATCCGTTGATCACGAACGCGATCGATCCGGCGCTGCTGCGCGTGCTGGAGAAGCGAGGCCAGGAGCGCGACCCGGCGGCCCGGCGCAGGCGTCCGCCGGTCCCTGAGAAACCGGCCGCAGAAGAAGAAAATAAACAGGAGCCGGATCCCGATACTCCGAAGCACACACTGGACGACCTGGCGTGATCGTGATGGGCGTGATCGTGATGAAGCTGACAACCTGATCTGATCATCTGACCTGAACTCCGAACGAAAAGCTGCCCGCTATGGATGATATCGGCACATCGCTACCCGAACTTAGCAAGCTGGTCGAGCAGCGGCTAACGCTGTTGCGCAGCTTGGCGGAGAGTCTCGAGGGCAGCACCCTGGCGCTGGTGCGAAACGACGCGGAAGCGATCGCGCGCGGTGCGGCACACCAGGCCGAACTCTGCCGCCAATGGAGCCGTCTCGAAGACGAGCTGCGTCGCGAGGCGGGCCGGCGTTCGGCGCCGACCCCAGTTGACGCATCCGGCAATTCGCCGGAAGCCGAGCACTCGGCGCGGCTGCAAGCTGAATGGGAGACGCTCGGAACTCGGATCCGTTATCTCACGCGCGTGCACTGGTCGCTGTTGCGGCACCTCGAGCGCAGTTTGGCCGTCCTCAATCGCGTGGTCGACAGTTGCGCGGCCACCTACACGCCCGATCCCGGCTTGCTTAGGACGGAAGTCCGGCTCGCATCCGGAGAATGTGCTGGAGAATAACTATGTCGGGTTTATTCGGATCTCTTTCGGTTGCCCTGAGCGGGCTCTCGGTCAGCCAGCAGGAGATGGAAACCACCTCCAATAACGTGGCCAACGCGAATACTCCCGGATACACCCGCGAGGTTTCGGATGTAACGGCAGCGGATCCGGTGGAGATAGGATCGCTCAACGTTGGCACCGGAGTGGTCCTCGAAAAAATCGAGAGCCTGCGCGACCCCATACTCCAGATCCAAATCAATCAGGCAACGCAGCAGAACAGCGCGCTCAATGCCTCGCTGACCCAACTGCAACAGATTCAGACCCAGTTCGCGAGCGACAGTTCCGGCATCGGCGCCGACATCAGCAATTTCTTTAACAGTCTGCAGCAGCTTTCCCCCAATCCCTCGGATCTGACATTACGGCAAGGCGTGCTGACCGCGGCCGACACTCTGGCCACCGACTTCAACAACGCCGCCCAGAACCTTCAGACCCAGCGCACCAATGTTGACCAGAACGTCGTGCAGATGGTCACACAGGTGAACAGCCTGACCTCGCAGATTGCCAGTGTCGATCAGCAGATCAGCAATCTCCAGGACGCGAACCAGGGCACCAACACCCTGGTAGACACGCGGAACAACCTCATCCAGCAACTCTCCGGGGTGATCGATGTGCAGGTCATTCCGACCGATCAGGGCATCACGCTGGCGACTTCGAACGGGACGACGCTAGTATCCGGATCGCAGAGTTTCGCGCTGACCACGCAGCCAGTCGTCGGCGCCGATGGCGTGCAGGTGCAGCACATCATGGCCGGGACCGACGACATCACCAACTCGCTGACGGGTGGAAGTCTGGCCGGGTTGATCCAGATTCGCGACCAGGAGATTCCGAGCATTGAAACAAGTCTCAATCAGCTGGCAACGGGTCTCGCCACCAACCTCAACGCCGCCAACGCAAAAGGCCTCGATCTGGAGACCCCGCCCGTACAAGGTGGCCCCATCTTTTCCGGCGTGGGCGCGGCGGCTACGTTGACCGTCAGTATGACCAACCCGGCGCTGATTGCCGCCAGTTCCGACGGCACTCCCGGCAGCAATGGAAATCTGGCCAACCTCTCCGCCGTCGCCAATCAGGACGTGGCCAATGGGCAGACGCCGATCGATGCCTATTCCACCCTGGTAGGCCAAGTCGGAAGTGCCACGTCCAACACTTCGGCCGACGCCGACTCCTCCGGTCTGATCCTGCAACAGTTGCAGGACCAGAACGGAAGCGTCTCCGGTGTGTCGCTAAACGAAGAAGCATCCAACCTGATCCAGTATCAGGCCGCTTATCAGGCCGCTGCCCGCGTCGTTTCTACGGTCAACCTCTTGCTTCTTGATGCCGTAAATCTGGGCATGGGCCAGGCGGAGGAATAAAGACTAACGACTAACGACCACCGATTAACGACCAACGACCAACGACCAACGACTAGCGCTTCATAAGGTGAACATCCATGCGCGTCAATCCAAATCCCATGCCCGATCTGATGGCGGCGCTCAACCAGACACAACTGGAAGAGCAGCAGGCCGAGCTCCAGATTTCGACCGGCAAAAGCGTGAACGAGCCCTCCGACAATCCGACCGCCGCTGCCCTGCTGGTCGAGAACAACGATCAGGCTACTTTCAACAGCGGCTATCTGCGGAGTATCAGCGCAGTGCAGGGCCAGCTCTCGACCGCCAGTTCGACGCTGAGTTCGGTCACCACCGCGCTGCAACAAGCCCTCAGTCTCGGCGTCGAGGCTGGCGGCGGCACGCTCTCCGCGAGCGACCGAGCCGCAATTGCCAATCAACTGCAAGGTATTCAGAGCCAGCTTGTGTCCTTGGCTAACACGACGTACGAGGGCAACTATATATTCGCCGGGACCGCTACGAATGCGCCGCCGTACGTGGTGGACGCTAACGCGGCTTCCGGTGTCGACTATAAGGGCAACACCGATGTCAATAAGGTATCGATCGGCAATGGATACGAGCTCGCCGTCAACCAGCCCGGATCACAACTGTTTTCCGCTACCGGCAGTGACGTTTTTCTTGCCATCAACAACCTTATCCAGGCCGTACAAAACAATAGTGGCATTGGTACCGCCGTCAACGCAGTAAGCGCGGCTTCCAGCTATCTTTCGGCGCAGACCGTGCTCTATGGCAACGCCACCGACCAGACGCAGTCCGAAACCACCTACCTCAATGCCGCCCAACTGCAAATTAGCCAGCAGCAGAACACGCTTGGCGGCGCGAACATGGCTGCGGCCGCCACCAATCTCTCCCAGGCCCAGACCGATAACCAAGCCGCGCTGGCCGCCATCAGCAAGCTCGCGTCGCAGAATAATCTCTTCAGTTACCTGACATAGAGGCGAGGGCTAGCAGGCTGTGGTGAAACTCTGGCGCCAAGAACCAGCGCCTAAAGGCGCATTCATAACATGGCACTTGCGGCACGCCTGAAGGCGTGCCCTGATACGAATCAGGCTTTCACCACGGGCTGCTAGTGTGGGGACGGGCGCCCCGCGAGCCTGCCCTGAGCGAAGTCGAAGGGTCCAAGCCGGGCGCAGCTCGGCGTCTGCGAGCGACCCGCCCTCACAGGAATTCCACGAACGAATCCGTGACTTCAGCGCCAGCGTTGTTGGCGATGCGAGTAGCCTGACGTTCTACGTTTTTCATGAGGCCGTCCAGGTAATCGCGCGAGTGGGAGACACTGACGACCCCGATGGTCGCCTGATTCCAGAGCAAGCTCGGGTCAAGTTCGGCGACGGCAACGTTGAAAGAGGAGCGGAGGCGATCTTTGAGGCTGCGCGTGACCTGACGTTTGTCTTTGAGCGAGTGTGCGGCTTCGATGCGAAGTTCGAGAGTAAGGAAAGCGATCATGAGCGATCCGAAGTTGCAGGCTGTCGGTACAGAACCTTTTTGTCCCCTACCACTGTAACGCGCGATTGAGAGCAAAGCTGTAGAGGTTGCACGGAATTCCGAAGGAGCGTCCGTTTGTACCTTCGCGCTTCTGGCTTTAACATGAGCAACAGCCGATTCTTTTTCCGGGGCCATTGAACTCATGATCCAGTTCACGATCCAAAAAGTGCATGTGCGCGTTGCCTTGCTTGCCTTGCTCATCCTGTTTTCAGCCACGCTAGCGTTCTCCCAGCGAAAGGAGCGCAACCGCAAGTGGGACGCGCAAAAAGGCGCGCCCGCCGCGTCCGCGCCTTCGGCGAAAGACGACAAGGACGAAAAGAACGAAGGCGACCCGCTGTTCAGGGGAATGAAGTACCGTTCCATCGGCCCTTTTCGCGGCGGCCGCTCGCTGACCGCGGCTGGAATTCCCGGCGACCCGACCACCTACTATTTCGGCGCGACCGGCGGCGGCGTCTGGAAATCCACCGACGGCGCGAACACCTGGGCCCCGGTTTTTGACAAGGATGGAGCTCCTTCAATTGGCAGCATCGCGGTCGCCGCGTCCGATCCAAACGTGGTTTATGTGGGGACCGGCGAAGCTTGCATTCGCGGCAACATTGGCCAAGGTGATGGCGTCTGGAAGTCGGTGGACGCGGGAAAATCCTGGAAGAATGTTGGCCTCAAGGATTCGCGTGCGATTGGCAAAGTGATCGTGAACCCGCGCAATCCCGATATCGTTTTCGTCGCGGCGCTCGGTCACCCCTTTGGTCCGAACACGGAGCGAGGCGTTTTCCGGACCACTGACGGCGGCAAGACCTGGGACAAGGTTCTTTACAAAAACGAGAACACAGGAGCGATCGATGTGGCTTTCGATCCGCAGAATGCCAACATTTTATTTGCCTCGCTGTGGGAGACTCGACGCTCTCCGTGGTCGCTCTCCAGCGGTGGGCCGGGCAGCGGCCTGTATCGTTCAACCGATGGAGGCGCCACGTGGAAACGATTGGAGGAGCACGGCCTTCCCAAGGGGCCCTACGGCCGCATCGGGCTGGCGATGGCGGCGAATTCCGAGCGCGTCTACGCGCTTATCGAGGCCAAGGAAGGTGGTGGGCTTTACCGCTCCGACGACGGCGGAGGCTCTTGGGATCTCGTCAACGGCAGCCACGGATTATTTCAGCGGGCTTGGTACTACATGCACGTGATCGCCGATCCGGAGGATCCGAATACGGTGTACGTGTTGGATGTGGAGTTCTTCAAGTCCACCGACGGCGGGCGCACCTTCAATAAAGTGAAGGTTCCCCACGGCGACAATCACGGTCTGTGGATCGATCCGAAGAATACAAAAAGAATGATCGCCTCGGACGACGGCGGCGTTACCGTCAGCCTCGATGGAGGCAAGTCGTGGACCCGCCAGGACAATCAGCCGACCGCGCAGTTTTACCACGTCATCACCGATACGCGGACGCCTTACTACGTATACGGCGCGCAGCAGGATAATTCCACCGTGGCGATTGCCAGCCGCAGCGATGACGCCGCGATTGGCCGCGACAATTGGTATGAGGTCGGAGGCGGGGAATCGGGATATATCGCGCCCTATCCACCCGACCCGAACATCGTGTATGCCGGCGACTATCAGGGCAACATCACGCGCTTCGACCGCCGCACCAACCAGGTCAAAAACATCGCCGTCTCGCCCGAACTTAGCGATGGGAGCGGCGCAGCTCCACTCGATCACCGTTTTCAGTGGACGGCGCCTATCGTGATATCTCCGCATGACCCGAACACGATTTACTACGGCGGAGAGCGCGTTTTCAAAACCACCGACGGCGGAACGCACTGGGAAGCAATCAGCGGCGATCTGACGCGCAATGACAAATCGAAGCAGCAGCCTTCGGGCGGTCCGATTACAGTTGACGATACCGGCACCGAATATTACGACACCGTTTTTTCCATTGCTCCCTCGCCCCTGGCGCAAGGCCTGATCTGGGCAGGCACGGACGACGGCTTGATCCAGATCACCCGCGATGAAGGGAAAAATTGGACCAACGTAACGCCCAAGAACGTCGACCTTGCGGAATGGAGCCGCATCAGTTTGATTGAAGCGTCTCCGCATGATGCCGGCGCCGCGTACGTCGCGGTTGACCGCCATCAGAATGACGATCTCGCGCCCTACATCTACAAGACCAGCGATTACGGAGCGACCTGGACCCGGATCACAACCGGCATTCCGGACGAAGTTTTTGTGCGCGCCGTTCGAGAAGACCCGAAGAAGAAAGGTTTGCTCTACGCGGGCACCGAGCGCGGCGTCTTCGTCTCGTTCGACGATGGAGCGCACTGGCGCTCGCTGCAAATCAACCTGCCGATTACGCCGGTGCACGACCTGGTGATTAAGAACGACGATCTGGTATTGGCGACGCACGGCCGCTCGTTTTGGATCCTCGATGACGTCTCGCCGCTACGCCAGTTCGCCGATTCCGTTGCCGGCGAAGACATGCATCTCTACCAGCCCACGACCGCGTATCGCGAGCACACCCATACTGGAGATGCTGCAGATACTTCGCCGCGCTTGGCCTTTGCCGGAAAAAATCCGCCCAACGGCGCGGTGATTTATTTCTATCTGAAGCAAGCACCCAAGCCGGAACTGAAGCAGGAAGTAAAAATCGAAATCCTGGACGCGGCGGGTACCGTGACACGCAAGTATTCCAGCAACAAAACTGAGCCGCTCGATGAACCGCTCGACCCCGACGACAAGAAGCCGGAGAAGCAAATCAAGTTGGAAGACGGTTTGAATCGTTTCGTGTGGGATCTGCATTACGAGGAGGCGAACCGCGTCCCCGGCTATTTTCTGTGGGAATACAATGACGGCGCGAAAGGGCCACTGGCGCTGCCCGGCAACTATCAAGTGCGCTTAACCGCCAACGGCAAGAGCGCAACCGCTCCCTTTGAAGTGAAAATCGATCCCCGAGTCACCACTTCCACGAGCGATCTGGAGAAGCAGTTCAAGTTCGAGATGGACGTGCGCGACCAGTTGAATCGCGTCTACGACGCGGTGAACCAAATACAGGATGTCCGTGAGCAGTTGGACGGGCTGAAGAAGCGCCTGGTAGCGGGCGATTCCACGACAGCCCTGTTCGATGGCGCGAGGGCGCTTGACGCCAGGCTGATTGCAGTTCGCGATCCGTTAATCAATTTCAAAATCAGCGCCAGCGAAGATTCTCTTGCTTACGCGCCGGGAATCGACGCGAAGCTGGCGTTTCTTGCCATGGCAGTGGCGGGGTTTGCCGACTCTGCTCCCACGGAATCCCAGTACCGGGAATTCGACAAGGTGAAAAAGCGGACCGATGAATTACTGGCAGGGTGGGATCAGGTGCGGAATGCCGATATCGCCAACTTTCAAAAGCTGGCCGCGGAACAAAACGTCCACTCGATCTTCGTGCCCGATATAAGAAGTGAGCGGGTGCGCGGCGGCGGAGAAGAATGAAAAATAGTGTGCAAGCGGGGCTCCGCCCCGCTTGCACGGGGCCCTTCGGCTTCGCTCAGGACAGGCTCCGCCCCGTCCCCACACACGAATTCTAGATGAACATCTCGTCTTGCGGGACGCCTGCTCCGTTTTTCGGATGGCGCCTTTTCTGGCCGAGAAAGACTTCCACTCCGGTGCTGATCGCGGCCATCAGTCCGTTGACCTGGCGCAAGGGAGAGATCACGGTTTTATGCACGATTTCGCTGGTCTCCTCGACCTTGTCCATGGTGCGATTCAGCAGTTCATCGGCGCGGATGACTTGCAGCCGGGTGCGGTCAAGCGCATCGGTGAGCGCAGCATCGATGCGGCCCAGTTGATTGCGCACCAGGGTGCTCGACTCCGAGAAGTTGGTCGTCATGACGTCGATCTTCGGCCGCATTTCCACCAGCAGGCTCTGCACCGTTTCGATCGTGGGCAGAGCCTTGCTCTTCACTTCGGTGGCGAGAGCATCCATCTTCGCCGTGCTCTTGCGGACCGCGAGGTAAAGGCCCACCATAATTCCGGCCTGCACCACGATCGCGAAAGTCGTCACCGCAATAAAAATTCTTAGGAGGTTGTCATCCATAGCTGCTCCATCATAGCTTCAGGCATAGTCGCTTCAGGCATAGTAGCTAGCGACTGCTCCTGCTGCCGCTGCCGCTAGATATTCTTGGGCGGCTCGGTCGCGGTGGTCTCGTTATAGGCCTGGCGTCCCGCCTCGTAAGCGTTGCGGAACTGCTCTTTATGCTGGTTGAGCACATCGCGTCCGCGATCCACCCAATCACCCGCCTGTTCGCGCGCCCGACGAGCCTGCTGACGCACGCGCTCGCCGCCTTCCTGCGCCTTGGAGCGAATTACGTCGCGCGTTTCATCGCCCGAGTGCGGCGCGTACAATACGCCGACTACCGCTCCGACCCCGAGTCCCGCCAGAAACCACAAGAAGCCACTGCCCTCATGATCCGCCATAACTGCCTCCTCAATTTTTTTTCTATGTAACGGATGGTAGCACCCTGATATGTGAAAAACAATTCGCCGCGCTGCGGCGGTAGTGGGCCAAGCTGCTGAGCTGCGAGCTTCGAGCCGCGAGCTCCGAGCAAACCGGTTGCCCGTAGCTCGTGGCCCGTAGCCCGTAGCCCGTAGCTTCCTTCCTCGCTACTCACCTCGACGTACAGCTCGCATATTGAAGGACATTTTCCGCGGCACCTTCGCGTACGCTTGATTGCAAAGAAACTCTTGTGCCAAACGCGCCAAAGGCGGACAATGATGCGGTTTTCAGGAGGCGCTTTTTGTCCGACCGCAAGTATCGGCAGCGCGGATACCAGGATTCCGGTGCGGGACCGAAAAAGGAGTTCGAGAAGCCAGCGGCCCCGAAAAAAGAGAATACCTTCGGGCCGCGCCCGATCAATATGCCGGGAACGCGGACCGTCTCGCGCTGTGCCGAATGCGGCGCGCTGCTGCAGAATCTCACCGATCGGGTCGGGCAATGTCCGAAGTGTGGTTTCGCCCTGCACGCCTGCAAACAGTGCGAACACTTTGATCCATCGAGCCGCTTCGAATGCAATCAGCCGATTCCCGCCAGAATTTCTCCCAAAGACAAACGCAACGACTGCTCACTCTATTCCATCCGCGTGATGGTCGAAAAAGAAACATCCAGCAAAGGCAGTCAGCGTCCGAATGACGCGCGAGCGGCGTTTGACAATCTGTTTAAGGATTGAAGTTAGCTCTCAGCTCTCAGCTCTCAGCTGTCAGCTCTCAGGTAATGCGGAAGTCTTCCGAATGTCCGAAGATCCAGCCCCGGAGGGGCGTCCGAGCTTAGCCCAGCGCTTTCAGCGCTGGGAAAGGGGGAAGAATGACCTAAGTCCCGGAGGGACGACCGAGTCCTCACTCACCTCTGCGATAATCATCGCCCGTAAGTGGTTGAATTTAACCAGGATGGTTGAAATCAGCCACCCCTCTTCTTGCAACTTTTCTTCAGCGTCTGTGTTCAAAGTAGGTAGAGACCTGGTCCATGGTTGGAGAGCAAATGGCAACCACCAAGACCACAGTCACTAGAAAGTTTCTGGATCCGGTCAAAGTTACGGCGGACCTGGGAAAAGGAGGTCCATATGCGTTACCTGAGATATTTAGCGTTGCTGGCAGTCCTGATGTTGCCGCTTGCCTTCGCGCAGGCGCAAGTAGGAGTTGCCATCGGAGTGGGACCGGGCTACGTGGGCGGGCCGCCGGTGTGTGAGTACGGGTACTACGATTATTATCCGTATGCCTGCGCACCCTACGGCTACTACGGTCCGGAGTGGTTCAGTGGCGGAGTGTTTATCGGTGCCGGCCCCTGGTACGGGCGGGGCTGGGGTGGCGGCTGGGGCCGAGGAGGCTGGGGCTATGGCCGAGGAGGCTGGGGCTATGGTCACGGCGCCTACGGACGCGGAGGTTACGGGCGTGGTGGCTATGCCCACGGCGGCTTTGCCCGAGGAGGCGGAGGTAGCGTCCACGGCGGCGGATCCCGCGGCGGCGGTTTCCACAGTAGCGGAGGTCACAGTAGCGGAGGTCACAGTGGCGGAGGTCACAGTGGCGGAGGCCACGGTGGCGGACACCGGTAAGAATTCCAGACATGGAGAAGTTTCAACGGCTGGCAGCACTGTGCTGCCAGCCATTTTCTTTAGTCGACGTCAGCCGCCGCACCCGGACTTTCACTTCAGCCCGGCACCCTGAGGCGGTCAATCCACGGCAGCACTTAGCCGGCACGTCGCCAGCGCGCAGACATCCCACGTCTCGTGCGGCTGTCAGCTCTCAAGCATGGTTTGTCAACCCATCCATCGAAGTTTGGCGGGACGGGCGAGACGCCCGTCGCTCCACCTTGCTGGGGGAGAACCGGGTGAGGTTTCGACACTTGGACAAATCGTGCTCGTTGATGGCCGGGAACAATCTTCACGGGCCACATTGGAGCGCAATCCATACCGGTCTGTGCTCTTCCACGTCTAACCTGGCAGGAGGGATTTGGCGGGCAAGCCGCTTGCCTTAGCGGGACTACATCCTTATAATCCGCTCACCGGAATAATGTTAAGCCGCGGCATATCGACAGGCGGCCCATGATTTTCGGGACCAGTCAGTTGCGAATGTGCAGTCAGTGCGAGTGTAAATGGGTTCAGATGAAAGGCTGGTTCATGGTGCAAGCCCGACACTAGGTTTGGATGGAATCGGGCAGGATGTCAACTCCAGTTTTCCCGAAGAGTCAAGGAGCCACCGGAATGAAGAACTTTGTTCTCGCGATGTTGCTGGTAGCCGCGATTACCGCCGTCGCTCAAACCGCGGCCGCGCCCGCCCAACCTGCGCCGCAGACCCCTGCGCCCGCCCAAGCTGCGCCGCAGCAGAACCCCGCGCCCGCCCAACCCGCGCAGTCTCCAGCAGCGCCCCAGAAACCCCAGAAAAAAGAGATCAAAGACCCGGCGGAATATAACGCCTACGTGGGCGCGGCGCAGCAAACCGACGCCGCGGCCAAGGTCAGCGGCTTGGAAGCGTTTGTGACTCAGTACCCCAACAGCGTGATGAAGGAAGACGCGCTGGAACTTTTGATGGGCGCCTATCAACAGATGCTCGGTCAGGCGAAGACTCCCGACGAGCAGAGGCTCGATCAGACCAAGACGCTGGACACGGCGCAGAAGGTTCTAGTGGTGAACCCATGCAATCTCCGAGCATTGGCACTGCTGGCCTACACCAAGAACGCGCAACAGAATTTTGCGGAGGCGGGCCAATTCGGCGACAAAGGCTTGCAGTGCCTGCCCACCGCGACCAAGCCGGAAGGCACGTCGGACGCGGATTTTCAGAAACTGAAGGATGGAACGGCGACCATCTTCAACGGCGCGGTTGGGGTCAGCGCTTTCCAGTCTACCCTCCAGGCCAAGGGAAACGACTACACCAAGGCGGTGAAGTATCTGCGGGCTGCGGTAGAAGCGGATCCGGCTAACCTGCTCGACGTCTATGACCTGGGACGGGCTTATTTGGAGCCGGGACCGGGTGAAAACGACGTGGACGGACTATTCTTCATCGCGCGCGCCTCCAATCTGGCGCAGGGTGCGGGCAAGGATCAGATCGCCAAGTTCGGCAAGAGCAGATACAACAAGTACCACGGCAGCGAAGAGGGATGGAGCGATTTGTTGGCGATGGCGGCCACCACAACTCTGCCGCCGGCCAATTTCGCGATCAAGCAGTACGTGCCGCCAACTCCGGCCGAGCAGGCGGCGGCCTTGGTCAAGAGCAAGAAAATTGAAGAGATGAACTTCGCGGAGTGGCAAATGGTCCTTTCCGACGGCACGCCCGAAGACGCCCTCAAGGTGTGGAGCGTACTGAAGGGGAAGCCGTTGCAGATGCAGGCCCACGTGATCAGTATCGACTCCTCAAGCAAGACCGTAACCAGACTGCAACTGGCCGGCAGTTCGGACGATGTCGACGCCAAACGTCCGGACATCGATTTGACGATGACGGCAGTGATCCCGGCGAAGCAGATGCCGAAGGAGGATACCGACTTCCAGTTCCAGGGAACGCCGGTCTCCTACGTGGCGAAGCCGTTTCTGATGACGATGAATGAGGGGGCCCTGCTGGTGAAAGCGGCGCCGAAGCCGCCCGCCCGCAAGAAGCCGGTTGCACACTGAGAGTCAGGTCTCAGTAGGCAGGTCTCAGGTCTCAGGAAAACCTTGGCTTAGGAAAATCTGTTGCAGAAAAAGTGGACAGTCCTATCGGGACCCTCTTCTTTAATGTGTTGTCGAGAAACGGCCGGGCTCTTAGCTTTTAGCTAAAGGCCAAAAGCCAACAGCCGGTCGTTTAGCGAACCTGTTTTCTTTCCAGAGTGAGGGGACGCGCGCTCCGCGGAGGACGCTTGGCGCCGGCGCGCAACGGACGAACATCAATCTTGAGCTCCTGCATGGTCCGGCTCAGGGTGTTCCGGTGCATGCCTAATTGCCGCGCGGACTTGCACTGATTACCCCGGTTTTCTTCGAGCACGGTCACGATAAAGCGCTTCTTAAACTCACGGACTGCTTCCGAATAGAGGATATTACTTCTGCACATCTGAAGAATGAGTGCTTCCAGTTGATCTTTCACCTGCCGCCTCGTTTCCGCACCCTCAAAAAAACTTCACCGACATTTACTGACAAGAACTACTTAGACGGCCCGGATGATGGGGGCTGAAGTGTATCCTTTGTCGAATGTACCTGCCGCATGTAATCCAAGCCCTGGTAGAAACGGTGGCGCAATTCCGACGGTGCGAGCCAGATCGCTGCCCTTCCGCCTACCAGGAAATACGGAGCCAACTCGGACCCATCCAGCCACTTCGCCGCAGGCGCGAAAGAGGCCATGGCGGTGAGCACTACCGCCACCACCAAGGCGCCCCGCAACAAACCGAGGACCGCGCCCATTACCCGGTCAATCGAACTCAGTCCGGCTCTTCTCATTGCCCCGCGGGCTATCCGCCCGGCCAAGCCGGCAATGATCAGGACCGCGAAAAAAATGATCAGAAAACCAGCGATCTCGCCTAACCACGCCGATTTCAAGTGAGGCGCGAACCACTCCGCCAGGCGATGGTACTGCCAGGCGGCCAGCAGGTATCCCACAACCAAGCCAGCCAGCTTGAAGGCTTCAAAGAAGAAGCCTTCAAGGGCTGCCGCAGTCACGGAAAACACCAGAAAGCCGAGGATGATCCAGTCTGCAATGCTCATGGTTCAAAGATTCGTCGTTCAAAGATTCGAGGTTCACAGGACCCGAATGCAATGGTCGAATTCAATGACACCAGTTCAATGACACCAGCGCACGCAGCCTAAATCTCCAACTCGCGTCCCGTTAACTGACGGTATGCCTCGAGGTACTTTTCGCTTGTCCGCCGCGCTACTTCCTGGGGGAGGGCGGGCGCGGGCGGTTGTTTGTTCCAGCGAATTTCTTCGAGGTAGTCCCGTACATACTGCTTATCGTAGGAATCCTGCGCCTTGCCCGGTTGGTAGGCGTCGGCCGGCCAGAAGCGCGAGGAATCCGGTGTGAGGACTTCATCCGCCAGTGTGATGCCCTTGGCGGTCTGTCCAAATTCAAACTTGGTGTCGGCAATGATGATGCCGCGCTGCCGCGCATAATCCGCGGCTTTGTTGTAGACACGCAAGGTGACGTCGCGAAGCTGGCGGCTCAGTTCGGGATCGACCAGCTTGCACATCTCTTCAAATGAAATGTTGATGTCGTGCCCGGTTGTCGCCTTGGTCGCGGGCGTGAACAGCGGCTCCGGCAGCCGGTCGGATTCCTTCAATCCGGGCGGAAGCTTGACGCCGCAGACCGAACCCGTTGCCTTGTACTCTTTCCACCCGGAGCCGGAAAGGTAGCCGCGCGCAACGCATTCGACCGGAAACATCTCGGCGCGCATCACCATCATGGAACGGCCGCGGAGTTCATCGGCGTGCTTGCGAATCGCTACCGGGTAGCGGTTCACGTCGGCAGTAACGAAATGGCTGGGGACGATGTCCTTGAGAAAGTCGAACCAGAACAGCGAGATCTGCGTCAGGACACGGCCCTTGTGCGGAATGCCGGTGGCCAGAACGTAGTCGAAGGCTGAGATGCGGTCGGTGGCCACGAACAGCAGGTGGTCACTGCCGAGGAAGTAGACGTCGCGGACCTTGCCGCTGGCGTGCAACTGCAATTCGGGGTAGTCCGTTCGCAGCAGAACGGAATCTAAAATCTCGGGGCTCATCTCTAAATTCACCGGAGAAAAACTTTGCGTATTCTAGCTGTCATGGGAAATTTGTCAACGACTACAATCACACATGAGTGGGCTACGCCAAACGGCGTTGCGCCGAAAAGTGTTGACAGTTCCAGTGTAAGCTAGAAGCCTTGTCCAGTGCTGGGTTTCGAGGGGCCGCAATGTGGAAAAACTGAGGAAGCCTCTGGAAAAAAGGGCAGCGAGTTTTTTCAATGCTTAAAGCAGAAAGGGCAGGACGTGTCAACCGCGATTCGTGCTTTGCTTCCCGAGTCGCCGTCACTCGGGGTCTGGCGCTCTGCTCCATTGAGCCTTTGGTTATCTGGCTATTCCCTCGTCACGGGTACGCCAAGCTCGCAACCGAATGTAGTCGCGTGACGCCCGTCCTAGACCGTCCAAACCCGGGAACAGGGAGCTGGCGGTAATGTTCATGGTTCTCAGCCTTGACAGAAACTGCTCCTTCACGCCAGCCGGTACGATGACTTTGTTGAGCGGGTATCGATCCTCCTGCCCAACGAATGCCTCTGAGATAGCTTCACCATGATCCGCCAAAACATGCGTACAAACCGTGAAGACAGCTTGTTGTGACGCTGTACGCTCGCTGTGTTGTGTTGCCTCTACGGGGTAGACAGCCTTGACATCATGCGACTCAAGCTGTTCCTGGGAGTTGTGTTGTAGCTTTCCGTACCGCTTTTCCGTGATGGTTCCAAGTGCAGCGGAAGGGAAGAACCACACCGCACCGTCACTTTCTGGGCACTGATCGACTGCGAAATAGAGAGCCACATACGGAGAGAGAGTCCAGTCAAGCAGTCGCGTCGGACCCGAATAGTGCTGCATGAGCATCCACCATGCGGTTGGGCCCCACTTGGATTTGTCGACGCCATCAGTGGACGCACGCAAATGGTACTGCGACATGAACCTTCGGGTAGCACCAAACTCAATTCCCAGAGCACGCTCAACAGCGACCTCTCCAAGATGGCGCAGAAGGGAAGGCTGCAGTGGCCACGACTCATTGCTCTGTCCACGAATGTACCAGCCTGCGTCCCCCTGCTCATTAAAATTCAGCCGTTCGACAAGCTCGACAAAGTCGCCCCAGCTACTCAGTTGATCTCGGTGCCAGCTCATCTCTTCTCCAGATAGTATCGGGGCTAGGCGGGCCAGACCATGCCGCCGATGATCCCTGGCCGTTAATGGCGCCGGTCCAGGATGGTCCGCAACTCGGAAGCTGACCTGTTGCCCTTTCCCGTGCGCGTCCTGAATCAGCAACTGCCCGTGGGAAGCCAGCGCGTCCAGCGTTTCAGCACCTCCTCGACCTCCTGATCGCTGGCAAACTCGCCCCGATCCGCCTCGGCTATAGCCTTCTCGATTTCCTCAATTTGCCACCGCGCCAGCGCATCGAGTTCGCGCGTTTCTTTTCTTGAGATAGGCATCTGTTACGCCGACCCGAACCTGACCGACACGAGCTTCGACACGCCGGGCTCCTGCATGGTCACGCCGTAGAGCACGGGGGCAATGCTCATCGTCCGCTTGCTGTGCGTGATCAGGATGAACTGGGTCCGTACGCTCAGCTCGCGCACCAGTTCGGTGAAGCGCGCGATGTTGGATTCGTCGAGCGGAGCATCGACCTCGTCAAGAATGCAGAACGGGCTCGGCGTGTACTGGAAGATGCCGACCAGCAGCGCGAGTGCGGTGAGCGCCTTTTCGCCGCCGGAGAGCAGCAGCACGTTCTGCAGTTTCTTTCCGGGAGGCGATGCCACCACGTCAATGCCGCTCTCCGCGCTGTTTTCCAGGTCAGTCAGCCGCATGAAGCCATGTCCGCCTCCGAACAGCTTGCGGAACGTGGCCTGGAAGTTCTCGTTAATCTTGTGGAACGCTTCTTCAAATTTCTGCCGCGAGACTTGATCGATCTCGCGAATGGTGGCTGCGGTGTTTTCGATGGCTTCGATCAGGTCTTTCCTTTGCGTTCCGAGGAACTGGTGGCGCTCCGCCGTCTCCTTGTACTCTTCCAGAGCCATCATGTTGACCGGGCCCATGGCGTCGAGGCGAGCGCGCATCTCGCGGTGGGCCTGATCTTCAGCCGCAAGTTCATCCGCGGTAATCAGCGGAATCGTCGTGTCGGCCATCAGGACCGGACGTTCCATGCCAAGTTCGTTCAGGCAGGTGTCGGCGAGGTGCTGCAGGTCGGATTGCAGCTTGGCAGCCGTGGCCGAGAGCTCACCCCGGCGGTCGCGAGCGAGATCGAGTTGCTGACGCGTATTGCGAAGAAGCTCTTCAATTTCTGCGAGGCGCGCTCGCACTTGTTCGGACTCGAGCTGCAGCAAGCCTTCGCGCGCTTCTCCAGCATTGCGCTCTGCTTCGAACTGCACGAACTGCTCGGCCAGTTGCACGTTCTCGTTTTGCCGTTGCGCGATTTCGGCGCTCGCCGATTCCATTTGGATTTGCAAAGCGCCCGCCCGCTCCCCCATCTCGGCGACAAGCGTCTCGATGCGCTGAAGCAGCGTGGTCGCCGAGCGGTGACGCTCTTCGAGCGTGGCCACGCGAGCGGCCCGCTGCGATGTGGTTTCAGCGGCAGCGTCTCGCTGGCCGCGCAGCGCGGCGAGGCGCTCTTGCCCCGCTGCGAGCTGCATTTCGAATTGGGCGCGTGCTTCGTCGATCGTGGCCAGCTCCGCTTGCCGCGAGGCGATCAAGCTTTCCTGCTCCTGCCGTTCGGCCGCGAGCCTTTGCAGTTCGTGTTCGCTGATTGCAATCCGATCGCGCACCCGCGTCATTTCGCTTTCCAATTGCTTGAGCAAATGTCCTGAAGTCATCGCCTGCTTCTCGGCTTCGCGCTTTTCTTCTTCCAGGCGATCGAGCAGGGCGGTGTGCTCCTTGATCTCGCGCCCTAAGGTGAGCGCGAGTATTTCCTTTTCGCGCAGAGCTCGCTCCAGCTCTTCGAGCAGGCGCAACACATCGCGCAACTCGCGTTTCATCGAGAGCGGTCCCTCGCTGCGTTGCTTGCCCCCGGTGACGGTGACGTTGTGGAAGCATTCGCCGGTCTGGGAGAGGAAAAACGCGTCGGGGCTGGAGAGCGCGAGCTCGCGCGCTACTGCGGGATCGGGCACGATGTAGCCGTTTCCCAGCTTCGGCAGAATCACTTCCAGCGACTTGCCGAATCCATTCAGCACGCGAATCGAGTTCTTGAGCGGGAGAACCGTGTCGTTGAGCGGAGAGTAGTGCTGGCTTTCATCCGCGAGAAACGAGAACTTGGCTTGCGAGTCCTCCGGATGCACCAGGAATGTCGCGCGCCCGTTGACGTCCGAGCGCAGCAGGCGCAGGCCTTCGTCGGCGGCGTCCCACGACTTGACCACGACGAAGTTCAGTTCGTCGCGCAGGAAGTCCTCCACCACGCGCTCATAGCGGGGTTCGACTTCGAGGAAATCGGCGAGCACACCGGCGGGAGTGTTTCCTCCCTGCATAGCGCCCGATTGAAAGAGGCGCCGCACCGATTCGGTGGAATAACCGTGCTCGGCGATGACGGCTTCGAGCGAGCCCTTCTTGCCCAGCGCCGTGGCGTATTCGGAGCGGATGGAATCGAGGTGTTTCTTGGTGTCGTTCTCGGCAGAGCGCTTCGCCTCCAGGGTCTCGCGCAGGTTCGCGATCTCCGCGGCCAGGCCGCTGGCTCGTTGCGAAACATTTTCGAATTCCAGAGCAATCTGGCCGCGTTGTCCGCCGAAGGTTTCCGATTGCGACGAGGCGGTTGCAATCTCGGACCGCAGACGCTGTTCTTCGCGGCCAATGCCCGCCAGCCGCTCCTGGGACTGCGTGAGCTGATTGCGGAGGTTGGAGGCTCCGCCGACTGCCTCCAGAATCGCCGCGCGATGCGATTCCTGCTCCTGTTCGAGCATCGCGAGGTCGGTGGCCGCGCAGGCCGTTTCCTGCTGGCTGAGCGCGAGCTCTTGCTGCGCCGCCGCGAGATTGGCAGCTGCCGAGTCGAGTAACTGCTGGTGACCATCGCGTTCTTCTTCAAGCGCCGTCAGGCGAGTCTGCGCCTGTGCCAGCTCCGCTTCCGCGGAGGCCGTGCGCACGATCAGTTCCGCGCAGCGCTCTTCGTTGGTTCGGATGCGCGCCTTGCCGCGATCGCCTTCGATTGCGATCTGGTTGAGCCGTTCGCGATTTTGCCGCGTCTCGGTTTCGATCGCGTATCCGCGCTGCGTACGCTCGGAGTGGTCTTTTTCCGATTCGTGGACGCTCTCAGTCTGCTGGCGAATTTCCTCGCCCAATTGATGGATCTGGGTATCGAGGGCCACGCTTTCCTGGTCCATCTGTGTGAACTTGCTGGCGAGCACAACCCGCAGCTTGGCGCGCATCTCGTCGCGCAGCTTGGCATAGCGCTCGGCTTTGCTGGCCTGGCGCTTGAGCGAGTTCATCTGCCGCGTGACCTCTTCGAAAATGTCGTTCACGCGGTTCAGATTCGTCTTGGCGTCTTCGAGACGCGCCTCCGCGAGACGCTTCCTCGTCTTGAACTTCGTAATCCCCGCCGCTTCTTCGATGATGGCGCGGCGGTCCGTCGGACGACTGCTCAGAATCTGACCGATGCGCCCCTGCTCGATGAGCGCGTACGACTCCGGCCCCAGACCCGTTCCCATGAACAGCTCTTGGATGTCACGCAAGCGGCACAGTTTTCCATTGAGCAGGTATTCGCTATCGCCGCTGCGGAATAATCGGCGCGTCACCGAAATTTCTCCGGCGTGGTGTTGCTGCTGATTGAATTTGCGACGGCGGATTTTCAGAACTACCTGCGGCCCGAGCACTGTCACTGCCACTCCGCTGTCATCAATCGACAATTCGTTGGCCGGCAATCCGTTGGCTGGCGCTTCGGCAGCCGGCGCTGCGGCCGCGATCTCGCCTTCAACCTCTTCTGTCTTTAATTCAGTCTTTAATTGGCCGGGTTGTGCTTCCTCGACCGCGAGTTCAGTTTCCGCGGCGGCCTGGGCACGGATCTCGTCTTCATCCCAGTTTTCTTCGCGGTTCATTCCCGCCGAAGGAAGTTCGTCCTGGATCTCGATCTCGGTGGGCGCGTTCGTATCCGGTCCACCATAAATCTCGGGGTCGATCAAAGTCAGGGACACTTCCGCCATTCCGGTGGGATTGCGGTCGCGCGTGCCGGAGAAAATCACGTCTTCCATGCGCGAACCGCGCAGCGACTTGGCCGACTGCTCACCCAGCACCCAGGAGATCGCGTCGGCGATGTTCGACTTTCCGCAGCCGTTGGGCCCGATTATGGCGGCGATGCCTTCGCCATGGAATTTCAGTTCGGTGCGATCGCAGAAGGACTTGAACCCCAGGATTTGCAGCTTCTTAAGTTTGAGCAAAGTGACTCCTTCGTGGGCGGACACTGTGGTCCGCGGACTCGGTTTGCGCTGGCTGGAGTGCGCTGCAAATTGCGGGGATCTGGGAGGCTAACATCCGCTGTTAACTCACAAGGTTCCTCGCTGGTCGCATGGTGCGATGCGTTCCCCTGAATCAGGAACGTCACCACTACTTTCGACCAACTCTAACGGCGAAGATGGGGACGGGTCAAGTAATAAAACACCACATATTGGGGTACTCGTCCAAAGACCGCCTTTAGTTGCACAGACACTGCAGCAATTGCGCAAGTTGCTGGTGAGGAATAAGAAGGTGGGAGACCGCGAGAGCCATATTACTGTACTGCTAACGGCAGCGAGGTTCAAGCAAATGTGCTCATAGTCCGGAGTTTTACCGAACTCCGATCCGGTGATTCTTAGAAACGGCTTGTGCCTGCCGAGTCCTCGTCGGCGTAGTAGCCTTTGCGCGCGTACACTCGCAGCTTGTGACCGCCCTTTTCGACCGTGATGTCGATGGCGTGATACCGGCCGTCACGCTTGAACAGAACAGGTTTGTAAGAAACCAGATAGCGGCTGCGGATAACGTGCTGCAGGTCGGCGAGAGTGCCGTTGAGATGGCGAGCCGAGCCCGGTGCGAAGGTGGCTCCGCCGGTGAGGTCGGCTAAGGTCTTCAAGGCATGTTCACCCACCAGAGAATCTACTCTGGTGTTGGTATCTTCACGCGTACTAACGGTGTAGACGACGACTCCTCCATGTTGCGCCCGATTGATCGCCTGTTTAAACGTGGCGGTGCTGGAGTTGTCCTCGCCGTCGCTGATGACGACGAGAATTCTGGCCACGGGCTGGGCTTCCGATTGTGTGGCGAGTTTGTCGGCAGCGAAGGCGACGGCGTCCCAGAGGGCGGTACCGCCGCAGGGCGCGAGTTGGCCGATGGCATGGGAGATGAGTTTCTGGTCAGCGGTGAAGTCCTGGACAAGTAGAACGGAGTTGGCGAAGCCGATCACGAAGGCAAGGTCATTCTGGCCGGTCATGACCTTTTGCACAAAGCTGGTGGCGGCGTCCTTCTCAAACCTGAAGCGGTCGGAGATGGATGCGCTGGTATCGATGACGAGGCCCATCCGCAATGGCAACTGAGACTCATTGCGGAATCCAGTTATGACCGCGGGAGCCCTGCTGTCGTCACGGATTCCGACGTCTTCACCGGTAAGGTTGGTCACGGATTTTCCGTGATCTGTAGCCGCGAAAAATACCGCGACCTCGTCTGTCGACGCCCGGAAAGTCAAACCGGCGTTCTTACTGCCGGCCTTCGGGTGCGAACTGGAGTTGGGCGCGATGCCGACTTCAGCAGGAGCGGCCTCGGCGGATGCCAGAGATTCGTCCGCGCCGCAGGTCGTGCACTCACCTTCCGCTTCAGCCTCCACGATCTGCGCATTTTCCTTGGATGCCTGCATCAGCCTCCGGATCCTCGCGGGCACATCTGCTGGATCCGATGAGGCATCGCTTGGAACTTCGGTAAAAGAGATGTGCAGTCTGGGCTCAGGAGCGGGAGGCCGGCTCTGTTCCTGCTTTATTTCTTCCATCATTTGGTGGGCTTGCACGGCTGCCGTTGACTTGGGATCTTCCCCCAACAGGGTCTGCAACTCGTATAGCGCTTCAGGGAGTTGATTCTGGGCCTCCCACGCCGCCGCGGCGTAGAGATGAACCAGGGCAGCACCCTGGTGCTTGCGGTCATGGACCTGATGCGCCGTCGTGATCGCGGCCAGGTAATCCTGGTTCATAAGCTGTCCGTAGGCCAGCGCGGTGAGCAACTGGAGATCGAGAGGCGCGAGCGCCGAAGCCTTTTGAATGGACTCCTGAGCGGCAGAATAGTGCTTGAGAGCCAGTTCAGCACAACCCAGATTTAGGTAAGAATTAGGCAGGTGGTCATCGAGCGAAACGGCTTGGGAGAATTCGGCCCGCGCTTGATCATTCTGCCCTAAACCCAAATAGGCTGTGCCGAGGGCGTTGTGCGCCGAGACAAAGCTGGGATAGATCGCAGTGGCTATCGTCAGGTGCTGCACGGCACCCTGGTGATCCTTGCGCATCAGGAACTGATAGCCCTTCTCGAACTCTCGACGGGCCTTGCCGGGAGCTTTGAGGTCGAGCGCAGAGAGAGAACCGCTGGGGCTCTCGAGTGGGCTGTGGGGGCCGGATATAGCCCACAAATCATTTGTGAATTGTTCACGAGAGATCAGGCTTGTCAGCCCCCCAACGCTGGAAGTCGGGATGCTCATCACCTGAGCAGATGCGGTACACGAGACAAATAGCAGGAGAAGTACTCGAATGGACGCTCGATGGAACATTGTAGGGTACCCCCACTTCGGCGGGATTTCGATGAGTTTATTCCAGGAAGGGATGCCTGACAACTGCTAAAACGAACATTGGCGCTTGGTCCGTTGGGCCGGTTGCGGGCCGGCGGAGAGAGGGCTAGCCCAAGCTTCTCTACCGGAGACTACCTCTTGCGCTCTACCAAATAGTGGGCCAGGTCTCTTAACGTCGACGCGGCCAGACCGTATTGGTTGAGTTCGGCGCACGCTTGATCGACCAGGGCGTCGGCCTTGCGAATCGATTCGTCGATCCCGAATAACGCCGGATATGTGGTTTTCTCCGCCGCCTTGTCTTTGCCCGCGGTTTTCCCCAGTTGCTCGGAGGTCTGGGTCAGATCGAGGACGTCGTCCACAATTTGGAACGCCAAGCCAATCGACTGGCCGTAGGTGCGGAGGCGGGCGATATCGGCGGCTTTGGCCCCGGCGTAGGTGCCTCCACTGACTACGCTGGCCGTGATTAGGGCGGCGGTCTTGGAGCGGTGGATGTATTCGAGGGTGGCGAGGTCTGGCTTCTTGTGCTCAGCTTCAAGGTCAACGACCTGGCCGCCAATCATGCCGTCGATGGTGCCGGTGGCGTGGGCAATTTCCCGGATGATCGCGACGCGCGCCTCGGCTGGACAAGCGATCTGCGCGAGCACTTCGTAGGCCTGCGTCTGCAGCCCGTCTCCGGCAAGGATGGCGATGGCCTCGCCGAAGGCCTTGTGGCAGGTGGGACGTCCGCGGCGCAGGTCGTCGTTATCGAGCGCGGGCAGATCGTCGTGGATCAGGGAATAGGTGTGGAGCATTTCGAGCGCGGCGCCGACCTGCTCGATGCCGGCGGGCAGCGATCCAGCCGTGGGGTGGCAGGTTTCTGCCCCGCCGAGACGGGGCAGAGCCCCGTCACCACACAATGCCGCTCGGATCATGCGCCCCGCTTCCATGCAGAGGATTGGCCGCAGGCGCTTTCCGCCGGCAAACACGCTGTGCCGCATGGCTTGATGGATAGAAGTTGGATGCTGGGTAGCCGGCGGCAAGAGCCGGTCGAGCGCAGCGTCGGCGGTTTCGCGTCCCTGGTCCAGAACGTGTTTCAGCATGGCACCGCAGTATAACAAGCGGGCCTCGCGGAAATGAAAAGGGACGCCCACGAGCGTCCCTTCTCAACCTACCGTTTCAGGATCCGTAGACGCGGCTTGCGGCGTCTACTGCCGCCAGTGAGACGGGGCAACCCCCGTCTCCACAATTCCAAGGATCAGGCGGCCGCATGGCGCGTGCGCCGGTCCAACAACGAGCGCACCACGTCATCGTTGCGCGGCTCACATATATCGGACGCGCCCAGACTCATTGCCTCGGCCCACAATTTGTCGTCCGCTAGCCTGTGGGTACCGACGATGCAAAGGCTCGGGAACTCATGATGCAAACGCTTGACCTCGTCCGGCCCCGAAGTTTCCAGATCCAGCACCAGCGCTGTCGCGCGATGCCGGGCAACCGCGGGACGGACCTCTTCGTAGGTGCGGGCCAAATAAACAGAATCAAAGTGTTGGGACAGACTGGCCGCCAGAGTTTGTGCAGTTCCGGGGTCATTCTGATAAAGGACTACACTGAGTGGTACCATAATTTCCCCCTGACGTCACCGCGATTCGCGGCCTTGGCTGGGACAGCTAAATGCTGCGCAGGCGTTATCGACTCCGAGCGCGACAGCGTTACTTGCGCAACGCTTTCTCGGCCGGGGGCTCGAACGGTTCAGTTTGCAGCTTTCCGTTCTGTTTTAACAGAATCTCTACTTTGCCTTCCGCTTCCTCCAACTGTTTCCGGCAGGTTGCGGAAAGTTGCATGCCTTCTTCAAACAGCGTCAGAGACTTCTCTAAAGGAACATCCCCTTTTTCCAGTTCCTGAACGATCTTCTCGAGACGCTCGAGGCATTCTTCAAACTTCACCAATCCCGTTGCTCCTACACTCTATTGTAATGCCGCTTCCGGGGCGAAATGTCCAGTGAAATATGATAATTTGTGCAATCTTTTTTAGGCGTGGGCGTTTCAAAACGACACAGTGGGTATTGAATGACTACACAGACGTCGGCCGCTACGAGCCGAGAGCCTCCAGAACATCGACCGCGGCGGCATATCGACCCTGGGGAGCGCTGATCTGCGCGCCCTGGACCCGGTCGCGGACGGCCCTTAGCATTTCGCGCGCGATGGCCACGCCTTCGGCGCGAGCCGCTTCCGGACTTGCCACCCGGCTCATCCGGTTTAGGATTTCATCGGGCACGGAAACCCGCAGTTCGTTCTTCATGAACTCGGCGTTCCGGACGCTTACCAGCGGCCAGATTCCTGCAATGACGGGGATCCGGCAGTGCGCGATCCGCTTCAGGAAATTCTCCAGCAGACTGATATCGAATACCGGCTGGGTGACCACGTATTCCGCGCCCGCTTGCACCTTGTATTCGAAGCGCCTGATCTCTTCGTCCAGGTTGGGCAGCCCCGGATTTGCACCCACTCCAATGACGAAACTGGTCCCGGCGCCGATCGGGTTCCCGCCCAGGTCCAATCCCCGGTTCAGGTTGTGGACAATATTCACCAGTCCGATGGAATCCACGTCAAACACCGCCGTGGCATCGGGATAGTTCCCCATCTTCGGAGGGTCCCCGGTGATGCAGATCAGGTTGCGAATTCCGGTGGCCGCCGCGCCCAGCAGGTCGGATTGAATGCCCAGCACGTTTCTATCGCGACAGGTGTAGTGCAGGATGGCTTCAATCTCAACCGCCTGCTGCATCAGCAGCGACAACGCCTGGTTGCTCATGCGCGCCGAGGCCCGCGGGCTGTCGGGGATGTTGATCGCATCCACGCCGACCGATTTGACGAACTTCGCGCCCTCGATCTCTTTGCGGATGTCGATTCCCTTGGGCGGCACGATCTCGACCATGGTCACAAATTCCCCGGCGGCAATCTTTGCGCCCAGCCGGGAGCGCTCCGCCATGGGAATGTTCGCCGGAGCCGAAGGCTTGGCGCTGGAATGAATCGTCTCTGAAATCGCAGTCTTGCCGCGCGCCTGGTCCACACGTAGAGCCGATTTCATGGCGCGGATATGATCCGGCGTGGTGCCGCAGCAGCCGCCAATCAGCTGCACTCCGGCCGCCACGAATCTGGGGGTGTAGGTCGCCATGTATTCCGGCGAGCAGAGATAGATATTGCGTCCTTCGACCGAGCGCGGCATGCCGGCATTCGGCTGCGCGGCCAGAGGCAGGGAGGTCACCGCGCGCACGCGCTCGATCGCGTCGAGCATCGCGACCGGTCCCACACTGCAGTTGATGCCGAGCACGTCGACCTTCCATTCCGTCAGCCGGGCGGCGAAAGCCTCGGGGTCGGAGCCATCGAGGCAATTGCCGTCTTCGTCAATCGTGACCTGGGCGACGATGGGAATCTTCGCATTCACCTCCCGGCAGGCCAGCACCGCCTGGTGCAACTCTTCGACGTAGCCGAAGGTCTCGAGCATCAGCAAATCCACGCCGCCCTCGACTAGGGCTGCGACCTGTTCGCGAAACGCCGCGCGGGCCTCTTCAAACGAGGTCTTGCCCAGCGGTTCGATGCGAACGCCCAGCGGGCCGATTGATCCGGCGACCCAAACATCGAAACTCTTGGCTGCTTCGCGAGCCACCTGAACGCCCGCCACGTTGATGTCGCGCACGCGATCGGCCAGGGTGTGCCGCGCCAGGCGAAAGCTGTTCGCGCCGAAAGTATTGGTTTCGATAATCTCGGCGCCCGCCTGCAGATAATCGTGGTGGACGGCGCGGATCAACTCCGGCTGCGACAGGTTCAGCTCGTCATAGCAGCGGTTGATGAAGATGCCCTTGGCATAGAGAAGCGTCCCCATAGCTCCGTCACAGAGCACGGGCGATTGCTTCAGACGTTCAATAAAATTCTGGGCCATCTTCTTGAGAATACAAGAAGGGGCGAGATAATTGAATCATTGAGCGATTGAGGCATTGAATCATTAGTCAAAGGCTCTTGGATTCTCAAAATGCCTCAATGTCTCAATGTCTCAATGATTCAATGCCCTTTCCGCCTTTGCTATAATCCTTATTCCTGCATCCAAGCGATTATCCCGCATGAGGTTGGAGTCCCAGGTTTGAAAAGATTCTTGATCCTTGTCCTTGTGGTATTCCTGCTGCCCGCCAGTTTGACGTGGCTGAGTTGCGGCGGCGGCTCCTCCAGCAGCAGCTCAAGAACCAGCGGTCTCGCATACCGCGCCTTTGTCTCGAATAGCGTCACAGCCAGTACCGCGGCTGGTGTGTATATCGTCAATGCTTTAAACGATACGCGTGGGCCCCTCTCCCCGATTTCCGCCGGCAACACTCCGGGAATGATGGTGGTCACGCCCAACCTGGCCCAGACCCTGGTCTTCAGCGCCAACGGTACGCAATTCTCCGACAACCAGTTGACCATCATCGACAACGCCGGCGAATCCGGCGGCTCTCACCTGATCTTGCCCGGCATCACCGAGAGCGTCGTCGTTTCGCCCGACAGCTCCACCGCCTACGTCGCCGTGCCCACGTTCCCGGTGACCGGGCAAGCTCCCGGAGCCATTGGAGTCATTGACCTGAAAGCGGGCGCCGTCACCGCCGCCATTGGCTGCCCGCCTGTGAACCCCACCAACCCCGTCTGCGTTTGGCCCGGCACCGTGCCTCAAGGATTCAACCAGCCTTACCAGTTTCTCACCATGGGAAATACTGGCACTCGCATCCTGGCTTTCAGCGACAGCCAGGGCGCGGATTCCGTCGCGGATACGATTGCGGTGATCACGCCCTCGAGTGTGGGAACGCAGTATCCCGTTATCACTTTCGTGCCCGGCTTTGACCATCCGGTGGCGGCGTTCTTCAACAGTGACGACACCTCCGCCTACGTACTGAACTGCGGCGCCGAGTGCGGCGGGCAACAAGCCAGCATTCAAACTCTCGATTTAAAGACGAATACGGCAGGCCCGACTGGCGTCGTCTGCACTCCCGGCGGTAATCCATCGTGTATCGGTACTCTCGACCTAACCGCCGGCAGTGTGGCTCTGATCAATGGTTCGACCATGTATATTGCGGGCACGCCGCCATTCATAGGGGGAGTTCCGCAGCAGGCCTGCACAGGGGAGACGACTGCGGCACAATCCTGCGGGCTGCTCACCGTCGTTGACCTGTCCAACATGACGGTGACCAATTCCGGGATCATCATCACCGACGGATATCACAACCGAATCGCGCTCGGCCCCAACGGACAGCTCTTCATCGGTGCGCGCACTTGCACCGAGATCGTCCCGCCCATTCCGCCGCCAGCCGGGGCCGAGGTCCGCGGTTGCCTTTCTATTTACAACACGCTGACGAGCACCGTGGGCAGTGTTCCACCTGGGGGTGTCGCAATTCCTAACCAGAACGGAGACGTGACCGGCATCCAGCCCATCGCCCGTCGCCAAGTGGTCTATTTGGTCCAGGGCGGATCACTCTATATCTACGACGCCACGACCGATGCCTTGGAGTACAACCCGAACGATCCGTTTAACCCTGGTGAGGTCAACGGCCTCGTCGGCTATTTCATCGACGTCAAGATCGTCGATTTTTGAGGGTCGTCGTTCGCTGTTCGTCGTTCGCTGTTGGCCTCGGTCCTGGCGAACAGCGAACAGCGAATAGCGAACGGCCGACGACCAACGACCGACGACCAACAACTCCCTACCGCGGCACCAGCGTCATCTCATGCGCCCGATGTTGCTCGATCGCGGTCTGCGAGAAGGGAAAGGCGAAGGTCGAGCCTGCGTACCAGGCCGCCCACTGGTCCATGTAATACGGACTGAGGAAGACTCCACTCTCTCCCGTCACCAGGTTCAGCGTGCTTTCGTCAAAGTTCGCGAAGTTCCACGTCAGCCGTTCGGAAGCCCCAAACCCGCGGCTCCCCGCCTTCACCGTGTATTTGCTCCCGCTCAAAGGATGCACCCCGGGCCCCATGAAGCGCCCAATCACCGGCAGCCGGCTGAGCAGCCGATGATCGATTTCAACCGGATAATTTCCCCCCCACTTCCATTGACTAAGATCGGAAGGAGCGCCTGACGCAATTCTAGCGACGTCTCCCGAAGGTGTTCCGGACTGGCTGACCGCGCTCTCAACTGCGGCTGTCAGCAGGCTTCCGTAGTCGGAGTATCCCGGCGGCAGCCAGCGCGCGGGCTGCTTGGTGAGCACATTCTCCAGCCAGACCGGCGACATCATCCAGCGATAGCTCTTCCAACTCAGCGCGCCGGAAGCCGCGCTTGCATTCGGGCTTGAAGCCGAAATATCCGCCGCCGCCCCAAGCTTCGGCTCCAGCAGCAACCGCGCCAGTTCCTGGCGCGCCTTCGTCTCAATCGTCGGCGCTGCTGAATCCGCCGACATCCGCCCATCCCAGTCGCGCAGAATATCCGCCGCCCGCTTTGCGCGATCGGAAGCGTTCGCGGCGTGATCGACCGCGTACACGAACTTGTCGGCGCAGAAGCGGTCGTAGGTCGAGGACACATCCAGCTGCAGCTCCAGCATATCCGCGGGCGCAAACTTCTTTCCCGATTCGAGCACCCGATAGATGCGATCCGTCCGCCAGGGCGCTTCCCATTCCGTGCTGATCGAATATTTGTAGCCCTCTGGAGTGATGCGGCCGTTGGCGGTCGCCAGAATTCCCGACGGTGGATCGTAAACATGCGGCATCTCTTCGAAAGGAATCCAGCCTTTCCACTCGTGCGCATCGTCGCTGCCGCTCACCGGCAGGCTGCCGTCGCCCGCCGCGCGGACCGGCACGCGCCCCGTCGCCTGATATCCGATGTGGCCATCGACATCGGCGTACACCACGTTTTGTCCGGGCGCGCCAAAAGTCGAGAACGCCTTCCGAAACTGATCCCAGTTCTCGGCGGAGTCCGCGTCGAAGAACATCAATCCCATGCCGTCCTGCAACGTCCAGCGCAAGGCGATCTGGCGCGTCTCGCCCGGAAGCAATTCAGTAATAACTGGTCCATGCCGCGTCGTCACCACGTCGAGCGTCACATCCGGCTTTCCTTTGACGTGAATCGTTTCCTGCCGGTGCTGCGCATCAAGCCATCCCGCCGGAGTCTTGTACTGCCCCTGCGCGTGGAACTCCTCGATGAAGTCGTCTTCCACAGTCGGCCCGACGTTGGTGAATCCCCAGCCGATGCGCTGGTTGTGGCCCACAATAACGAACGGAACTCCCGGCAGCGTAACGCCGGCGACGTCGAAGTTGCCGGTCTCCATTGTTGCTGTTGTTGTTGCTGTTGTTGTTGCTGTTGCCGTTGTTGTTGCCGTTGTTGTTGCTGTCTTCAGGTGCGCCGCCAACCACAAGTTTGGCATCTGGTGGTCCAGGTGCATATCGTTCGAGAGCAGCGGTTTCCCCGAAACCGTATGCTGTCCGGAAACCACCCAGTTATTCGACCCCGCCCGGAAGGAATCGGTTTCTTCCAGCGTCGGTTGTGGGTAGGGCACGGCTTTAGCCGTGCCGTTCAGGGCTTGAGAAGATGCGGGCTTTAGCCCCTGAGGGGCGTGCCCCGGAGCCACCGCGGAAATCAGCCGACTGTTCCCACCCTCCGGATCGACCTCGTCGTCGTCATCGTCGTCTTCATCGCCGCTGTTGGCCGCGGGTTCCCCATCTATCCGCCGCACTTCAGTTGGCGGGCGGTCCCGCCAGGAAGAATTCACGTACAGGTCCGCCGTAAGTTCCGGGCCCAGCTTCGCCAGAATTTTTTCCCGCTCTAGCGCACGCGCGTAGGGGTAGTGGTTCAGATACTCCACCAAGAGCGCGCCCACCAGCAAGGAATCCGTCACCGTCCATGGCCGCGGCGTGTACTTCATCAATCGGAATTCGAGCGAAAGCCGGTCGCGATGCGATTCGAGAAACGCATTCACGCCCCGAGCGTAAGCGTCAAAATAGACCCGGTCGCGCGCGGAGATGCTCTTCTCCGCCGCTTCCGCCGCGATCCGCAGCCCCAGGATCCGCTGTTCGCGGTCCATTTTCACCGTGTTTTCGCCGAACACTTCCGAAAGTTCTCCCGCAGCGGCGCGCCACATCATCTCCATCTGCCACAACCGGTCTTGCGCGGTCACGTAGCCCTGGGCAAAAAACAAATCTCCAAGCGTAGCCGCTTCAATCGTCGGCACACCGTGCTCATCGCGTATGACGCGCACCTTGGACGAAATTCCAGAAACAGAGACGCTGCCATCCAGTTGCGGCACAGCCGAATGGGCAATCCAGTAGAGCCACCAGACGCCAGCGATGAGCGCCACCAGCAGAAGGCAAAGGGCGTAGTACAAGATGCGGAGCGCAGGATTGCGCCGACGGACTTCGGAGCGTGAAATCTCAGGCAGGGAAACAGAAGAAGACATTACCAAAAGATTGTAGGGGTGCGTCGTGTCCGTGACAACCGCATGACGGGGTGAGCCTACCCCGAGCAGTTTTAGTGATAACGCGTCGCCTCTCTTTCCAGCACATCCGAAAACTGCGCTTCAGGGAGACTCAGATGTAGCAGGAGCACCCCGCGAAGCAGAGCCCGCATTTTCTGGCTCCGCAAGAATAACTCCTTCCCAGAGTTTGGGGTGCTCTGCTGCCTGCGAGGTTTGCTACCTGTATGCGTGTAGAAATTCCGTGTGGCTACCACGTCCCTGACAAATGTTGGCGGATCGATCTCCATACGCTGCAGCAGCGATACACTCGCGCGTTGACAGAGGGCAGTCAGCCGAGAAGCGAAGGTCGGGTCATTTACATGTGACATGGAATCGCAAATTCTATCCACCAAAGTTTGGGCCACATTTTCAATCTTAAGGAGCGCGACGATCTTCCTGCGTATCTGTCTGAAGATGCTGCCAACAACAGGGGTGTGCTCAGTCACGCGATGAATCCCTTCTAAGGCTTGAGCGAGAGAAAGAAACCCTGTTTCTACAAATAGCTTGCCCTTTCTCAGTGTGCCTAGGGCAAGCGTCTCGATTCTTCTAAATTCCCAAGACTCGCTGAGCCAAATCGCTATGCAGATCGCGAGCTGATTTGGGGTACACCAAACGCAGTCACGAGGATCGAAATCCTTTACATGACTGGTCCGCTTCGAATTCACGTGCCCATTTTCTTTGCCACGATAAACGAAGAGAGTCTCTAACGCCAACGGCGCGCCCGTCAGCAAAGAGGGCGCATATTCAAGCGTTGTCTTCCGGGTTTACTTAAGCAGGCGATTACACTCAAAATCCCCGATGGCAGGGTCAATGGTTGGGATAGAGCTCCGACGCGCCGGCTGTAGGTGGAGGGTTACCAAGCCCGCTCTTTCGATTGCGAGTTGGGTTCTCATTTCCACCATGGCTACGTTTTCGAAGGCCCCCCTATAATGCCGGACGGCCGAATTTCCCAGGTCCGGTTTGAAGTCTTGGCATCTTGTCCGTGAGCCTTCCCCTTCGCAGCGAGATTCAAGCGCTGGTTCGCATACGCCCCGACTACGAATGGTTTGCTCACAGCTTAGTTCCGTCTCATGCGTACGGCTCCGGTCGGCTCTGAGTCCGACCACCGCGCTGAAAATGGAACCACCAAGTGCCCAGAGTCCCTTTGCCTGATGTTGGTGTTACCTCCATCAGGGAGACGTGAACCGCCTCCTGCGAGGACATTACTCCCCGGTCATAGCTCTTACAGACTCATTCGTCGATCCCACTCGCTCTCCTCTCCTTCGGCCTAAGCCTCGTTCGAGGAGTCTCTGCTGGTTGCGACCAGCCCCTGCTGCTGGCGGGACCTTCCCGACGTTATCTCTGTGAATCCTTCCCTGAGAGTGCCTGGGCCCCTGTCACGGCGGTCCCGTGGAGTGCACCTGCCTGTTAGTGGACTCTAGTGTTGGCGACGGACGGGCGCTACTTTTCTCTCGCAACGTTCAGACGCGTTTCCGCGCGCTGCAATGCGTCTTCAGCGCGCGTGTAGTCCACCTCGACATCGTTGCTCTTCAGGCGCTGTTCGGCCCGGTCTTTGGCTTTTTGCGCGCGCTCTATGTCAATTTCATGCGGACGCTCCGCCGCTTCCGCCAGAATCGTCACCTTGTCCGGCAGCACTTCCATAAATCCCCACGCCACTGACAGCGTGTGAGTGGCGCCACTAGCCTTATAAGTAATTTCACCGACGCCAAGCTCGGTAATCAGGGGAGCGTGTCCAGGAAGAATCCCCAGATACCCGGTCACCCCCGGGATCTGCGCTTCCTCCGCCGCATCCTTCACTAGAAGCCTGGAGGGAGTTACGATTTCGAGTTGAAAAGTATTAGCCATTCGGTCGTTAGTCGTCGGTCGTCGGTCGTTAGTCGTCGGTCGTTAGTCGTTAGCTCAGAACTAGTCGCGAGGCATTTGCCAACGACTGATGACTAACGACTAGCGACTGATCTTATGCTGCCACGGCCTTCATCTTCTCTGCCGTCTCCAACACCTCGTCAATCGTTCCCTTCATGTAGAAAGCCTGCTCGGGAATGTCGTCGTACTTTCCTTCCACAATGCCGAGGAAACCTTTTACCGTATCGGCGATCTTCACATAGCGTCCCGGAGTGCCGGTGAACTGCTCGGCCACAAAGAACGGCTGCGAGAGGAACTTCTGGATCTTGCGCGCGCGGGCGACCGTCACCTTCTGGTCTTCGCTAAGTTCGTCGATGCCCAAAATGGCGATGATGTCCTGCAGGTCTTTGTAAGTCTGCAGCGTCTGCTTCACCATCTGCGCCACATCGTAATGATCTTGCCCAACAATTCGAGCATCAAGAATTCGGGATGTAGAAGCGAGCGGATCCACCGCCGGATAAATTCCAATCTCCGTAAGCGCACGCGAAAGCACAGTCGTAGCATCCAGGTGGGCAAAGGTAGTAGCCGGCGCCGGATCAGTCAAATCATCCGCCGGCACATAAATCGCCTGCACCGAAGTTACCGACCCCTTCTTAGTAGAAGTAATCCGCTCCTGTAACTCCCCCATCTCGGTAGCTAAGTTGGGTTGATAACCGACGGCGCTGGGCATGCGGCCTAGCAGGGCTGATACCTCGCTGCCGGCTTGGGTGAAGCGGAAAATGTTGTCTATGAATAACAGCGTGTCGCTGCCCTCTTCGTCGCGAAAGTATTCGGCTACGGTTAGAGCGGTTAGCGCAACCCGGAGGCGCGCTCCGGGGGGCTCGGTCATCTGGCCGTAGATCAACGCGGCTTTTGACTCGTCGGGTTTGCCGGGCTTGATTACTCCTGACTCGCTCATTTCTAGCCAGAGGTCATTGCCTTCACGAGTACGCTCGCCTACTCCGGCGAACACGGAAAATCCGCCGTGCTGCTTGGCAACGTTGTTGATCAGTTCCATGATGACGACAGTCTTGCCGACGCCCGCGCCGCCGAAGAGGCCGATTTTTCCTCCTTTCAAGAACGGCTGGATGAGGTCCACTACTTTCACGCCGGTCTCGAACATCTCGGCCGTGGTCGACTGTTCATCGAAGGCGGGCGCGAGGCGGTGAATTGGCATTCTCTTTTCGAAGGCGATGGGACCGAGTTTGTCCACGGGTTCGCCGATGACGTTCATCACGCGGCCGAGCGTGCCGCGGCCGACGGGAACGGAGATGGGTCCACCCTGATCGATTGCCTTCATGCCGCGCACCATGCCGTCGGTCGCTTCCATGGCGACGCAGCGCACGCGGCCTTCCCCGAGATGCTGCTGCACTTCGAGAATGACGTTGATGGGGGAAGGCACCGTAAAGCCCTCGCTGACGACGCGAAGCGCCTCATAGATGGGAGGCATCGCTGCTTCGGTGAACTGCACGTCGACGGCTGGGCCTGCGATTTGGATTACGTGTCCGATATTTTCTGGCATAGATAAGGTCTCAATCGCTACGTAGAATTGGGTCGTCCCCCCCGGGACTGACTCACTTTTTCCGCTTTTCCCAGCGCTGAAGCGCTGGGCTAAGCTAGGTCGCCCCTATCGGGGCTGGATTCTCGATCCCTACTGCGCTGCCGCTCCGCTTACTATTTCTATAATTTCTTTTGTAATCTTTGCCTGGCGCGCACGATTCATTATCAGCGTTAGCGAATCGATCATATCGCTGGCGTTGATGGTTGCCGCATCCATCGCCGTCATGCGGGCAGCGTGCTCGGCGGCTACCGACTCGAGCAGCGCATGAAAAATCTGGATGCCGATGTACTTTGGCAGAATACCCTGGAAAAGCTGCTCGGGCGGCTGCTCGTAGATGTAATCCACCGGCGAGGCCGCGAACCTGGCGGCGGCTTCATCGACGGCGGTGGTATCGACCGGACGCAGCCCGACGTGTGCCGTCTTCGCCGCTTCGATGCGCTTCTTGCGTTCCTCTTCGGAAGGCTCTTCCGCCATTTGGATGTCGACTTCGCCGATCTCCTTGATCGGAAGCAGGCGCTCGGCGACGAGGCGTTGCGCGATGACCGACTTGAATTCGTTGAAGAGAATGTAGACGGCGTCAATCTCGCTGCGGATGTAGCGTGCGATCACGCTCTCGCTAAGAGTGGCCGCGAAATTGTGCTCGACCTTGCCCAGTACTCCGACGTATTCGCCTACGATCTGCACGCGACCGGCGCGCGGGGGAGCGACTTCTGTTCCCGGCTGGACGGGCGAGGCGCCCGTCTCGCCACCGGCAGGGACGTTTATCGCTCCATCGGCAGAGGCCCTCTCTGGGGCGGTCGGGTAGCGTCGCCGCATGAAATCGCGGCCCTTGCGTCCGATGCATTCGATGTCGATATTCTGATCCGGTTTTGACTGGATGAATTTCGAAACCATCTTCAGGATATTGGTGTTGAACGCGCCGGCCAGGCCCTTATCTCCGGTGACTACGATCAGCAGGATGTTCTTTTCAGGGCGCTCGGCGAGCAGGGGATGGATCGGCAGTCCGGTGACGGGATCGTAGAGATCGGCTCGCGAGACGAGCGATTTGAGAACGTTGGTGAGCATCTGCGAATACGGACGCGCGGCCAGCGCACCTTCTTGCGCGCGGCGCAACTTGGCCGCCGAGACGGTCTTCATGGCCTTGGTGATCTGCCGCGTGTTGACCACGCTGCGGATGCGGCGCCGGATGTCGAGGATGTTGGCCATTAACGAGTTCTCAGTTCTCAGTTGTCAGTTGTCAGTTTCAGTCAAATTCTCCTGGGTTCAGGATTAGCTGAGAACTGAGAACCGAGAACTGAGAACTTCTACTTCGCTACTGCTTGCCTTGCGTCCACGAACTGCTGTTTTGCTTCTTTGATTACTCTGGACAAGTCTGCTTTTAGATTGTCGTCGAGAATCTTTTTTTCCATGATGGTGTTTAGCAGGCCTGGATTTGTAGTTTCCACGTACTTGTAAAGATCTTTCTCGAAGTCGCGCACCTGTTCGACCGGCATGTCGTCGAGCACTCCGCTGGTGCCGGCGAAGATGATGAGAATCTGCTTCGAGAAGGGGAGCGGCGAGAACTGTCCCTGCTTCAGAAGTTCAACCAGCCGTTTCCCGCGATTGAGCTGGGCCTGCGTGGCTTTGTCGAGATCGCTGCCGAATTGGGCGAAGGCGGCTAGTTCGCGGTACTGGGCCAGTTCGAGCTTGAGGGTTCCGGCCACCTGGCGCATGGCCTTGATCTGCGCGCTGCCGCCTACGCGGCTTACGGAAAGCCCGACGTTTACGGCCGGGCGGACGCCCTGGTTGAACAAGTCGGTTTCAAGATAAATCTGGCCATCGGTAATTGAAATCACGTTGGTCGGAATGTAGGCCGAAACATCGCCCGCCTGGGTTTCAATGACGGGCAGCGCGGTTAGAGATCCTCCTCCGTTTGCGTCGCTCAACTTGGCGGCGCGCTCTAACAGACGCGAGTGGAGATAGAAGACGTCTCCGGGATAGGCTTCGCGACCGGGAGGACGGCGCAGCAGAAGCGAAATCTCGCGATAGGAGGCAGCGTGCTTGGAAAGATCGTCGTAGATACAGAGGGCGTGGCGTCCCGCATCGCGGAAAAACTCGCCCATGGCGCAAGCCGCGTAGGGAGCGATGTACTGCATGGGAGCGGGTTCGGAAGCCGATGCGGCGACCACGATGGTGTACTCCATGGCGCCGGCATCTTCGAGAATCTTGACCACCTGCGCAATCGACGAGCGCTTCTGGCCGATGGCGTTATAGATGCAGATCAGGTCGTTGCCTTTGCTGTTTATGATGGTGTCGAGGGCAACGGCGGTCTTGCCAGTCTGGCGATCGCCAATGATCAGCTCCCGCTGTCCGCGGCCGATGGGGATCATGGAGTCTATGGCCTTCAATCCGGTGGCCATGGGTTCGCGCACGGGCTGGCGGTCGATGACGCCGGGAGCAAGGCGCTCCAGGGCAATAAATTTATCGGTCGCGATCGGACCCTTGTCGTCAATCGGAACACCGAGCGAGTTGACGACGCGGCCGATCAGGGCGTCGCCCACGGGCACGCTCATGATGCGGCCGGTGCGCTTGACTTCGTCGCCTTCCTTGATCTCGGTATATTCGCCGAGGATGACCACGCCCACCTGATCTTCTTCCAGGTTCATGGCGATTCCGGCGACCCCGTGCGAGAAGCTGAGCAACTCGCCGGCCATGACCTTGTCGAGGCCGTAGACACGGGCGATGCCGTCACCGAGGGTGATGACGGTGCCCACTTCGTCGACCGCGATTTTGGATTCGTAGTGCTCGATTTGCTCGCGGATTAATTGGGTAATTTCGTCTGCTTTGATTTGTGCCATAAAGTCAGCTTTCAGCTGTCAGCTCTCAGCTATCAGTTCTACAGGCTTCGAGCTTCGAGCTACGGGCTGCGAGCGAACCGGTTTGCACGCAGCTCGTAGCTCGTAGCTCGCAGCGATCAACCTTCCACTAACTGCTCCCTTATCCGTTCTAACTGGCCTTTTACTGAGCCGTCGTAGATGGTGCTGCCTACTTGCACTACGGCGCCGCCTAGTAGCGAAGCATCCTGGGCGTAGCGCGCGCGGACCTTTTTCCCGGTCATTTTTGCGATCTCGACTTCGAGCATTTGCTTCTCCGGGTCGCTCAGTTGGCGCGCGCTGCTTACTTGCGCTTCCGCGAAGCCCTGGCGGTCGTCCAATTCCTCTTCTACCTGTTTCAGGATTTCGCTGAACAGCGGAAGCCTTCTGTTATCGATGATTACGGCAACGAAATTCCGCACCGGTCTGGTCGTGCCCAGGCGCTGGGTGATGGCGTCGAGCACGGCGCGCTTGCGGTCTCCGGGGATGGACGGGTTTTCGAGGACGCGGCGCAATGGGTCGCTTTCCTTGAGCAGGGCCTCGATGCCGTGCAATTCCTGCAGCATGCGAGCGGGATCGAGGAGGTTGCTTTTCGTCATCACTACATCGGCGAAGGCGCGGGCGTAAGTTCCGACGACGGAAGCCAAGGTTACTGGCCGTCCTTTCCGCCGTCGTCGTCATGCGGAGACCGCGAGGCCAACTTCGAGGCAAAAGTACGGACCAGGACCTGGTCGGTGTTGGAATCGACGTTGATCTGCTTGCGCGCCAAGGCGATGGCCAGGCCAGCCGTATGGGTGGTCAGTTCGCGGCGGGCTTGCTTGGCGGCGGCGGCGATTTCCTGCTCCGCGGCCAGCGCGACCTTACGAATGTCTTCTTCGGCGGCTTTCTGGATGCGAACGTCCTCGGCTTGGGCTTCCTTTTCGGCGGTGGCCTGCATCTGTCCGATTTCGACATCCAACTGGCGCAGGCGATTTTCGATGTCCGCTAACCGGCGATTCGCATCCTGGCTGGCTGTGCGCGCTTCTTGCAAAGCTTGCTGGATGGATGCGCTGCGGTCGCGCAACATACCGGGAACGAACTTGCGCACGGCCCAAAATACGATGACGACAATGATGGCGAAGTTTAGAAAGAGCGCCAGCATATGCGCCTGATGCACGCTCAAACCCATTTTGCGCCCCAGCCAGCGGACCGGGGCGGCGTGTTTTAGCTTTACATTTTCTTCCCCTTCTCCTTCCGCCTCGCGAGTCTCCTCAGCCAGCTCTCCGCCGATCGTCTTTTGGTCGGGCGTAGCCTGGTTGGCTTCTCTTTTTGGGGGCTCCGCAGGTGCTTGCTGGGAAGGCTGGGCGGCGGATTGTACCTGGGCGTAGGCGAAAGATCGTAAGGGAACGGCCGACAAAAATGCCAAGAGCGCGAATGCGAACAGCGCTCGGAGGACGGCCCGCAGCTTCATATCGGCGAATCCAGATTGGCTGTGACCACCGGCAGCTGCCGAGTTGCTCCACCCCATCAAGCCAACACCGGGCTTGACGGGGGCCCCTGTGCGCTCGGCTTGGACCCTTCGACTTCGCTCAGGGCAGGCTCGCGAGGGCGCCCGTCCCCACACGGTCTCTCCCCACGCTTGCTCTCCCTCCACGAGCTCTCGCTTCATTTTCATTGGCCACCGACCTGGCTGGGCGATGCCATGGGGCGCAGCACGGTGCGCACGATGTCGGTTGCGAGTCTGGCTGCCTCCGATTGCAGCTTCGACATAGCTTCCCGCTTATCCTCTTCCATGAAGGCGCGGGCCTGCTTGACCTGGTCCTGGGCTCGGGTGCGAGCTTGATTTACGAGTTGGCTGCGGGACTGGGTGGCCTCTTGGCGACGGGCTTCCTGGTTCTTGAAGATTTTCTGGCGCGCTTCGCGCAGGCGTTGCTCGTAGTCGGCGGTGCGGGCTTCGGCGGCGGCAATGTCGGCGCGCGCCTTTTCCATGGCCCCCTGGGTTCGGAGGCGGCGCTCGGCCAGCACGGCAGTCAGCGGCCGATGGACCAGGAAAGTGTAGAGGATGTAAAGCGTTCCCAGCAGGATGGCGGTGGGCACGGCTCCGAGCAGTAGTTCGCCTAGTTGTCGGAGAGTCTGGTCCATTTTGTGATGATCGAACTGATTATCGAACTGACGATCGAATCCTTGCCCTGCTGGCTGATTCCAGTAGAAGAAGAGCCGCTTCTAAAACAAATAAAGCTAACATTGTGGCGAGGAAAGTGTCAATGATTGGAGAGAGCATTTGGGTCGTGTCTTAATTCAGCCGGGGCCGGGAGCGCAATCCACTGACCATATATCAGAGGCAGCAACACCCTGTTAAGACACTACCGAGCGTTTGGCACGGAATTCGCAAATTGAGACGATATTGGGGGCTGAAGTTGATCCTTGACAATCCAGCAGGAGGGTCTACGATGTAAGTATCACCTCCGATCCTAGTCCGGATCGAATGGGCCGATAGCCAAGGAAGAGTCACCGCTTCTTGGCTGGCGGCCCATTTTAAGTTTTGGGGAGTTCTCGCCGCCTGTCAACCGTGCAGGCCATGGGAAGCGCTAGCATTGATAGGTTAGCCGTTTATTTGCTCGACCTCTGTCTCGCTCGCAGGTATAGTCGGAAGGTTTAAATTTAGAAGTATCTCCCAGGTTTTGCACTTTCGCTATAGATGGCCCAATAAGGCTTGAGGCGGCCCGGGAGCAATGGAATTGCGGCTCATCACTGTACCTCGCGCGGTGCGAGCGAAAACGCTTAAAGGCCTGCTCGGATTCTAAGAGTGTGATGCTGAATCGCTGAAATCTAATCCCGTAAGGAAGCGAGGCGCTATGGTTCTACCTACAGGAAGCAACGCTCTACCCGAAAATCCTTCCGGAGGAACAAGCGTGGGGGGGCCTGGCGTTTTGGGCAAAGCGAATACAGGTGCTGGTGTCAGCGGCCAGAGCGTCGGCCTCTCTGATAAGAATTCCCCTCCACTGCCCGCAGGCGACGGAGTTCTAGGTGAAGGCCTCAACGGTGTCCACGGTGTAGCCCGCGGAAATCGGGGCGCAGGGGTTTGGGGCGAAAATACGTCAGCCGGTGCGGGTGTTCAGGGTACTAGCGCGAGTGGCGATGGAGTGGTCGGTGAAAGTATCCAAGCTGGTGTGCGTGGACATAGCGTTTCTGGCACCGGAGTGGTAGGGGTAAGTGATGCCAATAAGGCACTAGGACTGCTTGGCGGGATCGACGCGGTGTTCCAGCAGCATACTGGTGTCTACGGTGAGAGCGACACACAAGGAGTTTTCGGCAACTCAACCAGTGCCACAGGTACTGGCATCTACGGAATCGCCAACTCAGGGAGTGGCTTCGGTGTGCGAGGTGATAGCAAGGATGGCATTGCGGTTCAAGGTCAATGTTTTGGTGCAGGCACGGGCGTAAAGGGGATCACCAACGGTAGTGGGGCTGCAGTGGTTGCTGTTAATCAGTCCGCGTCGGGAGCTGTGCCCTCAATCGCTCTGCAGGCGCCACCGAACGGTACTGGAGTATACGCTTTAGGCAATCCGGCAGGATATTTTGTTGGCGATGTTCAAGTGACTGGGGATCTTATCTTAATCAATTCGCCCGCGAGCGGTGACGTTTCCGAAGACTTCGATCTTGCGGACGACGACCCAATCCATGCCGAGCCGGGGACTGTCCTCGTAATCAACGCAAGTGGGAAACTGTGTGCTAGCGTCGACCCGTACGACACACGTGTGGCGGGGGTTGTTTCGGGCGCAGGTGAGTTTAGGCCGGCCGTCGTGTTGCAGCGAATAAAAACTGCAGCAAGGCGCTCGCCGATAGCCCTTATTGGTAAGACATTTTGTAAAGTGGATGCTGATTTCGGAAGCATAGCCGGCGGTGATCTGCTCACAACTTCGACCACGCTCGGTCATGCGATGAAGGTTACGGATCGATCGAAGGCTTTCGGGACAATCCTCGGGAAGGCGTTGGGTACTCTGGAGCGCGGACGTGGCTTGATTCCAATCTTGGTCAGTCTCCGATGAACGACCTCACTATCATCATAAACATTGCGATACAGACCGATGAAACACAAGGCGCAGCTGAGATCTTGTTAAACGGGGTGAATACCGTTGTCGGCGCTCTAGCTAACTGGTTTCAGGTCATAACAACCTTGATTCCGATCATCGAGAATGCGATCTCCGGCGCTCCGGACCAACAAACTGTACTGGACCAGGTCAGAAGGTCTGTCCTAGACGTTCAGCAGCTCGTGCTCGCAGGAGACGCCAAAAAGGATAAGACAGATTTTAACCTTCTGCTTACGAAGGCAAAAGGTGATCTAAATGTGTTGCTGCTTTCGGGAAAACACGACCCCATGGTCGATGAATCCATGTTCTTTGGTGACGTCCATACTGCTGCATTCGTATTCCAAGACCCTACTACCTACTGGGCTAGGCCGTACCTCCAGGATCTTGCGTTCTACGCTGCTGACTTTCCCAAGAACGGCCAACCTCCCTTCGCGAACATTGAAGGCGGTCCATCTGTCTATGACCCAATCCTGGCGATACCCGCGTTTGCCCTCGCGATAAGCTTTTTCACCCAAGTGGTCACGATATTCCATGCGGACACGAACGACGCGGGAACTGTGCAGCCCTATTTTACGGACTTGGCAGACATTCTCGAGAGAGAACATGATAGGGCCACCGCTGGGTTGGTAACAGTCCCTGTACCTTCGCTTGACCAACTGATGAACGCTCATGCGTTCTTTTTTGACAATCCTTTGGATGTAGCTGCTGGTCTAGGCGTCGAAGACGGGCAGAGTCTTCGCTTCGGGGATGACACCTATTACGACCCATTTCCGGTAAGGGTGGGGTGGTGGCACGGCGAAATCGGAGTAGTTGACATCTACGCGGTTTTTGGACCGAGCGGCTATCCCTCGGCAATGGAGTGGGCTGTGGTATACGTTACCCCAACCACAAACATGGGAAATATCATCGACGTGCATCCCACTCTTCGTACCTTGCTGGGGTACTTCATTGATGCGGGTGCGACAGACGCCTATCGATGGTTTCGTATTCGCATGCTCTTAGGGAATTTGGCAAGGTCTAAGGCGCTCTACGTCGCCAAGGGCTATGGTAAAGTCTGGGACTTGATTCAAAAACTCCGCCGCCTGAGCGGCGGCCTTCCAGGAACCCCAGTGGATGGGTTGCCCGCCAAGCCGGTCGAGGTTACGAATCGCAACGCACACTGGTGCCTATCTGATTTCGACGCTATCATTGGCGGGTGGGACCATGACCGGACGTATGGCGGTGGTTACTTCTCGGCAAAGTATCTGTGTGCGGTGAGCCCCGCCGACGACACTCCAAATTATTGTGTGCGGACGGGGGCCTCATTGCAGATCACCGCCGAAGGCATTATCACAAGGCTCCGGGCCGTTTTGGTCAATTCGACAAACCGCCCAACCGATCCCCCGCCCCAACCGGCGTATTTTGAGCCACTCCAGCGCCCGCTGTCACTACGCAAGACCATCCTTGCCGTGGCGTTTTGACGGGAGTGGCAAAGGCGTCAAAGCGGATGACGGGCACCTTATAGCTCACTTTCGCCGAAGGCGAGGTGGCAGGTCTCAGTTCTCAGGAAACTTCGAACTGCTCTCCCTGAGACCCGAGACCTGGCACCTGAGACCTTCTCTAACGCTCATGCGCCATCGCTTTTCCCAGGTGTGAGCAATCTTGGGTGTGAGCAATCTTGCACAGAATAACTGGCCCCGGCGTGTCATCGTCAGTTTGGCGGAGATGCGGAAAGGGAAACCTTCCTCAAGAGCACTCCAGCCAATTGCCTCATCACGAAACCATCCGTGCATGGGGAGAAAGAACGAAGGTGGATCGCTGATGGAACGCGCTTTTCGTCGGTTGCGTGATCGTTCCCGTAGACGGCTTGCCGCCATCACGGCATCCTTCTCCAGGCTGTTTGCGCCGTTCACGCCACCGGCTCGCGGTTTCGCATCTCAAAGGATGTGCCCGTTTTGCGGGTTAATCACATCGCGGTCCAAGTCGTCTTGCCTGGAGTGCGGAAAGTCGCTCGCGCCAGCCACGACAAGGTAAAGATAAAAGAGAGATGAGTTTTTCGGGACGATCGGACGATCACTTTCGGCGACCCTCGAGTTAGAAAAGGAGATCAACATGCTTTGGACAATTTTCGTTGTGCTTCTGATTCTGTGGCTTCTTGGCTTTAGCCTCCACGTGGCCGGCGGCCTGATTCACCTGCTGCTGGTGGTTGCACTGGTGATACTCGTCATTAACCTGGTGAGCGGACGGCGTGTAGCGTAAAGCCGTCGCTTGAGCTTTCGGGGACGCAAGGGAGTGTGCCCGCCCGGGCATAGCGTGGGCTATCCCACTCCACTGAACTGCTGAGATACAAGGGAAAGACCAGCCTTGCGGCAATAGAAAGGCGGGAAAAAGGTAAAGGCTGTGACATTGGTTATGCTCTAGCCGTCAGCTCCTGCGAGGGAGCTAAACAGCGTGGAGGCATGCACCGTCACAGCCCTTGATGCGATCACCGCTTTCGCGGTCCCAA